>Ga0181601_10005454_pt1 | contig 10566 bp, 6 predicted proteins | sample 041ome_8_FD_133020 | JGI IMG/M metagenome (GOLD analysis project Ga0181601, IMG submission 133020) | Coastal salt marsh microbial communities from the Groves Creek Marsh, Skidaway Island, Georgia - 041407BS metaG (megahit assembly) | ecosystem: Environmental > Aquatic > Marine > Intertidal zone... | reverse complement strand
TCTCCAGGCCCTCGGTGTGCACGTCGTTCTTGGTCTCGCGCGCGCCGCACGTCACGAGCGCGAACTCATCCGCCTTGGCGTGCATCATGCGGTTCTGCACGACGCGCGACAGGGCGTCCCCGACCCAGCCCAGGTGGGGGATCATGCTCGGCGCGGAAACATCTACGAGGAGCACCGTGCACGTCTTCTTCCCCGCGGGCGCCATGGCGGCGTCCAGGCGCGGCCGCCACTGGGTAACTGGGTGCCAAGATTCATGGGACACTCTTTTTCGAAAGTTGGCACACCCCAGAAAAAATGACGACTTCGCCAAAGCCACGACTGCTCACCTCGAGGCCGTATAAGCTGCCGCACCTTCGGCCTTCTTCTCTTTCCCGACATGTCGAAGACCACCGAAGCTCCTCTGGCGCTCCTGCGCCGCACCAACCTCGCGGAGTACCTCAGGTAGCCCCCCTCGATCACGCACGCGCGCCACGCTCCACCGCTGACTGTCGCGTTTCGTTTCCTCTTCCAACAGAGCTCGCAAGGCGCTCGCCGCCGAGTCGTCGCAGCGCGACCACCCCACCCGCTCGCTCCTTCCCCTGATCCTGCGCGTTGACCAGACCGTCGGCGAGGCCCTCGCCAGCCTCGCGTTCATGCGCGTGCAGTCCGCCCCCCTGGTGCAGATGCACAGGTACGCCGCGCTCGAGCGCTCGCGCGCGCCCGCGCTCGGAACGGCGTGCGACAAATTCTGACTCGCTTTCCTCCGCACGCAGCGACGGCGCGCACTACGACGCGCAGTGCTTCCTGTCCGTCGGCGACATCGTCCTGGGCTTCCTCGAGCGCGTAAACGCGGCGGCCACGGCCTCGTCCGAGCTCCCCGTGCTGCACAGGATGGCGGAACTCACGACGCTCGGCCAGAGGTACGCGGAAACCAGGCTCGGCGACGTGCGCAGCCGATGGGACGGCACCGGCGTCTGGGCCGCCGCCACGGAGGACATGAACCTGGCGGACGCGATGCGTCGGTGCCTGCGCATCGGCGCGGACGACATGGAAGGCGCGCGCGGGAGCGAGGCCCGCTCGAGCCCGGGGTCGCTCATGCTGCGCCAGTGCCCGCACAGGTTCGCCGTCATCGACGCCGGCGGAATGGTCACCGACGTCGTCGCGCAGAGCGACGTCGCGATGTATCTCCGCCGCAACCGCGAGCTGCTCGACCCGTCCGTGCTCGACGCGCCCGTGAAGTCGCTCGGGCTCGGCGCGCAGGGCGGGAGGCGCGTGGTGAGCCTGAGCGTCTCCGTCCCGGTCATCGACTGTTTCTACGAGATGGAGCGCTCGAGCGTGCAGGCGGTGGCCATCGTGGACGACGGCACGGACGTGCTCGTTGGGAACCTCTCCGAGTCGGACATCGCCGCGCTGCGCCCCGACGCGTTCGGCGCGTTCGCTCTTCCGGTGGGCGAGTTCCTCGTGCACACGCACGGGATCACGCCGATCGTCCCCCCGGCGGAGGACCGCGCGTACTCGCCGCAGTCCACGGCGTACGGCGTCGCGCTCGCGCGCGAAGGCGCGCGGCTCACGGTGTCGTGCGAAGACACCGCCACCGTGGGCGAAGTGCTCGAGCTGATGCACACCAGAGCCGTGCATCGCGTCTGGGTGGTGGACGACGCGAGAAGGCCGGTGGGCGTGATCTCGCTGGCGGACGTCCTGGCGGTGGTGGCCGCGGACGAGCGCGCCGGCTGCACGAACTCCACGACGAAAGCAAAAATCACGGGCGAGTCGGAATCCGTCGCCGCGTGAACGAGAAAGACCGAGGAGGAGAAGGAGACGCAACCGGAAAGAGACTCGTCGTTTGCCCGTTCGCGCGCCCGAGGCGAAAAACGTACGTAGACGAAACGTTTTTACGCGAGAAGGAGAAACCGTCCCTTCAAACCGTCTCCTCACCTCGCTCGGCGTCCCGAGACCATGCGTCTCGAAGGCATATTCCGTGTCGCGTGCGTCCTCGCGCTCGCGCTCGTCGTCGTTGCGGACGCCGACCTCGAGGCGGACGCCGCTGCGTCCGGCGGCCCTTCGCCGCCCCGCGCGCCCGCCCCTCGGACGCTCGAACAGGAACTCTTCGCGTGTCGCGTGGCGTGCCAAGATGAGCTTTGGGATCCCGTGTGCGTCGGCGACACGATGACGTACGCGAACGCGTGCTGGGCGCGGTGCGCGTCGTCTCTGGTCCGCACAGACGCAAAGATGCCCCCGGAGCCGGCGCGTCCCGGCAGGTGCCCGCGCGAGCGAAGCCCCGACGGAAACTGCGTTTCGGGCTGCGTCGCCGCGTGGGGACGAGACGAAGTCGGCGCACCCGCGTTCGGGTGGAGACCCGCGTGCGGCGAAGACGGCGTGACGTACACCACGGCGTGTTTCGCGGGGTGCTCTGGCGTGCACTCCGTGGAAGGAGAGTGCCACGACGTCGACCCGAGACGCCGGAGATGAGCGGCGGTGATACGTCACCACGCGAGAGGAACGTCGACGACGAGAACGCGCGTTCTTTTTTATTTCACAGCGGTTTACGAAAGGAAAGCACCTTCGTGCTCGAACACAGCTCCTTCGTCCACGGTTCCAGGCCCGCGCCCCGCTCGCCGAACAGCTCCACGGTGTCCTCGCGGAGCCACGACCGGTAATACGGCTCGTTGAAGTCGCCGAACCGCCCGAGGTGCGCGTCCACGCGCGGGCGGTCGCCGAGCTGGATGGAGTCCGCCAAGATGAACACGCCGCCGGGTTTCAGCACGCGCGCCGCTTCGCGCGCCACTTCCTTCCGCACCGCGGGGGGCAGCTCGTGGAACAGGTACACGCACGTCACCGCATCGAAAGAGGCGTCCGGGAAGGGCATGGACTCCGCCGCCGCCTGCACGAACTCGCAGCGTCCGAGGTCCTTTTTTTCACCGACGTCTCTCGTTTCCTCCGCCGCGCGCGGCGCGGCGGGCAGCGGCGGCAGAGGGACACCCGCGGCTTTCGCCAGGCTCCCCACTCGACGCAGCGCCCCCGTCGCGAGCGAGGCCACCGCGCGCGCGTTTCCCGCGTGTCCCCCGGACTTCAAATCGCCGGCTCTGAACCGTTCCCAGTACTCGGCGTTTTCCCGCGCCTCGGCGAGGTAAAACGGCGACAGGTCCAGCCCGACGGTGTCCATCTTCGGGTACGTGTCTCGCGTGAACGTGAGGAACCGACCGGTCCCGCACGCCATCTCCAGCAGCTTCACGTTCTCGCCGGTCGCACTCTCCTGCGTCTCGTCGAACCACTCCCTGAGCGGCGCCAGCGCGGTGCGCTGCATGGCGTCCTGCCTCCCCACGAAGAGCGTCTCGGTGGAGCCCTAGTACACCCCGGACGACGCCTTCGCCAGCCACCCGTCCGTCTGCCAGTGGAAGGTGTTCAGGTAGTAGTCGGGGTACAGAGGCGAGCTGAGCCACACGCGCGTCTCTTCCGAGTCCTCGGCGCCCACTTCGGTGGCCGACCCCTCGCCCTCCCGTGCCAGCCTCTGCTTCGTGGCCGCCGCGTGCTTCCGCAGCGTCGACCGCGCCTCCGACGCGAACCGGAGAGACTTGTCGGCGACGAACGCGGGGTTGAACTGGCGGTGCCGCGGGTCCATGTCATACGGAGCCCGGTGCGTCCCGTCGTTGACGCGCTTCAGGTCCTGCGCGTACACCTGCACGGCCTCGGAGACGAGCCGCTCGGCGGCCGCCGCACCCGCGCGCGCGCGCGAAAGCGTCGGCGCGGCTTCGGGTCCAGCCCCGGCGACGGAGGAAACCAGCATGCCCGCCGCGCCCTGCCCGAGGAACCACGAGCTGCGGAAGACGTGGTACGCCCAGTACGCGGCGTCCGCGGGGGACTTGGTCGCCGCGGAGATCTGCGCGAGGACGTCCGCGACGGACGCCGCGGGGGACTTGGAGTCGTCGTGGCTCCACGCGTTCCAGAAACGCACCGACGGGGCCTCGCGGAAGTGCTCGCGGTCGACGTCCGCGGGCGTGCGCGCGGGAATGAACTCCTCATTCGGGCGGTTGGCGTCCGTCTCGGGGCGACCCATCCAGCCCAGCACGGGGGCATTGTCCGTCGCGGGCGACGCGACGGTGCCCGAGTGGCGGGAGAAGCGCCCCGCGGGCGCGGCGGCGCGAAGCCTCAGGGCGTGGCGCAACATCTCCGCGCACGGGCGATGTGACGTCCTTCGATTCGGAGCACTCGTTGTCGTTGCTCCCCGATCCGCCACGTGTCGACGAGTGCGGCGGCCGAACGTTTTCGCGCGTTTTGTTTCAGTGCAAGTTGACTTGGTCATCACACCGTGAAGAGAAACGCCGCGACTATGTACCTGACGCCTCTCGTGACCGGCGCCCCGGCGTGACGCAGGTCCCCCCCGAACGCCACGACCCCGCCGATGTCCGGGCGCGCGGTGACCCGCGTCGGGTCGGGAAACGTCGTCCCGCCTCCTTCGTACTCGCCGAGCGCGTTCAGCGCGAGCGTCACGGAGATTTCTGACTGGTCGACGTGCGCCGGCAAGTACCTCTGCGCGCCGGCGTCGTACCGCACCACGAACGCGTCGTGCACGCGCACGTTCGAGCCGCCAGCGCGGACGCGTTCCGGGAAACACGCGTGCAGGAATGGCCCCAGCGAGCGCGCGAGGAACGCGTTCCACAGCGGCAACAGGCTGGGAATCTCGTGCACCGGAAGGTCCGTCGTCGGCACCGCGTAGTGTCTGCTGGTGGTCCACCCGCCCCGCGCCGCCGCCGCCGCCTCCGCCCGCGCGATCCAAACCGCGCACGCCTCCGGCGTCAGCAAAGCCGCGTCGTCTTCGGGCCCGCTCGTGAAGATTCCGGCGGAGGGATGGAGCGCGCGAGGCGAACGAACGGGAACGGCGGCTTTCGGGTCCGCGTCCGTCGCTTCCCCGGGTTTCCCGGACGAAGACGCGTACTCGCGACTCGCGCGCGCGTACGCTCGGTCCTTCGCGACTTGCGCGGCGAGCGCCGCGAAAGCCTCGCGGTCGCGCGGCTGCTTTTCAGACCGAGACGCGTAAGCCTCCGCCCACGCCTCGTGCGCCTCCGCCCACCTGCCCTGCCCCAGGAGCGCGACGCCCACTTTGTGTAACGCGCCCGTTTCCCGGTCCGGGTCCGCCTCGGCCGCCTCGCGCGCGCACCGCTCGGCGTCCTCGTGCCGCCCCTCCTCGGACGCCTGGTCGGCGAGCGCGCACAGCTCGCGCGCCGCGAGCGGCGAAGGGACGCCTTGCGCGGCGCAGAGCTCGTACACGCACCGCGCGCACGCGCACGCGCGCGGCTGCTCGGCAGATGCGCTCGCGATGTGCGTTTTTTTAACACCGCCGAATGCGCGGATCAGCTCGGCGTGGCGCTCCGCCAACGGGCGCGCCACCGGGACGCGCGCGACGGTGATTTCCTCGCCGGGCGCGACGTCTCGAAGGGCGACGAGCGAGACGCGGAGCCCGCCGCACGCCGGCGGGCTCTCGCCGTCGCGCCCGCGCGCCTCGGTCGCCATCTCCACCTGGCTGTTCGGCAAGCAGCTGTGCCTCGCGAGCGCCGCGGCGGGCGCGAGCGCGAGCGCGGCGAGCCTCGGGAACGACGCGGTGGCCGTCTCAACGAGATCGACGACGTCGTCGTCCGAGGAGCCCGGCGCCGGGGACGGGTTCGGGTCGGTCGCGCGGCGCGCGCCGTCGGCGTCTTCGCGAAGCGACGAGTCGCCGGACTCGCCGTCCTCCTCCTCGTCGTCCTCGTCGTCGTCGGAAGAAGAAGAAGAAGAAGACGCATACGACTCGTCGTCGCTCGAAGAAGACGCCTCGTCGCTGTCCTCCCGGTCGCCGCCGCGGAAGAGGTTCCCCGCTCCGGCGGCGCGCGCCGCCGCGCGTAGCGCGGCGCACGCGCGCTTCGCGTCGGGACTGGCGGCGGCGGCGGAGACGGCGCGCGCGTATCGAGCCGCGGGGTGCTCAGTGTTGAGCGGCTGCGCGGATCGGTCCACCGCGGCGACGAGCCGTTCGAACGCGTCGAACTCGAGGAACGGCTCCAGGGTCTTCTCCGAACGCAAACCGCGAGCCCGGCCCCAGGCCATGAACAAAAGCTGGTGCGCGTCTTCGATTTGCTCGCGGAGCGTCTCCGCGCGGCGCGACGCGCGGCGTGCCGATTTCGCGCTCTTCGCGTCGTCCTTCTCTTTTGAGGCGACGCGCGCGCGGTCTTCGTCCCACCAGCGCCCGGAGGGAGTGGGAAGGCTCGCGAAGAGACGCGTCCACCGCGACGCGGCGGCGGCGTTCGTCTTCGCGTCGCTCGCGCCGACGAAAACATCCCCCGCCGCATCCGCCTCGCCCTCGGCGACGCCGTCGGACCCGCCGGCGTCGGCGAGGGCGCGCGCGAGCGCGTTCGCGGCGAGGAGGAAGGACTCGTGCGAACGACGCGCGTGCCTTTCGAACTCGAACATGGGGCTGCCCTCTCCGCAGCTCCCGAGGCACGTCATGGCGTGCCACCCGCGCGCGGCGTCGCGGCACGCTTCGCCGCAGAAAACCTCGAGGCACCCGCCTCGAGCGCGACGGCACGGCGTCGGCCCCTCGCGCGCGGTCGCGCCGCGCGGCGCGAGGCGCGGGAGCGGCGAGACGCCGGGGGGCTGAACGTCCGCGCCGCACCGCTCGGACTCCACCGCGGCGGCGACCAGGTCGCGGCGGGACACGCGGCCTGCGGCGAGCGCGAGATGGCGGGCCGGGTCGTCGCCCGCGGGCGCGAGGCAATGCGCGCAGGCGAGGAAACGACCCCGGTTCGAGAGCGCCTGCACCGCAGCGAGGGGGGGATCGGCGACGATCGTCTCGCCCTTCGCGGTGAACGCGGCCGCGACGAGCGCGGGCTCGCCGTCGCGCGCGCTGCGCTCGCATCGCACGGCGCCCCCCCATCGCCCGAGCCGAGACGCGAACGCCGCGATGTCCTCCGCGGTGTCGGCGGCGGCGGTCGCGCCCGCGGTCTTAGAAGCGTCGTGCTCGCGCGCGCGTTTCCTCCCCGACGCCTCCGGACCCGCCATCGCGCGTCACGAGGCGACGCGCGCCGCGACGCGCACCGCCCGCGCCGTGTCCCTCCGAGTGGCGCCGGAGTCCCTCGTCGAGGTGTCTCCCGCGGCGAGCGAGCATCTCGGAGTCGTCGAGTCATCACGCGAACGAGTTGTGCAAGCGTGTTGATAGTCAAAAAAACGCAGGCTCAAGTCTCAGCTAGTCCTTGAGCCACCCGTCGAGTTCATCCGGCTTGAGCGCGTTCATGCGCGCGTGCGCCTTCCTCTCCGCCTTCTTCTCCACCTTGCGCTGGTACTTGCCCTGGTCCTTCTTCTTCTCCTCGCGCCTCACGACGTTGGGCGAGACGTACGTGGGGTCGTCGTACAGCGTCGGCCCCCCGAAGGCGCCGGCGAAGATCTTGATCGGGTGCAGACACAGCCGCGGGCCGGTTTCGACGAGCGTCGCCCCGACGCCGCGCGCCTCTTTGCCCTCCGGGTACGCGATCTGGTAGTTCCGGAACCACACGCGGTTGTCCTCCCAGTAAAACGCGAAGACGTGGTCCAAAAACGGTTTCATCTTGTGGTGCTTGTACGGCGTCGTGAACACGTGCGTCAGCATCTCCTTGATGTGCGCGAGGTGCGGCGACGACGCGTCGTCGAACGTCGCGTCGAAGTGCAGCGCCGGGCGCGAAAACTTGAGGTGGTTTCCGGTGAGCTTCAGCTCCGCCATCGTGTGCACGTTCTCGACGTGGAACTTCACGCTCGGGCCCTCGGGGACTTTCGCGAGCCACATGTAGCAGTCCGTGCGCTTGCGACACTCGAAGAACATGGCGCTGGAACAGGATTTCATGTCCGCAACCTCCACGACGGCGTCGCGCGGATTTTTCGTGTCGAGCTTGCTGTCCTTCTTGCTGTGCGGAATCAGCGTGCCGATGTCGAGCATGAGGTGGCGGTAACGCGAGGTGACGCCCCGGGAGCTGAGAATCAAGCACTTCTCCTTAGCATTCACGCCCGTGAAATCCACCTTCGGGCGAGGCCGGTCGCGGTTGTCCTCGATCTCATCCTCGGACGCGTCCCCATCGTCAGCCGCCGCCTGTTTGCGTTTCTTGCCCTTTCGCGCGGCGGCGGCGGCAGCTTCCGCCTCCTCCTCGGACTCGGACTCCTCGGAACTGCTCTCCTCCGCGCGCTCGCCGCGAGCGATCGCTTCCGCCTCCTCTTGTTTCTGCCTCAGCTTCTTCTTGTTCTTCATGGTGCGTGAAGGAGTGGCCGCGGCACAGCCGCCGCCGACGACTTTCGAGGGGCGATGCTCGGCGGAAACCTCAAGAAAAAGCAGGGCTTGTTTCGGCCAAGGACCCATAACGACCCAGTCCTGAGTTCGCGTTTGTTGCCGGAGCGAGGTGTCCAAGCGCCGCACAGCGGTACGAGCACTGGTGGCGATGGCGTCCTCCGCGCTGGCCACGCGCGTCTCGCGCGCGTTCCCCGGCCCGCGCAGGAAACCGCGCGCGTCGGCGTCGGGAGCGAGAGCCTCGAGAGCGGCGCTCGCGAGTGACGACGAACGTGTCGCTGATGACGACGTCGTCGTCACGAAACGTGCCCTCCTCTCTGCGGTGTCGGATTCGCGCAGACCAGGCGCGGACCCCCGCGCGTGCAAGGCTGCCATCCTCGAGGCGTGCCGGGCGCTCGAGTCGCGAGGCGCCGTGGGAGGCGACGTCCCCTTCGCGGACGTCTCCGGTCGATGGAGCCTGGTGTACAGCACCAACGACCCGAACGGGGTCGCGGGGACGTTCACGTCGCCTTTGGCGGGCGTGTTGGACGAGGATGCGTTTCAGCGGGTCAGCGACCAGCTGTACAAGGCGTTTTTCGCCTTCGCGCCCGCCCTCGCGGGCTCGGCGGAGACCAACGCGAAGGGCGTCGCGAACACGCAGGTGGTGGACCTCGAGAACAAAAAGGTGGACAACGTGGTGGACGCCGAACTTCCGTGGCCGCTGGGCGAGGTTCGCGTCGGCGTGCGCGGCGAAATCGAGGCGCTGGATGCCGAGGCGCGGGAAGTCGCCGTGACGTTCACGTCGTGGGAGATAGGAGCGAAACCCGCGAGCGGCGGAACGCCGACGCCCCCGACGCTCCGCCTGCCCCTGCCTCGACCGCGCGGTGTGCTTCGGAACACCTTCTGCGACGAGACGCTGCGCGTCTCGCGAGGGGGCCGAGGCGGCGTGTTCGTCGTATCGAGAATCGCGCCGTGACGGACCTCGGCGCGGCGTTAGATTAGCTAGGTAGATTAGCGGCGTACCGACGCTCTACGTCTCACCCGTACCTCGGCCTCCCCGGGTACCCCCGCGCCGGCGGAGGCGGCGGCGGCGCGCCGCGCGCGCCGGCGCCGGCGCCGGCGCCCGACAACACCGGCTCGACGATGGACGCCTTGACGGCATCCTCGTGGTGCTTTTCCCGCAGACGCCGAAACTCTTCGACAAACGCGTCGACATCCTTAATCTCCCCACCCAGCCACTTCTCGTGCACCTCCTCGCTCTTCGCGTCGCTCGCCCGCGCGCGCTCCCGCAGCGAGCGCAACGCGCTGCCGACGTCGTGCTCGCCCACGAGCGCGTCCGTCTTGGCCTTGGCGGCGGCGTACGCCGCCGCCACCGGCTTCATGTCCACCGCGCGAATGACGGAAATCTGCGAGCGGAGATCCGCCGCCTCCTCCGCCAGCGCGATGTTCGCGCGCGCCATGCTCTCCATCTCCAGGCGCAGGTCGCGCGTGAACGCGCGCGCCTCAGAGGCGCCCTCCGTGCCGTGCAGGAATCGCGCGAACGACTCCTTGTCCAGCAGGAGCTCGGCGAGAGACGCCGGGTCAAGCTCCAGGAGGCGGGGGAACTCCTTCGGGATGGAAAGCGTGCGTCGAACGCCGCCCGCGGCGGGACCCGCCTGGGACGCGCTGTGCGCGTGAGGACCGCGCGCGCGCTGCGCGTGGGGGTTGTGGAAAGGAGCGCGCGTCAGCGCGTGCTTCGAGTCGGGGCGAGACGGACGCGGGGGGTCGACGTCAACCCTAAAACGCGGTTCGGGAGCGCTGTTGTTAGCGCTGGTCAGACTGGGTACGCACCGGGTCCAGGGTCATGGCCTCGAGCGCGGCGGAGGCGGACGAGGCATCGCCTCCTCGCGCGGCGCTGCTGCCGAACAGTCCACCGGACATGGGCCCGTCGCGTGCCACCGCACGCGCGCGCGTGTCGCGGTTTTGAACGCGCGAACGCCTGGTGATGCGAAAAGGCGACGAAATTTTGTTTTCGCTGACTTTACGACCAACCCGCAACCGCACCGGCCACTGCGTGTCTCCACGCGCCCGGCGCCGGGCAGAGGCGCGGGGCGCGGTCGCGTGGCGTTTTGGCGCGCGTGCCGACCGGCAGCCGCGTAGGAGACGGCGTCTTCGTCGACGGGGCCTTGGACGGCATGCCGAAAGGGAAGCACAAACGGGGTGCCAACTCTTCGTCGACTCGATCTGGTTCACGATCGGGCGATGCGACGGACGACGGCGACGCGGACGCGCTGTTCTACCTCCGCACCAAGTACTCGCTGCTGGGTAAGTCCGAGTGGTGGTGGCTCATGGAC
>Ga0181601_10005452_pt1 | contig 10568 bp, 12 predicted proteins | sample 041ome_8_FD_133020 | JGI IMG/M metagenome (GOLD analysis project Ga0181601, IMG submission 133020) | Coastal salt marsh microbial communities from the Groves Creek Marsh, Skidaway Island, Georgia - 041407BS metaG (megahit assembly) | ecosystem: Environmental > Aquatic > Marine > Intertidal zone... | reverse complement strand
TCCAATTACGCAGCGTCTATGCCGCTTCGCTGTGCAAGGCTACAGGAAATTCATACGAGCTAACAGCAACGACAGATCACCGAAAGAGTCATATCGTCAAAAGAAAATCAAGGAGATTGGCTCGCGAGCAGGAAGCGAATCCCATTAATAATTATATGATTTATAAGATTTTTAATTAACTTAATCACCAAATATACCGTCAAAAATACCGTCAAAGCGAAATAGTACTCTTACAGGATGTTAAACCTGTTTATCCCTAAATTCGCCATTAATCGGTCACGACAAAACAATTATCCTAAGGGCAAAAACTGATATGCGCGCTATCGCCAACATCAAAGAGACGGATGATTAGTGAGGTACTCGCGAACAACTAACCTGCCTCAAAACTGCGGATAAGTGAGCATGATTTCTAAACCAGACAACTACGACATACTTCTACGAGAGAGCAATCGCTAAAGCAGTAATCCAACTGGTAGGTACGCACCGACTCCACGACTCAGTATAAATAGGATGCTTGCGAGGGCTATCCCATAGCCGGCAGCCAACAGCACCTTCATCTTGGCAAAATAATGTAAGAACGCTGCCACACCGATTAGTGCAACAGGCAATATGCCGAAGAGAGCGACCAAGAAAACAACGACGCCTATCAACGCTATTGAACCTCCGAAGCTAATTGCGCCTTGGCATGCACCTTTGTCTGTAGGTTCCTCATCTTCCCAAATTTCAAATCCTGGCAAGGCAAAGTGAGCAATAGCCAGAAGCCCCAAAAAGATCAGCGTAAAAATTGACACTACTTTCGGGAAAAAAGCTGTCAGCGGATCGAAACCAAGTGACCCCACCAGAGCATAGCCAGCGAATATTAAGAATGTTATGGGTAAAACTAACGAGCCCTTACTGAAAGAGTACTTTTTCTTTGCCGCAGCCGTGTTAAAGCTCCTCAAAACAGAACGGCAAAGTACAGTAAGAGCCAGGAAAGCCAATATGATTACGATTGGCCTCTCGAACATTGACCAACCATAGAGATTTACAGTCTGATAAGACGAAGCTTCCAAACGTTGGGCAAGAACGAAGCCGATGAGTAACGCAGGCCTCGACCAACCGTAGCGCTTCATAAACATGCCGCAAACACCGAAGAAAAGAACCGTAAACAGGTCTCCGATATCCTTGGTCGCCTGATAAGCTGCAAAGCATATGAAAACCAGGAGAATTGGAGCCAAGAGTGAGAATGGCACTGTCGTCACTCTAGCAATAGGAGTGGCAAGGCCGATACAGATGAGTGCACCGACGATATTGGCAAGCGCTACTGACCAGACCATTAGATAGACAAGGCTCGTTTCGTTTCGAATCATATTGATTCCTGGCTCGATGCCAACAAGTATGAATCCGCCGAGCAAGAGTGCCATGCTGGCGGAGCCAGGGATGCCGAATAAAAGCGTTGGAATTAGCGCTCCTCCTTCCTTGGCGTTGTTAGCCGCTTCGGGAGCAATCACTCCGCGCACATCACCCGTTCCAAACATTTCCGGGCATTTCACAGACCCGCGCGCATGAGAATAGGCAATCCAGTCGATCACAGACCCTCCCAATCCAGGCAAAGCGCCTATAGCTGCTCCGATCGATGAACATCGGACCACTAGCCACCAGTTCAACAGTGTTGCCTTAACGCCCTTAACCAATCCTTTACTTTTCAGTCCGCTGTCAGCAATGCGCGCTTGCTGTCTCAGCACCCCTAAGATTTCAGGCACAGCGAAAAGTCCCAGCCCAACCAGTACCACCTTGATATTATCGAGAAGGTAAATAGACTCAAAAGTAAATCTTGGTAAGGCTGTGGTTGGGGCAGAACCAACCGTACCTATCAACATACCTATAGAAGCTGCGGCCAGCCCTTTGAAAATATTAGCGCCAGTCAGCGAGCCGATCAGAGAGACGGCCAAAACGACAAGCATTAACTGTTCGGCAAGCCCGAAAGCAAGGATGACAGGTTCTGCAAACCCTATTGCCACGGTCAGTACCGCCGCCCCAAATAGGCCGCCAATCAGAGAAGACGAGAACGCCGCGCCCAAAGCCTCAGCCGCTCTCCCTTGTTTAGACATCTCAAAACCATCAAGCACAGTAGCTTGCGCCGAAGCCGTTCCCGGCACTCCTACAAGAACAGCTGGAAAAGTGTCTGATGTGGCCGTTACGGACTGGAGCCCAATCATAAGGCCAATCGCCGCTGATGGCTCAACGCCAATGATGAATGGCAGTGTCAAGGCAAGACCCGTAGACCCTCCCAATCCAGGAATGATTCCGATAATCAGTCCCAGTAGAACCCCGGCTATGAGGTATATCAGGTGGTTGAGGTTAAATGTCTGGATCAATGCATCCAAAAGAATCTCAAACATGATTAGGGTCCATCCAGACTCGGATTACAATCAAAAGAGTGGGGAATTTTTTGAGTAATTGTTTAGGTAGCTGCGCACAAATACGCTTGCAGCCACCTAGACAATGCTATTTTAGTTCCCGATTGGAACCCCCATGCGCTCTTCAATCCATCCAAATAGCCATTCACGCTGTCTTTCATCCATATCAAGCGCCCCTCGAATAGCTCGCTTTGCCTCCTCACCAAAGATCTGCGGATAGGGTCCAAGTACTTTATCACTGACCTTTAGGAAATCAGGATCCTGTAAAGTTGCATCTATAGCGCCTTTCCAGGCCGCTATGATTTCAGGCGGGGTCCCTGCAGGTAAATTTAAAGACTTTGATGTCATAACGCTCATATTCAGGAAGTTCAGATATGCCTGCCAAAGAGGCCCTGATGGAGCCTTACCGTGAAATGCTTCGTAAATTTCGGGAACAGTTATGACATTGGGCATTCCAGGATCGCGTCCGACATTCCCGTCTGAATCGACAAAACCCATTGTGCCGAGTAACACCAATTCGCCAGACTTAACATACGGTTCCACTTTTGAGGAATAGCCAGAGAAGGGCTCTACCCCTAAGGTTGTTTCGCCGCGGATCATAGTCTGCCGTCTCGCGCCAGCATTCAACCCGAGTATGGGTTTTATGTCATTAACCCCGAGAAGGTTAAATGCAGCAAGCGCCCTAAGTTCGGAGCCAGTTGGCGATTTGATGCCGAAAGTTTGTGAGTTACCAGCAAGCACTTTCGTGGCTGTCACTGGATCCTTACCCGCAACTCCTGTCACTGACGAGACGAAAAGCGCCGATCCTTGTGGTGACAAAACAACCGGCTCCCAAGACGTCAAGTCAAATTTAACTTTGTTACCACCAAAGATGGAGCTTGTGAAAGTTGACGTTGAAGCGACGATAGCCGTCAGTCCGTCGGGATCTGCTTTCTGGAAAGCGTTTGCCCCCTTAATAGAACCACCACCCGGAACATTCTCAACAACAACGTTAGGTTTACCGGGTAAATACTTTGAAAGGTAGACCTGTAGGGTGCGCGCATAGGTGTCAGAGCCACCCCCCTCTCCAAAAGGTACTATTATTCGTACGGTCTTGTCTGAAAAATTCACACTCTCAGCGATAGCTGAGGTAGCGGTTACACCCAGCATTGCGGCCACTGTTACAAGTGGTACGAGCCTCTTTTTATTAAGCATATTATCCTCCTGTATATCGCTTAATTTATAGTTCTAAAGCGCTATTCAGCGCAGTTATTCAACCGCGACATACGCCCCTGACCGGCGAAATACGGTTCCATAACCATCTGAAACGAATTCAAGGAAATTCAGAGCTTCATCGAAGGCTGGGCCACTATCAAAAACACGCGGCTTCATATCGGTTCCTATTTCTCCCAGATATACACCGGCCTCAATACCTGCGTCCGAGACATTTAGCTCTGCAATAACAAGTCGGCATGCGTCTTGTCCATAAGGCAAAAATGGCCTGGACGGATCAAGTTTTACGCCATATTGGTCCTCAAAAAGCCGAGCCTTATCTCCATTCTTTGGTACGCCAGACATGATAAAATTGCCCAGGCTGTAAAAGCATGGCTTACCGTCAATCATCTCAATAGCCTTAGGCGCATGCGCGTGAGAGCCAATGATGGCATCTGCACCCGCGGCGATCGCAGCCTTTGCGGCCGGCGGCTGATATTCGGCGATGAGTTTGGGAATGTAGTGTATGCCCCAGTGCTGAGATACGATTACATGATCTGCTAGTTCCTTCGCTGCGGAGATATCGGCACACATTTTTTCTAAATCGTCTTCCCAAACCTCGGAGCGGACTACTGGAGGCATGCCTGGTTGCCAATCGAATTCTTCGTACCAAGTACGAACGCGCAGTGGCGCAGCTCCGGCGCTGTCTTCGGTCGCTGCAAAGCCATCTCGTAAGACTGAGGCATAAGCTAAAAAGGCAATCCTATGGCCGGCCACGTCTACAAATGCCGGCATTCGTGCTTCCGTGATGTTCATGCCGGCGCCAACTATTTGTACACCCCGGCTCCGGAAGAGATTTATGGTCTCGGCAAGCGCCTCAGCACCAAAGTTGAGCGTATGATTGGATGCTAGCGAAACCACATCAAAGCCACAGTCGAAGAATACTTCGGCAAATTCAGGCGAGCATCTAGCGTGAACGGCGTTAGAATTTGGTGCCAGTTCACCCCGCATGGAATACATGCGTTCGCACTGCGCAAATCGAAGGTCTGCCTGTTTTAAGAACGGTGCGATTGGCTCAGATAAAGCGCCATCACCAAGCGTTAGTGGCCCGACATCTCCACAGCAAAGAATACGCGCCTTCATTTTCTAGATCCCCCATTACCTACGGAATCCCTATCCTGTGCAACGAGATTCAGTGTGCGTTGTCTTGAGTCCTCGGCGTGTCGCCGTAGCAGCGCACCGGCCAGATTGCCGTCACGCTTAGTGAGAGCATCTAAAAACACCTCACGCTGACTTATGGATTCATTAAATGACGCGTTCAGCCACCTATTTCTCTCTGCCCCAATCCTGCCTACGTGAAGATGTTTCATACGATAGAGACGAATGGATCGAGTAATCCTTCGATAGATCTTTGTTAGCTCGCTGTTGCCAGTAGCCGCTAAAAACAAGTCATTGAATCTGATAGTCAGTCGAAAGTAAGACATTTCCTCTTCTGCATCGACCGATGCTTTCATCTTTTCAAGAACTAGACCAAGTTCTGAAATATGGCTATGTCCCTTTGCCTCAGCGGCCAGCTTACCCACCATAAGTCCAAGGTGACCCCTGATATCGTAGAGATCCGAAATTTCGTCGCTCGTGAAATCTCGGACGAAGACCCCCTGCTGAGGAATAGAAACCAGCAAGCCCTCTCCAACTAGAGATCGGCAAGCCTCTCTCACGGGCCCACGGCTAAAACCAATCTGGCTGGCGATTACCGCCTCTTTTACTTTATCCCCCGGGACTAATAAGCCATTGAAAATAAGCTGTTCCACCCGCGTCTGGGCTAATGAAGTGAGCGTTTCCGGCCGCTCAGACTTACCGTTTGAAAAATAAATCATATCGCTCATGGGGCATTATTTTTCCATAAAATGTAAAATGTCAACATTATTATTTATGTATTAAGATCCGGAGGCTCGAAAGTGCCAAGCAGTATTTTGGATACTCCCGTTATTTCAGGGATAGCTGCTTTGGATGACAATTCATCCATCACATTGGACACGCTCGCTACATCCAGTGAATTCGACATGTAATCAACCTGCGAGGACGCCGTTGCGATGAGTAACTCGGGATCATCCGCGTATTCAGATCGAATATCGGGTACATCAATATCAGACCCCGGCAAAACTTCGGCATACCACAAGGCCCTGGGACCAATAATGTCAGGTACAGCGGTACCTTAACGAAAACCAGAAGGCTGATAACTAGGCAGTTAAATTTATGAGCTCCAGTTGTCGCAGAATCAATCAGGACAACAGAACATGTACACGGCTAAAATTAAGATCTAAAAGCCTTGCAAATATTGGGCTTACTCACAGAGCAATATCCTCCGGAGGCAAAGGTCAGAGGTTCGAATCCTCTCGGGCGCGCCATACGTTGCAATGCCACACCCCGGTCACCCAAATATATTAGCGACACTAGATGTTGCTCTGCCGGAGTTTTGCCGAAGTTAATCCTGATAGGTTATGCACAGTCCGGTAAACACAACGAACGGAAGGCCAGTAATTACGCTGATTCCAGCGTTTTTATTCGTTCTACGAACCAGACACTCTCATAACTTACTAGTCGCGATCTCATAGCGATTAAGAAGTCGGGCGATATAGCTATCAATTTCTGCGGAGACAATCCGATCCTTTTGAGACAACCGATCAAATGTTTTCTGGTGCATCCCCTTCGGTTTACGCCAAATCGGCTCCTGAAGATCGTCTGATGCGCCCACAAGAGCTCGAATCTTTCTTGCTTTACGGATCAAACGGTTTGCCCGCATTTCCGTTTGGCTGCCGTATGGGATGTGATGACATTTCCGACACCTGAACAGCCTATCCTGCCGAGCCAATACCATAACTCGCCGATTACAAGACGGACATCTAAACCAAGGACGATGGCCACCATAGTTGCATGGCGTCCACTCCAACTGGATCTGATCCTCGATCTGCTCAGGCTCGCTGTCTCCCGCAGTAAAGGCGTAAGAGAGCGCTAGAGAACCATCATAAGATCGATACGAGATCGATCCTGACGGTTCACCTCTGGTAGTCCAGCTCAGGCTTCCTGCCATGCCTTCTTTCAATAAGCCGCGCTTATACATGTAACGAACATCTATCCGATGGCACTCCTCGAGCGTCTTGCGCTTACTCCACCGACACCAAGTGCCCGAGCCTACACCACCCATTTCTGCACCTTTTTAATCGAAATCATTAGGAAAACAGACCTAATCCCAGCCGCAAACTGCGCTCATAAACTCATTTTTTCGCCCATACTCAAGATACGATGGATCACCAACTACAAGCTGATGTGCGGTCAACGCCCATCCCATACCTACAGTCCCCTCCTTGAATGGATGATCCCTTAAGGTTAAAAAATTGATCAAATTTCTATATGTATCTTGATACTGCTGATCAGCCATCTCTCGCTCAAATTCATCCCATTCTTGCTGAGAATCAAATCCCCAATATTGCGGCTCATGCTCTGAATACACAGCCGTCTCAAATAACTGGCTCAACCTACCCAGAATAACGGGACTGTCATAGTGGCTATATGGCGTAATAGCTCCGCGCTCTGGAATCTTGTGACCACTCAACCAAATCCGATCGAAACCATCAGAGAGGCAACGCTCTCGCTCAGATGTTCGATCTTCTTCAACACGCTCGTGTATTCCATATTGTGAAAGGCGACCATCAAATATTTCAGAAATTGGAGCAAAGACTTTTAAACAATAATCAGTAGACATGACGATCACCTCCCGTCAGCACTTTTTTGAATTCAATAAGGCTCGAACTGAAATCACGACTGTATCGATCGCCATAGCCCTTGCCTCGCTCCTTGCAGAGGTAGGAGAAGATGTAGACAGCACCTGACATCGACTCAGGGCGGTTGCGGTGAATCATTGGCGTTGATTTGACCCAATACGTGGATGAATGGCCGTACTGCTGATGTAGTTCTTCCCATCGCCTATACACACTGTCGGGTGACCGAATGATATTTCCATCAAGCCAAATAACTAAGTGATAGTGATACTGCTTGGATGTTTCTTTCTCACGCACCCACAGATAGGCCACACGCTTGTGTCCTTTGCCTAGGAGCCACTTTTTCAGTCGCCGCAGCATATGTACGAACAATGCATTATCAGCTTCGTACAGCGGACTGTGAGACTCCAAACGAACCTGGTAAACCTTGTTGTGATAACTCAGCATCGCCTCAAGCTGACGAATACCCGCATACAGGATATCTTCACGGACGCCATCAGTACCGGTCTTGCCGTTATTGATTGCATAACTACATCCATCAAGCTCGAACGTATCTGAGCAGATGACAGAGCCTTTAGCTGGCTTTGCTCTGGAATTGATGGAATTCGCTAATAGGGTAATACTCATATACCTAGCTCCTCACCATTCAAATAATCCAAGATTAGTGAGGACGACCGATCCTTTTGAGCCAAGATTTCAATCTCAGGTGCCACATCCTGCGTGGGTTTCGACGACTGGCAAGCTAGCTCGAGAATCGATATCGAAGCTGCATTACGATCATTTTCTTCATGGGTTGGAAGTTGGAACGATTGTTGGACAGGATGTGTACTCATGCGACATCCTCCATCGACAGGTCTTGTATCAACGCTTGAATATCAGTGGATCGCCAAACCGTAATACCAGGACTCAATTTCAGTGGTCTGGGATACCGGCCATTGGCACAGCCAGCCCACCAATGTGATTTGCCTACAGGCACTAACTCAAGAACTTGAGGCAGGCGAAGTAAGCGATCAGTTTCTATTTCTTTGGACATATCAGTTCCTCGTTGGATAACTGATAACCAATGGTATTCAGATTTTTTTAGGTATCGAGGACAATAAAATTGTTATTTGTCCGCTTTTCGATTTTGCTTCCAGCGACGGTAGTGTCGAACGAAAGATTCGGGGTCAGTGTCAAAGTCACCTTGTTTCTGTTGCAAAAATACTTCAGCCAACTCCGTCTGACTTTTTTGCTTAAAGCCCTCTGTATTAGCGCGAGACGCTCCCAGAGAAACCAAATAATCAAACATCAAAAACGAATCATCTTTATCCGATTGAGCTGCATAGTTGCCAATTCTTTGCTTTCTTGGGGCATCAAAAAACATCTCATCGAGCTCGTAATGCCCAGCGAACTTGAAATACATCAAGAAGCAGTGATGAAGCGCAATTAACACCTCAGGTGGCGGATAATGACCCCGGTCAAGGTAAACAGTTAAAGCCTCTAGCGGAGTCTTCGCGATGCACTCATCAGACCTAAAGTAGTCAGAATGAAGCATGGACGCAGGGCCATCCACATCTGTGATCGTGACTTGATAACCTTGAATCATCCTCCAAGTCTTCTCCATATCAATGCTTGGACCCCAGGTCTTCAGCTCATTCGCAACGACCTTCTTGCGAATAGTACGAACATGGTCCCATGAGTTGCAGTAGCTTGGTTTTTTCTCGCTTTCACCCATTGTTACTAACACCTTTTAAGCTATCTAAATAATCCGCCCATGCCTGCATCATCTCAGTACGCTCTTCCAGAAATGTTGTGCGGTTGTATGCACGACCATTCGCGTCTTTTACAGCATGTGCTAGCTGTGCTTCGATCACATCAACCCGAAACCGGAGTCGTTCATCCAAAATCGTGCGCGCAGTTGCTCTGAAGCCGTGCGGCGTAATCTGCTCTTTATCGAAGCCCATCGATCGCAAAGCCACCCGCACACCGTTGTCACTCAATGGACGAGACCGCCCTCTCGCACTCGGAAAAACATATTTGCCATTGCCGGTCAGCGGGTGAAGAGCCTTCAGCTCTCTAATCGCTTGATCGGGTAACGGAACGATGTGTGGCTGGCGCATCTTCATCTTTTCAGCAGGTATCTCCCACCGAGAGTCTTCCCAATTGATCTCAGACCACTCCATGTGACGGATCTCACCGGGACGCTGAAACAATATTGGTGACAATTTAAGTGCAGCACATACAATTGGACTGCCAACGTATTCATCAATGGCGCGGAGCAAGGCTCCCAACTCTTTAGGATCAACAATTGCTGCACGATGAACTGTTTGAGCGATCTTGAGAGCTCCTGTAAGGCTCTGTGCCGGATCGTTGATAAGACGTGACGTGACTATGGCGTACTTGAAGATTAAACTGCAGGTCTGCTTCGCTCGGTGAGCTAAGTCCACTGATCGTGACTCGATTTTACGAAGAGCAGCCAAAACCTCGATTGGCGTAATCGCGTCAATGGCAAAATGACCAAGACTTGGATAGAGGTCTTTCTCCAACAAGCGACGCGCTCTGGCTTTGTGCCCGTCTGACTTATTTTCCATTTGCCTAACGAACCATTCCTCAGCAATCGCCTTGAATGTGTTTTCTGACGCCATACCTTTCGTCAGTTTGGCAACTTTACGCTCATGGGTCGGGTCAATACCGCTTTTGACTTTTTGCCTCGCCTCAGCGTGTAAATCTCGGGCATCAGACAAAGACACATCAGGGTATACTCCAAGAGGCAGGGTCTTGCGCTTGTCCAGATACCGGTAGTCGTACCGCCAATACTTTGATCCATTGGGCATCACCAATAGGTATAGCCCCCCACCATCGGTCAGCTTGCCCTGCCTCCCTTTCGACTTTGCTGATTTGATCTGCAACGCAGTAAGTTTGCCCATAAACCACCTTTTTGACGGTATACCGAATCGCAGAAGACCTAGATACCGTCATAGATACCGTCATTTATCCATAGATTCGCATGGATTAGATTGGACGGATTTGGAGGATTAGTAAACAGAATCCCCGAAATTACAGGGATTTTTGGACGATGATGGATTGATTAGGATTTAGAAATGGCTCCGCGAGCAGGACTCGAACCTGCGACCAAAAGATTAACAGTCTTCTGCTCTACCAACTGAGCTATCGCGGAACTCAGGATGGCCGCGAACTTTAATGATTCAAGGGTCCTTCG
>Ga0181601_10005451_pt1 | contig 10568 bp, 4 predicted proteins | sample 041ome_8_FD_133020 | JGI IMG/M metagenome (GOLD analysis project Ga0181601, IMG submission 133020) | Coastal salt marsh microbial communities from the Groves Creek Marsh, Skidaway Island, Georgia - 041407BS metaG (megahit assembly) | ecosystem: Environmental > Aquatic > Marine > Intertidal zone... | reverse complement strand
TTTGAAGTTCCCACACAGTCAGAACCTGTATCACCACCGCCAATCACAACTACATGTTTATCAGTTGCTGTAATCTGTGCATCAACCTTATCACCCGCAACAACTTTATTTTGTAATGGCAAAAAATCCATAGCAAAATGCACACCATCCAATTCACGTCCAGGAACAGGAAGATCACGAGGCCATTCCGCTCCGCCAGCTAAAATCACGGCATCATACTCATCAGTCAACTGATCAGGTAAGATAGTTTCGCCCACATTTTGATTTGTCTTGAAGGTGACCCCTTCAGCCTCCATTTGTTCCACACGACGGTCAATATGTGTTTTCTCCATCTTAAAATCAGGGATGCCATATCGAAGTAGACCTCCAATACGGTCATTCTTTTCTAACACATCAACCGCGTGACCAACCCTCGCTAATTGTTGGGCAGCAGCAAGCCCTGCAGGGCCTGACCCCACAATTGCAATTCTTTTTCCAGTTTTATGTTTTGGTGGTTGGGGAACAACCCAATTATTTTCCCAAGCTTTATCTATTATTGCATGCTCAATTGATTTGATACCCACTGCGTCCGAGTTGATATTTAGAGTGCAAGCTGCCTCACAAGGTGCAGGACAAATTCGCCCGGTAAATTCAGGAAAATTATTTGTCGAGTGCAGGACATCAATGGCTGCACGCCAATTTTGTTGGTAAACCAAATCATTCCAATCCGGAATAATATTATTTACAGGGCAGCCATTATTGCAAAACGGGATTCCACAATCCATACAACGTGCACCTTGAATTTTTGCTTCATCGTCAGATAGGTGAAGCACGAATTCTTTATAATTTTTTACTCTCTCTGAGGGTGGAATATAGCCCTCATCTAGACGAGGATATTCCATAAAGCCTGTCACTTTTCCCACTTAAGCAGCCTCCTTTGATGTTGCCTGATGTAATTCATTTAACGCTCTTTGATACTCATGAGGCATAACTTTGACAAAATTGTTCAATTCATTTTCCCAATTCTCTAGAATTGATTTTGCAATTGGGCTCCCTGTATAGGTCGCATGGTTTTCAATTAAACCCTTTAGGATAATTTCATCTGCCAGATTTAAATGCCTGGGCCCTTTATTTTGTGCAGATTCCTTTTCTACCTTTTCAAGACTAACCATAGAAGGATTGCAGAATTTATCAAAGCTATTGCTAATATCGTAAATATAGGCAACACCACCTGACATGCCTGCAGCAAAATTTTGGCCTGTAATACCTAATACGACTACCGTTCCACCCGTCATATACTCACAGCCATGATTCCCAACACCCTCGACTACAGCACTAGCCCCAGAATTTCTAACACAAAATCTTTCCCCCGCAATACCTCTAAAGTATGTTTCTCCGGATGTTGCACCATACATCACAGTATTTCCAACGATAATATTCTGTCCTTGGATACCTTTAAAATCTGCTGGGGGCTGAATGATAATAGTGCCACCGCATAATCCTTTACCAACGTAATCGTTGCCCTCACCATAGAGATTAAAGCTAATGCCTTTTGCAAGAAAAGCACCAAAACTTTGGCCTGCAGTTCCTTTTAAATTGACCTTAATCGTATCCTTCGGTAAACCCTCATTTCCGTAACGTTTCGCAATTTCATGTGAAATTAACGTACCAACAGTTCGATTCGTATTCGTAATTCCAATATCAAATTCAATTGGTTTTTTCTCAACCAGCGCCGTGGTCGCTACTTTAATGAGCTCATGGTCAAGTGCCTTATCTAAACCATGATCTTGATTTTCAACATGATAACGTGCTACTTCTTGGTCTAATTTTGGTTGATAGAAAATACGACTAAAATCTAAACCTTGTATTTTCCAATGCTCAATGCCTTTTTGCATATCAAGTAAATCACTTCGACCAATTAAATCATTAAATTGCTTAATTCCCAGCGAAGCCATAATTTCTCTTACTTCTTCGGCAATAAAGAAAAAGAAATTAACCACATGATCAGGTTGACCCTTAAAACGTTTTCTTAACTCAGGATCTTGTGTAGCGATACCGACGGGGCAAGTATTTAGGTGGCATTTCCTCATCATAATGCACCCCTCAACTACTAACGGTGCGGTAGCAAAACCAAACTCATCAGCCCCTAACATTGCACCAATTGCCACGTCTCTTCCAGTTTTCATCTGGCCATCAACTTGTAAAATGACCCTGCCTCGAAGTTGATTCAAAACAAGTGTCTGTTGTGTTTCTGCAAGACCTATCTCCCATGGAGTCCCTGCATGTTTAATAGATGAAATTGGAGAGGCACCAGTACCCCCATCATGTCCAGCAATCACGATGTGATCAGATTTAGCCTTTGCAACCCCAGCAGCAACTGTGCCAACGCCTGTTTCTGAAACTAATTTTACCGAAATATCTGCACTCGGATTTGCATTTTTTAAATCATGAATTAACTGTGCCAAATCTTCAATCGAATAAATATCATGATGAGGCGGAGGTGAAATGAGTCCAACACCAGGAACTGAAAATCTTAATTTAGCAATATAAGGACTTACTTTGTGTCCAGGCAACTGCCCCCCCTCACCTGGCTTTGCGCCTTGAGCCATTTTAATTTGAATTTGATCTGCTGCAGCTAAATAGGCTGCCGTCACTCCAAAACGGCCGGAAGCGACTTGTTTAATCCTCGAGCGCATTGAGTCACCAGCCTTTAACTCAAAATTAGATTCAATAATATCTCGACCCAAGTGATCTGCTAACGATGAATTTTTACTGATCGGAATAAAGCGTTTAATATCTTCGCCACCTTCGCCAGTATTGGATTTGCCTCCAATGCGGTTCATGGCAACTGCCAGAGTTGAATGTGCCTCAGTTGAAATTGAACCTAAAGACATTGCTCCCGTAGCAAAACGTTTCACTATTTCACTAGCAGGCTCTACCTCATCAATTGAAATTGCACTTGCGGACTTGAATGAAAATAAGCCCCTCAAAGTTTTGTGTCTGTGAGATTGGTCATTGATTAATTTCGCGTATTCTTTGTATGTTTCATACTGATTTGTTCGCGTTGAGTGCTGAAGTTTTGCAATCGACTCAGGATTCCACATGTGTTCCTCTCCACGAATTCGAAATGCATATTCGCCACCTGCGTCCAATGCATTAGACAAAACTGGATCATCCCCAAAAGCTGCTGAGTGCATACGCTCAACTTCCTGTGCGATTTCATCAATACCAATTCCTTCAATATTTGTTGCTGTACCTGTAAAGTATTGATCAATAAATTTTTGATTCAAACCAACCGCTTCAAAAATTTGAGCACCACAGTATGATTGATAGGTTGAAATACCCATTTTTGACATGACCTTATAAAGACCCTTCCCAATTGCTTTGATAAATTTTTCCTGCGCATCAAGGAAATTATCAGTAAGGGAATTAATGGTTTCAAAAGTGAGCCAGGGACATACTGCCTCAGCACCATAGCCACCCAAAAGCGCAAAATGATGTACCTCTCTTGCAGAACCTGTATCAACAACTAAACCTGTATTCGTTCGATTACCCGCTTTAACCAAATATTGGTGTGTTGCAGAGCATGCCAATAAAGCTGGGATAGCTTGTCTCTTCTGCGATACGCCTCTGTCAGACAGAATAATGATGTTAAAACCCTGCTTAACCGCTTGATTTGCTTGCTCACAAATATCATTAAGCTTATTTTTCATCACATCAGATGGTAAATCTTGCCCGTCCACTTCATAGGTAATGTCAATAACTAATGACTTAAACTGGTTTTGAGTTAGAGTTTCTATGGATTTTAATTGCTCCAATTCTTCAAGGCTCAAAACTGGCTGACTTGCCTCTAAACGCATCGGTGGATTTTGCTCATTCAGCCCCAAAAGATTTGGTCTGGGACCAATAAATGTTACTAATGACATAACAATTTCTTCCCGAATTGGGTCAATTGGAGGATTGGTAACCTGCGCGAAGAGTTGCTTAAAATAATTATAAATTAACTTCGGTCGATTGGAGAGAACAGGTAGAGCCGCATCATTACCCATGGAGCCTGATGCCTCCTGGCCTGTTTCAATCATAGGTTTTAAAATGAAACTGATATCTTCTTGTGTGAATCCAAAATTTTGTTGGGTATCAAGTAAAGATTCATGCATCACCAATTTTTTATTGACCGCTTTAAGATCTCCCAAGAAATAGCGTGACTGCTTAATCCACTTAGCGTAAGGCTTTTCACTTGATAAAAGTGTTTTGATTTCCTCATCATCAATAACGCGACCAGCCTGCAAATCGATAAGAAGCATTTTTCCTGGCTCAAGGCGCCATTTTTTAATAATTTTCTCTTCAGGAAATTTTAAAACTCCCATCTCAGATGCCATCATGACAACGCCATCATCAGTCATCAAATAACGTGCAGGCCTCAAACCATTGCGGTCTAATGTTGCACCAATCATCTGACCATCAGTAAATGCGACTGCAGCAGGACCATCCCAAGGCTCCATAAGAGCGGCGTGATACTCATAAAAGGATTTTCGGTTCTCACTCATTAAGGGATTACCTGACCATGCCTCAGGGATTAACATCATCATTGCATGTGGTAGGCTATAACCACCAGCGACAAGAAGTTCTAGACAGTTATCAAAACTGGCTGAATCTGATTGAGTTTCATCAATTAATGGCCACAGTTTTTCAAGATCTTCACCCAACAGATCTGATTGCATTTTTTCATGGCGCGCGTTTATCCAATTAATGTTTCCTCGAACTGTATTAATTTCTCCATTATGCGCAATCATCCTATAAGGATGAGCCAGCTCCCAAGCTGGAAAAGTATTAGTCGAGAAACGCTGATGAACGAGAGCTAGAGCTGATATCATAGATTCTTGTAATAAGTCTTGATAATAATTACCAACTTCGCAAGCCAGCAACATGCCCTTGTAAACAATGGTTCTTGACGACATTGAGTTTACATAAAAATTTGCAGGGTCGCTGAAATCTAACTTACTTATGGCATTCTCGATTCGTTTTCTAATAACGAACAGTTTTCTCTCAAATGCATTTTGCGTATCTAAATTATTAGCTCGTCCAATAAAAACCTGACGAGTAAAGGGCTCAACATGCTTGGCTGCCTTTGCTATATCTTTATTGTTAACGGGAACATCTCGCCATCCAAGCTCATGTTGATCCTCCTCATTAATTATCTGAGAAATAATTTTTTCACATTCCTTCCTAATTTTTGCGTCTTGGGGAAGAAATAACATTCCAATTCCATAGTGCCCTTCATCAGGCAAATTTATACTTATTTTCTTAGTCTCGGCACGAAAGAAATCATCAGGCATCTGTAAAAGGATACCTGCACCGTCCCCGAGCTTTGGATCATAACCAGTTGCCCCACGATGTGTCAGATTAGTCAAAATCTCAAGCCCTTGGAGCACTATCTGATGGCTTTTCTTGCCATGGATGTTTGCAACAAAGCCCACGCCGCAAGAATCATGCTCGTTTTTTGGATTGTACAAACCCTGTTTAATAGGTTTTTTAGTAAATGTCATTTGTAAAAAAATAAATTTTAACGGAACCTTGAATAATAAGGCTTTTTGCTGATTAATTCAATGTCTGCTGGGCTAAAGAAGTAAGATTTACAATGCCGCAAAAGCAACCTCGGCCGCGTCTAATGTTTGCTGAATATCATCTTGTGTATGGGCAGCTGATACAAAACCTGCCTCAAAAGCCGACGGCCCAAAGTAAATGCCCTGTTCTAGCATTAAATGAAAAAACTTTTTAAAACTCTCTCTATCGGATGTCATCACCTCATCAAAACTATTTGGCGCTGTAGATGAGAAATACATCCCAAACATTCCCCCTACATTTCTTGCTGTAAATTCTTTACCTTTATTTTTTGCAATTTGCGTTAGTCCTGTGACCAAATTACTTGTAATTTCAGCCAAGCGGGTATGAAAATTTTTCTCCTGTATAAGCTCAAGCGTTTTTAGACCTGCAGCAACTGCAACGGGGTTACCAGATAATGTCCCTGCTTGATAGACCGGCCCATGTGGGGCTAATTGACTCATTATTTCTTTCTTTCCTCCAAAGGCTCCTACAGGAAGTCCTCCCCCAATCACCTTACCCAGAGTAGTCATATCTGGGATCACATTAAATAATTCTTGAGCTCCGCCCAAAGCAACACGAAAACCAGTCATTACCTCATCAAAAATAAGAACGACGCCATGATCCGTGCACAGCCGTCTTAAGGTTAATAAAAATTCCTGCTCTGGGATAATCAAGTTCATATTCCCAACAACTGGTTCCAGAATGACACAAGCAATTTCAGCGCCCATTTGATCAAATAACTCTCTTAAGGCTTCTGTGTCGTTATAGGGTAAAGTTAAAGTATCTTTTGCTACATCATGGGGCACGCCAGCTGAACTTGGTTGGCCGAATGTGAGTGCTCCTGAGCCAGCTTTAACAAGCAAGGCATCAGCATGACCATGATAACAACCTTCAAACTTTACAATCTTGTCTCGTCTGGTATGTCCTCTGGCTACACGAATGGCGCTCATGGTTGCTTCAGTCCCACTACTCACTAATCGCACTTGTTCAATACTTGGAACCAAACGCACTATCGTTTCAGCCATAGTTAGTTCACGCTCGGTAGGCGCCCCAAAAGATAAGCTACCTTTAGCAACTTCTTGCACAACTTGAATGACCTCAGGGTGCGCATGGCCAAGTATCATTGGGCCCCAAGAGTTTATGTAATCTATATATTCTTTATCATTTTCATCCCACAGGCGACTGCCAAGAGCGCGTTTAAAAAAGATAGGTGTGCCTCCAACGGAACCGAAAGCCCTCACAGGTGAATTAACGCCACCCGGAATCGTAATCTGAGATTGTTCAAATAATTGTTTATTTCTATCCATAATTTAAGAAAATAATTTAATAAAATTTTTTGCGCTTAAGGCTATGTCATCTGCCTTAAAAAGCCCATTGACAATCGCCACTGCATCAACTTGCTCTTTTACTAAGCAGGAAACATTGTCTAGCGTTATTCCACCTATGGCGACGACTGGCAAAGAACAAATTTTTTTCACTTGCCTTAGGGTCTCTAGAGTGACTCGGGGCGCATTTGGTTTCGTCTTTGTTTCAAAAAAGGAACCTAAAGCAATGTAATCTACTTTTTTTTTTATCGCCAAGTTCACACGCTCCAATGAATTGTAACAAGAAAGTCCAATATACTTTTTAGGGCCAATTTTTTCTCGTGCAGTTTCAATTTTGTCGTCATTTTCGCCCAAATGTACTCCATCTGCATCTAAATTACAACAAATATCAACATTATCGTTAATAATAAGAGTTATTTTTAACTCGTCGCAAAGCCTTTTGACCTGTTCTGCCTGTTCCATTTGATCTAAAAATGGCAAACTTTTATTCCTGTATTGCAACAAGTGGCAGCCACCTTGGTTTAATAATTCAATCTGGCGCAATAATCTTTTGGTATCTGCCTCATCTGGCGTTACGGCATACAAGCCTTTAATGGTGGGTGTATTTTCCATCATCCTCGTCCTCATTTATCCAAAAAAAACGGTCTGGAATAAATTGGCCCATGCCAGGTTTAAATGCGTTTTTTAAAGTTTGCCATGTAAAGTTTTGTGCCTCGTCAATCGCCTCATCCAAATCCAAACCTCTAGCAATACAACCAGCAATGGCTGAAGCTAAGGTGCAACCAGAGCCGTGGTATGAACCTGGTAGACGTTCCCAATAGTAGGGTATTTTTTGTCCTAAGCTTGTATAGAAAGAGTTGATCACGGATTCTGATTGCTCATGGGTGCCGGTTATTAGAACGTTTCTACAGCCCATATTTTTTAATCGTAATGCACTTTCATCAAGGGTGATGTCTATAAAGTCCTCATCATCCTGAATTACAAGTCTTCTTGCTTCAAAGCTGTTCGGTGTTATCACAAGAGTGTGTGGAAATAGTAATTCGGACATGGCTCTCATCATTGCAGCGTCAACTAAATCGTCGCCTCTGCCAGAGGCTAGAATTGGGTCCAGGATTAATGGAATATCAGGGTAATCTGCAACAATTTCCGCAACCACAGCAATATTTTCAGCGCTTCCTAAAAGGCCGCACTTAAATGCAGACACTTCAATATCCTCCAAAATCGATCTTGCTTGATCGTTTATCCAATCCGAACCTAATGCCATCAGACTATCGACACCTATAGTATCCTGCACTGAAATTCCACTGGCTACAGCAAGCGGGTGGCAGCCAAGGCTGGCAAGAGTTAAAATATCGGCCTGCATACCAGCTCCACCACTAGGATCGGTAGCTGAAAATGTCATTACATTTGGAATACGATTATGCATTTTTTCTTGGAGCGGATGACGGGAATCGAACCCGCGTATTGAGCATGGGAAGCTCACGTTCTACCATTGAACTACATCCGCTATCTTGTATTAAATAAATCATTGTATACGAATGTTTTACGACTCATTAAAAATCAATTGGATCAACATCTAGTGAAAATTTGACCCGCTTTATTTCTGTTAGATTTTGGATAGCATTCATCCATTGGCCAAGAAAACGGTGTAGGTCATTTCGATCATTTGACTGAAAAATAATTTGTACCCTCTCAAATCCTTTTAAGCGCTCTAAAGTCGGTCTTACAGGGCCAAAAAAGTTGACTTCTGTTTTAATTTTACCAATTTCAGCTATGGCTTTATCAATGAATTCCTCCACACAGGAAAATGCTTTTGCCTGAACTGTTAAGATTGCCATATAACTGTAGGGTATAAGGTTCATTTGTTTTCGTTCTTCTAGCAACAGGTCTGCATAACCAGAAAAATCATGGTTTTTTAAATAATGAAAGATAGGGTGGTTAGGAAAATTGGTTTGAATTAAAACATCACCTTCAATTAAAGCACGCCCTGATCTGCCAGAAACTTGAGTTAGTTGTGAAAAAATGCGTTCTGTTGATCGAAAATTAGTGCTGTATAACGCATGATCAATTTCCAAAATAATAACAAGTGATAAATTTTTAAAGTCATGGCCCTTTGACAATATTTGTGTACCGACCAGGATATCTACATCTCCTTCATTAACCTTTGTATAAAGGTCATTAAGCGCTTTTTTAGAGCGCATCGTATCGCGATCCACTCGAAGAATGCTTGCCTTAGGAAAATAGTTTTCAAGCTCATCTTCCAGACGCTGCGTCCCTTTTCCTAAGGGCAACAAATCCAAATTTCCACAATCGGGGCACTGAGAAATCATTACTTGCTGATGATCACAGTGATGACAGCGAAGTTTATTTTGCTGGCGATGATATACAAGTTTTGCAGAGCAACGATGACATTTTGGTGTCCAACCACAACTGGTGCATACTAATACCGGCGCATAACCTCTGCGGTTAATAAAAATTAATACTTGTTGCCTTTTTTTTATTCTTTCTTCAATTGCCTTTAATAATTCTTGCGAGAGCCGGGTTGAATATTTATCTTTAGCATATGGGATTAGTTTAATGCTAGGAAGTTTAGCCTCAGAAATTGCTCGCTTCGTTAGTCTCAAGTAATCGAATTTCTCAACTGTCTGTTTAGTATTTAACCAGGACTCCAGTGATGGAGTAGCTGTGCCCATAACAACGGGAATATTTAGCTCTTTTCCTCTGACGAGAGCGACATCACGCGCATGATATCTTAATCCCTCTTGTTGTTTAAAAGATGCGTCATGCTCCTCATCAACTATAATTAATCCCAAGTTTTTTATTGGTGTAAATATAGCTAAACGTGTGCCAATGACGATGTCTGCCTCACCAGATTTTGCCTGTTGCCAATGTTTTAGTCGCTCGCGATCTGATAAAAAGCTGTGTAAAACAACTATTTTTTTATCATAAAATCTTCTTAAGAAACGACTTTCAAGCTGAGGAGTTAAATTAATTTCTGGAACTAAAATGAGTGATTGTAGATTTTTTTTTAGTAGTTTTTCTATTAAGTTAAGGTAGATCTCAGTTTTACCGCTCCCTGTCACGCCATGAACCAACCAAGCCTTATACCCATTATGGTTTAAAATTTTTGAAATAACTATCTCTTGCTCAGAATTTAATTTTGGAATTGCTTCAGCGCTCAAGCTATCGCTTTTCAACTGCCATTCAAGGGTGGTACACAAATTAGCTTTTTCTAAAACTTTAATGAGTGGCAATGGGCTTGAAATTGTTTTTGACAAATTTGACTGACGAATCGGACCCTCAAGTAACTTTTGGGCTAATTTTCTTAATCTTACTTGCCTCTTTGGTAGGGCGTTAATTACCTCTTGTGTGAGAGTCTCGGTAGGCTGAATTAAAAGCTCAATACGGTTTATGTGACTTTTATCTTGCTTTATTCTTGCTGGGACGACCGACATTATAGTTTGCCCAATAGGGTAATGGTAATAACTAGAGACAAAAGAAAGTAATTTAAGTAACCTTTTGTCAAAAAGTACTTCAGAATCAATATAGCTAATTTTTTTTAATTTATTCTTTTCAACTTTTGACGAGGATGCAAATGAATAAACAATTCCAATGAGATTTCTTCTGCCAAAAGGTACTTTGACATATTGCCCAATCTGA
>Ga0181601_10005442_pt1 | contig 10574 bp, 8 predicted proteins | sample 041ome_8_FD_133020 | JGI IMG/M metagenome (GOLD analysis project Ga0181601, IMG submission 133020) | Coastal salt marsh microbial communities from the Groves Creek Marsh, Skidaway Island, Georgia - 041407BS metaG (megahit assembly) | ecosystem: Environmental > Aquatic > Marine > Intertidal zone... | reverse complement strand
TTGGAACGAACCTCAGCGATATACAAACGTCGACGCCAAGCGCGGCACAAAGTACGAGGGTTACCGTAAACTTTGCAAGCCGTGCATGCGAAGGGCGGCAAAGACTCGGGCGGAGGCGGTGGCGGAGGCGGAGTCGCGTAGGATGACGGTCAGGAGAGAGGACGAGGACTCGAGCCGCGGGCGCGACGCCGGCGAAAAAGCCAAAAAAAAGGACGACGACGACGACGACGACGACGACGACGACGGATGCGATTCGAACGTTGTCGACGCAGGCGGATTTATCGTCGTCGGCGCGACGGGAGACCATCGTATTGTTTGGTGACTCTCTCACCGAACGTTCCTTCGAGGAGGGTGGCTTTGGGGCAGCCATCGCGAATGAGTTTAGACGATTTGCTGACGTTTACGTTCGCGGATATAGTGGGTATAACACGACACACGCGCTGTGCGTCATGGATGACGTCTTTCCAAGTGGAGCCGCACCAGTGCTCGTGACTGTGCTCTTTGGATCGAACGATGCGTGTGGCCCAAATTCCGCCGCTGGAAATGTGCAACACGTTCCCGTGGACAAGTACGAGGCAAATCTTCGAGAGATTATCCGACTCGTTCGGCGCGCTGATCGAGTGCCGAGAGTACTCTTCGTAACCCCACCGCCCGTGCACGACGCGGCGTGGATGCAAAACTGCGCTGAACGCTGGCGCACTATCAGGGCTCTTTGGTACGCGTGGTTCGTATTGCCCGAATGAGTGGTCCATTCGAGCGCCACGCGCGAGCAAGTTCGTGCGCATCGCCGTGCCGGCCGAAGAGCGCGAGCGGGACGTAATTTCGACGTAACGATTATATCTCACTTTTTAGGGCATTTGTAAAATCTCGAGGTCAAACATCAATCACAGGGCCACACAAAAGACACGCAGGGCGCGTTGAGTGGCGGTATAGGACCCAGTCACGAGGTTCGGCCGGGTCGACGAGCCGCTTGAACGTAATTGCGATACCGAAACTGTTCACATCATGAGTATGGATTCGTGACGAAAGCAAGAAAACAAGCGGGCGGGCATCTGCTCGCTTCTTTCAGTGTGATCAACGTTGAACTCAATTACAACTGGGCTCAATCTCAATATTGTTAACATAAAACATACCGTTACCGGTAAAACAAAAGTTAAAATAACCCACACGACGCATCGTTCGTTATCCATCCGCTTCCTTCTTTGGGATCGCCACGAAAGTATGTGCTGGCCGTCGAACGACAGTAGCCATGAATGTGAGGTTGTCGTGGTTTTGCATAAAACATTCGAACTCAAGGGATCTGAGAAGTGCTCACTGTGTGAGCCTTGGAAGTGCTGTCCTGCCCTCGCACATGGCCCCGACCAACTTGTTTGGATTTGTGTGCAAAAGCCATGATAGGCGGTATTCCTGCAATCAAAACGCCTAGAATAGCCATGGTGTTTGACACGGCGAGCGAAATCGCTTCTGCGGCCGATTTCTTCACTCGACGAACGCAAAAGAATGGAGCAGCGTATTTGAAGCTGTCGCAAGGGTGGCAGTCAGAGTGGTTGTAGATGAACTCGAATGCTTCAACGGCGAGTTTCTTCTCGTAAAACCTACAGCGTGGGGTGAGTCCAAAGAAAGAGTGTGCGTCGTGCCTCGTCAAACCGACAGTGTTTTGCCAGTCATGTGCGCTCAAGGTGGTCGTCTTTGGGTATAAAGGTGTCATTCCGATGGATCGGTCCTCCATGGTGATATGGAATTCTGACTCAGTTCCCGCAAAGTTGGCCTCTGCCCACCAACTCATGCTCCGACCGAAGCCGCGCGGAAATACATAGGCACCATTGGCTGTCAAATCAGCTTGCATCGCTGACGAAAAGTTCCCAGCGCATTCGGAGACAAAATCAGTAGCGCTGTCTGGGAAAAAGACAATCTGCTTCCAGTACTGATCACTTAGCCAGCTCTGAGTGATGTCAAAGTCTCGATTTCCGAAACCAAAGGGTGGATAAGCTGTTCCGTACGCCATCCCATGCCTGACTGTCTCGTGCGTCGCCCATTTCATGGATTGATACGCAGTAGCGTCAGGGATATGATCTGCCTTTGCTTCTGCGTTCAAGTAGTATGGCACTTTACACTTTTTGTTGTATGTGTATATCTGACTCGTCAGTTCGGGGAAAGGTTTGTGGTATTCTGTCATCGTATACATGGAATACTTCAGCATGCCTTCCGACGATCTGTAATACGAAAAGTTCCAGGGACCATCGTACGAGTAGAATGACTCTGAGGCGTCGGTGTACGCTGGCTCATAGGTTCCGAAAACTTCCACGTTTTCGATCGTAGGCGCGATGTAGTGCTTCTCCAGGCACTCATCGTAGGTTATATTCAGTCCGTACTCTGGATCAGGGGTTAACGGTCGGCACGTGTATCCATCGACTTTGTAGTCATCCCCAACGAGCGTTTCTTCAACACTCAGAGAAGAATAGTATATGAAAAGCCCGACGAACGAGGCGCATGTCGCGGCGTACGTGAAGAACAATGCGCCGAGCAGGAGTTTTCGATCTGCGACGAGCTCTAGAACGCCTTCGAATCTATACCATGCCTGTGGGAGGGATGGCATGGTGAACGACGCGGCGTGCAATCAAGAAACGTTGAATTCACTGTCGAGCAAACCGAGCAAACACCGCTCTACTATCAGACGACCGAGAGCGTCGTGACACTGGACACGACGGTTAAAGCGGATATTTGAATCACGATCGTGCTAATAGAGAACCGATCGGTCGATGCGTCCCTCTTGTGCCGTCGCGCTCGCGCTCGCGTGTCGTCGTTGTGGCTGTTGTTACCATGGGAACTTCCCCTACGGCATATGAGTAAACAGTACTTTGATACGATTTCGCCGGAGATATATCCCTCGGTCGGTCGGACGTGCACCCACCCCCCGAGGGTGCACGATTCATCGCTCGCAACGTAGTTTCGGAGCCTTTCCATAATGTTTACGAAAAGCCAACTCAATTGAAATCTTCTGTTACACGCGCTAATGCTTAGTTGATTCGCGACACGTCGCGACCGACAATTCTCGTACGAATCATGTCAGACATGACAAGTAGAACGTTTCGCACGGAAACCTGAGACAGCGTCTCGAAAGATTTCCAAATTAAACCGGCGGCGAGGCCCTTCACGATTGCGAAACCTGGAATGTCCGCCACGGCTGCGTTCTTGCCAATGTAAGCGAGCGAACCCTTGTGCGCGTAGTCGAAACGGGCCTTGCCGCGTTGAATTTTCTCATCGTCGGCGGCGCAGTTGTTGAAAAATTTGGCGAGGTATTGTCCTTGCTGCTTGGCCACTTGTGCAGTGGCGGGGAGAGCGCGAAGGCCCTTGTCGACGTCTTCTAGCATGACGTGGAATTGTTCAAAATTCATGCGTTCAGATCCCTGCGTGAAGAGTGGAAACTTTTCTTCTAATCGGTTAACAACCTCTTCCAAATGAGGAAACTCATCCATACCGTGTCGAAGCGCGCGTTCGACATCCATTCTGGTGAGCTCAACCTTGCACTTGTCGTCCTCGTCGCACGAGGCGGCTTCGCGGAACAATTCCTCCGCCTTGGCGAGGGATCTAGGACGCTCAATCGTGGCGCAGTCGCCAATGGCGAAAATGGTCCCGTTGCTACCCATAACGCGCAAGTTTTTGTCCGTCAAAAGGGACCGCTTATTACCCTGCGATCCCTCTGGAAGGGAGTCGACGATTGTCTCGCACAGCGGGTTGAGTTTAATCCCGGTACACCACACGGCGAGACCGAACGGCACGTCTCGCACATTGCTACCATCCTTGTCAGAGATAACAACCGTGCCTTCCCGCACTTCCTTCACCGCTGCACCGAGCAAGCACTCAATTTTCTCGCGCTTGAAGAAATCCGTTGCGTACTCGGCGATGCGACGATCGTACGTCGACAAGATGCGTTCTTGCAAATCGATAATCTTGATGCTCACATCTTCCAAGAGCTTGCGCGGAAACATCTTCGCCACATCTTCGTACACCATGTCGTACAGCTCCGCCGCGAGTTCGGTCCCAGTTGGCCCAGCACCGATGACGACGAACGACAAGAGCTCGCGCACCTTCTCCTTGGGCATCCCCGGAAGGCTCGCGCACTCAAATCTCTCATTCACCTCCTTACGAAACCGCTTCGCGTCAGAAATCTCCTTGAAAAACAAACAGTTTTCTTGCACACCCGGAACACCGAACGTGTTCGGCACCGCACCGACCGCGGTGATGAGGTAATCGTACTCCAAATCAAACGTCTTCCACTCGCTCCTCTGACGTTCATCCGTATCCTTAAACGGGTTCTTTCTATCCACACCCTGACACCGCACGCGTCTTGTTTCCGGGTCCACGCTCAGCGCGTTCGCCTCGAAATACTGATACCCTTTCTCCGCGATCGGTCGTCGAATCGATTCCACGATCGACCGGCACTCCACCGCACCCGTAGCCGCCGAAGGCAACAACGGCGTGTACAAAAAGTAATTTCTGGGCGACACCAGCGTCACGTCGTACGGCGCGCTTTTACTCAGCGACTTGACGAATGAGATGGCGCCCCACCCCGAACCGAGCACGACGATTCTCCGCCTCTCCGCCGCCGTCGCCGCCGCTCGTTTCCCGTCCTCCTTCTCCCGCGGCGCGGGTCCCGGAACACCAACCGTCGCACCGGCGGCACGCCCCATGCGGTAATCCGAATCATAATCTTTACCCTCCGTACCCTCGACGACGCGTTCGGGAACACCCCCGAGGGCGACGCATGAAGATGCGTGTAACTCACGGACGGCTCGCGGCGCGCCGTACGCGCGCGTCGCGATCGACGCCGTCGTCAGCGCGCGTCGAAGCGACATCTTATGAGGGGCTCGGTGGGGGCCCTGTGGGTGTGTGAGGGGTCACTTGACCGTTCATGACTCAAAAAGAGCCACTTTTCAGAGTCAAACTCAAAGTCGTCGAACGCACCGCGCGAGGTCGTTAGAGTCACGCTCGCGGGATATAAATGACGCCGGACGCGCGCGAACGTCGCGACGCGCGTCGAACTCACCGCGGATGGACGACGCGAGTGGTTGCTCTCGCGTGCGTCGCGGTTGCGCTGAGTCCGACGATCGCGCGCGGCGCTGCGGTGGGTTTTTCGGTCGACAAAGTGACGCTGTTGGATGACTGGTTTGAACGCGACGGCGGTTTCTTTTCGCTCGCGCGGCGGGAAGACGCGTTCGTGGACGCGACGAAACACAATCCGTTGGTGTTTATGGAGCGCGGGAGGCTTTTAGACGCGCGAACGGTGACGAGTGGGGGTGGGGCGTTCGGGACGGATGGGTTCGTCGTGGAAACAAACGCGACGTCGGCTTCGTCGGGAGACTACGTCGAGGTGACGGTGCGACGGACGAGTGGTTCGCCGCCGCCGAACGCATCGTTTGCGGATCATTTCATAGCTGCATATTCCCCAGCCGGGGCGGACGTGACTAAGACGGCGCCGGTGAAGTACGCGGTTTTAGACGTAGCCACGGCGGGCGAGTACGCGCGAACCGGTCGAGCGACGGTGCGATTTCAAACGCTGACGCACAGAGAGGAGACGTACGATTTCGTGCTCTTCGCCCCGAGCACGCCGAGCGTGGATTCGTACCACATGCAAGTACCGGCGTGGGCGGTGGCTCGAAGCGCGAGCGTGGCGCTCATGGATCCCTTGGCTCCGTCGTGGCCGAGGGTGACGCTGCCGGCGAGCTGGAGCGGAATCGGTGCGGACAAGAACGGCGCGTCGGTGCGAGTGACGTGGCAGTCGGGGAGAAACGCCACGCACGGGGCTAAATTAAAGTATCGCGTCGTCGGCGGCGGTGGCGACTCTGGGCGGTTCGTGCACGTCCCGGCGTCGACGACGACGTATCAACAAAAGGATATGTGCGACGAGCCGGCGACTGGTTTCGGTTTTCGACATCCAGGATACATTCACACGGCGGACGTCACGGGCGTGCGCGCAGGCGACACCATCGAGTATTACGTGCTAGATCATCACGATACGAGCGATAGATTTGAAATGCGAATCCCACCGGCGCAAGGACCGGATGCGGAGGTGACGCTCGGGTTGTACGCCGACATGGGCCGAGGATCCACAGATGACGCGATGACGTGGCATTCGTACGGTGAACCGGCGCTCAACGTGAGTCGAGCGCTCGAGAGCGATGCGCTCGAGGGTAAAATAGACGCCATCTTCCATTTCGGTGATTTATCCTATGCCAAGGGTTACGCGTCCGTGTGGGATGATTGGGCGGCGCAAATTGTAGGCTACGCTTCGCGTGTTCCGTTTTTGACAAATCAAGGCAATCACGAGCTCGACACACCGCCAGATAAATGGCTCGCGAATCGCTCTCCCGATTTGTTTGGCGTCGACGACAGCGGAGGCGAGTGTGGGGTTCCCGCGACGCGTCTTTATCCGACGCCGCGTGTCAGTCCGGATGAAGATTGGTGGGCGGTGACGCTCGGGTCGATTCGCGTCGTCTCGATGAACACCGAAGTGGACTTTTCCACCGATTCGGCGCAATTTGCCTGGCTTGAAAACGAGCTTCAGCGCATCGATCGATCAGTCACGCCGTGGGTCATCCTCGGAGGTCACAGGCCGGGCGTGATCGACAGCACGGATGGGCCCGAAAATCGCCCCACGCCGCCGGCTGGCAAGCTCAATCCGAGCGATTTGACCGTCATGGCGGAGCTTCAGCGTTACGTCTGGCCGCTCTTGGTAAAATACGGCGTCACACTCGCTTTCTGGGGTCATAACCACGCGTATCAACGATCGTGTGTGTGGGAGTCGATCGGTGCCGTCAACGAGCACGATGGCTGCGTCGCGCACAGCGTTCTCGACGCCGAAGGCATCGCCGTCTACGTCGAGCCGAGCGCGCCTGTCTCCGTCGTCGCCGGAACGGCGGGCGCCAAACTCACCGTAAACGGCGTGGGCCACGACTTTACGGAGAAGAGCCTGTACGATTTCGGGTACGTTCGTCTCACTGCTAAGAACCGCACGCATCTCTACGGCGAGTTTCAACAAGCGGGATCTGGCTACGGCGACATTTTGGATAAATTTATGATTATCCAAAAAGACACCGCCGCCGATCAAGGAACCAATCCCCTTCTCGACGAGCTCTCTCGCGCGCTCACCCAGGTTCAAACCTGGCGAAGTACGACGTACGTGATGGCTGTCTTTACCTGCGTCACCCTCGCTATGGGCGCCGTCGTCGTCGCGCGTCAGTGGAGAGCCGACTCGCGAAAGCACCGCTTTCACATTCTCGAATTCGACGACGAACTGTGACGCCATCTCGCGCGCGAGGATTAGATGCACTGTACACCAACGATTATTAGTACCTTTGAATAGATTCTTTCTTTGCTTTTGCTACAAAATATTTGCCGAAACGTTCAATCATGCATCCCCCGTCTTAAAACTTGCCCAAGCCGGCTTCGCCAGACGAAAGCACGCGAGCCAAAAACTGAAGCACCATGAAACCCAAAATCGGCGTGAAATCAATCTGACCCATCACCGGCGGGATGAGGTTTCTAAACAAGTTCAGGTACGGATCCGTCACCTGGCGCAACATGGTCCACGGCTGACGCATCCAGTTGACGTTTGGAAACCACGTCAAGAGCACGCGGACGAAGAGCAACAAGAGGTAAAGCTTGATAAAGCTCGCGACAGATTGCGTGACGAGACCAATCATCTTTCGGTCCACCATGGTAACCGCAGCGAGGGTAAACAACGGCGTCGCCGCAGCCTTGGCGGCGGTCTTCGCGCCGGCATCACTCGAATCGACCAACGCTCGGCCGAGCGCGCCTTGTCTGCGGTACTCGGCGCCGAATCTCGCCCACGCGCTCGCTCGCTCCGTCTCCGTCTCCACGACGGTCGAAGAAGACGCCATCGAAGAACCCGCGTTCGCCGCAATGTTCACGCGTCTCACGACACCGCATCGTCGCGTCGTCGCTGCGTCGTACGTGAAAAACCAAACAAAAATCGTTGCCGTCAGTCTCAACTGAAACCCTCTACGTTCGTCGTCCAATTCGTCGTTCGTCGTGGTCGCGTCGCATCGATACCCGACGTACCCGCGTGCGCCTTGACCGCGACACCGCCCACCGTGAGGACGTTCGTCGTCATCGCGTACATCTTCGTTCGTTCGTTCGTTCGTTCGTACGCGCGTGCGTGCGTGTGCCGACACGCGTCCGAGCGAACCGAGGTTCACACTTTTCGACAGAGCCCCCTCATGTTTTGCGAGTAATGACTCGTCAAGTTGATCCCGATAAGGAAATCGATTGAGGGGTCCATCGATCCAACCATTCGTGGACGCCGACGGCGGTAAACACCGACGCACGGACGGACGAAGATGATCGCGTCCGCGAACGCCTCCGCGGGAGATATCGCGTCGCACCACCGCGCCGTTCGGACGACGAACGGAAGAAGAGTGTCCTCTTCGACCGCGCGAGGCTCGAGCGCGCGCACCGCCGCAACCTTGCACATGTCCGAAGACGGTGCGGTGTCCATCCGACGCCGCCCGCCGCAAGGACCGAACAAGCACGAACTCGGGGTTGGACAGTTTGAGTTTTTGATTGAAAAGGTGGATGAGAACGGCGAGCGCGTGGATAACGTGGAGAACAGGCCGAGGAACATTCTCGAGGAGATCGTGTGGTACAAGGATGTGGAACTGGCGGAGAGAAAGGAAAAGTTTCCGTTGCAGTTGGTGCGCACGGCGCTCGTGAACGCGCCGCCGACGCGTGATTTTGTGCAGGCGTTGAAGGATCAGCTGGCGGAGACCAAGCAACCGGGGTTGATTGCGGAGGTGAAGAAGGCGTCACCGTCCAAGGGGGTGATTCAGCCAAACTTTGACCCGGTGAAGATTGCGCAAGCGTACGAAGCCGGCGGTGCGGCGTGCCTGAGCGTGCTCACGGATGAAAAGTACTTCCAAGGTGGATTTGAAAACTTGGCGTTGATCCGTGAGGCTGGCGTGACGTGCCCGTTGTTGTGTAAGGAGTTTATCGTCGACGCCTACCAGATTTACTTGGCTCGCAAGTACGGCGCGGATGCCATCTTGCTCATCGCCGCTGTGTTGCCGAACCAAGACTTGAAGTACTTCATTAAGATTGCGCACTCTCTCGGCATGAAGTGCTTGATCGAAGTGCACACGTACGGCGAGATGAAGCGCGTGTTGGAGGGAGACTTCCCCATCGATTTGCTCGGCATCAACAACCGCGACTTGGGTACGTTTGAGGTTAGCCTCAACGTGACGACGGATCTGATGAACGGTCCGCTCGGTGAGGAAGTGAAGAGACGTGACATTACCATGGTGGGTGAATCTGGCATCTTTACCATTGACGACGTCAACCTGTTGCAAGATTCCGGTGTCGGCGCGCTTCTCGTCGGCGAGTCCCTGGTCAAGCAAGACACCCCGGATGTCGGTATCAAAAAGTTGTTCGGTCGCCCGCTTTAAATGATGTTTGAGTTTAAATGATGAAATCTAAATTACTTTCCGACGCTCTTTGGTTTGTTGATACATATTACAGCGCTACGAAGTCTCGTCTCCTCCTCGTCACACGCCCCACCCGTCGTCGTCCGGCACGTTGTGCTGCGCCGGTGGCGCCCATCCAGGAGGCGGCGGCATGTAACCCCCGTGAGCGTTCGTTTCGTGGTACTGGCCAATAGGTTTCGGCACGTACTGCGGTGCGTGTTGTGCCGGCGCTTGCTGCGGAACTTGGACGACGGTGACGTTCGGGTGGTAACCGCCCGCCGTGACGCCAGGCTGATGATATTGCATCGTTTGCTGCGCGTGACGCTGCTGCTGTAGAATAAATTGTTGTTGCGGTTGTTGTTGTTGTTGCTGCTGCAACGAGACTGGCGCCGGTGCCGCGACTGGTGCTCTAGAAGCGGTGAACGTGAGGACGATGTTGAGCACGCCAGCTTGTCTGCCCTTCCAATCGTACACCAACACCTCCACATCGTCGTACTCCTCCTTGAAAACCTTATCTAATTCTATCTTTGCGCTACCGATTTGAGTGTCGCTCTTGAGCGTATTGGAATTCCATATTCTCACATCGATTTCCGTCTCGTCGTTGGTGAGTGTGAACGTAAAGCGCTCGTTCCACGTCGGCGCCGTGCCTCCGTCTTTGCACACCTTGGTCCGTTGCTGATTCGCCTTGGACTCCCCGCATCGCAACACGACGTATGGATCCTGTTTACCGAACACTTGCGTGTCCCTGAGCCGGATTGCGCTCAACACTGCGCGCGAGGAAGAGAGTTGACAGGTCAGGATCGTCGTTTGATTCTCACATCTTTCGTCTTTTCGTCGCGTCTTTTCGTCGCGTCGAACGGGTTGAGTGAGCAGATCGAGCGTATACGAGCGATGCTCACGCACCGTTCACCTCCAGGGTTCCGCGAGGCATGACTGCCGTGCCGTGTCTGCGCGTCGATGTATGCGGTTGTTGCTGCTGTGGTGGTTCTTGTTTGGTGCAAGGCAGTCTTTCAAAGACTTTCACGCGCACGGTGAGCAGTGGCAGCCTGTGCGTGCTCTCAGGTGTGAGTGAAGACGATACAAGGATATTTACTA
>Ga0181601_10005438_pt1 | contig 10576 bp, 9 predicted proteins | sample 041ome_8_FD_133020 | JGI IMG/M metagenome (GOLD analysis project Ga0181601, IMG submission 133020) | Coastal salt marsh microbial communities from the Groves Creek Marsh, Skidaway Island, Georgia - 041407BS metaG (megahit assembly) | ecosystem: Environmental > Aquatic > Marine > Intertidal zone... | reverse complement strand
GCGGCCTGCTGAAAGCGGGCCCTGAGTTACAGCAGCAATGGATTTTTAGCAGCATGGCTTTAAGCTTGGAGGCTGCCATTGCAGGACTTGGCTTCGCCTGGTACCCCGAAGGCCGTGTTGAAATAGAGGTCGCCTCGGGCCTACTAAAACCGCTTCGTATTCGAGACGGTGCAAGCCAACGACACATTGACATCTACTTGGTTCTCGCAGACCCTCAAGCCAGCAACCCTGCTGTTCACCACTTTGTGAACTGTCTGCGAGAAAGCTGCAAGCAAAGCGAAGAACCCAAAGCGGAGGCCTGAAGTTTTAAAGGGCAAGCCCGAAAGCCTTGTGTAAGGCCCGAACCGCAAGCTCCATGTACTTGTCGGCAATAACCACCGAAATTTTGATTTCGCTTGTGGAAATCATTTGAATGTTGATACCTTCGGCAGCCAAGGTTTCAAACATTTGGCTTGCAACCCCCACATGACTACGCATACCAATGCCAACGACCGATACCTTACAGATCTGACCGTCGCTTGAAATATCGCGGGCCTGAATCTCGGGCTGAACCTTATCGTTAAGAACACCGAGTGCCTTTTGCAGTTCGTTGCGATGAACGGTGAAGGAGAAGTCGGTCATGCCGTCATGACTGGCATTCTGAATAATCATATCCACATCAATGTTCGCTGCCGCAACAGGCCCCAAAATTTTTGAGGCCACCCCGGGCTTGTCGGGTACCCCCGCAATGGTGATTTTCGCCTCGTCGCGGTTGAAGGCAATTCCAGAAATAACAGCCTGTTCCATGGTTTCATCGTCCTCGTAGGTAATTAAGGTGCCCGACTGCGATTCCTCTTCAAGATTCATCTCGGGATCAGTAAGGCTTGAGAGCACCCGCGTCTTTACACGGTACTTGCCCGCAAACTCCACCGATCGAATCTGCAACACCTTCGACCCCAGGCTTGCCATCTCAAGCATTTCTTCAAAGGTAATTTTTGCAAGCCTTCTAGCCTCGGGCTCCACCCGCGGATCGGTGGTGTAGACCCCATCCACATCGGTATAGATAAGACACTCCTCAGCCCTTAATGCTGCAGCAATGGCAACGGCAGACGTGTCAGAGCCGCCCCGACCCAGCGTGGTGATAGAGCCCTTTTCATCAATGCCCTGAAAACCTGTAATGACCACAACGTGGCCGCTGTCGAGATCCTCAAGCACCCTTTTGTCGTCAATTGATTCGATGCGCGCTTTGGTGTGAGCACTGTCTGTGCGCACCGGAACCTGCCAGCCTGCGTAACTGCGCGCCTTCACGCCTTGCTTTTTCAAAGCCAGTGCTAAAAGACCTACCGAGACCTGCTCGCCAGTTGCTGCAATCTGATCAAGCTCACGCGGATCGGGGGATTCCGTTATTTCCTTGGCGAGCCCAAGTAGGCGGTTTGTTTCACCACTCATCGCCGAAGGGACCACCACCATCCGATGGCCGGCCCTGTGCCATTTGGCGACACGCCTTGCCACATTTTGAATACGCTCGGTCGAGCCCATGCTTGTGCCGCCGTACTTATGAACAATAAGAGCCATAAACGTTTTAAATCCATTCCACCGTAAGAAATCCAGCTCGCAACCTTACCCGAAACGACGCGACGCCTCCAGTGGAGGGGGCTGCGACAGCCAATACGGGACGACGACCCGCCCGAGCGGTTCGCAACTGCCGCAGAAACTCCTCAAGCCGGCGGGCCGGTGGCATGGAGGTGCCCGGCACCCTCTGAGTGCTGACCAGCCAGGCCCTCAATGTTCGTAGCTGGCGTGGCTCAGATAGGTTGAGTAAAGCGGCGAGGCTCAGCCCCTCGGGCTGGACACAACCCGTAAGATCTTCCTGATCAAGCTGCTCAAGCAACCCGCGGGCCTGTTGAAGATGCTGAAGACTGCGGGTCATGGCGGAAATTGCGCCAGGGCGCATGGCGTTAAGCACAGGGAAGATCTGCTGGCGTAGCTTATTTCGATCTTGATCAAGCAGTGTGTTGCTGGGGTCTTCAATGAAAGGAAGCTTATAGCGGCCTGCATAGTCTTCCAAACTGGTTCGCGTAAGGGAAAGAAGCGGGCGCCACAGAAAGTAGCCCACTCGTTGACTAAGCACGGGCATGGCAGTCAACCCTTCAAGGCCCGCTCCTCGCATCCACTGCAAGAGCGCGGTCTCGACCTGATCGTTGGCATGATGGGCAAGCAATAAAACAGGCCACTGGCTTGTGTCAGTATGGTGCTGCCTCGCTTGCGAATCTGCTGGGCGATAGGTTTTCAGCCCTCCTAATTCATCGCGTAGTCCCATGGCCTGTTCAAAGGCAGCGTAACGACGTAGCCTCGCGCTTGCCTCAAGACCAAGCTCTTGGGCCTGCCCCCGAACTTGAGCGGGACGTTTTACAGCCAGTGAAAGCCCCCAAAGTTCCGCGACCTCGCGGCAGTGACGTTCAAACTGCATGGCAGCTGGCTGCAATCGATGATTGACGTGAATAGCCTTTAGCCGAACACCCTGCGGAGGCATCACCTGTGCAAGGGCATGCGTGAGCACCGAGGAGTCAAGCCCTCCAGAAAAGCCAACGAAAAGTGTGCGGCTTAGAAGGTCTCCGACCTTAAAACATGCTCCTGCACCCACAAGGGCTTCGAAAACAGGGTGATCAAACCTCGCCGTGCCTGGAGAGCCCAAGGACAAAGCGCTTAGGCCTTCACCGCAGGCTGCTTAACACGTCCATAAGCGCGAACGCGTTGCTGTCGCCTGGCAACCAGCGCATCGGCGTCAAGCCCCTCGACCTGCAAAAGGCCATCAAGCAAGGCTTTTTTTAAGGCATCGGCTGCTTTGGCCGGGGCACGATGGGCTCCGCCCAAGGGTTCATTCACCACCTTATCGATCAGTCCCAGAGACTTTAGCTTGGGCGCCGTAACACCAAGAGCCTCAGCCGCCTCCGCGGCCTTTTCAGCCTTCTTCCAGAGTATGGATGCGCAACCCTCTGGCGAGATCACGGAATAGGTCGCGTACTGCATCATCACCAGGTGGTCGGCAACCGCAATTGCAAGTGCACCTCCTGATCCCCCCTCACCAATGACGGCGCCCACAATAGGAACACGCAGGCCTGCCATGACGAATAGATTGCGTCCGATGGCCTCGCTCTGCCCTCGCTCTTCGGCCCCAATGCCGGGGTAGGCTCCTGGGGTGTCAATAAGCGTCATAACCGGAAGGTTAAAGCGCTCTGCAAGTTTCATAAGACGCTCGGCCTTGCGATAGCCCTCAGGTCGTGGCATACCGAAATTACGGAAAGTACGCTCTTTAAGATCGCGGCCCTTTTGATGGCCAATGACCATCACCGAACGCCCATCAAGCCTAGCAAGCCCCCCAACAATGGCAGGGTCGTCAGCAAAACCTCGATCACCATGAAGCTCTTTGAAGTCTGTGAACGCCTTCTCGATGTAATCAAGGGTGTAAGGACGTTGCGGATGGCGCGCCACCTGGGAAATTTGCCAAGGCGAGAGCTGGGCATAGAGCTCTTTAATTTGCACATCGGCCTTCTCGCGAAGCTTTTGAATTTCGTCAGAAATATCGACGGCGCCATCGGCCTGGGTGAACTGAAGCTCCTGAATCTTTGACTCCAGGTCAGCCACAGACTTCTCAAACTCTAAGAACGTCGGTTTTGTCATGACCCTATTGTCCTCTAAATTAAGGCTCAAAGAGTCAGGCTAGGCCCTGCGCCAGCGGCTACCCTGGGGGCCATCTTCAACGATAACGCCCTGATTCGTAAGTTCATCTCGGATGGCATCGGCCCGGGTGAAGTCTTTTGCTTTTTTAGCCTCAAGCCGTTGCTGAACTTTTTGCTCAATAACCTCATCGCTTAAGCCCTGCATGGCTTGGCGACCCGCCGCTTTTTTAGCGACTTCCGGCGCACGGAGCAAAAGCCCTAGAACCGCTGCTAGGCCCCTGAGAAGCTCTCCAAGCGCAGCATCTGCCTGTCGGTTCAACTCGGAGGCGATTCCAAAGAGAGCAGCAATCGCCTCTGGCGTGTTGAAGTCGTCCTGCATGGCCAGCCGAAAGGCCAGCACCTGAGGATGATCTGAGGCAAGGGCTTTGTTTATAAGGTCTTGCTTTTGCTGCGAACCCTCTTCAAGCCAGGAGTTCACACCCGCGAGCTGCAGAGCTGTGTAAAGACGGTGCAGACCCGCACGAGCCTCTTGCAAAGCAGCATCGGAGTAATTAATGGGGCTTCGGTATTGCGTCTTTAAGATGAAGAAACGGACCACTTCCGCGTCCACATGGGCAAGGACATCGCGCACTGTGAAAAAGTTACCCAAGGACTTCGACATCTTTTCATCGTCTATGTTGACAAAGCCGTTGTGCATCCAAAGGTTCACAAAGGGCTTTCCCGTCTCTTTGCTATACGCTCCTTCAGACTGCGCAATTTCATTCTCGTGATGCGGGAACTGCAGGTCGGCCCCGCCACCATGGATATCGAAGTGATTGCCTAAAAGGCTGCAACTCATGGCCGAGCACTCAATATGCCAGCCCGGTCTTCCCAAACCATACGGCGAGGACCAAACCGCTTCTTTGGGCTCCTCGGGCTTGGCACGCTTCCAAAGAACGAAGTCCAATGGGTCGCGCTTACCGTCAGTCACAGCAACCCGCTCGCCTGCTCGAAGCTCATCGACCGACTTACCAGAGAGCTTGCCGTAGCCGGGGAAACTGCGGACCGAAAAATGAACATCCCCCGGCTGGCCGGAACCGTCTGCATCTTGGTAGGCATGGCCGTTGACCTGAAGCCTTTGAATAAGCTCAAGCATCTCAGGCACAAACTGCGTAGCACGAGGCTCATGGTGAGGAGGTAGGACACCAAGTGCTTGAGCATCCTCATTGGTGGCCTCAACCATCCGCTGAGTAAGGGCACCAATAGGCTCGTTGTTTTCACCCGCACGGCGAATGATTTTGTCGTCGATATCGGTGATATTGCGAACATAAGTCACCCTATAACCCGAGGCCTCAAGCCAGCGACGCACCATGTCAAATACAACCAATACCCGCGCATGGCCAATGTGGCAAAAATCGTAGACTGTTAGGCCGCAGACATACAGACGAACATGCCCGGGCTCAATAGGAACAAGGGGCTCCTTGGAGCGCGTTAAAGAATTGTAGATTTTCAAGGGTCGGATCTTCTGTAAAACTTCTGGCATTCTAGGGCTTATTGCAAAATCAAATTCAAAAGCAAGGCTCGCTTGATCAAGGAGGCAAGCTGAATGTTGTTTACGTCAATCAGAACAGAGTTTCACAGGCTACCCTTGAAGGGGTTACGCACACTTGTTTTCGCGATGGTCAGCTTGTGCTCAGCCGCACTTTTAAGCCTTGGCCTACTCGGTAGTAACCCAAGCCTTGCCCAAGTCATTAACCTTCCAAGCGATCAAGCCCCATTGCTCTCGCAGTCCATTCGAGAGGCAACCGATCTCATCGAGCTTCGACAGTACGACCGCGCAAGGCCGCTCATTGAAAAAGGCCTTGAAACCAACCCCCGTGACCCGCAGTGGCGTTTTCTTGAGGCCATGGTGCTTGCTGACACGCAATCTCCCGAAAAGGCCATTGCAGCCTTTGAGTCTTTGGTGGATGAATTCCCCGAACTGGCAGAGCCTTACAACAACCTGGCGGTTCTTTATCTGCGCCTGGGGCAGCCCGAGCGAGCACAACAAGCGCTTGAGCGCGCCATTGTGAATCGCCCTGACTACGGCCTGGCCCATGAGAACCTGGGCGACCTTTACGTTCAGTTGGCCTTAAAGGCCTACGAGGCGGGTGCCAGGGCGCAAGGAGCATCAGCCTTTGTTCGGCCTAAACGCGATTATTTGTTAAACATTCCCTCAGCGCGGCTAAGTCAGCCTTCCAACCCCTCAGAATTACAAGCGCCTGTTCGTTACGACGAACTTCCACCTCGAACACGGGAAGGCTTTCTTCCTATTGTCAAATCCCAAACAAGCTCACGAAAGGCAAAACCAATGGTTGAACTTAAAACCTCAATGGGCAGCATCAAGCTGCAACTTAACGACGAGAAGGCTCCAAAGACCGTGGCTAACTTCTTAAATTATGTGAACGACGGGCACTTTAATGGCACGATTTTTCATCGCGTAATTGATGGCTTCATGATTCAAGGCGGTGGTTTTGACGTCTCGATGAGCCAGAAAGACACCAAAGATCCCATCGAGAACGAGGCCAATAACGGCTTGAAGAATAAGTCTTATACCGTTGCCATGGCGCGAACCGGCGACCCTCATTCGGCAACCGCACAGTTCTTTATCAACGTTGCCGACAACGACTTTCTTGACCATACGGCACCTACCCAACGCGGCTGGGGCTATGCGGTGTTTGGTGAGGTGGTCGAGGGCAAAGACATCGTCGACAAAATTCGTGCGGTAAAGACCGCAACCAAAGGCTTTCACGAGAATGTCCCTGTTGAGGCGGTCGTTATCGAGTCGGCCTCGGTTGTGAAGTGAAACCGCTGAGCTCGCTTGTACTTGACGATGCAAGCGAGCCTCTTTTCTTCTCCGATGTCCATCTGGGCGAGGAATGCCCCTTACTCACAGAGCCCTTCCTTGCCTGGCTCGACGAGGCCCTTGCATCAACCCACACTCTCTTTGTTCTGGGTGACCTTTTTAATGCCTGGATTGGTGACGACCTTCTTAAACAAGACCATCTGTACCCCGAGACGGTGCGCGCAGCAAAGGCCGTCTGCCAAAAGCTAAAGGCGTTTACAGAGTCAAAAGGGGCAGCCTACTTCGTCGCGGGTAACCGCGACTTCTTAATGGGCCAAGATTTCTTTAAGCGGTCTGGCCTCCAACCGCTTGCCGAGGAATGCCTGCTGCAGTTTGCAGGACATCGCTGGTTGCTGTGCCATGGCGACCACCTTTGCATTGACGATCAGGCCCACCAAGACCTTCGAGAAAAACTCTTAAGCCCCACATGGCAGGCCGAGTTTCTCGCTAAGTCGCTTGCCAGTCGTGCGGATTTTGCCAATTCGCTTCGCGAAAAAAGTCAGGCGGCCAAGGCCATGAAGGCCGAGGAGATCATGGATGTTAATGCGCAGGAGTGTCTTCGGCGCATCCACTACCACGCATGCATTGGCCTAATTCACGGACACACGCATCGGCCGGGTAACTACCCCTTAGCGGAGGACACGATGCGTTGGGTAATTCCCGACTGGCATGCAAGCCATTCTGATACAAGCACGCCTCACTATGCAGGGGGTTATTTGCGTCTAACCCGCAAAGGCCCTGAGCTTATTCAGGTTTCCTAGTTTCGGGGGCTTCAGCCGGCTTGGACCTCGTGAGCTGGCCCTGAAGCTCTTCAATAACCGCGCGCTGCGACTTTAATTCATCCATCATCTGATGCATCAGGATATCCAGCGGATCTTGCACGCCTGAGCTAAGTCCATAGGCAGCAAAACTTTCGTGATCACCCATGGCTGGGCTCTTACCGGGTTCGTCACTGGCAAGCCGTGCGGGAATACCGACCACTGTCGCACCCTTGGGAACCGCCTTCACCACCACAGCATTGGAACCCACCTTGGCACCCTCGCCCACGGTGAAAGGGCCGAGAACCTTCGCGCCCGCCCCTATAACAACACCGGCCTCAAGCGTAGGATGGCGTTTCGCACCGCGTTCCAGCGCCGTCCCCCCGAGCGTCACGCCCTGATAGATGGTGCAGTCATCACCGACCTCAGCGGTCTCACCAATGACAACACCAAGCCCATGGTCGATGAAGACCCGCCTCCCAAGCCGAGCCCCAGGGTGAATCTCGATACCCGTTAGCCAACGGGCAAAAAGACCAATAAACCGGGCGAGCCAGCGCAAAGGTCCCCAGTTCGACTGCCATAGCCCGTGGGTAAGTCGATGAAACCAGACGGCATGCAAGCCCGGGTAGCAGGTTGCCACCTCGAATCGGCTGCGCGCCGCAGGGTCTTTTTCGAGAACCGTATCAAGATCTTCAAAGAATGTTGAGAGCATAGGGAACAAGCCTACCGCATTCAGCCAAGGCGCTTCAAAATCTCCCGACTGAGGCCATGGAGAAGCTGTGCCTCATCCTCAAGCAACTGGGTTCGCGAAGCGAGCCTTTGCAGCCGGTCACGAAAACGACCAGGCTCCTTAGGATTGAGATAGCCCGAGGCCAACGCCAGCTGCTCCAGTGTGCTGTAGAGGGCTTGCACAGAGGCGGCAGGCGCAAGCGCCAATGGTCGGGGGTCTGCAGGCATTCGCTGCCTTGCCTGCTCGCCAGGGCCCTCTTGAAGAGCCAGATGCCGAAAAAAATAAGCCACCACTTGCACCGCCTGCGAGAGATTAAGCGAGCCGAAACCAGGGTTGACCGACAGGCCACAGACTCGGCTGCAGCTCATGAGCTCGTCATTGGTGAGGCCGGCGCGCTCGGCGCCAAAAACCATGGCCACACGCGCCTCGGGATGACTGCAAAGAAGGTCTAATGCCTCTTGAAGCCCATCCTGCAAGGCGCGTCTCGGTGGCTCAAACTCGCGTGGCCTTGCCGTAAAAGCCAGACTGAGCACGCAGGGCGCCAAGGCCTGATCGAGATTCTCAGCATGGCGAGCCCTTTGCAGCAGGTCGTCTGCCCCCGAGGCCATGGCCTGGGCCTGTGGATCGGCCAGACGCTGGGCGGCGAGGTCATGGTTACTGTCCACCTGCCATAGCTGATAAAAGCCGGTGACCTTAAGCGCCCGGGCCGTAGCACCCACATTTCCGGGGTGGCTCGGGCTCACCAAAACCCAATGCACACGGTCCAGCAAAGCCCGAAGACGCTGGGAATCTTGGCCTTGCTCTACACTAGGCACTGCTCTTTGAAAATCCACTGTTATGCATCCAATGCTCAATACTGCGGTGAAAGCCGCACGCAAAGCCGGCACGTTAATTAATCGTGCAAGCCTCGACATCGACCGCGTTCGAATAAGTCGAAAAGATGAAAATGATTTTGTCACGGAAGTTGATGAGGCCTGCGAGAAAGTCATTATTGAAACCCTTTCACAGGCCTATCCTAGCCATGGCTTTCTAGGCGAAGAGTCAGGGCTGACCGGCGGTGCAGCCAGTCAGGAGCAGGCGAAACAGGCTGAGTTCATTTGGGTGATTGACCCACTTGACGGTACAACCAACTTTATTCACGGCATGCCTGTTTATGCTGTCTCCATTGCACTGATGCACAAAGGCCAGATCACCCAGGCAGTGGTCTACGACCCAAGCCGTAATGATCTTTTCATTGCATCCAAAGGTAAGGGTGCCTTTCTTAACGACCGACGACTCCGTGTCTCACGTCAAGACCGCATTGAAGGATCCCTCATTGGCACAGGATTCCCCTTTAAACGGCTTGAACATATGGACCCCTATTTAGCGATGTTTAAGGAAATTAGCACCAAGGCGGCTGGACTGCGACGGCCTGGCGCAGCAGCCATCGACCTCGCCTATGTGGCCGCCGGTCGTTACGATGCTTTTTTTGAGCTTGGTTTAATGCCCTGGGATGCAGCGGCAGGATCCCTGCTCATTACCGAGGCCGGTGGATTTGTTGGTAACTTCAAAGGGGACTCCGACTATCTTTTTTCAGAAAATATCGTGGCCGGAAGCCCCAAGGTTTTTGCACAGATGGTTCAGCTTCTATCGAGCTACAAACTACCCCCCTCCGACCTTGCCCAACGATTAAGGCCTGCTGGCCACTAAACCACGTGGCTGCAAACCTAAACAGCCACACCCCCATGATGCAGCAGTACCTGCGCATCAAGGCAGACCACAGTGACGCTCTCTTGTTTTACCGCATGGGCGATTTCTACGAACTCTTTTACGACGATGCCCTTGCGGCCGCTAGGATTCTTGGTATCACCGTCACCCAACGCGGGCAAAGTGCAGGTGCGCCGGTTGTCATGGCAGGCGTCCCCGTTGTCTCCGCCGAAAATTACCTTGTTAAGCTAATTCAGTCGGGTGAGTCGGTAGCGGTCTGCGAGCAGGTGGGAGACCCCGCCACAAGTAAGGGCCCTGTTGAGCGTAAGGTGGTTCGGGTTATTACCGCAGGTACCCTGCATGAACAAGGCCTCCTACCCGAAAAAGACAGTGCATGGCTTGCCGCCATTGCGCCATCTGAACGGGCCGTTGCCTGGCTTGACGTGTCAACGGGAGCTATCCATTTCAGCCAGTACACCAGCCTGACGGAGTCCAAAGCAGCAGCCTCTTGCTGGCCGTGGCTTGAGACAATGCTTCAAACCATCGGGCCCGCAGAGCTCCTGCTGGCGGAATCGGCAACCAAAACCGATGAGGCCCTGCAGAACCTGCTGAAGGTAAGGCTGCGGCGAAGGCCTGACTGGGAGTTCGATGCAGACCAGGGCGAGGCCATGCTTAGAGAGCGTCTAGGCGTTGCCTCGCTGGCAGGCTTTGAACTTACAGGCGACAAGACATCGCAAGACGCCTTGTCTTGCATGGCGGCGCTTCTTCACTACGCAGAACTTAGTCTGGGTCAGCCCCTTCGCTACCTTCAGGCGCCCCGTCGGGAGAGCAATCACCAGAAGCTTGAAATCGACACGGTGGCAAGGCGCACCCTTGAAAT
>Ga0181601_10005437_pt1 | contig 10577 bp, 9 predicted proteins | sample 041ome_8_FD_133020 | JGI IMG/M metagenome (GOLD analysis project Ga0181601, IMG submission 133020) | Coastal salt marsh microbial communities from the Groves Creek Marsh, Skidaway Island, Georgia - 041407BS metaG (megahit assembly) | ecosystem: Environmental > Aquatic > Marine > Intertidal zone... | reverse complement strand
GAAGTATTGCCCAAGTTTGAGGGTGATCCTTTCAACTTAACGCCAGCAACTTCTCAAATGGTGGGTGGGCTTATGTTCACTACCTACCTACTTATTGTGGGTGCTTTGGCAGGTATTTTACTTACTGAGATAAATAAAGCAATCAAATAATCATGGCTAGAAGCAATAGTAGAGGGAGTCAAGAAGTAAATGCAGGATCGATGGCGGACATCGCCTTCCTACTGCTAATCTTCTTCCTTGTGACCACTACCATCGCTTCGGACAAAGGTATTTTGAATATTCTTCCTCCGAAGCAGGATCCTAATGTACCACCACCTGATATCAAGAAAAACGAAAGAAATATCTTCAATGTCTTGATTAATGCCAACAATGACTTGTTGGTTGAAGGTGATTACAGAAGGTCAGCAGAAGGTCTTGATCAAGACTTCAAAGATTTCATCTTGAACTTTGGAGCTCCTGATGAAGAAGCAACAGCCTTGTACAACACTCTTCCAGCATCGTTGCAGGCGCAAGCGCAGCGAAAAGCGGATTCATCCGATGATCCAGGGGAAGCAGTAATTTCCATAAAAACCAATCGTGGTACGAACTACGATGTATTTTTGGAGGTGTTTGACTTAGCTAAAAAAGCGTACTTTGATATTTATGCAGAGCGAGTGGGGTTAACTGGCGACGAGTATCGTAGATTAACTGGCGATAGTGAGGCCACAAAAGCGCTTCAAGATAAAGGCAAAGAAGGTATTCCTATGGCGATATCTATTGCAGAACCTGATAAAATAGGAGGAAATTGATATGGGAAAGTTTAAGAAAAAAGTAAAAACAGGTGAAAGTATTCCTACCTCAGCCTTGCCTGATATTATCTTTATGCTCCTATTCTTCTTCATGGTAACAACTGTATTGAGAGAACAGGATATTTTGGTAGATCAAAAGATTCCTCAAGCTACTCAATTGCAAAAATTGCAAAAGAAGACGTTGATTTCTTACATCTATATTGGAAAACCTAAGAATACAGGTTTATATGGTTCTGAACCAAGAGTTCAAGCCAATGATGTCTTGATTTCTTCTCCTGAAATCGTTCAGTGGGTAAACCAGGAGCGGGATAAATTACCCGAAGCAGATAGAGGACTTATCACCATCTCCATGAAAGTGGATAAGGAAGTGAAAATGGGTCCTATCTCTGATGTACAAACAGAACTTCGAAATGCCGATGCACGTCGTGTTTTGTATGCTTCCACTGGTAAAGTTAACTAATACTAATTCACTTTATCTGTATATTGAAAGCCATTCGCCATGCGGATGGCTTTTTTTATTCAACTCCTTATGAAGCTACTACCTAATTCTACAAAGAAAGTTCAAAATGCCTGGGCCATGTACGATTGGGCAAATTCAGTATACAGCCTGGTCATCACTTCCACTATTTTCCCCGTGTATTACAATAGTGTTACCGAAAGTTTGGATGGTTCAGACAAGGTTTCTTTTTTTGATTGGGAGGTGATTAATACCGTTTTGTATTCTTATTCCATCTCCTTTTCTTTTTTAATTATAGCTCTTATTGCCCCGATTCTCTCAGGTATTGCCGATGCCTCCGGGAATAAATTGAACTTTATGAAGTTCTTTGTTTATATGGGTTCACTGTCCTGTGCTGCCCTATTCTTTTTTACCGGGGAGAATTTAGAATTTGGGATAATTTGTAGCGTTTTAGCGAGTATTGGCTTTTCAGGTAGTATTGTGTTTTACAATTCTTTCTTGCCCGAAATAGCCAAAGAAGAAGAATTTGATTTGCTAAGTGCTAAGGGTTTTGCCTTGGGTTACATAGGAAGTGTTATCCTGTTGGTAATTAATTTGATGACTATCCAGTTTCCTGAATGGTTTGGAATGCCCACTGGAAGCTTTGCACCACGATTTTCTTTTCTTATTACTGGCATATGGTGGATGGGTTTTGCTCAGATTCCTTTTCGTGTTCTACCCAATAATCCTTACAAGAAATCTATTTCTTCAGATTACTTTTGGAAGGGATACCGGGAAGTTTCTTTGGTGTTTGGGGAGCTTAGATCCCTACCAGTTGCTAATCAATTTTTGGCTTCATTTTTCTTTTACTCCATGGGGGTGCAAACGGTTATGTACTTGGCAGCTTCTTTTGGTGACAAGGAATTAGGGATGCCTGGAGATCAATTGATTCTTACCGTATTAATCATCCAGCTTGTGGCCATAGGCGGGAGTTACCTCTTTGCTTTTATTTCCAAACAAATTGGCAACAAAAATAGCTTGTTAATTATGGTCTTTGTTTGGATGGGTATCTGTGTAGCTGCTTATTATGTCCACTCTGTCTACCAGTTTTATTCCTTGGCTTTTGTGGTAGGTATGGTCATGGGAGGAATTCAATCTCTTTCTCGATCTACCTACGCCAAACTAATCCCAACCTCCACCACAGACCATGCTTCCTTTTTCAGTTTTTTTGACCTTACGGAAAAAGTAGCTGTTGTTTTAGGAACATTCACCTATGGATTTATTGAGCAACTAACGGGGAGTATGCGAAACTCAGCATTATTCCTGGTTGTCTTTTTTGTGTTAGGACTTTACTTTTTAGTAAAATTGACGCTTCCAAAAAAGGAAACTGAACTAGATTTTGCCTAGGCGATGCAAAAAATTCTTTCAGCTTCGGAAATTGCGATTTTGGAACAAATCCATTTAACTAAGAAAGGCTTTTCCAACCATGCGTTCATGGAGCTAGTTGCTCAACGTTTTGTAGATTGGTTTCAAAGTCAAGGGTATTCACCTGATGTCAAAATTCTAGTTTGTGTGGGCGCGGGGAACAATGGTGGAGATGGTCTTGCTATTGCACGTATCCTTTTTTCTCTGGGTTATAGGGTTTCTGTAGCTACTTTCTTTTCACCAGAAGCAAAGTTATCCCCGGCTTGTCAACAAAATCTGGCCCTTTTGCCCGATCAACTTCAACTGTTTTCATGCGATACACTTTCTTTGCCAAAAGAGGAGGGGATTTTGATTGATGCCTACCTAGGTCTGGGCTGTGTAGGGCCTCTTCGTGAAGCCGCAAAAGCACGTATCCAACTTATTAATTCCTTTGGAGGAACGATTATTTCCCTAGATCTCCCTAGTGGAATGCCTGCTGATTCGATCCTTACTGGGATAGCGGTAAAAGCTCATTTGACCATCACCTTGGGTTTTCCAAAATTGACTTTACTTCTTCCAGAGCATGCGCCATATACGGGTGAATTGGTGGTGCTACCTATAGGTTTTGAAAAGGAAGAATTCGCTGAATTCTCTTCTTCAACCTTTTACTTGGAAGAGAAGGATATACTGCCTCTCCATCGTCGATTTAATCGTTTTGCGCACAAGGGTGATTTTGGAAAAATTCTCTTGGTAGCTGGTAGCAAAGGAAAAATTGGCGCAGGTATTTTAGCAGCAAAAGCAGCATTTCGTACTGGCTCGGGATTAGTAACCTGCATGATTCCTAAAGAGGAACGCGCTGCACTTACGGCATCAGTTCCTGAAGCCATGTGTGTTTTTGATGAAGAGCAGGATTTTTCTGGGTACGATGCGATTGGTATTGGACCAGGTTTGGGTCTGGACCAAGGTGAACTGCTGAAGAAGATACTTTCTGCTTCAAGCAAGCCAATTGTTTTGGATGCGGATGCGCTGAATTGCCTGGCTATCGATAGGACGATTTGGGATTTGATTCCCCAAGGAAGTATTCTAACCCCACACTTGAAAGAATTTGAACGCTTGTTTGGGCCTTCTCAAAACCATTTGGAGCGCTTGGCGAAGGCCAAGGCGATTTGTCTCAAGTATGCGGTTACTCTTGTTATCAAAGGGGCCAATACCCTTTGTAGCTTTGCTGATGGGCGTCAAGTGTTCAATTCTTCCGGAACTAAGTACATGGCTACCGCAGGCATGGGAGATGTTTTGACTGGGATGATTACTTCCTTTTTGGGGCAAGGTTATTCTCCAGAAAATGCGGTTCTTTGCGGGGTATTTCACCATGGGATGGCCGGTGAACTAGCGGGAGAAAAATACTTGCGCGGCACGATGTCCCAGGATTTAATTGAGACGATCCCCGAAACCTATCGTCGCATTGGCTTGAGCTAGGAAGTAACCTTCTATTTTCATTTTATTTTCTATCGCAGTTTTATTTTAAAATTTTACATGAAGCAAGAAAAAGCCTTACTCTGGACCTTGGCAGCCATTAATTTCATTCATATCGTTGATTTTATGATGTTGATGCCGCTAGGACCGCAGTTGATGCGATTGTTTGAAATCAGTCCCAGTGAATTTGGATTTTTAGTCTCCTCCTACACCTTTAGTGCAGGAGCTTCTAGCTTTTTTGGAGCTTTTTTCTTGGATCGCTTTGATCGAAAGCAAATTCTAATTTGGGTTTATGTAGGCTTTACATTGGGCACACTTGCCTGTGCTTTGTCGCCAAGTTATCCTATTCTGCTTCTAGCCCGAGTAGTATCTGGGATTTTTGGAGGGCTTACCTCTGCCTTGATTATGGCAATTATTGGAGATGTGGTACCCGATGCTCGTCGAGGTAGGGCTATGGGCTTGGTCATGTCTGCTTTTTCCTTTGCATCTGTGATGGGTGTGCCTTTGGGTCTCTTTTTAGCTAGTTTATCAGATTGGCATACCCCCTTTTATATTCTATCTGCCTTATCCATTGTGAGTTTAGGGATGATTGCCAAGTTTATTCCCTCCATCACTGGGCATCTCCATAGTGGATCAAAGCGTCCTCATCCCTTTGCTGTAGTCAGTAGGGTGACCAGCAATCCCAATCAAATGCGTGCAATTAGCCTATCAATCATGATGATGCTGGGACAGTTTATGATTATTCCATTTTTAAGTCCTTACAATGTAGCGAATGTGGGCTTTTCGGAATTGCAGCTTACCTATGTCTACATGGCTGGTGGAGCCTTTACCATGTTTACTTCACCTTGGGTGGGAAAGCTAGCAGACAAATACGGGAAGCTGCAGATTTTTACGATTTTCATGGTGCTTAACTTGATTCCCATTGGAATCATAACCCATTTGGGAATTACTCCTGTAGCCTTGGTGCTCGTAGTGACAACCTTCTTTTTTGTTACCTCAAATGGGCGTTATGTACCTGCAGCTGCTTTGGTAACAGGAACTGCAAAACCCGAAAATAGAGGAAGTTTCTTGAGTTTCAATTCAGCAGTTCAGCAGCTAGCAGCAGGTTTTGCTTCCCTTTTAGCAGGATTTATGATTGGAGAAAACGAATTGGGGCAATTGACCAATTTTAATTACGTGGGTTATTTGGCAATTTTTTTCAGTATTATTTGCATACCCTTGGCTTGGCGAATTAAAGTGATTAGCTAAAAAAAGCCTCCAAAAATTGAATTATGGAGGCTTATTTTTTGTGATTATCCGCGATTCTCAAGTAGGCTTGAGCTAGGATGGGCTTTTATCAAATGCGAATAATCGACCACAGATGACATCACTTAATCGTCTCAATCCCTTTATTTTGGTTGAATAAACGAAAGAAAGTGGCTATTTATTTTTGCTTAAATTCCTTCGGTTAAAATTCAGCGTTTCCTGGAGTTCTTGGGAAGGCGATGACATCGCGGATGTTACTCATACCGGTAACGAACAACACCATTCGTTCAAAGCCCAGTCCAAAGCCTGCATGCGGCGTTGCGCCAAATCTCCTTGTATCAAGGTACCAACTGAGCTCTTCGGTTGGGATGTGCATTTCTTCCATGCGTTGGCTGAGCTTATCTAGACGCTCTTCTCGTTGAGATCCACCCACGATTTCTCCAATGCCAGGAAATAAAATATCCATGGCAGCGACTGTTTTTCCGTCCTCATTTTGACGCATGTAGAAGGCCTTGATGCCCTTTGGATAGTCGGTAAGGATAACTGGTTTTTTGAAGTGCTTTTCTACTAAATAGCGCTCATGTTCGGATTGTAAGTCTGTCCCCCATTCTTCGATGAGGTAGGAAAATTTCTTCTTTTTATTGTGGTTGGAGTTACGCAGGATATCGATTGCTTCTGTGTAGGTAAGACGCACAAAGTCATTTTCTAGAACAAACTTCAACTTATCAAGCAGGCCTAATTCCGCACGTTGTTCGGTCGGTTTGCTTTGTTCCTCTTCTGCGGCACGTTGATCCAAAAAGGCCAGGTCTTCTGCACAGTGGTCCAAGGCGTAGCGAATGATGTATTTGAGAAAGTCTTCTGCTAAGTTTTGGTTGTCTTCTGCATCGTAAAAAGCCATTTCCGGTTCAATCATCCAGAATTCTGCCAAGTGGCGTGTGGTGTTTGAATTTTCTGCGCGGAAGGTGGGACCAAAAGTATATACCTCTGCTAAAGCCATGGCAGCGAGTTCTCCTTCGAGTTGTCCGGAAACGGTGAGATTGGTTTCCCGCTCAAAAAAGTCTTGGTTAAAGTCAATCTTCCCCTCTTCGGTTTTTGGAGGATTGAGAAGGTCTAAGGTAGTGACCTTGAAGGTTTCTCCCGCCCCTTCTGCATCGGATGCGGTTATGATTGGGGTGTGGATGTAGAAAAATCCTTTGGTATTGAAATAGGTATGTACTGCATAAGCAAGTGCATGGCGTACACGAAAGACTGCTCCAAAGGTGTTGGTGCGCATCCGCAGATGGGCAATCTCACGAAGAAATTCAAGGGAGTGCTTTTTAGGTTGAAGTGGATACTTTTCTGGATCCGATTCGCCCAGTATTTCAATGTGGCGAGCAATCAATTCCGAGTGCTGTCCGGCTCCTTGTGAAGCTTCCACCTTGCCTGTAATTTTCAAACAGGCACCCGTGCTACACTTTTTTAGGATTTCTTCGGCAATGACATTGGGATCGGCCACTACCTGGTAATTGGTAAGGATGGAGCCGTCATTGAGGGCAATAAAGGAAACATTCTTGTTGCTTCGCTTGGTGCGTACCCAGCCCATGAGGGTAAGTTCCTGTCCGATCAGGTCTTGTTCCAGGATGGTCTTAATTTTGACCCGTTTGTTAAATGCCATTTGCGTAGGGGTAGAGGAAGGCTCTCGCTGCCTCTTTGAATTTAGTGGAATGCAAAAAAACGATTAAATCACCTTTTTATCAAAAAATTAACGCTTTTTCCTAAATTTGACTGAGTTGTTTTCTTCGGAAGCCTGCTCATTTTTCGCAAATAAGTGGTTTGAATCATTTCAATGCAAAAGTTAAGCCTTTCTCAGTCACTCTCTCAAAAACTTTCCCCGCAGCAGATTCAGTTTATCAAGCTGCTGCAAGTACCTACCGCCGAGTTAGATGCTCGAATAGAGGAGGAGCTTGAAATCAATCCAGCCCTTGAAGAGGGGAAGGTGGAGGAAGTAGAGTCTTCAGGAGAGGATGATTTTGAGGACGATTTTGGGGAAGAGTATGGGGCGGAATCCAGCGAGGTCAATGTGGATGATTATTTGGATGACGACTATGGAGGATACAAGATGCAGGGGGATGGCAATTACAATTCTGAAGATGAAGATCGAGAAATCCCTTTTTCTGTAGCGAGTTCCCTTCACGAACAATTGATCACTCAGTTGAATTTTTTGAAGCTTGATGAGCGGCAGCGACTTATTGGAGAGCAGCTGATTGGGAGTATTGAGAACGATGGATACATCCGGCGTGAATTGACTTCCATCATCAATGACTTAGCATTTTCTCAAAACGTTGAAACCGACAGCGATGAGCTTGAAGAGATTTTACGCAAAATACAGACCTTTGATCCAGCAGGTATTGCTGCACGAAACTTGCAAGAGTGCTTAATTATTCAGTTGGAGCGCAAAGAACATCCTGATGATCCCACAGTTCAACATGCTTTAGCCATTATTCAGGATTGCTTTGAGGAGTTTACCAAAAAGCATTATCCTAAAATTCAAAAGCGTCTTAATCTAGATGAAGAAGAAATCAAGGATGCGGTCCAGCTGATTACCCGACTCAATCCTAAGCCAGGAGGAGTAGCAGATGGTTTGGTGCTGACCCAATACGTGATTCCTGATTTTATTTTGGTGACCAATGGAGGAAAGTTTGAGATCCTGCTAAACTCTAAAAATGCGCCTGAACTTCGGATTTCTCGCTCGTATGCGGAACTTTTTGATGCCTACGACAAGAGTGATAAAAAGGATAAGAAGCTCAAGGAGACCGTTTCTTTTGTCAAGCAAAAGTTGGATTCGGCAAAATGGTTTATCGATGCCATTAAACAGCGGCAAAATACCTTGCTACGAACTATGGATGCCATCCTTCAGTACCAATACCCTTTTTTTGTAGATGGAGATGAGGCGGCCCTTCGCCCGATGATTTTGAAAGATATTGCGGAAAAAATTGACATGGATATTTCTACTGTCTCCAGGGTGGCGAATAGTAAATCCATTCAAACTGAATTTGGTGTCTTTCCATTGAAATACTTTTTTTCGGAGGGTATTGCTACCGATAGTGGGGAAGATGTCAGTAACCGAGAAGTAAAGTCGGTCCTTCAAGGTATGGTGGATGCAGAAGATAAAAAGAAACCACTTTCGGATGATAAATTGGTAAAGATGTTGAATAAAAAAGGGTATACGATTGCGCGTCGTACGGTAGCCAAGTATCGGGAGCAGCTACAAATTCCAGTGGCTAGATTACGAAAGGAGCTCTAGTGGTACGAAAATTAGCCCTTCTTATTTCTGTTGCATTTCAGCCATTGCTCATGCCTTCCCTGGTTTTTGGATTGCTTTTTTTTGGGGTGCCGCAGGCGACCAGTATTCCCGAGTCTTTTAAGACAAGATTGTTCTATTTGATTATGAGTTCCACCTTATTGATTCCGATGGCCCTTGTCTTGGGCTTGCGGTGGAGTGGATTGGTGAAGAGTCTGCATTTTGAGGATAGAAGAGATCGTCGAAATCCATTTCTATTGGTTACTGCTTTCTATGTTTTAACGACGTATTTTTTGAAACAGAAAACTGAGTTGGATCCCATTTTATGGCAGGGGATGGGTGTGATTACCCTAGCCGTGTTGGTACTCACGGTGGTAACTTATTTTTGGAAAATGTCTGCCCACTTGACAGGGATAGGAGGTGTTTTGGCTATTACAGGAGTTCTTGGACTTTATTTTCCTTCGGTAACTGTAGCCTATTTATTAGTCATTGCAACGGTTCTTGGAGGATTAGTTGCCTCTTCTCGTTTGTACTTGGATGCACATCGCCCTGCGGAGGTATATGTGGGACTTTTGGTAGGGTTTATTACTTGCTGGGTTGGGTTTTCTTGGATTTATGGTTCGTTTGCTTGACCTATCGTTTGCTAGTGCAAAAAAAAACTCCCGATGGGGAGTTTTATATTTTTAAAAGTAGATTAAAACAATCCAACTGCTATTCCAAAACTTACTTGACTTGCTTTGTTATTGAAAGGGCCTCTATCGGCTTGCCACATTGGGTTGAGGTAGTAGGTGGTCCATACATTAAATCCAGGGCTCCCAGCTTTTAGGTGCAAGCCATAACGCATTTTTTCTAGGCCATAGTTTTCTGCTTGTTTGACTTTAACTTTTCCAGAATTAGGTGAATCAAAACCAATTTTAGTTTGGGATTGATAAAGGAATCCTATGCGAGCGCCGAGACTTAGGCGAAAACTTTTGCTGTAGTCATTTTTGTTAAAGTTGTATTGGAAGTCTACAGGCACCTCCACATAATTCGTAGCAAGGGTATTGGTTTTGACTTCTATGTCGGTACCAAAGACACTTTTCACGTCCTTCATTACAGAAGATTCCGCACCTAGTGTAGGGCTGCGAAATAGATTTTCTTCATTTTTAAATGCGAATTTAGTAGTAGAAATTCCAATCCCTGGACTAAGTACAAATCCCGAATTTTCTCCAAAAAGGTGAAATGGCTTTTGGTAGTAGATATTGAAGCTTCTTGAACCTAAGAAATTGATTGCGAGGTCTGCAGGTCGGTTAGTCAGCTGGGTCCAGCCAAACTCGACGATCAAGTCATTAGGGATATTTGGGCGACCACCTATAGGTGTTTTTGGGGCTTGGTTATCCGAATCCTGTGCTTGTGCGTTCAATGCCAATGCAAGGAAGGCAAGTGCTAGTATTTTTTTCATTAAAGAAGCTTCAGTTCAAGAGAATATGGGCAAAAATATAAAATTTAAGAGGATTTACTCGCCTATTGGTCTTAATTATTCTTAAGATTAGTGCTGTTGAGAAATCTTTTGTTTTGAATAATTCTTCCTTAGAACTTTTTGGAGGGAAAAAATTAATACGTACTTTTGCAATCCAATCTGGCTTCGTAGCTCAACTGAATAGAGCACCTGATTACGGCTCAGGAGGTTTCAAGTTTGAATCTTGACGAGGTCACTAGCCCTAGCTTTTAAGAAGTTAGGGCTTTTTTCTGGGTAATTCAGTAAATAAAAAAGCATAAAAAAAGCAGCCGGATGGCTGCTTTTTATTTTTTAGTGTCCTGCTGTCGCAGCGGGTTTGACACCACGCTGCCAGAAGAAGAAGATCACAAAGAGGACGATTAAGATGCCCGGGAAAAGTAACATTTTCTCCAGAGTATCTTGACCTGCTGCCAACTCTAAAGCATCTCCAGCCAAACCAGCTGCACTTTGCGT
>Ga0181601_10005429_pt1 | contig 10583 bp, 7 predicted proteins | sample 041ome_8_FD_133020 | JGI IMG/M metagenome (GOLD analysis project Ga0181601, IMG submission 133020) | Coastal salt marsh microbial communities from the Groves Creek Marsh, Skidaway Island, Georgia - 041407BS metaG (megahit assembly) | ecosystem: Environmental > Aquatic > Marine > Intertidal zone... | reverse complement strand
GACAGTAGGCCGGAATCTTTCCCTTCGGGAGGGAATGTTTTACATGAATTCGTTGATGATTGACGGCGTGATGAAAATAATCAGCTCAGTCTTGGTCTCAGCGTTTTCAGTGCGCTTGAACAAGTTGCCGATGTAAGGGAGATCGCCCAGCACCGGAGTCTTGGTGACCGTAGTCGTGGTTTCCTCACGGAACACACCACCCAGCACAATGGTATCGCCATCATTGACCAGTACACGAGTATTCACTACGTTTGTCGAAATCGACGGTACAGCGCCAGCACCTGGTACGACGGAATCCTGGTTAATGGTCAGCAGCATGTTGATCCTGCCATCCGGCGTGATCTGCGGCGTTACTTCCAGTGCCAGCACGGCAGCAATGAACTGCACCGCGGTACCGCCAGCCGTACCACCTGCCTGGGCCTGATAGGGAATTTGCAGGCCGGATTCGATACGGGCCAGTTGCTGATCCTGGGTGGTGACTTTCGGCTGGGCAATCACTTCACCGTTGCCGCTGGCTTCCAGCGCTGACAATTCCAGCTCGAGCAGGCCTTTGCTGCCGGCATATCCCAGGGCGATGGACGAAGGTGCGGTAACACCCATGTCGACAACCAGGGCATCGGGGAAAGACGGACTGGCCAGGGTATTGTTGGCCAGCGCCTCGGCCAGCGTGGAACCACCGGCAAGCGCGGAGGCAACACCCTGGTTGTATTTTGTGAGATTGTTGCTGAACTCGATGCTGGCTTCCTGGCTGCCCGTCAGGATGAAACGGTCACCGGCGTCCGGAAAAGTCTGGCCGCCACCCCAGCGTACACCGAGGGCATCGCTGAAGCTGGTAGACGCATTCACGATACGCGCTTCAATCAGAACCTGGCGCACCGGAATATCAAGGCGACGAATCATGTCCCTGACATTTTCAATCACGGAAGCACGATCCCGGACAATCAGGGTATTGGTCCTGACATCGACACGAACAGCGCCACGCTCTGACAGGATACTGCCATCCTCACCGGAGAGCAGGTTGGCCAGTGTCTGGGCGTCGGCATAATTGACTTCCATGTATTCAGTCACCAGGGGTGCCAGGTTCAGCCGGGCTTCGGAATTCTCCAGCACCGACAGTTCCTGCATGGCAATTTCGTCGGCCGGGGCAATGTACATGACTGAACCTTCAATACGCTTGCCCAGGTCTTCAGAACGCAGCACCATTTCCAGAGCCTGATCCCAGGGCACGTTGACCAGACGCAAGGTCACGTTGCCTGACACTGAGTCACTGACAACCAGGCTGAAATCATTCACTTCAGCCAGCAAGGACAACACGGAGTGGATATCCACATTCTGAAAATTGACATTGATCATCTCGCCGATGTACGTCATGTCACCGATGCCACCCGTGGTGGCCCCGGTAGCACCCTGGGCAAGGGCAACGGGCGAAACATTGATGATGTACTGATCAGCCTCCACCACGATCTGATTTTCCATTTCGGCATCACTCATGGCGGCGTTCATTTCGATGGTCTTGGTAATCACGGCCGATCCGGAGACGGCAACAGCGGCTTTGTCTGTTCCCGTTTTAGTGAGAGTAGCCAGTTTCAGCATTTCCTCGCCGACGGCATCCAGGTTGACAATATTTTTTTCCACGACAGCGCCATCCGGCAGGGGTCTGGTGGCGTAGTTTTCCACCTTGTACTTGGAGCCTGATTTACTCAGTTCTAGCAACTTGATGGAGCTGGAACTGATATCAATACCAAGCAAGGCATTGTTCTTCTTAGAAAATAAACTGAGCAACTTGTCACCCTAACATTACTCAAATCGTGTTGTGGTCCCGGCGCACCCCGCAGAATCGCGGGCACGGAGTTGCGGCAGCTTAACGATTACTACCCACTTTAGATCGGCACGTTGTTTAATTAAACCATTGATTTCAATGAATTATTGTTTTTTTTACAAATTACATTAATTTTCTAGCTGGATCACAAATGCAACAAAGACTGGATCACATTTCCTAAAAGGCAGGGGAGAGGCATATTACACGGGTTTACATGGAAGAAAAGAGCGCCAATTCAAGGAATTTCCCCAAGATGCTGAAATCTGAAACGGCGTCACAGCACTCGGGGTAGCCGGGTGAAGCGGCAAGTTAAAAAGGTTTACAATGCTCTTTTTCGAGAGCTTTCCGGCAGTTTTGATGCCTTATCCCCAGCAATGAGCAAATTCAGGTATATCGGCTTCTTTATCTTCTGGTGCGGATTTACCGGCGCCCTGGGCATTGTCATGGTGGCTGCCAGTCTGTACCTGTACATTTCCCCGAAACTCCCGGATCGCGAGACCTATAGCAATCTGCGCCTGGAAAACCCCCTGCGCATCTATTCCGCAGACAACAAGCTTATCGCAGAATTCGGCAGTCGCCGCAGCACCCCCATCAAGTACGAAGACATTCCGCCGCTGGTCACCAATGCCCTGATCTCGACGGAGGACAAGCGTTTCTACCAGCACCGCGGTGTTGATCCGCTTGGCCTGGTGCGCTCGGTCGTCGGCATCTTCCTCGGCCGCGACTGGGGTGGCGGCAGTACCATCACCATGCAGGTGGCCAAGAACTTCTTTTTTGAAGGTGAAGCAGCGGAGACCCGCAAATTCAAGGAGATCCTGCTTGCCCTGAAGATGGAACGGGAGCTGACCAAGGAGGAAATCCTTGAGCTGTATATGAACAAGACTTTCTTTGGCATATCGGCCTATGGCATTGCCGCGGCGGCAGACCAGTACTATGACAAGGAAGTCAGTGAACTGACGCTGGCAGAAGCCGCCAGCATGATTGGCCTGCTGCCCCGTCCCAATGCCTATAATCCGCTGTCCTCGCGCAAGGAAGCACTTACTGTCCGCCGTCGGGTCCTGTCCCGCATGCTGGATCAGGGCATGATTTCCCGCAGTGACTATGACGTCGCCATCGAGGCACCGATAACCGCTTTCCGCCATGGCCGCCAGACCGAACTGAATGCGCCTTACATCGCCGAAATGGTGCGCCAAGAAATGGTCGACCGCTACGGCGACATGGCGCTCACTGATGGCTTTGAGGTGTATACCACGATCGACAGCCGCATGCAGGCGCTGGCGGTGCAGGCATTCCGCAATGGCCTGGAAAGCTATGATCGCCGCCATGGTTATCGCGGCCGCGAGAATCACCTGCGCCCGGCTGACGATGGCAGCACCGATCACTGGCTGAACGCCCTCCAGCGCACGCCCGTGATTGCCGGGCAGGAGCCGGCCTTCGTGGTGGCGGTCGGCGAACGTGACATCACCGCACTGCTGCGATCGGGAGAATCGGTTACTATCGACTGGGAAGGTATCCGCTGGGCCAAGCGTTTCATTACCACCAGAACCTGGGGCTCATCACCGCGTTCTGCCGGCGAAGTGGTCGAGCCGGGTGACCTGATCCGAGTCAGGAAATATGCCCAGGGCAACTGGATGCTGGGCCAGATTCCCGCTGTCAACGGCGGCCTGGTGGCGCTGGATCCCAACACGGGAGCCATCATGTCCCTGGTCGGCGGCTACGCCTTCAATGACAGAACCAACAACGGCCAGTTCAACCGCGTCACCCTGGCAGAGCGCCAGCCCGGTTCGAACTTCAAACCCTTCCTGTACTCGGCCGCCCTGGAAAACGGCTACACAGCAGCATCCCTGATCAATGATGCGCCCCTGGCCCGCAGCGATTACCGCCCGGAGAACTTCAGCCGCGAGTTCATGGGCCCGATCAGGCTGTCCTATGCCCTGACCAACTCCAAGAACTTGGTTTCACTGCGGCTCTACGATGCCCTGGGCTCCGACAAGGTCCTGTCCTATGTCTCCCGTTTCGGTTTCAAGACCGATGAGTTCCCACAGAATGACCTGACGGTTGCCATTGGCTCCCATGCTGTGCATCCCCTGGAAGTGGCCACCGGTTACGCGGTTTTTGCCAATGGCGGCTACAAGGTTGAGCCCTACCTGATTTCCCGGATCGACAACTTCAATGACGGCGAGATGTTCCGTGCCGAACCCTATACCGTCTGTGAAGCCTGCCAGGACATGAGTGGCATCGACTCCCTAATCGACAGCAACCAGGTTCCTGAAGTGCCTGCTGTAACGCCTGCGCCCCGGGTCATCGATGAACGGGCGGCCTACATCATGAACAGCATTCTGCGCTCGGTCATTACCAGCGGCAGCGGCCGGCCGGCCAACCGTGCCATGCCGGACCGGGAGGACATCCACGGCAAGACCGGCACCACCAATGACTCCAAGGACCTGTGGTTTTCCGGCTTTAACGGCAATCTAGTGACCACCGTCTATGTGGGCTATGACCAGCCGCAATCCCTGGGTGACAACACCGAACAGGCCGCCACCGTCGCCCTGCCGATCTGGATTGATTACATGAAGCCGGTACTGGAAGGCACGCCGCTGGCCAGCATGAAGCAGCCGGACGGTCTTGAATTCGTGCGCATCAACCGTGACACCGGCCTGCGCGCCCGCCCCAATGATCCTGACTCGTTTTTTGAAGTGTTCAGGACCGAGGATATTCCGGATTTTGGTCCCGAACAGGGTGCCGAATCAGCTACACGGCAGGAACGTCCCGTCTCCCCTTTCTGATTACTGGCCACCACTGTGGTCAGGTCATGGCAGATTAACGCCCACAAAAAAGGGCCGCCATGGCGACCCTTTTCGTGACGTTACTGTGAAAACGCTTACAGCTTGCGAGCGCCACCGAAACGGCGTTTGAAGCGGTCAACACGACCGCCGGAATCGACGATCTTCTGCTTGCCGGTGTAAAACGGATGACACTGAGAACATACGTCAACACGAATGTCCTCTTTCAGCGTGGAACGGGTCTGTATCGCGTTACCACAACCGCAGGTCACGGTAATGTCCTGATAATTGGGATGGATATCTGATTTCATTTCAATCTCTCCGAATATCGCTATCGGCCACTTTGTACTTTCTGTCTGTAGTTACTGAACTTTCTCATACTTGATCAAGCCTGTCTTGCCTGCCTATCAGACGCTGGCCGACACCATACTCTGTCATTGATTACTGGGTATTGGGTGTCATGTTTTCCCGTTTTTCCCTGCCATATCAGGAATTCCGCGGAAAAAAGAGGGCGCATTCTATCAGAAAACCCGATCAGCACAAGGGATTCCGGACCGGCAGCCAGGCCGGGCAGCGGGGTCAGCCATGCCAGGCCAGCGGGGTTGGCCGGGGCTATTTCAGGTAGGAGCGGTGATTTTTCACCACTTCGTTGAAAATGGTCTGGAACAGGTCCAGGATGAATTCACTGTTCAGGTTTCTGGCTTCAGACAGGTTGCGCAGGCGATGGAGCTTCTGCTGCTCACGGGTCGGGTCCACGGATTCCAGTTTGCTTCGGGCCTTGAGTTCACCCACCTTGGCGGTGACGCCAAAACGCTGTGCCAGCAGATCCAGTATCTCTTCGTCGATACGGTCAATCTCGGTTCGCAGTGCGAGCAGTTCATCGGGCACTTGTTGGCTTGGCATGGTGTTACTCAACTCCACAGGCAATTCAAAACCCAGGAAGTATAAACCAAGCATCAGGCAATCGCCTCTTCCGCAAGGCCGCCGCCTCGAACCTAAATGGCACACGATCATTTTGCTATAGTCGGCTTTTGCTATAGTCTGCCTGCCCGAACCCCCGGTACCCCATACATGCCTGTCGCCTACATGCCTGCCTCCTGATGAACGTTGCACTGAATCTGTTACTGCCGCTACTGGCAACCCGCGGTACGTGCCGGTTCACGCTGGTAACCGTCGCGCACCGTGTCAGGGGCATTCGGTGAGCGCCATTCAATATATACAGGTGGCGGTGCCATCTCCCTTGCGCCAGACCTTTGACTACACCCTGCCAAAAGGGTGTGACGCCAGCATGGTGCAACCCGGCACCCGCGTCCGCGTCCCCTTCGGCAATCGTCATCTCACCGGCATTGTGGTCGGGCTGAGCGCAACAACCGATTTCCCCCGGCAGCGGATCAAGGCCGCCAGTGCCATACTGGACCCGGCGCCCCTGCTGGCCAGCGACCTGGTCGATCTGTACCGCTGGTCAGCCGACTATTACCAGTACCCCCTGGGGCAGGTCCTGCAAACCTCGCTGCCCGCCCACATTCGCAAGGGCCAGCCAGCCGAGGAAAAACAGTCCCGCGCCTACCGACTGACAGCGGCCGGCAGGGATCTGGGTCTGGCTACGCTGAGTCGCGCGCCACGACAGCGCGAAGTGATCGAATTACTGCTGGCGAGCACGACACTGACTGCCACGCAACTCAATGCCGCTTTTGACAATCCGGTGTCCGCCATCGTGAAAACCCTGCTCGACAAGGGGTACATCGAAACCTGTCAGCCCGAGGCAGAGACACCGGCAACAAACGCCCCGCTCTATGGTGAGGATGGCCCGCTAGCACTCAATAGCGAACAGGATACTGCACTGGCCAGCATTCGTGCAGGACAGGACAGGTTTGCGGCATACCTGTTGGAAGGCGTCACCGGCAGCGGCAAAACGGAAATTTACCTGCAGGCCATAGCCGACATGCTGGCACAGGACCGGCAGGTGCTGGTAATGGTCCCCGAAATCAGCCTGACCCCGCAGACCGTGCGCCGGTTTGCCCGACGCTTCAATCGCGAGATTGCCGTGTTTCATTCCGGACTGGGCGACAGTGAGCGCCTTACCGCCTGGCTGCGGGCCCGCAATGGCAAGGCTGACATCATTATCGGCACCCGATCTGCCATCTTCACACCGCTGGCCCGCCCCGGTCTCATCATCGTCGACGAGGAACACGATCCCTCCTACAAGCAACAGGACGGTTTTCGTTATTCCGGCAGGGACCTGGCCATCTACCGCGCCAGGCAACTGGACATTCCGGTTGTGCTGGGCTCGGCCACTCCGAGTCTGGAAAGTCTCAACAATGCCCTGGTCGGGCGATACAACTACCTGCAGCTCACCCAGCGCGCGGGCGCTGCCAACCAACCGACCTTCCGGCTGCTGGATTTGAAAGGCCAGACCCTGACCGACGGTTTTGCCGACGCGCTGATACAGATCATCCGCTCACATCTGCAGCAGCAGAACCAGGTCCTGGTATTCCTTAATCGCCGCGGCTTTGCCCCTATCCAGCTGTGCCGGGCCTGTGGCTGGATCGCCACCTGTAAACGCTGCGACACCAGCTATACCCTGCACCGCCAGCCGCCGGCGCTGATCTGCCACCATTGCGAGTCATCGCGGCCGGTGCCCACGCACTGTCCTGAATGCCAGGGCCAGGAACTGGCCGTTATGGGTATGGGGACGGAAAAAACCGAAGAGACCCTGCAGGAGCAGTTCCCGGATTTCCCGGTGTACCGGATCGATCGTGATTCCACCCGCAGCCGGGAACGCATGCAAACCGTCTTCGACAAAGTCGACAGCGGCGCCCCCTGCCTGCTGGTAGGTACCCAGATGCTGGCCAAGGGACACCACTTTCCCAACGTCACCCTGGTGGCAGTCATAGATGCCGATGCCGGGTTGTTCAGTGCCGACTTCCGGGGCCAGGAACACATGGGGCAACTGCTGACCCAGGTCGCCGGACGCGCCGGACGCGGGGACAAAGCCGGCGAGGTCGTCATCCAGACCTTCAACAGCACACACCCTACCCTGCAGGCACTGGTCACGGCAGGCTACAGTCCCTTTGCCCGTCAACTGCTGGATGAACGCCGCCTGGGCAAACTGCCCCCTTTTACCCATATGGCCCTGGTGCGTGCAGAAGCTGCCACGCGGACACTTCCGGCAGAGTTTCTGGCCGAGATCCGGCGGATCGCAGAAGCAAGCCCCGCCGGCGCCAGGCTGCTGGGACCGATGCCATCTCACATGGAAAAGCGTGGCGGCCTGTTTCGCCTGCAGCTCCTGGTCGAGGCCGACAAGCGCGCCGTCGTCCAGCACTGTGTCGCCACCCTGATCAAAACTATGGAAGTCCATCCGCATGCCCGCAAGGTACGCTGGTCGGTAGACATCGACCCGGTGGATTTCACCTGACAACATCCCGGACCCGTGCTTTTGCCGATTGCTGAATTCAGCGATAATGACCGGCACCACGCTGTCTCAACCGCACGATTGCTAGAAGGCTCGATAACAACCCCATGGCCCAGGATTTCGCCAAATCGCGCAGCAAAGTCAAACCCGCCCGGAAACAGCCGGCGCGCGCGGCAACCCGCCACGAATCTCAGAGCAGCAGTCACTGGAGCTGGTTTTTCTCCGGCCTGTTCAGCGGCCTGCTTTTATGCGTGGTTGGCTATTTCGGTCTCCAGCAGACGAACACCGGCACGCCGCTGGTCAGTGAACCAGTCAGCCCTAACACCGAAGCGGCTGGCAATGACAGTCCGGACCTGCAGTTTTACGAGTACCTGCCCCGGGCCGAAGTGGCTGTAAACGTGGTGCCCGTGGAAGTAGCCAACCCGACCCTGGAAGAGAGCAACCCCGCCTCCTACCTGCTGCAGGCAGCATCCTTTCAGGACCCCAACGATGCCGAAGCCCTGCGCGCCAAGCTGATTCTGCTCAACCTGCAGACACGCATTGTGCCGACCCCCATCTCCGGGCGCACCTGGTACCGGGTTCAGGCCGGTCCGTTCACCGGCCGTGCCGCTGTCCAGGCTGCCGAAAACACCCTGATCGAAAACAATATCGACCCGATTCGCCTGCGGGTCGCCGAGCAGTAACCCCGGCGCTTGATTTTCTGGACCGCGCCCCCATTTACGCCCATTAGCTACGCACACTCACCAACATTTCCCAGGAGCCCCCATGGACCAGTACAGAGGCACCACGATACTTTCCGTGCGTCGCGGCAACCAGGTAGTTGTCGGCGGTGATGGCCAGGTCAGCCAGGGCAATACTGTCATGAAGGGCAATGCCCGCAAGGTCCGGCGCCTCTACAACAACCAGGTGCTGGCCGGCTTCGCCGGGGGCACAGCAGATGCCTTTACCCTGTTCGAGCGCTTTGAGGAGCAGCTGGAAAAACACTCCGGCAAGCTGACCCGCGCGGCGGTGGAACTGGCCAAGCTCTGGCGCACCGAGCGCGCGCTGCGCCGGCTGGAAGCCCTGCTAGTGGTGGCCGACAGGGAGAATTCCCTCATCATCACCGGTAATGGCGATGTCATCGAACCCGAAGACAGCCTCATGGCCATCGGCTCCGGTGGCGCCTTTGCCCAGTCGGCCGCCCGTGCCCTGCTGGACAACACCGAGATGGACGCGCGCAGCATTGTCGAAAAAAGTCTGAACATTGCCGCCAGCATCTGCGTATACACCAACCACAATCTCACCATCGAAACCCTCGACATCTGATCCCGACCTTTCTCTATGACTGAATTCACGCCAAAAGAAATCGCGGCCGAACTGGACAAGCACATCATCGGCCAGCATGACGCCAAACGCGCGGTGGCTATTGCCCTGCGCAACCGCTGGCGTCGCATGCAGCTGTCGGAAGCGCTGCGCCAGGAAGTCTCCCCAAAGAACATCCTCATGATCGGCCCGACGGGGGTCGGTAAAACCGAGATTGCCCGCCGGCTGGCGAAACTGGCCGGCTCACCCTTCATCAAGGTTGAAGCCACCAAGTTCACCGAAGTGGGTTATGTCGGCCGTGATGTGGAATCCATCATTCGCGACCTAGTCGACGCTGCGGTAAAAATGCTGCGCGAAGAGCAGTTGCAGAAAGTGGCTAATCAGGCCGCCAATGGCGCTGAAGACCAGGTACTGGATATACTCCTGCCGGGCTCTTCCAATGAAGATGACGACTCGGGTTCACGTCAGGTCTTTCGCAAGAAACTGCGAGAAGGCGATCTCGATGACAAGGAAATCGACATCAAGGTCTCCGACAAGGTCGGTGTGGAGATCATGGCCCCACCCGGCATGGAAGACATGAGCAGCCAGCTCTCGAGCATGTTTTCCAACCTCGGTGGCGGTCGCAAGAAAACGCGCCGCGTCACGGTCAAATCGGCCCTGAAACTGCTGCAGGATGAAGAAGCCGCCAAGCTGGTCAACGAGGACGAGTTGAAATCCCGTGCCATCGACATCACAGAACAAACCGCCATTGTCTTCATCGACGAGATCGACAAGGTCGCCACCAAGAATGAACACCAGGGTGGCAGCGTGTCGCGCGAAGGTGTGCAGCGTGATCTGTTGCCACTGATCGAAGGCTCCACGGTCACCACGAAGTACGGATCGGTGAAAACCGATCACATCCTGTTCATTGCTTCTGGAGCATTCCATCTGTCCAAACCTTCCGACCTCATACCGGAACTGCAGGGTCGCCTGCCCATCCGGGTTGAACTCGACGCCCTGTCGGCAGGCGACTTCGAGCGCATCCTCCTCGAACCCGATGCCTCGCTGTGCAAGCAGTATGTTGCCCTGATGAAAACCGAGGGCATCGACCTGGATTTCACGGAAGACGGCATCAAGCGTATTTCGGAAATTGCCTGGGAAGTCAACGAACGCACCGAGAATATCGGTGCCCGCCGTTTGCACACGGTGATGGAGCGCCTGCTGGAAGAAACGTCTTTTAATGCCCGTGATCTGGCCGAGAGTGGACATGGCAAGGTGGTCATCGATG
>Ga0181601_10005424_pt1 | contig 10586 bp, 6 predicted proteins | sample 041ome_8_FD_133020 | JGI IMG/M metagenome (GOLD analysis project Ga0181601, IMG submission 133020) | Coastal salt marsh microbial communities from the Groves Creek Marsh, Skidaway Island, Georgia - 041407BS metaG (megahit assembly) | ecosystem: Environmental > Aquatic > Marine > Intertidal zone... | reverse complement strand
GGTGGTTGTAGTACGTAAGGTACTCGTATCCGTCGCCAAGTACGCGGTTTCGCGTTTCGAAGGCGTCGTCGACGGACTACGTAGACTCCTCGGACGCCCGCCGCGTCGCCTCGTCGCGGCTTCGCCCGAACCACCTCGCTTTGGGTTTCTTCCCCGGCTCACGCCCAGTGACCGCCTCGGCTCTCCTCGGCGGTGGCAGGTCCAGGTACAGGTACGGCTCCTCCGGCTCCTTCCCGGGCTCGGACGCGACGCACCTGCGCGCCATCGCCAGCGCGGGCGGCACGGTGAGCAAAGGGTTGCCCTCGAAGAGCGCCTGGATCACATCCTCCACGCGGTCGTTGCACCGGTGCGGCTTCGCGCGGTTCTTCGTGACGTACAGCAAGTCGCCCTGGTGCTCGCGGTACACGCCACGCTTCACGCCCTCGCGGAAAGCCTCGGTCTGCGCCGCCTCCGCTTCGGCTCTCGACGTCGACTCCCGGATCGAATCGCCGCTCGTGCTCGTCCCGGGAGGCGGCACGACGGAGGAGGCGTTGCCCATCGCCCTCGAGCCGAGGCGCGCGGTCGGCGGGGGTCGATCGACGCGACCCGCCGCCGAAACGACGAGGTCTCGGTCGAGCTCGCGCGCCGCTCCCGGCGCCGCGGTCGAGCTCGCGCCTTCTCGATCGGCCGGGCGGAGTTCGCGCGTCGAAACAGTGGTGACCCGATCGTCGCGATTGCCCTTCACGTCTTCACGATTTTCACGTAATTGTCATTCGGCTCAGTTCGTCAGATGGTGACGCGCCGAGACGCCCCCCGCGCTCGTTCGCGGCCGGCGATGGCGCTCGCGCTTCTCGCCGCGGTGACGTCGGCCCTACCTGCCACCGCGCTCGCGGCGAAGAGCGCCAAGGCGGCGGCCAACCCCGTCGCGTCGGATCTCGGCGACTTCGTCGGGCGACTCCGCGGTTTCCTCCCCCAGACGCATTTCGAGTGGGTGGATCTGGGACGCACCCTACTCCTGCACGTGGACTACTGGATCCTCATCGCGGTGGCGTACGCGTTCGCGCGGCGGCTGACCCAGCTCGCGGCGGACCGGAAGCTGCGGCGCGTCAAGGCGGCGATGGCGTACGCCAGGCACAGGGACGCGACCTACACCTCGGTAGAGACGGGAATGCTGGAGTGGATCAACCACCTGTTGCGGCACGAGTGGCGCGCGGTGATTTCCGCCGCGGTGGACGAGCAGGCGCGCGCCGCGATGGAGCGCGTGATGCGCGACGCGTCGCGCATGTCCGGTGGACTGGTACGCCGCGCGGTCGTGGAGGAGGCGACGTTCGGGGTCGTGCCTCCGGATCTGAAACTGTACGTCTCGCGATACAACCCCGGCGAGGATTACCTGCAGTTCGAGTTCGACTTCCGGTGGGACACGGTGAGCTCGCACATCGTCATCAAGGCGGACGTCAGCGCGCCCTCGGGCGGTCACTCGAACGCGCTCGGCGGCATACCGAGCGCGCTCCTCAGCACGTTCGCGCGCGCCGTGCCGTCCGTGCGCGTCCCGATCCACGTCACCGACCTCTCCTTCGCGGGGCGCCTTCTGCTCGGCGTGCGCCTGTCCGCCCGCGCCCCTGGCGTGAGCGGGCTCGACGTCTCGTTCGACGGCAAGCCCGACGTCTCGGTGAGCGTGCGGCCCGCGGGCGTGCCCGTGAACGACATCCCGGGCGTGCGCGCGTTCGTGGAGCAGAAAATAGGCGAGGTGTTCGCGGCGTCGTACGTCGAGCCCAAGCGGTACTACCACGACGTGGAGAGCCTCTTTCTGTCTAAAAACCTGAAAGGGATCCCGGGGTCGATCGACGCGAGCGCGATCGGACCGAACGGCGCGCTCGTCGTGGACGTGCGCAACGCGGAGCGGCTTCCCGCGACGAGCGCCACGACCAAAGCGGCGTGTCCGTTTCTGGAGGTGACCTACGGCGGCGTCACGAAGCGCACGCCGACGCGCCTGAACACGACGGACCCCGATTGGTCCACGCGGCTGGTCTTCCCTTTAGTCTCGAGCGAAGAGAGATTTGTCGGTTCCCGACGTCGGATGTCGCCGCTGCGCGTGCGCGTCATGGACTGGAGCCCGCTCGGCGAGCCGCGCTGCATCGGCGCCGCATCGCAGACGGTGGACCTCGCGCGGCTTCGCGCGGCGGCGGAGAGAGCCGCCGCCGCGCGACCCGGCGACCGCGCGCGCGACGCCGCCGGAGGCGCGCTCGGCCTCGCGCGGTACGCGCTGCCGCTGCGGGGCACGCGCGGCGGCGTGCTTAATTTCAGTCTCGGCGCCGTCGGCGCCGTCGGCGCGAGCGAACGTGCGAACGCTCTTGGTTTCCGCGCTTCCAGGGCGTCCGAAGACCTAGGGTCCGACGACGTCTTCCACACCGACGGTGTCTCGCCGGCGGGCGCGTTCGGCGAGGCGGACGACTCTCGAGACGTCGAGGACGGCGATTTGGAGGAGGATTTCTTTCAGGACGACTTCGGCGCTTCCGCCGCGCCGGGAATGGACGAAGTGACGAGATACGTTCCCGTTCGGGAAGAATCAGAAACAACAAACATGATCGATCATCCGACCGAATCTGTTATAACAGAAGGCGAAAACGGCGAAGGCGTCGGGAGACGTCGTCGAACGGACGACGTCTCACGACTCACGAGCGGGGTCGGGTCGGACGGGGGCGCGGCGGCGGCGACGCGTTTGGTGCGTTTAGCGAAGACGCAGCGCGCGCGCCGCGAGGAAACGGAGGCGCTTCACGCGACCGTGACGCGACTCACGACCCAGCTCGAAATTGTGGCTGAATCATCGTCGATGGAACGCGAGCGGCGCGGGTTGGAGCTCCGGCGCGCGCTGGTGGAGGGCGCGGCGTTCACCGTGCACACCAAGCGCAAGCCCGGGTTCGATCCCGGCACGTACCGTCTGTGGTACGTCGCGTCCAGGAAACACATCGTGTGGGCGAAAGGCGCGAAATCCGGGTCGAAGCCCAAGCTGCATCAGTTCGTGCCCGTGTCGCTCGTCAAGGAGTGCGTGCCGGGCGTGGACGCGTTCACGCTCGGCGCGGACGAAGACCCCGCGCACCGGCAGTCGCGCGACGAGGCGGCGGCGGAGCGCGCGGCGAAGGCGAAGGCGAAAAAGAGGCGAAAGAAACCCGGGAGGTTTTTCCGCGGCGGTCCCAACCCCGTGCGCGCGGTGCGCCGCGCGGCGCGGACCGCGACGTCCCTTCTCGTCAAGAAGCAGATCGGGAACCACGACCCCGCGCGGTGCTTCTCGCTGGTGCTCTGGAAGCCCGACGCGGTCGAGAACAGCCTGTCGGACACGCTGCTGGGCAGCGGCGCGGCGGGCATGGGCCTCGCCACGATCGACCTGGAGCTGCCCGAGGGGGGCAACGGGCGCGGCGCGCGCGAGTGGTGCGACGCGATCATGGCCGTCGCGGAGGAGAACGGCGGCGGGCGGCTGGCCGACCCGGAGGAGGAGGAGGAGGAGGAGGAGGACGAGCGTTTGAAGCTTCGAGAGGGTGAAGGGGCCCTCGGCGGTCCCGGCGGAGACGCGGAGGCAATCGCCGCCGCCGCGCCGCCGCCGGCGGGCGCCGAGTCGCGGGACACCACGCCCCTGCGTCGCCAGGTGTCGTTGCCGAAACGCGTCTCACGGGAAGACGACGCGAGCGAAGACACGGACCTCGAGATGCTGACCATTCCGATTCCCCCGGACTCGGTGGAGGACGCTCGCGAGGCGAACTCGCGAGGCGACGGCGATCGTCGCGCGTGATGGAAAAGCGTTTTTTTTTGTTTAACGGACAGCCAAAGTTTCAGACTATTTACGCACTACTACTAGATGCACTCGTTTCTACATTTTGTCGTCTAATGTGTCGTCAAGTGTCGTCAACTACGGTTTTAGACGACACTCGAACGATACTCGAGCGCCCTGCAACACTCCTCCCCCCACGAGACGCGTGCCGACGACACGCCTGGCCGACAAGCGATGCGCGTCCTCATTCTCGCCGCGCTTCTCCTCGCGCTCCACGCGCCCTGCGCGCTCGCCGCGTGCGCCACCTCCTCCGAGCCGTGGCGCGGGGTGCTTTATGACATTGGCCAGAAGATCACGCTGTCCGAAGGCCCCTCCGGCGGTAGCACCTACGTGCCCTTCGCGGACGGCTGCGGGGTTCACCTGTTCGCGGACGCCAACCTGGTGGCGGAGGCGGACGACAACTCCTTCTCCTCGCACACCGCCGTGCACGAGTACATCCACATCCTGCAGCAGGCCATGCTGGCCGGGGAGATCACCAACACCACGGTCGGCCCCGTGCCCTTGAAGGCGACGTCCACGTCCACGTCGCGGTTCGAGTGCATCAACAAGTGCGGCGTCCCCGCGGTGTTCTGCGAGAAGTCCTTGGCGGTGCTCGAGGCGCTGCCCGACACGTTGAAGCTGATGGACCGCACGATGTACGTCATCTGGTACCCGCACAGCGAGGACGGGAACGAGCCCTGCACGGACACGGACACGAAGAAGGTGGAGATCATGGAGAAGGTTTACGGCTCGACGTGCGCGAACGGCGAGCAGATCGTCCCCGACATCATGCGCAACGAGAACCACCTCGTCGCCGAGGGCGACGCCGAGTACTGGGCACTCAAGCTGGTGGACGACACGAACGTCTTCTCCGTGTTCGACGGCGCGGAGTTCTGGGAGGGCAAAATCCGAGACGGGAAAGAGAGCTGCTCGATTCCGGGCTCGGCGAAGTACGACGTGCGGAGTGGGAGCGCGACGCACGTCGACGCCGTCATCAATGCGTACGCAGACGCCGACGCGCGGAGTTGCGCGGACAATCCAATCGGGGAAATCGCCTACCAGTTTTTTTTGGATTGGTGCGTCGCGAACGACATCGCGTGCACGCAAGCCGAGCAGTTCCAGGTGTGGACACAGGCCCGCCTCCTGGGCTGGTGCGGCGCCTTCGAGGCGACGTACGGCAAGACGTGGGGCGAGTACGTGTGCGCCATGGAAGCCGCCGACGCCTACAACGTCGACACCGGCTGCGTCGCCGCGGACGTGCCGTGCATCGCCTGCTCGGGGGCGGGGTGCCCCGGCGCGGCTGCGGACGCGTCGACGACCACGTCCGCCGGCGCGGCTGCGGACGCGTCGACGACCACGTCTGCCGGCGCGGCGGGCGCGCGCCGCGGCGGCGCGGCGGTTGTCGCGGCGGCGGCGGCGGCGGCGGCGGCGCTGTGGTGAAAGAGGGGAGATACATATTACGTACCCGTATGCTTCTTCTTTTCAAAAAGAATCATCAGTCTTCTTCGCACGGCGAAGACCTTAAGACCTTTAAGACCTTTCGTCTCACGCTTTAACACCTTTCGTCCTCCGCGAACGCGCGTGTCTCGCGAAGCTCCTCCCGCGTCGCTTCGGTCGCCTCGAGAAACGCGCGCGCCGCGCTCGTTTCCCCGGCGCGCGTCGCCGCCGACGCGCGTTTTTCCATCTCCCGAATCTCTCCCTCGAGCTCCGCACACCGCTCGAGCGCGAGCGCTCCCGCGTCCACGTCGCGCGTCGTCCCGTCCGCGTCGCGTCCGTCGTACGCCCCCGAGAAGTGCGCGTCGTCGTGGTCCGCGCCGAGCGCGTCGGACAAAAGTCGCGCGTCGCCGCTTTCGTCCGTTTTCGCGGCGTTGGTTCGTTCGGCATCGTCGGCGCTTGCCCGCGCCGCCTTGGCGCGCCTCAGCGCGGCGCGCGCGCCTTCCCGGTCGCCCGCGCGGTTCAGGCGCACAGCCTCCAGCCTGAGCGCCTTCACTCGCTGCTCGAGCGCCTCGGGGCTTTCGGGGCTTTCGTGACCCGGACGAATCGCGGAGACGACTTCTTCGCGGATCCTATCGGAACGTTCGGTTTTCGCGGCGACGTTCGCGAGATCGGCTTCGTCGGCGCGCGCCTGCGCCGCTTTGGCGCGGCGCAGCGCGGCGCGCGCGCCTTCTTTGTCGCCCGCGCGGTTCAGGCGCACAGCCTCCATTTTTTCCGACTGCGTTTCCGCGCGCAGCGCCGCGACGCGTTCCGCGGTATCGGCCGCGACGGACCGCGCGATCGAGTCGGCGACGGCTTCGCGTTCGGCGCGGCGTCGCGCGCGGAGGGAGCGCTCATCCTGCATGAGGCTCAGATACAGAGCCGTCGCCTCGTCGGGCTCGTCGTCCGTCGCCTCGATCTCGCGCCGGATCGCTTCTTCCTCGTCGCACGGCGTCGAGTCAGGCATGCGCGCCAGCTCTAGGCGCAGACGCCGCTCGAGAACGTCCAGGGACTCGAACGTCTCGCCGCCGTCGGAGGCTGGGCCATCGTCGGAGGCTGGGCCCGCGTCGCCGAGCTCGGCTAACAACGCCTCGTCGGAAAAATCCTTCAGCCGTGGCGCGGCGCGACGCGCGGGAGGGTCTCGCGCGCGCGGCTCGCGCGGCTCGCGCGGCTCGCGCGACGCCCGCTCCGCGCGCGACATGCATACGTGTGCGCGCGGCCGCAGGCACGCCTCCCCCGAACGCTTCTGTGACTGAAGAACTGGTGAACAGCGGTGGACGCGATGTCCTTTTTACAGTCATCAGACGCGCGAATCGATGCACTTTTTTTTTTTGAGAATCACTGGTATGCAAGACGGCGTTGGGCGTTCCCGGCCCTCGTTCCAAAAACCCTCGACGGCGCGCCTTGGCGGAACACTCCGACGCGTCGGCGCGCGGGACCGGACCGACTCGGGTTGAGTCGATCGACGTTCGCGGCGATGTTCTCGGGCGCGCGAGGCGGCGGCGGCGGCGACGACGCGGCGGGCCCCGACGCGCACCTCTCCGATCTGTTCTCGCGGCTGCACCAGTCGGTGGAGGATCGCGCGCACAAGCGCGCGTCCAAGCTGTGCGACGAGATCTTGAAGGTGAGCCCCGGCGATGTCGACGCGTCTCGCGCCAAGGTGGTGGCGCTCGTGGAGTCCGCGCGGTACGCGGACGCGGTGGCGTTCCTGGAGCGGAGCGACGACGCGGAACTCAAGGCTTCGCTCGCGTTCGAGCACGCCTACGCGCTGTACCGCTCGCACAGGCTGGAGGAGGCGCTCGCGATGGTCGCGCCTCCTCGCGGCTCGTCGCCCGCCGCGCCTCGCGAGCACCGCGTCGCGCAGCTCGAGGCGCAGCTGCTGTACCGCCTCGGCCGCCCGGCGGAGGCTGCGGACGCGTACGAGCGCGTCCTGGCTTCGAGCCCCGACGGGGGCGGCGCGGCGATCACCACGACGGCGAACCTGGTCGCCGCGCTCGTGGCGAGCCGCCGCCACGCCGACGTCGCCGCGGCGCTGCGCCGCCGCGACGTCTCCCCGAAGGCCTCCTTCGAGATCGCCTTCAACGTCGCGTGCGGGCTCATCGCGCAACGCGAGTTCGAGGACGCGCGCGCGTACCTCGCGCTCGCCAAGGCGCAGGGCGACGCCGCGCTCCGCGACGAGGGGCTCGCGCCCGAGGAGATCGCCGAGGAGATGCTCCCGGCGGAGTGCGCGGCGGCGCTCTGCGCCGCGGCGCTCGGCGAGCGGGACGAGGCCGTGCGCGGCTACCTCGGCGTCTTAGGGTTCACAGACGACGACGACGCTTCAGGCACGAACGCAGGCACGAACGTTAACGTTAACTCCCACTCGCGCGACCACGCGACGCTGGCGGTGGCGGCGACCAACCTGGCGGCGCTTCTCGGCGCGCGCGGCGCGCGCGGCGCCGAGTGCCTGCGCCGCGCCGAGAAGCTCTGCGACGCGGACGGCGTTTTGCGCGCGGACGTCTCGGCGCTCGGCGTGTGCGCGACGACGCGCGACGCGGTGGTGCACAACCGCGCGGTGGCGCTCGTGCACGGCAACCGGCTCGCGCAGGCCAGAGAGACGCTAAACGCCGTCAAGTCGCGGCGCGGCGGCGTTTGCGGCGTAGCCGCCGCCGCGGCGCTCGCCGCGGCGGTGGCGACGCGCGAGCGCAAGCCGCGAGACGCGCGCGACGCGCTTCGAGCCGCCGAGCGGGACGCGCGCGCGGGCGGCGACGCCGTCGCCGTGCGCGACGTACTACTGACGCGCGCGCAGCTCCACGCGAGTTCCGGTGAGTACGCAGACGCGGCCGCCGCGCTCCGCGAGGCGATGGACGCCGACGCCGACGGCAGCCTCGGGGGCGCGCCCGCCGCCACCGCGACGCTCGCCGCGCTGCTCGACCTCGCCGGCGACGCGCGGGGCGCCGACCGCGTTCTGGACGATATGCTCGCCGCCTCCACCGCGAGCGGACAGGTCACCGTTCCCCCCGCGGCGACGCTGCGCGCGGCCGACCGCGCGCTCGCGCGAGGGCACGCCGCCGAGGCTGCCGCGGCGTACGCCTCGGTCGGCGACGCCGGCGGCGCGGACGACGAGACGCGCGCGGCGGCGCTGGCGGGCGCGGCGCGCGCGGCGGCGGCGCTCGGCGACCTGTCCGCCGCCGAGCGGTTCGCGGTCGCCGCGTCCGAGCGCTCGCCCGTGGCGGGCGCCTCGCGCGCGCTGGACGCGGACGCGCTGGAGGAGGCGCTCCCCGCGTCCGTGGTGGCGCGCGCCGCCGAGCTCGAGCGGAAGATGGCGAGCGCGGCGAGCCTCCGCGCGCGCGGCGCGCGGGATTTCCAAAAGCGAAAGCCGCGCCGGAAGAAAGCCCCGTTGTACCCGAAGGGCTTCGACCCCCAAAACCCGGGCCCCCCGCCCGACGAGGACCGATGGCTTCCCCTGCGCGAGCGCGCTTCGTACAAGGGCAAGCGCAGGAAGCAGGTGGCGGTGCGCGGCGCGCAGGGCGCCGCCAACATGAGCGCGGATGACCGGCGGAGAGAATTTTCGGGCGAAATCGCCGCGGAGGGCGACCTTTCCGCCGCCGCGAAGGTCGCCGCGGCGAACGCGGGGAAGGGCAAGAAGGGCAAGAAGGGAAGGCGATGAGATCGTAGCGCCGCGATGACGATATACACGGTATGTAGAAGACACGCCAAAAACGTCGTTCGTGGTGGTTTTTCGCGTGAGGTTCGCGTGAGGTTTCGGAGACGTGTCGTCTTCGGCGCGAGTTGGCGCTTTTTTTTTTTTTCGCGCGACGAGGGTAAAACCATTCTCGTTGTTCCCGTCACAACATCCAATCGCGACGCGTCGCTCTCTTCCTCCTCCGCGTCTCGTTCGCGGCGTTCTTAATCGGCGTTCTCGAAGGATTTGACGTCGGGCACGTCGTCGCCGTCGGCGCCGTACTGCGCGGCGATCTTCTTGAGGTTCGCGAGGTTGTCGGGCCCGAGCTGGTTGATGATGCCGGGGAGCAAATCCTGGAGCTTCTTCGTGGACGAAGGCCCGGACACCACGTACGTGTTCGCCGCGATGCTCGCCTTCACCGTGGGGTTGGTGTAGTGGATCACCGAATCCTCCTGGAAGATGTTCACCTCCTCGATGCCGGGGATCTGCTGCACGCCCAGACGCTTGACGGTGTTATCCAGGCGCTTGTCGTCGTTAGACGTGGTCTTGTGCACAGCCTTGTGCTTACTGCGCGTTTTCGCGAACGAGCAGAGAACGAGAGCGTGGAGACGGTCAGTCGCGCGATCGTGTGGGAAGACGGAGTGCCATCGCGTCGCTCGAACGTCTCCGGAACCGGCGCACGGCGCGCGGCGCGAGACCCCGCGCGCGGATCGAACGGCGCGGTCGGCTCAATCAGGACGTGGCGCATCGAGCGCGCGTCTCGCCGGTCGCGTGTGTCCATCCGCTCGACGACCCCGCGCGTCCGCGACACGGGCTGTCGCGCGAAGAAAATCGCGCTCGCTATCCCCGAGATGCCCTAGTGGCGGAAAGACGGTGTACGTACCGGCGCATGGTACCCTTGCCACCCATGCGGACGGAGCCCGCGAGCTTCTTGAGCTTCTCAACGTCCATGGTAACTTCCTGCGAGAGTGCGTGGGTCAGAGGACGCGCGGTCAGTCGGGGTGCTCGAGCGCTGAAGGGTCACGCGTCCGTCTCCGGAGGCGCGCTCGCCATCGCGTCCCGCAATCCACTCGCTGCGCGATGCGAGTTTTCCGCGTCAGGGTTTTGGTCCGCGACGACACGCACCTGTGACTCCGAGGGTGTCTGACGAGACGAGTGACCCGAAGGGAAGACTCGTGGGCCTGCACGTGACGTGCGGCGTCGCGCGTGCGAAAGAGGCGGAGGACGCGGGCGCCGAACGCCCCAACTCCGGAAGACCTCGAGTCAGTTATTATGAAACTCGGTCGGTTGGGCAGTGTAATAACGCGGACGCAGGCATTCTTCCTGCGTCGTGGGAAGAGTGCATAAATTTTGTCGCCTTTTCGGACGCGAGCGCGGCGAACGACGATTCGCGCGCGCGCGTATGATGTCGTGGCTTTTCTTACAAGGAACCGTGAGACGTACGAACGTCGTCTATCGAATCCACGCGCGCGGAGCCTGGCGGCGCACTCTTCGAAGACTAATCGCGCCTATAAGGTCCGCCGCGGCGGAACGGCGCTCGTCTCCGTTTGTTTTGTCGGTTCACCCGCGGCCGCGTCCGCGCCCGCCGCCGAACCCTCGGCCGCCGCCCCGACCTCCCGCGAAGCCGCCTCGGCCGCCGCCGCGGCCTCCCGCGAAGCCGCCGCGGCC
>Ga0181601_10005418_pt1 | contig 10590 bp, 9 predicted proteins | sample 041ome_8_FD_133020 | JGI IMG/M metagenome (GOLD analysis project Ga0181601, IMG submission 133020) | Coastal salt marsh microbial communities from the Groves Creek Marsh, Skidaway Island, Georgia - 041407BS metaG (megahit assembly) | ecosystem: Environmental > Aquatic > Marine > Intertidal zone... | reverse complement strand
TCGAGCCACTGCAATCAGTCTGCAGCGCGTTTAGGATTTTTTTGTCAATCGAGTCCATTTCAGAAATTTGCCTAATTGTGAAAAATTATTAACATAAACTACAAAATATACATCAAAATTTAGAAAAAAATAACATTAAAGAGTTGATATCATTTCACTCGGCTTCGTTGCTTTCCCGACGTCGACCTTAGCTTGCTGCGGTCGCAGGCAATGAGTTCACTGTGTTTCGCAAAGGGCCCATCTTACGGAGGCTATTGATGCAATTGATTCAGCGGCTGTTCCGGGACCACCCCGAGTCGGTAGGTGAGACCTATCTAGAGCATTGGTTTCAGGCGTCCTACTTCGGTGCCCGCATGTTCCTGGCGGGGCTTGCCTGTCTCATCCATGCGGTCATTCCTTGCCTCTTCAAAACCACAGGCCGAGCGGCGATCTCTGAGCTTCACTCTAAAATGGTATTGCATCGAACAAAACAGACCGACTGAACCAAATCCAAAGGTTTGTTTGGCTCATTCATAGAGTCATTTCTGCCCTCAATAGAGTAGTCACGTATTAACCGGAAGACGGCTCTTTAACCTGCCTAATTGCATTTGTTATTCGGCTTCTAATTGTTAATCTACGCTGATTGATCGATAGGAGAATAACAATGGTTCGAGGGCTTACACTCAAACTCTTTTCTGCCGCACTAGCGATAGGACTCGCCATTAACGCCGTTGCAGCGAGTGATGCTGCTGCCTCTGATTTCAGTGGATTGAAGTGGCGAAATTTGGGCCCCGCCTTCATGTCTGGTCGTATTTCCGACATTGACTGGGACCCGGAAGACTCGAGTGTTTGGTACGTCGCGGCGGGTTCAGGTGGTGTTTGGAAGACGGAAAATGCGGGCGTGTCCTGGACGCCGATCTTCGACAGCGAGAGCTCTTACTCTATCGGTAATGTCACCGTCGATCCTTCAAATCCGAATACCATTTGGGTGGGCACGGGCGAAGACGTTGGAGGCCGTCACGTAGGCTTTGGTGACGGTATCTATCGATCGGACAATGGCGGTGCGACGTGGGCCAATATGGGGCTTAACGACTCTCAACACATCTCCACGATCCTTGTTCATCCAAACGATTCAAAGACCGTTTTCGCGGCAGTGCAGGGACCCTTGTGGACCCCGGGTGGTGAGCGCGGTCTTTACAAGACGACCGACGGTGGTAAGTCCTGGAAAAATGTACTGAGCGCAGGGGAGTGGACCGGTGTTACCGACGTGGTCATGGATCCCCGTAATCCAGAGGTCCTGTATGCGGCTACCTGGCAGCACCATCGTACGGTGGCGGCCTACATGGGGGGTGGCCCGGAAAGTGGTGTACATAAGTCTATGGATGGTGGGGAAACATGGCAGCGCTTGAGCACCGGATTACCGTCGGGAAACATGGGCAAGATTGGTCTTGCCATCTCCCAACAAGATTCAGATGTTGTTTACGCCGCGATCGAGCTCAATCGTCGTGAGGGTGGAGTCTGGCGTTCCGATGATGGTGGTGCAAGTTGGTCCAAGGGCGCGGACGCCGTTGGTGGCGGCACAGGACCCCATTATTATCAGGAGATCTTCACCAGCCCGCACCACTTTGACTGGCTCTATTTGGTAGGCCCCACAGTGCAGAAGTCGACGGACGGTGGAAAGACCTTTACCTACATGGAACACCCCAACCAGCACGGTGATATGCACGCGATTGTGTTTGACCCCGCTGATCCAGACTACATCATGATGGGCACAGATGGCGGTGTTTACGAGAGTTTCGATCTCGGCGCTACGTGGCGCTACATGGAGAACCTGCCCTTAACCCAGTACTACAAGCTGGCTCTCGATGACGCTGAACCCTTTTACAACATCTACGGCGGTACGCAGGATAACAACACTCAAGGTGGGCCCTCTCGAACAGATAACGTCAGCGGTATCCGTACGGCGGATTGGTTTGTGATCCTTGGTGGTGATGGTCACCAGCCAGCGACCGAGCCTGGAAACCCCGATATCGTCTATGCGCAGTCCCAGCAGGGGAACCTGACTCGCGTTGACAGAAAAACAGGTGAAACGGTGTACATCCAACCTCAGTCAGCGCCAGGAGAGGACCCTGAACGACACAACTGGGATGCGCCGATTCTTGTTAGTCCTCACAAACCGACCCGGTTGTACTTTGCGTCTCAGCGGGTCTGGAAATCGGAGGACAGGGGGGATAGCTGGTCCCCGATCTCGGGCGATCTTACCCGGAACGAGGAGCGCTTTTCGATGCCTATCATGGGCTCAACGCAAAGCTGGGACTCGCCGTGGGACATGTATGCGATGTCGAATTACAACTCCATCACGTCACTGGCTGAGTCGCCGATAGAGGCTGGATTGCTGTATGCGGGTACGGATGATGGCCTCATACACATATCCCAAGATGATGGTGGGTCATGGCGCTCGATAGAAGTAGGCTCGTTGCCGGGCGTACCGGATCGCGCGTTTGTTAACGACATAAGAGCCGACCTACACGATGCGGACACCGTCTATGTGGCATTGGATAACCATAAATACGGTGATTTTTCTCCTTACTTGTTGGTCAGTAAAAATCGTGGGCGCAGCTGGAAGAAGATCACTAACGGCATTCCTGACAGGCACCTGGTGTGGCGCCTCGTACAGGACCATGTTCGCCCCGAGCTCATGTTTGCAGCAACGGAGTTTGGCGTATTCGCGACCTTCGACGCGGGCAAGGCATGGCACAAATTGTCAGGCGGTATGCCTACCATCTCCATTCGCGACATTCAGATACAGCGACGCGAAAACGACTTAGTGGCCGCAAGCTTCGGTCGAGGCTTCTTTGTCATGGATGACTACACCGCACTGCGCAATATTGATCCGGATGACCTCGATGTCGGTGCAACCTTATTCAAACCGCGGGATGCCTATTGGTATTTCGAAAAGCGCCCACTGGGCTACCGGCCAAAAGGCTCTCAGGGCGATTCTCTGTACCTTGCGGAAAACCCGCCTTTTGGATCTGTCTTTACCTATTACTTAGCGGATAGCTTCAAAACACAGAAACAGCAGCGACAGGCCGCCGAAACCGCGGCCAAAAAAGCGGGTGACGATGTGTCGTTTCCGGGTTGGCGTGAAGTAACAAACGAAACTCGCGAGCAAAAGCCAGAGGTCATGCTGGTCATTCACGATAATGACGGTAATGTTCTGCGCAGAGTTACAGCACCGAACAAAGCAGGCTTCAACCGCGTTGCCTGGGATTTACGGCGATCGTTCTCTGGTCCAGTTGAAACTGGCAAGAATTGGCGTGGAGACTCACCGAGTGGGTTTATGGTGATGCCAGGAAGTTACCAGGCAAAGCTTGTCGTCGTGCAAAACGGGTTAGAGGAGGTGCTAGCAGGGCCTGTGAGCTTTGAGGTTGAGCGGTTGCGAGACGGCGCGTTGCCAGGAGGTTCACTTGACGAGCTGGAGGCATTCACTGCGGAATTGAACACGCTGTACGGACAGTCGTCAGCTGTTCGGTATGCGATTCGTGATGCGCGCAAGAGTCTCGACAAGATGGCAACGATGATTGAGCGAATGGCGAAACCAGTCCCCGATGCCCAAGCGCAGGTACACGAACTTCGAAGTGAACTTTATAGCATCGAAGAGATTGTATTTGGCAATGACGTGCAAGCGGACATAGGAGGCTATGAGCCTATGAGCGTCAGTAGTTGGCTCGGGCATGCCATGAGGGGGGTTTCCAACTCTAGCTATGGTCCAACGCCGAGTCATAAGCAGAGTGTGGAGCACGCAAAATCCGTCTTCGAACCGGCAAAACGCCGATTGGACGACGTTATACAGAAACGCTTGCCGGCGCTTAGGGAAACGCTTCGAGACGCGGGTGCGCCTTGGACGTTAGGGGAGCCTATCGCCGAATAGATTGGCTTCTTTCCCTAGGGGTTCCAGCGAAGAGTGAGGTGTACCGCTCGTTCATTGGCGAGCGGAGCATTGTCGTCGGCACTGGTTCGATAGGTCTCGTTAAACCCATTACTCATGGACAATGAGGCTGACCAGTGGGGACCCATGTCCCGTTGAACTCTGGCGCCACCGATCAATGCAGAACCCAAAGGTATCTCGCCGGGACCTCGATCGTCCCGATTGAATCGATAGCCCAGTTCCACGGCTACGACCCAAACATCAGTTCGCCATGTGCCTGTATACGACACCTTAGGTGGTGGGAGATCGTCTAAAAACTCGCCGGTATCCGCCTCGCCATGCTGCCACTGCCAGTTGATGCGATGAGCAATCCTGTTGGCGCCCTGAAAAGAGACCAGGCCGTCCAGCCCCCACACCTTGCCCGAGCGCAAGTTTCGATAGGTTAAGTTCCCATCTCCCGCTCGCACGCGTTCGATGTAGTTTTCAACCCGGTTGTAGAACCCACTGAGTTCGAATTGTAGTTCGGCACTGTGATTGCTCAGGGTGATCTGCGATCCGGTCGTTTCTTCAGATGCAAGTAATGGATTCCCGTGAACAGATCCTCTCGGTGTTTCTCCGGAAAAATAGAGTTCGCTCAACGTTGGGAGTCGGTAGGCAGTCCCTAGCTCAGCAGAAACGACCCAGTCGTTAACGAGTCTGGATTCAATCTGAACCTGCCCGTTTAGGTTTGTTTTAGATCTTGACGCACCATCGTTTCCAACATGGGAGTGGTCGAGCCTGCCTCCAAGCCGCAGCGTTGTGTCGCTTAAAAACCACAGCCGATCAGCAAAAACGCCACTGACCCGCTCACTTCCGTTGTTCACTAAGCCAATAAGCGTTGAGTTCCCCGCCAACGGTTGCTCCATCTCTGTGATATCAACATTGGTCCTCGCAGTCAGTTCGATTCCCCACCGTTCTTGGCCGGCCTCATCGGATTGTCGATGGCTTAGCAGCGCACCATAGCTTTGGCTTTGATAGCGACTGGTATTTTTTCGATTACCGATCCGTTCCGTGCGGGAAGCCCAGTCTTGGTCATGAACATAGGCCTGAGCAAACCAACCGTTTCGATTGGTTGCGCGAAGATTGAAAATAATGTGATCGTCATGTGGGTAGGTCGAGTTCCGTTCCGCTGGGAAGCGCGATGTGCTTTTTCCAATATCAGTGCCAAAGCCCGCTATGACCTCGGAATTGAGTAAGAGCTCTCCGAGTGATTTTGTATTTCGGACATAAATGGCTGACTGACGAAATCCTGTGTTCAGCCATCGGTTGTTGGATGCGCGCGACCTGCCGGCAGTCCTGAAGGATGCGGCAATGGCAGTCTGATTGTTAAGTCGGGTTTCTAGGCCTAAACCGCGATAGCTACCCGCGGAGCCTAAAACAAGATTTAACGCCGTGTGCTCTGGCTCGCGAAGAGACGCGCTGAGAACGCCGCCCATTGCACCTGAACCATAGAGTGATGAAGCAGGGCCCATATCAGTCCTTATGGTCTCTATGAACGCCTCGGGAAGAAAGGACAGCGAATTTCCCGCTCGTCGATCAGAGATAAGGGGTACACCTGAAATCTCGGTCCTGATTCTCGATCGACTAAAACCCCGCAAACTATAGCTTTGGAACAGCCCTCCTTGACCATTGCTGGCGGCGCCAGGCAAGCCATCAACCATCTCTCCCGTGGATATCAGTGGGGCAGCGACATCGCTCGGTGACAATGTGCGATTGGAACCGCTACTTATCAGTGAGCCTTGTCTCGGATCGGTTACACCACTGACGATGACCTCTTCTAATTCCGAGCCAACTGCATACGCTATAGGAGGCACAGCGGAGGCGACCGTTAGAAGGGTGCACCCGAGGTTCGTTTTTATCTTGCTAAGAAAAAGGTTCATAGGAAGGCTGGGCACCGCTTATTTACCTCTAAGCTCATGTTGACGTAGGTGGTAGGTGACACAGTGGGGAGTTAGCGAACCAGGAACGTACCGAAAACGGACTTGCCGCTAACTTGAGGACCCGATTCCCCCATTGGCCGTCCCACGGCGAGCGGTACATTCCCAACATAAAATTCGTAAGACCCAGGTTTAATGGGAACAAAGCTTATCGTGGCTGAACCTATCTCGTCACACTCGATAGCGTTAAAGCTCAGGCCCTGCAAGTGAATTTCGATATCACCCACGCTTACAAGCCTGAGATGAGCGTTGTTCAATAGTTCTCGAAGCTCCAAGCGCCAGCCGCTCAAGTCCCCCTTCACGTCGGGACAACTTACGGTGAGTCGGTAATAGTTTCCAGAATCAAGCTCTATGACAGACGGCTCGATAAGGGGGGATTCTTCCTCCGATGTGGTTATTGTCAAGACCTTGGGCGCCGGTGGGTACTGGGCGAGATTGCCTAGACTCTCAGCCGTAACCTCAACCCCAACCAAGCCTAATGCGATCGCGAGAAACCATTTAACATGCGTTCTGAGTGTGGTCATGGTGTTGCTAATAACTTTTTATCCATACGTTTTGCCCTGCGTCACGCTAATGCGCTCCACCGAAAGTAGCAGGCATCAGCCTCGCTTGCGAGAAGCGACGATCCCTGTCAAGACACTCATCTTTGCGTCTTTCTTCGGTCATGCTTCTCCCCCCCTTGTTCGATTGCTGACGAGTTTTGCTATCGATATCCACACCCTAGCAAAAAGTACAGTTAAACCAATCCGAGAGTGGCAAAAACGGGATGCAAGAGAACATATTGCGTGTCGTGCTCGCATTGTAGACACTCAAGCATCCAATAATGTGCATGAGATGTGGAATCACAATGTTCGATTACCAAACCATTACAGTTGACGTACGTGACGGAGTTCATTGGTTAACCTTGAATCGACCCGAGAGCCTGAATGCCATTAACACGCAGATGGCAACCGAGCTAAGAGACTATTTTTCAGGATTGTTTCAAGACCAATCGTGTCGCGTCGTGGTCATGCAGGGAGCGGGTCGGGCCTACTGTGCGGGATTGGATATAAAAGACCATGCGGGCCTGGTTGATGCGCCGTTTGGTGGCGGTTTTGGCTTCCAGGGACACTTAGCCGACGTCTATATAAAGATGCGGCGATGCCCCCAGCCCATCATCTCGTTGGTACATGGTGCTGCCAGTGGCGGCGGTTTTGCTTTTGCTCTGGCATCGGACATCCGTATCGCTGGGGAGAGCATGAAAATGAACTCCGCATTTATCAAAATTGGTCTCTCCTCTTGTGACATGGGAGTGAGTTATTTCTTGCCACGATTGGTGGGGGTCACAATAGCTTCCGAAATGATGATGACCGGGCGGTTCTTTAACGCAGAGCGAGCCCTCGCTGTCGGGCTGGTAAATCAGGTGGTTGCCGACGAGGCGCTCGATGAGGCGGCACAGGAATTTGTCGACGAAATGATGGCCACCTCACCAATGGGACTCCGAATGACCAAAGAGGGTCTCAATATGGCCATTGACGCCGGGAGTCTCGAGGCAGCCATGGCCATTGAAAATCGAAATCAGGTTATGTGTTCAAGCTCTGCTGATTTCAAAGAAGGCTTGCAAGCCTTTATAGAAAAACGAAAACCTGTTTATCAAGACGCATAAGCGCTAGGCCATTTGTCCTTTAGAGAGCAGACTTAATTACGCGCGCTCAAATATGAGCATCTGGTTGTTGGCAGGCATCGCATAATCTCGGGTGAGTGTCAGCCCAGTGCACTTTGCAGTCGCCATTAGAGCTTCAAAGTCGCGTATGCCACTTGCCGGGTCTCGATCTTTGAGCCATTGATCGAACGTAGCGTTCGACTCGGTTGTGAATTGCCCATTGTATTTATAGGGGCCATAAAGCATCAGCAGGCCTGAGGGCTTTAGAGCTTCGGCGGCCAGTTGCACCAAGCGTTCGCCAAGGGACTCTGACACGATATGCATGACATTAGCCGCATAGACAGCGTCAACCGGATCACCGGTCCAGCTAAAGTCTGCAAGCTCTAGTACAAGCGGCGGTTGGATATTGTTGGATTCATAAAGCGCGAGATTAGCCCCCAATATTGGTACGACCGCCTCTCGCTCCGAAGGTAGCCAAGTGATGCCCGGGAACGTATGCGACATATGAAGCGCATGCTGCCCCGCACCGCTCCCTATTTCTAAAACGAATGCGTCGGGCGGCAGATGCCTTCCCATGATGTCCGTTATCGGTGCTTTATTGTTTTCTGCGGCTTGCGAATAACCCTGCATCGATTTAGGTCTTCTGTTGGTCTGATGATTTAGGTAACAAATGAATATCCACATTGAAGAAGTCAGGACCGTGAACGTGATCGGTGGCGTCAAGTTCATTCACGATAGTCACGCTCATTGACCCTGGCTGAAGTGTGGGGTCGTGGGTGATTCTCACATTCGATACTGAGGGTTTAATCAGTTCACCAGTGCGCACCTCGGATATTCCAAGCGCACCATTTGAGTGGGTCCTCACATCGCCGGCTGGAATTCGGTAGTCAATGGGTGTCGCGTCCTGAATGAAGAAAGGCTGGCGACGGTTATTTTCGCCTCGGAGTGTCCACTGGACAACCAGTCCGTCTGGGCGATGGCGTTTGAATTGAACAGGGTCGGTGAGACCTATGCCAGAAAGCGGGGATGAGTGAGAGATCTCATTGAGTTCAGTGCCTCTGAAACAGAGATCGATCAACCCTTGAGGTCCAGACATCCAATCTAGAAGCCGTGTGCGGAGATCAGGTTTTAGCCATCGCCGCAGCGCTAACACACCAAGACCGCGTAGCGATCGCATGATCAGCCGAGCTTTCGATGACTGAAGGGCGATCAGTTCGATGTAGGTGTCGTTCGAAAAAACGATGAGAGCATTGTGCGTGGGGCCATTGGTACCACCAGGCGTGACGGTAAATCCCTTGGATTCAAACCGAGTGATAGCTGTTGTTAGGTCGTCCACAAACAAGACGAGATGATCAAGTAACAATAGCGGCCTCCATGGCTTGAACTACAAAACTCCCAACACCCATCATAGAGTCAACGGGTTTCTTGGACACCAAGTTTCTCCTTAATTTACTGTAAAGTGATGGACGTTTTAGGGGAGGGAGTGATTGTCCCTGCTTATTGACACTGACTATCTTTAATGAAACTTGAGACCCAAGACTGAGCTGGCATGACACATCCCTATGACTCCTTAACGCCAGACCGTGTGGTTGATTGCCTCGAGAGTATTGGTCTTGTCAGTGATTTGCGTCTTCTAGCGCTGAACAGCTACGAAAATCGTGTCTATCAGGTCGGGATTGAAGGTGCTGACCCCGTTATTTTGAAGTTTTACCGAGCCGAACGATGGACTGACGCGCAGATACTCGAGGAGCATGCGTTCGCGCAGGAGCTCGTTGATCATGAGATTTCGGTGGTCGCGCCAGAGTCTATTGGTGGGGAAACGCTTCATCACGTTTTGGGGCAGCGGTTTTCGGTATTCAAGCGTCGTGGTGGCTATCCGCCTGAGCTCGATAATTTGGATCATCTCTACCGATTAGGACAGACGTTAGGGCGCATTCATCGGGTGGGTGGCGCCGCATCGTTTCTACACCGCCGCGCGCTGTCTCCAAGCCGAATGGCAACCGAGTCACGATTGTTTGTGAAAACTGATTTCGTACCGCTAGAGCTCCAATCAGCTTACAGCACCTTGGCTAAGGACTGCGATCAGGCAGCAACCGAGATTCTGTCTGCGATGACGACGGACGATCTTCAGCGTGTGCACGGCGACTGTCATGTGGGCAACATCTTATGGCGCGATGACACTCCCCACTTTGTCGATCTCGATGACTGTATTTCCGGACCTGTGGTTCAGGACATCTGGATGTTCCTGAATGGTGATCGCAACCAGCGCGAACACCAGCTCGCTGAGTTCATCGAGGGTTACGAAGAGTTCAATGACTTCGATGTAAGACAGCTAAGCTGGATCGAGGCATTGCGAACACTGCGAATCATGCACCATGCCGCTTGGTTAGCGCGTCGGTGGAGCGACCCGGCGTTTCCCAAAGCGTTTCCATGGTTTAGTAACCAGCGATTTTGGGCTGATCATATATTGGAGCTACGCGAGCAAATGAGTGCAATGCAGGAATCACCTCTTCAGCTGCAGAGGTCGTAATGTTTGATGCGTACTTTTGTCTGTAAAGGTTAACTCTAGCATTCCTTACTATTTGATTGGTTGCGCCTCATGAGACTTCACTGACCACACGTCGTCTTCTCTGCCGAGTGTTACAGCCATTTTGATTTTCGCAGCTTTCGCTGGTTTTTCACCCTCAGTCACCACGCGCACAACTCGCGTGAAGGTGACTACTGCTGAGTTTCCAGACACATTGACCTCGGAGTCTTCCATGGTCCAGATGACTTCTGGAATGTCCAACTCTGGGTGACGTGTTAGGTTGCTGAAGCCTCCGCCCGGTGTATTCGAAGGCGGACGTCTAGCACTGTTTAATCCATCTGTTAGTTCGCTATTTGGAATGTTCCAATTTCGAACGCTGTTGAGGATTTCCGAGTGTTCACTTTCGGAAGCGAAGACTAGGCCTGGCAAAACAAGTAAATGTATAGCGATTAACGTTTTTCGCACTGTAACCTCCAGATCACGCAACTGATTTTAATACTACTTTTTCCGCGTGAGACGATTCGAAAATACGCTATAT
>Ga0181601_10005415_pt1 | contig 10595 bp, 6 predicted proteins | sample 041ome_8_FD_133020 | JGI IMG/M metagenome (GOLD analysis project Ga0181601, IMG submission 133020) | Coastal salt marsh microbial communities from the Groves Creek Marsh, Skidaway Island, Georgia - 041407BS metaG (megahit assembly) | ecosystem: Environmental > Aquatic > Marine > Intertidal zone... | reverse complement strand
CAATGTTTTGAATTGTTAAAGCGAAATTCAAAAAAATGACTGCAATACCTGAGAGTTTTGACTCAGAACTATTTCGGGATTGGCGAACGGGTTCCACAGTTGCCGGGATATTTTTATGTCTCATTGCCTTTCCGGTTCTTGGGTTCATAAGGAATGATTATTTCTTTAACAGCATACTTATAATTCCACCTATCGGCATTGGAATTGCTATCGCGGCAACCTTGCACTACAGATGGAAAGGTGTTCTTGCATGCTGTTTGGGTGTAATTGCTAAGTGGTTGCTTTTTGGAGGATACATAAATTCCTTATTTTTCTATCTAGTTATTTTATTCTCTATTATCCCTTGGGCCTTGGCGCTAGCAAATAGATTCAAGTTAGTGGAGACAGAACAAAGCGTTTTGCATCCATTATTTTTCCCATTATTTGTCCTAATCTTAGTGGGGTGTATTAGTCTTTTTATTTTAACCTTCTCGGCATCTGAGCCAAATATTCTTACAACTAATCAATTTGGTTTATTTGTAGACTTTTTTCTGAGGTATCTGCCCGTTATTATCGCTGCCTTTTTAGTTTGGACCAAATTATTAGGCTGGATTCAAGCGAGGGAACTAAGAAAAAAAAAATTAATATCCTTACTTGGAACGGTTGGGTTAATAGCAGCCATCTGGTTATCAGCAAAATTTCTTCATGCAGGGGTTCGTGCCACGCAAAATATCTTAATGTTCGAAAGTGCTTATACGATGGAGAGGCTTTTAGACCACGAAGAGGAGCGGCTTTTCTCCTTAATGCGCAGCATCTTCTCACCTGTATTTGATATAGAGTCAGAGGTTGATTTAAGCCGTGCTGCAGGACTATTAGAGGGAGAGTTCTCATCGGAGCCTTTAAATTATATTGGAATTTATGAAGTTGATTTCGAAAATAATGTTCAGTCAGATGAAGCGCTAATCTCCAAGTTGTTTTATGAAAAGTATGACCCCGAGTTGGAATTATCCGAGCAACGCCTTTTGTCAGACTGGCTGACAACATTTTTTGACGAAGCTGTTATGGATTACGTGTTCCCCACCACAGAAAGCGGCTTTATATCTCTAGGAAACGAGCATTCCAGTATTCAGCTTGGAAAAGATAACCGGATTTTTGAATTAATTCTTTTCCTGCAGCCGCCAGAAACGCTTGCAAATGACAATAATCAAAATATGCGATACAGGCTAATTGCGGCCGTTGTCGATTCTGGCTCACTTTTAAAAAACATATTAAGTGATGTTTGGCCTAGCGGAGAGATTATATGGGAAAAAAGGACGGATTATAGCGAGTCCAGTATTCGGTACCAGTCCGATGGGATTGCTGCACTTTTCCAGGATCGCGATCTTGTCGGAATTTCAGTTCAGTTTGTAACTGAGAGGCGGGGTGCAACAAACGTTTTTAATCTATATCTACCTACTTCAATTACGGCATGGCTCTTCTCGTTATTCCTTACTTATATTTACATTTTCGCAATACTGATATGCATCTTTCACTATTTTTACACACGGCTAGTTCATGAGCTAGATTATGCAAGCATGTTGCGTTTTAGCGGTAACGAGATTCTTTCTCGATTTAGAGGAATAGGTGTTGTTGCAATATCTAGTGAAGGGCAAATATTGTTCTTGAATAGTGCTTCTGAACGAATATTGGGATACGATGAGTCAGACGCACTTGGCCAATCTTTTTGCGGTCTCACTGATTTTAGGCTTCTTGATTCAGATATATCGGGTGAGTGCGCAACTGATATCCTAATTCGATCTATTTGCGATAGTCTCGCAAGTGAACGAGCATCTGAGATCACTGCAGAAATAAGAGCTGCTAATGGACAGAAAATGGAACTTTCGATCCAGCCTGAATTTGTGCCAGACGAAATCAGGTTAAATGAAATTGGTTTAATTAGTATTGAAAGAATTTCAATGCCAGCAAGATACCTCTTAATGATTCAGGATCATTCTATCGAGACTGCGAGGCAACGATCCCACTTAACTAGGTCAAAGCAAAGAATAACCAGCCAGTTAATCGCGGGGCTTTCTCATGAATTCAATAATTCACTTGCCGTGGTTTCTAATAGCCTGAATGAAATTGGATTGGTGTCGGACTCGAAGAAGGTAAGTGACTATGTTGAAGATGCCTTGCTGGCGACAAATAGTTCGTTAAGAGTAGTTGAAACATTACTCGGCATTGGTGACCAAGTGGACATGGAGGGAGAGTTATTTGATGCTGCGGCAGCGCTTGTCGCATCCAAAGACTTATTTGTAAACACTATAGCTAATTCAGAAATTAATTTTGAATTACAGACCCCAGCTGAGCCCGCTTTCGTGCGCGCTGATTTGCTGGGTTTTAGACGTTGTATGTTGGAGTTGATCGTTAATGCGACTGAAGCTATCGAACGTAATGGTATTTCGTTTTCAGGGAAAATATCAGTAATCGTGACAAAGAAAATGTCTGCAGATGATGGCCTAGAGAGAATCTATATAAGCGTCAGTGACAATGGTTTTGGAATGAGCGAGTCGGTTTCGGATAGATCGATTGAGCCATTTTTTAGTAGTGAGCCTGCTGATAAAAGTGGATTGGGTCTTTCCGAAGTTAGTGCGTATTTCGTGAGGTTCGGTGGGGAAATTGAAATAAATAGTGAGGAGGGAATTGGGACTGAGGTAGTTGCATTCCTACCGTATGCTATCGATGGAGTAAAGAATGATGCGAAGAGAAGTAACCAACCAGACAGTTCCAGCTTAAAGATATTGGTCGTAGAAGACGAACCCTTGGTTAGAAAAATTGCATGTAAAATGTTCAATAAACTTGGGCATACTGTTTGTGAAGCTGCAAACGCAGATGAGGGCCTGTCTATACTTTCCGAATATGAGGCTGACATCGTATTTTCAGATATCTCAATGCCTGGGTCTATGAACGGCATACAATTGGCGGAAAAATTAGCTCAGGAATATCCTGATATAGAAGTCATACTGACTACAGGATATTTAGATAAAAATCTTGCGAAGCGTGCAATGTCTACTGCTATGATTATCCAAAAGCCCTATAAATTAGCTGACTTGCGTAACGGTATTTCTCACCTCAACTCAGAAAGGTCAGTTAAAGATGAGTGAGTTTAATCAATCCAAGTATCATTCAGACTATATCAACCGCATACTCATTGATGTTGTTCGAAGAACTTGTAGTGATGAAGGATTTATCATTGCATCAGTTAGCAAGCATGACATTAGCAGCTTTTCAAATGTAATTGCTTATACACAGAGTTCTAGGGATTATAACTGGGGTAAAAATTTGAATTCCTCTGAATCAATAGATCTTGTAGATAAAGAATTATTCCATAGTTTGCTTGATCCTAAAAATGAAACAATTGTGAAGTATTCCCCTCCCCGAGAACTGCTCAGTAGCTCAGTGATTGATGTGCAATCAATCACAAATCTTGTGATTATTCCAATAGCACTTGATGAATATATGGTTGGCTATCTATGCTTGTCTAGAGCAAAAAACGGCTTCACAGTAACGGAATTAGACGAATTCAAGAAAGAAATATTTGCTCTGGCCGGCATAATCAACAGTCTGCACTTGCTCAGAGAAATGGAGTCGAAGAACTATCAGCTAAATAAAATGGAGACATCAATAGCTGATGGTGTAATAGATATGAATGAGAGTGGTCTTATCTCTTACGTGAACCCTGCAATAAAATCTATATACGGCTATACAGCTGAAGAGTTAGTTGGACAGCCTGTTACCATCCTTATGCCAGAAAAATACCGTGCTCCCCACAAAGCTGGGTATGAGCGATATCAAGCTAGTGGTGGCGGACGAATTGTTAACTCATCCGTTGACCTTGAGGGTTTGCATAAAGATGGAAGCGCATTTGACCTTCAAATGACAATTTATGAAGTATGGCACGGGGATAACAGAACATTCAGGGGAGTTATTTCGGATCCAGCAAAAAAGAAAGCTGAAAAACTATATATTAACAGCAAGCAAGAGCAAGCAACACTTTATCGATTTGCCCCCGTACCTATATTTGTTCTTGATTGCGAGGGGGAAATTGCGAGTTGGAATATCGCTATGGAAAACCTAACCGGTTTTCTTGAATCGGAACTGGTCGGCAAATCGTTACTTGGCCTTCCAATTATCTCTCCAGAAGATATGGGGAAAGTTGCCCGAGAAATAGTCCTTTCTTCTCATGATGCGGCGCAGGAGACTAACGAGTTTCACTTTCATAAAAAGGATTCATCTAAAGCTGAAATACACAACAAAGATGCCAGATTGATGTCAATGACGTGGGCTAAAATCACGGGTCCTCAAGGAGAATTTGATGGCTCAGTCTGGATCGGCCAAGATATTACATTAACTAGACAGCGAGAATTGGAGCTTCTACAAGGCCACAAGCTCATGGCATTTGGGGAAATTGCCAGTGAGATGGCCCATGATTTCCGAAATATTTTACAGGTTGTACAAGGCAATGTTGAGTCTGTTCTAGATGAGCTAGATGAGAACCAATCTGATTATATAGACCCGCTTAAAGATGTGTTGGAGGCAGCTACTCAAGGAAATACAATCACAAAGCAGCTACTTGATTTCTCAAAAAAGAAGAGTGTTACGTATAGCCTTATTGATACAAATAAGTTTATTGACTCTCAAAAAGGCATCCTGAAGCATGCGTTTGGCGATCAGATATCGTTACATATGTTTTTACAAGATGACTTGCCGAAAATCAGAATAGCAGAAGGTAGGCTGTCAACAGCACTGCTCAATATATGTATCAACGCAAGGGATGCAATTGGTGGTGTAGGTGAAGTAAAGATAGTGTCTAAACTACAAACTCGCAATCTTAAACAATACTTGATGATCTCTGTAGAAGATAGTGGGCCTGGAATGGATACTGATGTGCTAGAAAAGATAGCTGAGCCGTTTTTTACAACAAAAACTTCTGGTACTGGCCTCGGCTTAGCTATGGTTAAAAACTTCGTTGACGAGTCGAAGGGAATTCTTGAATTTGATTCAGAGGAAAATATGGGTCTGAAAGTTAGTATGTTTTTCCCATTGCCAGCTATCCGAAAAAACGACCCGCCCTCAAAGCATAATGAGCAGAAGTCTGCTAACCATGTGCTTATTGTGGAAGAAGATCCCACGGTGCTAAAGCGTGGGGCTGGAAATTTTAGAAAGCTAGGGTTTACAGTGAGTAAAGCTTCTAATGTTCAAGAAGCAATGGGGACACTTGAAGCAGACGATACCATTACTTTGTTATTCGCGGATGTTAGATTACCAGGCCTCTTGAATGGGAATGACTTGGCAGTATGGGCATCGAATCATTTCCCTTGGGTATCTGTAATAAAAACATCTGGCTATGATGTGGAAGACTCGGATAAATCTGGGTTCCCAGTGCTTATAAAACCGTATACGCAGGATGCGCTAAAGACAGTATTGGAAGTTGAATTCGGCCTGAAATTTGATCGTTTATAGGTTAAGCGCATTGAAATTTAATCAGGAAAACCGTCAATGAGCTTGTTTGGTTGACTATTTCAGGTGTGTTATCGAATAGGCAAGAAATAGTTAGTTTAACAGTATGGAATGTCTAATGTTTAGTCACCCACCATATCCCACCAGAAAGGCTGATTCAATCCATATCTTGGATAACTATAATGGCAGAAAGTGAGTTGAGCAAGACCGAACATGTGTCTGCCGCTGATTCTAAAGAGCGAGAAGATCGATTGGTTTGGGTAGATGAAAGATTATCTGAAATTGAATACCAAAGTTACCGAGCAACTACTTTTTGTGTAGTTGGGATTGGTTCTGCGGGTGTAGTTTTGCCTTTCATCGACGCTAATGCTGAATTCGGAATAGAACTATTTGTAAGGCCGGCTCTTATTTTTACTGGTGTACTCATGTTGCTGCTAAGCATATCTTTATTAAAGAAAAGATATGAAAACTCAAGTCTCCAAGAAAATGCTGCGCTCGCAGGGTTGGTATTCTCACTTGTGTTTCCTTCATTCACATATGAGCATAGCTGGGTAGGCTTTGGATTTATGGCTGCTGTTTTTCTTCTATGCGCCACCACTCTGGTGGGTAGACGACGGATAATGACGATTCTGATTGTTTCTGTTTTATGGACGTGCTCCATTTACTTGTTGTTTTTTAGTGGTTGGAATGAATTTATATACATTGCTCCTAGCGGCCCGCGCTCGGGCGCTGGTGACGGTCTGATACGAGTAACGCTTGCTCTTTTTGCGTGTTTCATAGTGGCGTTTTTCTATGCAAGATCGCAGACCAAAATAAATAGGCTTCTTCGCGACACCACTCAAGCAGCAGTTTATGCACAAGCAGCTGAGAAGAGACTTTTATCTAACATGAGTCATGAGGTACGTAATCCTCTAAATGGTTTGCTGGGTATGTTAGAGGTGTTGTCAGAGTCCACTAACCTAGATAAGGCTGATCGAGAAGTCCTATCCGTTACTATGCGCTCAGGTACTATTATACATAAACTTGTAAATGAAATTTTGGATTATCAAAAAATGAGGGAAACAGGCGTCCGTATAAAACCTGAAGCGTTTGATGTCCGAGAAGCCATATCTTCTATGAAACTAGGCTATGAGGCTATTTGTAGGAAAAAAAGCATAACCTTTAGTTTGTCAACGAAGATTGAGGATTTTCCTCATTACGTACTAGGTGATCAAATTAAGATAGAACAACTGACTATGAACCTTGTTGATAATGCGATTAAGTATACGAAGCCCGGCGGCGAGGTTAAGTTACTTCTAGAGTATAAGGAAGGCAGTGTAATAGCCGAGATTTCGGATTCCGGAATTGGCATGTCTAAGGAGACGCTTAAGAAAGTATATGAGAGACACTTCCAATTCGCTAGCAGCGATAAAGCAGGATTGGGAGTCGGCCTAGGGCTGGCGATATCTAAAGCAATTGTGGAAGCAATGGAAGGCGAAATATATATCGAAAGCGAGCTTAATGTTGGGACTGTCGTAAAAGTGATTTTTCCCCTGGTTGCTATCGAAGATCCTGCACTCGAGGAAAAAGGTGAGCTCTATACTGAGAGTGAATCAGGAGCCAAGGCTGGGAAGGAGCTTAAAGCACATGAATCGGTATCAAGTGTCACTCGACATGAAGATATGACGATTTTAGTTGTAGATGATCAGGAGCTTAATTTGCGAGTAATGACCAGGCTGCTCAAATTAATTGGTGTGTCGGCAGATTGCACAACCAGTGGAGAATCGGCGCTGGAAATGCTTAAGCAAAAAAAATATGATCTTGTGATAACCGATATCAACATGCCAATAATGAATGGCATTGAACTACTAGGCGATATGAAAGTTACGCATCCGGATACTCCGGCTATAGCCATTACGGGTAACGTTCTTGAAGAGGATGTTCAAAAATATTTGTCAGCCGGATTCGTTAATGTACTTGCCAAGCCGACTTGCAAACGTGATCTAGTATGCGCCCTAGATGAACTTAGAATCGGTGAGACCTTTAGAGTTTGATGGGGTTGGCAAATGGTTCATTTCGGAATTGTCAATTTGCATGGTGAGAAACATCAGCGCAAGTGGCTATCCAAAGAGGAACGCAACTAAGTAAAATCCGGTTTTTAGGTTGTTTATTAAAAGTGAAGACTATCGATTAGAAGTATTGCGCTTGTATGAGATTCTAGACACCGCTGCTGAGGCGAATTTTGACAATTTCACTGAGCTTGCTTCTCTAATTTGCGAAACACCCATTAGTTTGGTCAGTATCGTTAGTAAGGATCGGCAATGGTTTAAGTCGAATAAAGGATTGGCTGCTGACGAGACGCCGCGTTCGATTTCATTCTGTGGAAAAGCGATTGAACAGGATAAGCCGTTTATTATTGAAGATGCATTGGCAGACCCAAGATTCGATCACAATCCGCTGGTAACGGGTGCACCAAATATCCGCTTTTATGCGGGTATTCCCCTGACAGTGGAGGAAGGCGTTACTCTTGGAACACTTTGTGTTATCGATACTGTCCCCAGAAAACTCGAGGGCCCTCAGCTGGAAGCGCTGAAAAGGCTGGGTCAGGGGGTGACAGATCTCATGGAACTCCGACGAAAAGCACACATCTTAAAGAATCTCAGTGCGTTGTTTCCTATCTGCTCCTGGTGCAACAGTGTTTTAACAGCCGATGCAGAATGGGTGTCGATGAACAGCTATCTGAGTGACAATATGCCATCAACTCATGGTGTGTGCCCGACCTGTCTGGATAGAGAGCTGGAGTTGCTGGATAACGAAGTCTGATAGCACTTTCAGTCAGACTCATGCAGTTGATTAGTGGGCAGTATGATAAGAGGTCAGAGAAAAATGCATTAGCTCTGATGATTGACAAAGCTGCTAATTTTTCCGTCGATTTAGTCTGGCAGTAGAAGCTCTTGCGCTTCGAAGTGGTCAGAGCGTTGTTCTCAGTGTGAGTAAGATGGGAGAGGGCGCCTGGTGGGCTATAGGCTATAGGTGAGAAGTGAGAGTGAGATAAGCGGTCGGGGCGATGGAAAGACAGTCTCGCTAGTCGAGCGCACCCAGGCACCGGATCGATATGTTATTTGATCTGCTACCCTACTGTGTATTAGATTTCACAAACGAACCATAACTCTGATCAGGCTTCGTTTTTAATCCTTTTACACGAGTGAGAAAGGGCTTCAGATGCACATTAAAGATCGATATACCTATTTCCTTTGCGCCGCACTAATAATACTTGTTGGTACGGTTGCACCCGTCAAAGCTCAAGATATGAAACGACCCAATATCGTACTGATTCTTGCCGACGATCTTGGCTATACGGATATTTCCCCCTTCGGCAGCGAGATAAGCACTCCAAATATTGCCCGGCTCGCGGCACAGGGCCTTTCATTCACGAATTACCACACGGCCGGGAGCTGTGCGCCGGCGCGGGCCATGCTGCTGACCGGGGTGGATAGTCATCGCAATGGTGTACCAAATATCCCTGAGGCATTGCCTGCAGAGCAAATGGCCTATGAGCACTACCAGGGTGTGTTGAATGACAAAGTCGTCACGCTCGCAAGTGTATTACAGGACAATGGTTATCACACCTATATGACCGGCAAGTGGCACCTTGGTCATACCCCGGAGTTATTACCCTCGTCCCGCGGGTTTGACCGGACAATCGCGATGGCGGATACCGGAGCGGATAACTGGGATCAACGCACCTATTTGCCCATCTATGAGCAAGCCAACTGGTATGCTGACGGTGCTGAGCATACGCTGCCCGATGACTTTTATTCATCAGAATATTTTATCGACAAGACCATAGAATTTATCGAATCCAATGGGTCAGACGACAATCCATTTTTTGCTTACATTCCGTTTCAGGCGGTTCACATGCCGGTGCAGGCACCCCGCGAATTTTCAGACAAGTATGCCGGTATGTACGATGAAGGCTGGACAGTCATGCGTGAGCGGCGGCGTCTTGCTGCCGAGGCAGCGGGAGTCATTCCGGCCGGGACCCAGGCTGCGATTACCCCCGGCACACTGGACTGGGACAGTTTGCCCGATGAGCAGAAGCGCTATAACGCCCGGCGCATGGAAGTGTATGCCGGCATGGTGGAAGCAATGGATATGCATATTGGTCGCCTGATGGCCTACCTGCAAAGCATTGGTGAATACGAGAACACGCTGTTTATTTTTACTTCTGATAACGGCGCAGAAGGATCGAACCTCATTCGGCAGGATGGAAGCTCGCTCTTGGCTCGGTGGTTTGAGAGAGTTGGCTATAACTCAGACTATGAAACCTTGGGCGAAGCCAATTCCTGGAGCTCCATTGGTCCCAGCAATGCGACGATCGCAGCGTCGCCGCTTTATTACTATAAGTTTCACGCCAGCGAAGGTGGCCTTAGGGTGCCGCTGGTGATGGCTGGCCCGGGTATTAGCAGGTCTGATGAACTAACCGATGAATTTGTTTTCGTCACCGATCTGGCTCCTACTATTTTGAGTTTGGTTGATGTAGAAATTCATCAAGGTAACTGGCAGAACAGAGAAGTGGAGCCAATAATTGGAAAGGACTTCTCTGCTTTTCTGGCTGGTGAAGATGCATCCGTGCATGGTGATTCAAATCCCATAGGTTATGAATTGGGAGGCAATAGCGCGCTGTTCAAAGGTGACTACAAAATCGTGATAAACGCGGTAGGGCAGAATGATGCGGACTGGCATCTATTCAATATAAAGACCGATCCCGGAGAAACCACCAATCTGGCGCAGCAAATGCCAGCCTTGCTTGAAGAGATGCTTGCGGATTACGAGGCCTACGTCGAAACCAATAACGTGCTGCCCATGCCCGATGGGTATAATCGGTCCGGACAGATACTAGGGGATGCCCTCAGGCAGCAGTGACAAGAAAAAAGAGTCAGCGTAAGAACACAGCAGGTTTTGCTCTAATCCCTTTGCTGAACCAACGTCTGCTACTTACATGGATCAATTGAAGAGCTGCTGCGGACACAATCAGGTTGAAGCATAGCAGCATTAACAAAGTCCAATACTCTCTGCCTCTTGGTGAAGCCGCTGCCTGGAAAACTTTCAGAGCTATCAAGTTTGTTTACGGCTGT
>Ga0181601_10005414_pt1 | contig 10596 bp, 1 predicted proteins | sample 041ome_8_FD_133020 | JGI IMG/M metagenome (GOLD analysis project Ga0181601, IMG submission 133020) | Coastal salt marsh microbial communities from the Groves Creek Marsh, Skidaway Island, Georgia - 041407BS metaG (megahit assembly) | ecosystem: Environmental > Aquatic > Marine > Intertidal zone... | reverse complement strand
TCCCCCGTCTTCTTTTTCTTGCTTGTGGATTTTGACGTTGTGGGGGTAGCGGATTTTTCCACGAAGGCTCCTTAGCCAAGTTGAGAACCGATGACTCGAAAATACGCGAGCACCTTCGCAACCACAGTCAATGACACGCCTTCAACTACTGCGGGAAGGTTAACTCTTGGGTCAGGCGTAGCGCCTAGTCCTTGACGCGTCTGACCTTCTTGCTCTCTGGAGCAAACCAGGAGAGCAATGACGCCAGAAGGCCAAGCCCCAGAGCCCACCACACCACACTGGTAACCGTGGAGAGCCATCCCAGAACCACTCCGGGAGTCGCTGAGGCGAGAACGAGGAGGACTCCCGTCAGTCGGCGACCAACGGTTCGTGCCCAACCACGCCAACGAGCCAGCACCATGAGCAGGAACCCGAGGAGGATGAACCAGAGCGTCCACCACGGCGCCTCAGGCACCAGCGGCACAACTCGCAGAGCAACGTGGTCGCCACCGGTGAGGTTGGGACCCATCACCGCAATAGTGGACTGCGTGCCCAGGTCAAATCGCTGAATCTCAGCCATCAGCTCGTCACTGAGTTGGACCTCACCTTGGTCATCTACGCTCACACCATCCAAAGCTCGAATACCCACCAAACGGACCCGGTGCTCACCAGCGGTCAGCCATTCGACCGGCAGCGAGCCAGTGATGACGACGGTTCCATCTCGGGCAACCTGACCCGACGCGAGGACTAGAGGTTCAGAAGTAAGCGTCAAATACACAAGCGACCCAGGAAGATAGGTATCGGCCGAGCCCGTGACCTGAATCCATTGGCTAAAGCCTGTGGTGTCCAGGTCCGCAAGAGAAACGGGTTCGGGTAATCCCGAGGCGGCAAAGAACTCGGCAATTCCGGCACGCTCGTTGTCCTCCCACGCCGGGGGCACAGGCGGTGCCACTGCCGGTCGCACGTCATCGAGAGCGAAGAAGTCCGCAGATTGCGCAGGAATAGAGTTTTGAATAGCCCTAATCACCGTAAACGTGTCAATCTGCTCTGCCTCGGTTACGACAAATCGGGCTCCTGTCCTCGCACCAAGAATCTCTATGCGAGTGGAGACTCCCGGAGCAAACCCACCGAGATCCTCCGCAGCGAGCTCCTGGACGGAGCGAACTCCTTGACCTGATGTGCCGACCCCGTTCGCCCCATTGGACGAGGGCGCCTCATCAGCAGCAATGACACCAGTACCAAGATCAAGAGTTCTATTTCCCCCACCGGGCAGACCTGGGACACTAGAGTTCGCAGTGCCCGGCAAGGCTGGAACGAGTCGTTGCCCGGGGTTCGAAGCGGGACTCTCTGGGGTAGCAGGGGACTGGGCTGTGCCCGGCTGATTCGCAAGACCTGGGGGGACGACCGGACGCCTGATACCCGGTTGACCGGTCACGATACTTAGTGGCGCCTGAATAAGAGGCGGTGCTCCACCGGGCGAAGTCCCGCCCCCGCCACCTCCGCCGCTGCCGGAGTTGTTGGTGATCACCTGGATACTCGCGGAGAGCAAAATGATATTTCGGGTTTTGGTCACAGCTCCATCAAGAGGGTCAGTACCCGTGATCTTAAGAGTGTGCACGCCCTGAGGGATGGAACTGGACAAAGTGGACGACATCGGACAGGTTCCATCGCTGGCAACTGTCGTGGTTGCGATTGTGCTGTCGGAGCCGCCGGTCGTCAAAACGAAATTGGCACTCGAGCCGGGTTTCAGCCCCTTACAGTCCGCTCTCACCGTTCTGCTCGTGAGAACGCCGCGAGATTCCGTCACGGTGATTACTGGCTCGTAGATGTAGAAGGTTCCTGGTACGTGAGTGACGGTGTAATTGACCGAGTCACCTCCTGTGGAGGTAATCACATAGGAGCCCTCAGTTTCACCACTCGACCTCGAAATCGTGACCGGCGCAAGATTGGAGGTGGTGTCGCTTCCTACAAAGCCGGTTGCAGACCAGGTCAGCTCGGGATCGAGAGCACCCACGAGCTTCTTCTTGTCAGCGGCTGTGACCGTGACCGCCTTCCGCTGCACAGTGAGGGTCATCGTCTCGATAACGGGGTTAGCAACGTAGTAGACACCGTCGCTCACGCCGTTGGCATCCACGTCATCGTCAGCGGTGAAGGCGACCCTGACTAAGTAGGTTCCAGCGTCAAGTCCGCTGAGATCGGTGAGCGTGATGGGGTCGCCTGACGAATCAAGGTAGGTGTAGACGAAGGTTCCCGCCACGGAGCCGGACGAGCGGTTCGTGGCAGATCCCCCGATAAATGTTGACGCGGTCTCACTGTCGCCAAAAGTCATCGTCTTATCACTGACACTCAATGAAGGGACTTGCAACGGTTCTTGAATCGTGAGAGTACCTGTGACAAACGTCACCGTGTAGTTCGATCCCGCTACTCCTGAAGGCGTGATGGTGAAAGTGCCATCCTGCTCTCCTGCGGGCAGGCTGGCGGTAGCAATTACTCCCGGAGTTGTCCCGGATCCCGCTCGAGAAATTGATACGCCCGCGGGAACAACATCGGCGATGGTCTCTCCGGCAGGCAATGGAGAGGTGGACGTCCACCGCAGCGCAGGATCTGCCGCCACAGTGGTGTTGGAGCCATCCACAACATTTTGCTTGGCAGCATCGATCGCCGTGATGGTGACCGGGAACTTGGTAACCGTGACCGTTCCGGTGACATAACTGAATACGTAGTTGTCATTGAAGCCACCGGAACATGATGACGTTGCGTTTGTACCAGCGTTCTGCCCCACGACATATGTGGAGGTACACGTCGGAGCAACATTGTCTCCAGTGCCCACGGTGGTGACATCGGAGCCGACAAATCCAGAGTAGGCCGGTGAAATCGCGGGTGCAGCCGACCCGAAGACCACACTCGGGCTACCAGCAGACACCGTCACGGTCCGCTTTGCGACCGTAATCGAGAAGGACTGGGCTGCGCTCGTCACACCGTTACTCGTTACCGTCACACTAAAGGTGTAGACCCCCGCTGATGTCGGAGTTCCCGAGATAATTCCTGTACCAGATGCGAGAGACAGTCCAGACGGCAGGCTTCCTGAGCTCACAGTCCAAGACGAGTAGGTGCCATTTCCTCCCGTCGCGAGCAGCGTCTGAGAATACCCAGAAGTCTGATAGGTCCCCGCAGTCAGAGTGGCAGGCGACACAACAGGTGGAATGATCGCAAACGATGTCGTGACCGGGATGGCCGCGTAATAGATTCCGTCACCACTCTGGCTGGCTGTAATGGAGCAAGTGCCACTGGAGGCAACTGCTGTCACGGCGCCAGTGGAGCTATCGACAGTACAGACGTTGGTGTCGGCGGATGAATAGGTAACACTCAAGCCGCTCGTAGCTGTCGCGGCCACGGTAGTGGTCCCTCCCGCAGGAAGAGGATTGGCTGAGGTTGACCATGAGATAGTCTGCGCGGTCTTGGCCGTTGAGGTAAAGCCGACCCAGCCTCCCGTGGTTTGCGAGGTGTAGCCGGAGCCATCGAAAGCAAGAATCTGGTAGCAGTAATCCGTGTTCGCGCTGAGCCCGCTCAGCTCGTAGGACATCGGAACAGCCGAGAATCCCGTCAATAGCGCATCCTCAGTACCACCGGAGCCATCCTCCGACTGCAAGAATCCCGTCACGGTGGAGGCACCTCGAGAGCTACAAGCGCTGCCCCCTCCCGTGGTCGTGTCGGTTGCCCACTCAAACTTGACCTTTGCGCCACCACTTACCGCGTTGGCATCAACGGAACCATTGAGAACCGCAGAGGTAGTCGTGATGGAAGACGCCGCGGTCGTCGTCGCAGACACGGTCGCCGCTGCAGGGTCGGTCAGGAAGGACCGGGTAGTCCCACTGATCCATCCGCCATCAGGGTCTTCAACCTCGACGACGTAGTAATAGGTCGTTGCCGCTGAGAGACTGGTGAGGTCAGTGGAGACACCATAGGGACTTGACGCAAACGTGGTGTCCGCAAGATTAACTGTCGTGGCTGAGGACAAGTTCGAGTTTGTCGAGTATCGAATCCGTACACCCAGATTAGGTTGGCTGTTGGGATCCACAGTTCCCGTCAGAGTGGCTGTGGTCGACGTCACTGAGTTTGCCGCCCCTGTCACCACAACCGGGTCCACAGGGGTGTCAGTCACCGTGACAACAGCCTGCTGAGTCCCGCAATTGCCAGCAATATTGACGTTCGACTGTGTCGCAGAGCCTGAGCCGATGATCACAGAGCCTGATTTCGCGGTGGCCACGTTGTCGAAGGAGTACCCGGTTCCTACCGAGCAGGTCACAAAGGTCATGTCGTACTCAAAGACGCGAGCGGAGTTGGCCGGCACTGTAAAGGGACCAGAGAACGCCAACGAAGAAGCTCCAGTAGCTCCCGGATCGGCAATCGATGACCCGTTGAATTCAGCAGTCCCCGATACCAGCGTCAAGTCTGAATCAGGGGTATCGACAACCTCATCAATGACCAGTGAATCTGAGCCGCCGTTTGTCAGCGTGATGTCGTAGGACAGCGTCGTCGTTCCGTTGCTATTTATCGTGGTCGTGGCGCTCACGCTCTTCGTTACGGTCAAATCGATCGTCGGTGACGTGACATCAACGGTGGCAGAACCACCCGTCGGGAGTGACCCCACATCGGTGTGTTTGACCTGGGTCCCGGAAGAGATCATGGCAATCGGAATAATCGGGGCTGCCGACGCTGCCGAGCCGATTACGCGGAAGGTGTAGGTGGCGGTGTAGTACTGCCTGTTGGTACCCGACAATGCCGGTGTCGTCGATGCATTCACCCGCAATGTGTCCGTGTGAGAGGTAAGCACGTTTCGACGATTGCGGTCTGAATAGAAGGTGATTGACGTGGCCTCCAGTCGAAGCGCGGACGTTGGCCAGTCTGAGCGCGCCGCGGGAGTCACCCAAATCATCCGGCCATCGATGTCATTTCCTTGACCAATGGTTCCGGTGTCACCTTGAACCGTAATTGTCATCGTAGAACCAACCCTCGAAGCACTCGTCGAGGTAATTGCCTCAACCTTGTTAGCGGCCGCCTTGATGGTTTCAGCAACTTCCACAAAAGAGAATCCGCAGGAATAGAGGGGCTGCGGGGAACCGATGGTGGGTTTCTTGTCATATACCTTGACGATGTGGGACTGTGCGGTCGACGTCGCACCAGTGGCCTTAATCATGAAGTAGGCGGTGTCGGTACCACCAGCAGTAATGGACCCCAGGGGTTGCGCTGACATTGACGCATCGGCAAGCGACACAACACCACCGGTGAAATCGGAAACCTCCACCCACAGGTCGCTACGAGCCGTCGTGGACTCCACCACGTAGGCGATGTAGCCGGCGTCAATCTCTTGACCCTGACCGGTATCGATGTAGAACACTGTGCCGTGCCCCGCCTCGAGCGTCAGCCCATTCTTGGTGTAACTACCGTCACAAATCGCACCGGTCACGGTGGCGCCGTCTTCAACCGTCAGGATGCCAGCCGACGATGTCACACTCGCGGATTCGAGCCCTGAGGTGTTCGTAATGACCACGCGATATTGATAGAGGTTGCTCGAGGTGGCAACACTGGTAAGCGTGAGTGTCGACGCAGTCGCACCCGAGACGTCGGCCCAGCTCGACCCTGAATCAGTCGAAACTTGCCACTGGTAGGAGGTGGCGTCGGAGGCAGTCACACTGAAGCTGGCGTTATTGCCAGAGACAACCGTTTGGTTTGAGGGTGCTGAGCTGATTGTCGGTTCGGCGAGCAATTCGTATCTCAGTACGACGATTCCAGACGCCCCGTCGCCACCGCCATACCGGTCACCCACAGAGGCGCCGCCACCTCCGCCACCGCCGGATCCCGTGTTGGCTGTTGCCCTACCAGGTTCTGTCGAGTTGTTCGCCCCGGCTCCAGCTCCTAGAGAGCCAGCTGCACCCCCGGACTTGCTCGTGTTTCCGGCTCCACCACCACCACCGGCGGCGAAAATTGTCGAGAGACCTGTCCACGATGCTGCTATGCCAGCACCTCCAGCACCTCCCGCGTTCGAGGCGCCGTTCGACCCAGCAGATCCCGCACCTCCACCGCCGGCACCACCACGCCAACTTGAGGAATCAGTCTTGCCACCAGCATTTCCTTGACCAGAGGGACTAGCGGCACCTCCCGTGGTGACCCGTCCATAATTTTCTCCGGCAGCTCCACCTCCCGATCCCCCGGAGAGCCCCAGACGTTCAATGGCGTTGGTCTGATTGACGGCGTCGCCGCCGCCACCACCACCGGTTGAGGTAATCGTCGCAAAAACTGAATTCTGTCCGCTCGCGGCGAGAGTTGCTGGGTTGCTGGTGCTCCCCGCACTGGAGCTCTCATCATTTCCCGGGGACCCCAGTCCGCCTTGACCGACAGTTACTTTCAGATAATTTCCTGCAGTAACGCCGTCGCTGTAGCCGGTGGCCTGCCTGAGCCCTCCGGCACCACCACCACCACCCTCGTCGTAACCACCGCCACCACCACCGGCAACGACGAGGTAGCGAACTTCGGTTGCCACGCTAGGAACTTTCCACCCTCCGCCTGAGGTCAGGTAGCTCCGGGGGAATCGAAGGATCTTGTTTCCTCCGGTTGTCTCCTCAATCTTGACATCGTCGTAGTCGCTAGTCGTCACGGAACCCGAAATCGTGAGGTCAAAGGACCCTTCCTCGTCAGACAGAGTTGATGCGCTCTGAGAGTTGAAGTCATACAGCGCGACAAGGTCAGGAGCGCTCGCTCCACCAGTGACGCCGATGTCAGACCAGGCATGCATAGACGTCACGACTTCACTGTCACTCAGGGTGTAGTCCCAGATCTTTACTTGGTCGATGCGTCCCTTCCAATAGTTCGAACTCGTATTCGAGGACCGTCCAATCCACAGTCCTCCAGAGTCAATGGTCGCCGTCGCCCCCGTGGTGCCGGACTTGTAGAGCTGACCGTTGGCGTATAACTTCCAGGTCGTGCCAGCTCGCGTCACGGCGAGGTGAACCCATTCATTCTGGGGAAGTTCAAAACCGGTGGAAATATGGGAGCTCGTACCGTTCATCCCAATGGTCACTTCATTCGAACCGGACCCCTTGACCACCTGGATGAAAATCCGATCGGTTGTTCCTACACGAAGTACACCGTGCTCACCATTACTGGTTGCCTCGTCATACACCCATGCCTCGACACTAAATCGATCCTTGTTGAGGCTCAGTGAGCCCGACTTGAATGCGTAATCATTGCTGCCGTCAAACGTGAGATAGGAGTCATTTGCTGAGACGGGTATGGCCGAAACAGAGGACGATACCTCACCGGTCCCAGCGGAGTTGGTGGCCATAACACGGAAGTTATAGGTCGTGCCATTGGTCAGCCCCGTGACCGTCGCCGATGTAGAGGTTGAGGTTCCATCAGCGAACGTCGACCACGACCCTGCGCCATCTTCCTGGTACTCGACGACGTAATCAGAGACCGCATTGCCGCCGGTGTGGGTTGAAGCCGTCCAGGATAGTGCAACCTCCGCCGACCCGGCAGTTACTGATACCGAACCAGGAGCTCCAGGAGCAAGAGAAAAACGAATGATGACAATTCCAGACCCACCATTCCCTCCGCTTCGTTCGAGCGAGGAATTCGTTGAATTCCCGGTGGCACCACCACCACCACCACCTGTGTTGGCGAGTCCTTTTTCACCGGCGGTGTCAAGGTTTACGGTAGACGAAGTCTTCGCCCCTGCGGAGCCGCCTCCGCCTGCGCCACCGGCTCCAACAGTGCCCGACGAGGCACATTGCGTGGCAGAGCCACCCCCGTTGACACCTCCACCTCCACCTCCACCGAAGTATGTTGAGGCGTTAATGATGTTCCCAAGCGTCCCAGCACCACCAGCTCCACCCGACTGTGTCGAACTGTTTGCCGCGATGCCGACAGCTGTCGAGCCGGCACCACCACCACCCAATGCCTTCACACAATTGGGCGAGCCGCTACTACCGGCACCACCCGAGTTTCCATTTCCGCTGGATCCTCCGGATCCGCCCAAATGGCTGGAAGTGAGAGTCCGACCCCCGCTTCCACCAGTCGCTGAAACTCCAAAAATCGAAGTATCCGCGCCGGCTGATCCGTGGCCAAGCGAGGTGCTCACATTGTCTGCGGCGGTGTCGTAGAGTCGGAGGCCTCCAAGGCCTCCGACTCCAACGCTCACCGTGTATGGGGAGCTAGAAGAAACGTCTGTCTTAGTGCCAGACAGAACTTCGCCTCCTCCACCACCACCGGCAATGTGGCCACCGCCACCTCCACCACCACCGACGGCAAGGTAGCTCACGCTCGCAACGCCTGCCGGAGCTGTCCATTCGCACTCCCCAGCGGTGGTAAAGCTGAGTGCGGTGTAGGGAACTGATGATTCTCCCACCGTGCCGTCACCAGTGACAGAGGTTTCAATAGGTTTACAAATCGGAATTTCCTGAGCCGTGTTGTACAACACAATCGATTGGATGGATCCCTCGAAGTAGGCATCAGCTGTCCAGTTGCTATCTCCGATGAGATTACTGGTGCGAACCACCGCAGTGGGAAGGCTCTGGCCTGTCGTGGCGGATCCTCTGGCGTCACCGTCCCGATAGAACTGACATGACCCAGAGGTGCTGACTACGACACTGTAGGTGTGAACCCCAGGAACAATGGTGCCGGAGTTTGATGAACATCGACTTTTCGTCGAGCCCGTTAAGGATTCAAACGCCAAAACATCGGTCGTTCCTTCGCGGCCGAACCAGATGTTGTCATCATCTGCACCCTGACCGAAATCTAAAATTCTTTCCATGGAACCGGAGGAATCTCCGAAGTCCACCACAGCATGTATCGCGATGCCCCGTGAGAAGTCATAGGCAAAATTGCCTATAGCAGCCGCGTCATTGGAGCCATCAAACGAGAAACTCTTTGCGCGCGAATCCCAGGTCGCGCCTGAGATTGTGGCGTCATTGGATTCGCCTGAAATATCTGACCAGGTAGCCCCTGACCCGCTGTAGGAGGAGGAATTCGTGCCATCAAGCCTCAGGATTTCTCCCGATGGTGAGGGTAAGACACTCAGTGCTGAAGTACCAGAGCTGAAGTAGCCCAAACTGTTGGCTGCCCGCATCTCTATGGAGTAGACGGCACCGTTGGCGAGCGAGATATCTGTCGATCCGTCCGTCTCACCTAGTTCGGTCCAGGAACCCCCATCAACCCGGTATTGCAGTGAGAGAGTCCCCCCACCCCAGTGGGTGGGATTTGTGTATGTCAGTCTGGCGCCACCATCGATGCTCGAGACTGAAACTGAGGTCGGGTTATCGGGGGTTAGCGAATACTTCACAATGACAATTCCGGAACCTCCTTGACCCCCGGTTCCGATATGGGAAGCACCACCTCCACCGCCAAGACCATCGGTTCCCGAACTTCCGGCTCCTCCACAACCGCCGGATCCGCCGCCCCCGGCTCCACCATCGGAGCAAACTGAGCCGACACTCGTAGTGGCGCCGCCACCTCCACCGGCATATGTCACAGAGCTTCCCGTAATGGAGAAAGGCTGTCCTCGCCCTCCGTCTCCTGGTTGCCGGTAAACGGTTACTTCACCGCCAACTCCGCCAGCGCCACCGCCACCTGATCCGGCCTGCGAACCAGAAGTGAGGGACATCCGTCCGCCAGCATTCCCGTAATGCGTGAACCCCGTGTATGGTGTCGACAAAACGGAGCCACCAACTATTGCATTTTCTGCTTCACCCGATCCACCACCAGAACCGCCGTCTGCCCCCTCAGCGTTGGCATCAGGTTCTGTATTCCAGCCATAGCCGCCGCCGCCGCCGCCGCCGCGGGCGGTCACAGAGCCAAAAGAGGAATCCCCTCCAGTTGAGCCTTTACCCGAGCCGCTGTCTGGGCCACCCAAACCTCCAGCACCCACAGCAATAGCGACAGTACTCGCAAAGTCAGAAACACTTACGCCAGCGCCGTACTGGACACCACCAGCACCGCCACCACCTCCCCAAGCTCTTGAGCCTCCTCCACCGCCTCCACCGACGATGAGGACATCAATTTCCCCGACACCCTCAGGGGTCCACGAGTTGTCTGACGAAAATGAGAGGACACAATCTCCAGAGCCGGTTTTCGAAACGGTGACCCCGATTGCGCTTCCGACTGTTTGGGTGCAGCTTGGGGCATCACCCGCTTCAGAAACCGACGCGGCTGAGGCGGGCAAATTCAAGTTCCCTACTGGCACCACCGACGGCATCAGCGCAAGCAGAAACACGGTGAGTGTTCCAAGCCAGAATCTCAGTGGTTTTTTCACAGCCTTCCGAGTCTAAAAAACTGGCCCTCAAACTACACAGTCGAAAGAGCCCAAAGGGCAAAAGTGTCATGCTAGGGGGACAGTTTTGAGTCCCAATCTGAGAGCAAACCAGACAAACGCTTAATGGGACTCGCTGGGTAAGTTAGTGGCCGTATCGACGAACTCTGGTGCCAAAATCTCGAAGAGCTCGGAGGAAGTCAATCTCACGAAGGTCAGGGCCGAGCGCTTCGACGAAGTAGAACTCGGAGTGGGCACTTTGCCAGAGCATGAAATCGCTAAGCCTTTGTTCCCCGGATGTCCTGATGACCAGG
>Ga0181601_10005412_pt1 | contig 10600 bp, 8 predicted proteins | sample 041ome_8_FD_133020 | JGI IMG/M metagenome (GOLD analysis project Ga0181601, IMG submission 133020) | Coastal salt marsh microbial communities from the Groves Creek Marsh, Skidaway Island, Georgia - 041407BS metaG (megahit assembly) | ecosystem: Environmental > Aquatic > Marine > Intertidal zone... | reverse complement strand
ACGTCATCACCTTTATAAAAGTGATTGCCTGAAATCAAATTGTTCGATCCACCAATCACAGCAAAATGGCGGAACTGCGAGGCCCAGTTGTCGCGAATTTTCACATCATTCGCATTGACCTTAAACGCGACACTCTGACGATCCGGCGCATCAATCTGCGCATCATTATCATTGGTGACAAAATGGCATCGATCGATCAACATGCCCTGACATCCGACGGAACACGACGTCAGTGCGCGTGATTTTGGCTTGGTGAAATAACAATCCAATAAATGGAAAAGCCGCCCCCCACGCGCCAACATCACACCGTTCGCGCGCCCAGTACAGTCGAATTCGATATTTTGTAGGTTGAAATAACTTAGGATCTCAAAGCCACTGAAATCGAGCATGTATTTGAAACAGGTAAAGGTGAAAATCTGTGTTTCATCCGCATCGTGCAGTGCCTCGGACAAAGTGATTTTTCCTTTGGTGTCATTCTTATCTTTGACATAGACCTCGCGGCCGACGCCCTGACCTGTCACCAACGCGCCTATTTCGATGTCGATAATATTTTCCACGTTGGTTAATTGTGTCGGACTGCTTGCTGAATAGGTGGCTTGGGCTTGCACGACGTTATTTTCCCAACCCAACGCGCCCGAGGCATAGAACTGGCCATTTCGGATCACGCGGCGTGTTGAATAGCTGTTGCGATTGGCAACCGCTGCCTGCATGTCGATCGGTTCGGTTAAGGTGATTGTGCGACCGCCCAAATCCAAAGAATCATGATCAGAGCTGTTTAGCAGCGCTTGAAACGCTTTTTTGAACGCCAAGGCTTCGTCTTTGAATGCATCAATGTAGGTAGGCAAGTCATATGATTTCGCAATAATCAAAGGCGCGTTGTCAGGCATGATCAAACGACCCTGAAAATCAATATGAGCGTTTAATGTTGTCGCACGGCCTAAGACGTAATCACCTGCAGGCACAACCAAACGGCGACCATTGGCCGCCTGATCCGCCGCAATAAAGGCGTCGACGTTGTCGGTTACACCATCACCGATCGCACCATAATCGCGTACATCAACAATATTCAGTGCATCCCGTTGAAACAGATGCGAAACATCTTCGATTATGACATCATCGACACGCAAAACAGCGCCTGTAGGCCCCGTGATATCAAAGCCAAAATGACCAAAGGTCGGGCGGGCGCCCCAGACCATATCAACCCCGTCACGCAGGCCCGGGCCAACGATGGCAGATACTTCGTAAATCTCGCCATAGTTTTGGATCGCAACAGCAGGGCCATACTGTGTGACCTCGGCGACATGGTTACCGTCTTTGTCGCCGGCCCAAGCTGCCATGCGCACAGCGGGCAAGCCGCCTGCCATTATCTTGACCCGTGTTTTGATCAACAGATAGGTTTCGGGCAAAAGCTGCATTTCGCCCGTGAACCGAACCTTTTGTACCGCGTCATTTTTGACAATTTCCAAACAGCCAGCAAAATCCTGATCAACAGGCACAAAGGCAGAATTCCCCACAATATCATAAGTGTCATTTGCGGGCGTGCCATTGCCGCTGGACCAATAATTTAGACCGCGCGAAAAAGGGTAAGGGGAAAAATCAATGCCGTGGGTTAGTGAAATACTCATATCGGCGCCCTTCTTAGGTAAGTTTGACGCCAAACTAAACAACAGCTCTTAACGTTCAGATCGCGCAACGCGCGCAACCGTGTTGCACCATCCGTTTACCTGCCCAACAGGCTGTGCTAACGCTTCAGCATGGAAAAGACGCGACACACATTGAAAATTGGTCTTTTGGGGGGGTCGTTCAATCCCGCCCATCAGGGACATGTCGCGGTCACACAAAATGCGTTGCGCCACTTTGGATTAGATAGGGTTTGGTGGCTGGTCAGCCCGGGTAACCCTCTCAAACACGCAGCGCCTACCCCGCTGCACTACCGCATCAAGGCGGCACAAGAATTGATCCGTGACCCACGAGTCAGCGTCACCGATATCGAAGCCCGCATCGGCACGCGCTTTACGGCGGACACATTGAAAGCACTGGTCAAATTATACCCCAATGTTCAATTTATTTGGCTAATGGGCGCAGATAATTTGATTCAATTTGACCAATGGAAGGACTGGCGCTGGATTATGGAAAACGTGCCCCTCGGCATTCTTGCCCGTCCCGGATCGCGATTGGCCCCCACAATTGCCAAAGCCGCGCGAATTTATGCGGAAGCACGCGTTCCTGCACGCGCTACACGCCTTTTGGGAACACGACCTGCGCCCAGCTGGTGTTATGTGAATATGCCACTCAATCATCTTTCTTCGACGCAACTACGTAACGACACTTGATCCACTTTGGACCTGAGTCTAGTGTCGGGCCATGCGCAAGACCTTGTCATTGATATCCCTTATAAAACAGATAATTTTCGCAATATGCATGACGCATTTTGTGACTTTTGCACCGTCGCCAGGCTTTGCGACTGGGCCTGAAACGTCACCACGGCCCATGTGGCGTCCAGGCTCGGTGCTGCCCGATGGGATTGAAACCCTTATTGCTGATCGAAAATTCAAAGGCGAATTTTCATTTTCACTCTTTGATCTGACAACACGAACAGTGATCGAAGATCGCAATCCTACCTTTCCGATGACACCGGCCAGCGTCACAAAAACCATTACTGCGCTTTATGCATTGGACACTCTGGGGCCAGATCATCGCTTTGAAACACGCGTTCTTGCCACGGGACCCATCAACAATGGGGTCTTGCAAGGTGATCTGATTCTTGTTGGATCAGGGGATCCGACGTTAGACAGTGACCGTTTGTACGACTTGGTCCAAAGGGTCAAACAAACAGGTCTGCGTAAAATTGAGGGAATGTTCTATTACGTCACAGACAATTTTCCACAGGTCTATCAAATCGATGAGGGTCAACCGGTTTTTGTCGGCTACAACCCTGCCATTGGTGCATTGAATCTAAACTTCAACCGATTTTACTTTGAATGGGTCCGCACAGGCGCGGGCTATAACACGACCCTAGATGCGCGCGGGGCGCGGGTGAAACCAAAGGTTACCCTTGCTCAGGTCGAGATTTCAGAGGGGACAGGCCTGATTTTTGGCTATACCCATGGGACTGATATAGAAAGATGGACGGTGCTGCGGACGGCTCTTGGACAAAAGGGCGGGCGCTGGTTGCCGGTTCGGAACCCAAACCGCTATACCGCCGAGGTTTTTCGCGAAATTGCACAGGGGGCAGGCATTGCCTTGGCCCCACCCACTGCGGCCCAGACCGTCAGAACGGGGACCACACTTGCCACTGATCAAAGCCCCGCGTTGGGCGACATCATCAAAGATATGTTGTTTTATTCGACCAACCTTACGGCCGAAGTCATCGGCCTTGCCGCATCACGGCGCGCAGGCCTCGATCCCGCAACCCTAAACGCATCTGCACAGCATATGACCACATGGGCCAGGACGCGCTTGGGTATGGCGCAGACCACTTTTTATGACCACTCTGGCCTAAGTGATAAGACCCGCATGACAGCCCAGGACATGATCGCTGCGCTCACCTCGGTCAATGACATTGATCCGGGTTTTGAAATGCGTTTGAAATCAATTCGGCCCCGCACCGCGACAGGCGCCTTAGACACTGTTTCAACGGCCAAAATTATGGCGAAGACAGGGACATTGAACTTTGTATCCGCCCTTGCTGGCTATCTGACGGCTCAGGACGGACGCAAATATGCATTTGCTCTGTTTAGCCGCGACATGACCGCAAGACAAAGTGCAGACAATGAAAATTCAGAGCAACCAAAAGGATCTATGGCGTGGTTGACACGGTCGCGTAATTTGCAAAGTGGGCTGATGTATCGTTGGACACGCCTGGACGGCGCAACGAATTACACCGTCAGGTGACGCACGCGGGCACCACGTTCAATGGCCGCGGCATGCAATCGATCTATGTTCAGCTCGTAGCGCATTTCTTCTAATAAACGCAGTTCCGTTTCGCGGATCTTGCCATCCGCCGCCGCAACGTCACAGCATAACGCATAGGCGGTTTCAAACAATCGCTCTGGCAAGTTGTCACGCACCAAACCAAATAACGCATCCAGACCGTCTTCTTGTTCGAAAAGATCGTAAACGATATTTGAAATCAGGGTGATACGATCGATGTCATAGGCTGCAAACACCGGCAAATGGTTCACGGTGGATTGGATTTTCACCAATTCCGATGTGCGCACATCTTCGTCTGAAATGGTCAAGGCAACCATCAACGCAACCAGACAATCTTGCTCAGTTAGGACATGCGGGGCTTCACGCGTCATTTAGACATCCTTTCAATGTATCATCTCTGAGAATAGAAACGAATTTATCATGGGGCAATAGGGAAACCTACCAAACCTTGCGGCAGTGCAGAAAACCCGTTATGACACGCCAATTCCAATCGGAAAAGATTCCACAATCATTATCGGAGTGTTCACATGTCTGTTCTGCGCGATGCTGCAATGAGCTCAAAAGCTTGGCCCTTTGAAGAGGCACGTCGCGTATTGAAACGCTATGAAAAGGCACCGCCCGAAAAGGGATATGTTCTGTTTGAAACAGGCTACGGCCCATCCGGCCTGCCCCATATCGGCACCTTTGGCGAAGTGGCCCGCACCACAATGATCATGCGTGCATTCCGCGAAATTTCCGACATCCCCGCAAAATTGATCTGTTTTTCCGACGATCTGGACGGCATGCGCAAGGTGCCTGGCAACGTCCCGAACCAAGAGATGTTGAAAGAGCATCTGCAAAAACCACTGACATCGGTTCCCGATCCCTTCGGCGAATACGAAAGCTTTGGCCACCACAACAACGCCATGCTGCGTCGGTTCTTGGACACGTTCGGGTTTGAATACGAATTCTACTCCGCGACCGAATTTTATGGCTCTGGCGAATTTGACACCGTGTTGCGCCGTGCCGCAGAACGCTATGACGATATCATGAAGGTGATGTTGAAATCGCTGCGCGAAGAACGCCAACAAACCTATTCGATCTTTTTGCCGATCCACCCCGAAACGGGCCGCGTTCTGTATGTCCCGATGAAAGAGGTGAACGCCGCCGACGGCACCATCACCTTTGACGACGAAACAGGGCGTGAATGGACCCTGCCCGTCACAGGTGGCAATGTGAAATTGCAATGGAAACCCGACTTTGGCGCGCGCTGGGCGGCCTTGGGCGTCGATTTCGAAATGTACGGCAAAGACCATTCGACGAACACGCCGATCTATGACCGGATTTGTGAAATTCTGGGCCACAAAGCACCCGAGCATTTCACATACGAATTGTTCTTGGACGACAAAGGTCAAAAGATTTCGAAATCCAGCGGCAATGGCATTTCCATTGACGAATGGCTGACCTATGCGTCGACAGAATCGTTGGCCTATTTCATGTATCAAAAGCCGAAAACAGCAAAACGCATGTATTTCGACGTGATCCCCAAAGCGATGGATGAATATCATCAACAGCTGCGCGCCTATGCGGACCAAGATGACGCCGCGCGGATCAACAACCCCGTGTTCCACATCCACGGCCACAATGTTCCGCAATCGGATATGGTTGTGCCGTTTTCCATGCTGTTGAACTTGGCCGCGGTCGCGAATGCGGATGACAAAGACCAACTGTGGGGCTTTATCCAACGCTATGCGCCGGATGCATCGCCCGAAACCAACCCGCAACTGGATCAGGCCGCGGGCTTTGCCGTGCGCTATTACAACGACTTTGTGAAACCCACGAAAATGTTCCGTGCCGCAACCGATCTGGAAAGCGAGGCATTGATTGACCTGCGTGATCAGCTAAAGGCATGGGACGGTGGTCTGGACGCCGAAGCGCTGCAATCCGTGGTCTATGCCTGTGGCCGTGACCGGTTTGATCCGCTTCGCGATTGGTTCAGTGCGCTTTACGAAGTCCTCTTGGGCGCAACCCAAGGCCCCCGTTTCGGCGGCTTTATCGCGCTTTACGGCATCGACGAAACCATCGCCCTGATCGACGCAGGTCTGAACGGCGAGTTTTTGTAAGCACTTAAATAAATCATGAAATAAGCCGCCAGCCAATGATCAGATTGGCTGGCTGTTGTCTTTCCTTCAAAAGCTTTCAAAAACGACATTTTTCTGTGCCACCACAGACAGATCGATACTTGAATTCGTAATGCATCCAATTTTCTATCATTGCAATTAACTGTCACACAGGACGGCACGATGAAAAGATCAACTCAGCCAAACATCTTGGTCATTATGGCCGATCAAATGACGCCCTTCATGTTGGATGCATTAGGCGGCATGGGCGCGCGTACGGAAAACATCGCGAAGCTGATCAAGACATCGGCAAATTTTACCAATGCCTATACGCCCAGCCCGATTTGTGTCCCTGCGCGGTCATGCTTTATGACAGGTCTTTATACGTCGAATACAGGGTGTTATGATAATGGTGACCCCTATCACAGCTTTATTCCAACCTTTGCACACTATCTGACCAATGCGGGCTATGACACGGTCTTGTCGGGCAAGATGCACTTTATCGGCGCAGATCAATTACATGGCTTTAAGCAGCGGTTGAATACGGATGTCTATCCGTCGGGCTTTATATGGTCTTATCCCTTGCCGGATCCAGAAAATCCAAACGACCAAGCGTTTGATTTCGTGTCGCAATATGTCGTCAAAAATATTGGACCAGGGTGGTCCAAAGAATTGCAATACGACGAAGAAACCCATTTCAGATCATTGGAGTACTTGCGCCACGCACCGGGCGATCGACCGTGGATGTTAACAGTATCCTATACCAATCCACACCCCCCCTATAAGGTGCCGCGCAAATATTGGGATATGTACAAAGACGCGGACATCCCCCTGCCCGAATATCCCGACGATATGGATGACAGGTATTCGTTCTTTGATCACGCGCTGCGACGCTGGCATGGGTTGCATTTGCGAGGTAACGAAATTCGTGACCTCAAAAACCTGATCGCAATGCGGCGCGGCTTTGCCGCCCTTGCGCATTCCGTTGACGACAAAATCGGCGAATTGACGGACGTTCTTGATGAACAAGGGCTACGGGACAAAACAGTCGTTATCGTCACGTCCGACCATGGCGAAATGCTTGGTGAAAAGGGCTTAATCCAAAAACGAAGCCTCTATGAATGGTCCGCACGCATCCCGTTGATTGTCGACATGCCCGGTCAAGCGGCCCGCACAATCGATACGCCGGTATCCTTGATCGATTTAGCGCCAACGTTTGTGGACATGGCGGGCCAATTGCCCGTTGCACCAATGGATGGCCGATCGCTTTTACCCGCCATTACCGCGGGCACTTTGGGCGCTGTTCCGATTATTTCTGAATACCACGGCGAAGGAATTATGCGCCCCAGCTTTATGGTACGCTTGGGCGATTGGAAATATCATTACTGCCATGAAACCGAACCACAGTTGTTCAACCTTGCCAATGACCCAAACGAATGGACAAACCTTGCGGGTGATCCACAGTACGCGGCACTCGAACGTAAATTACTAGACATTCTTACCAATGGCCAATTTGATCTGAATAAAATCGCAACTGAGGTCTGGGATCGTTTGCCGTTGAAACAGGTTGTCAACGCAGCGATGAAGGCCAACGATACACATTGGGATTATCAGGTCGATCAAAACGCTTCAGGTCTTTACGTCCGAAGCTGATCCATACAGCATCGAACAAGGGATTACAGATTCAACGTTGCGACAGGTCGCGGGTTCCCGTATTACACCTTAAAACCAAATTCACAGGAGCATTCCATGGCAGCCTATCAATACGTTTACCACATGCAAGGGGTGTCTAAGACCTATCCAGGTGGTAAGAAATGTTTCGAAAACATCCACCTGTCCTTTCTTCCTGGCGTGAAAATTGGTGTCGTTGGTGTCAACGGCTCGGGTAAATCGACGCTGATGAAAATCATGGCCGGTCTGGACAAGGATTTTTCAGGCGAAGCATGGGCGGCCGAGGGCGCCAAGGTGGGCTACCTGCCACAGGAACCCAAGTTGGACGAAACCCTGACCGTGCGTGAAAACGTCATGTTGGGCGTCGCCGCGAAAAAAGCGGTTCTTGATCGCTATAACGAATTGGCGATGAATTATTCGGATGAGACCGCCGATGAAATGTCCGCGCTGCAAGACCAGATCGACGCCGAAAACCTGTGGGATTTGGACAGCCAGATTGACGTGTCGATGGAGGCGCTGCGCTGTCCGCCTGATGACGCCATGCCCGCAAACCTGTCGGGTGGTGAACGCCGCCGCGTCGCGCTGTGCAAATTGCTGTTAGAAGCGCCTGACATGTTGCTTTTGGACGAACCGACCAACCACTTGGACGCAGAAACCATCGCGTGGCTGCAACAGCATTTGATTGATTACAAAGGCACCATTTTGATCGTCACCCACGACCGGTATTTCCTTGATGACATCACGGGTTGGATTTTGGAATTGGACCGTGGCCGCGGTATCCCCTACGAAGGCAATTATTCCAGCTGGCTGGAACAAAAAGCCAAACGTTTGGAACAAGAAGCCCGCGAAGACAAAACCCGCCAAAAAACGTTGGAACGCGAATTGGAATGGATGCGTCAGGGTCAAAAAGCCCGCCAAGCCAAACAAAAGGCGCGGATCAACGCCTATAACGAATTGGCGGGACAATCCGAACGTGACAAGATCACGCGCGCCCAGATCGTTATTCCAAACGGCCCCCGTCTGGGCGGCAAGGTGATCGAGGTTGAAGGTCTGCAAAAGGCGATGGGCGACAAGCTGTTGATCGAAAATCTGTCCTTTGCCCTGCCCCCCGGCGGTATCGTGGGTGTGATCGGTCCGAACGGCGCGGGTAAATCAACCCTGTTCAAAATGCTGACAGGTCAGGAAAAACCTGACGCGGGCGATGTGAGCTATGGTGACACGGTTCAGCTGTCGTATGTCGATCAGTCGCGCGACGATCTAAAGGACAACGAAACCGTGTGGGAGGCGATTTCCGGCGGCGCCGAAATCATCCAACTGGGTGACGCGCAAATGAACAGCCGCGCCTATTGTTCGGCCTTCAACTTCAAAGGGGGCGATCAACAGAAAAAGATGTCGCTATTGTCGGGCGGTGAACGCAACCGCGTCCACATGGCGCGCCTGTTGAAAGAGGGCGGCAACGTGCTGTTGCTCGACGAACCGACCAACGATTTGGACGTTGAAACCCTGCGCGCATTGGAAGACGCCTTGGTCGATTTCGCCGGCTGCGCCGTGGTGATTTCGCACGATCGTTTCTTTCTTGACCGCATCTGCACACATATCTTGGCATTCGAAGGCGACGCGCATGTCGAATCGTTTGAAGGTGATTTCACCGCATATGAAGAAGACAAAAAACGCCGCCTTGGCCCAGATGCCTTGGAACCCAAGCGCATGAAGCACAAGAAATTCACGCGGTAATTTTTGATCACGGTTTTATCAGGCGGCGTACCTTGTGCCGCCTGATGACACCATGACTTTCCAGTTCAAACTAAACCGCCGCTGTTATAAACGCCGTATCGCCCATCAAATATTCATAGGTCTGGCGCAGGCTTTCATTATTCAAAATCACCCGATCTTGACGCAAAATGACCTGCCATGTTTGCAAGCCTATGGGCGTGTCTTGGCGAAAAGCAGCACGGGTCAGCACCGCCACATTTCGCCCCGCATTGGGGTCGCGTACTGACGCATAAATAATAACCTGCCCGCCGTCATTGCGTATTTGATCGGCCAACGCACAGCAGGGTTCGTAATTGTCGGGATCTGTCCACGGACCCAGCGCCGCTATATCGGGCCACGTCAAATCAATCATGTGATCGCCGCCAATGTCTGCCAGAATAGCCGACAGTTGGATTGGGTTTTGCGGCAATGGGGTGTTGGGCGAGGCCCGAAAAAATCCAACCCGTGACCACGCAAATTCAATCGCCGCCGTGATGGATTGTTCGGCACCGTAATAAACCCCAGGCGTTCGCCCCGCGCGCCGAAATCGCGACGAATGCGGATATTTTCCAAACCGAAATGGCGATTTGAATTGGTAGTCCAACTGCTGACATTCGGCTGGAACGGGTGGTTTAGAGTATTCGAGTATATCTTCTAACAGCACCTGTTCTGAGAGGCTATCAACCAACTTCATCGTAGCAGGGCGATATTGTCCTTCGATCATGCGCCAAATTGTGTGGCGATAGGCGCTATAACGGCGCACGTGCGCTATCCAGATAATTCATCGTATCGACCAAGCCCGCGACCGATTTTATCGCCTGTGACGGGATCATGCCCAGATCTGTATTTTCATTGCGCATCCATGCCTTATTCGTCTGTTCGTCACCGCCGGTGATCGTATCAAGGGATCGAAAGATCCGAATAAGATAAACAGCAATGTCAAAGGCCTTACCCGTCAACGTCGCATCCCCCGTTTTCAGCTTGCTAATTTGACCCTGACTTAGACCCAGAACCTCGGACAAATCCTTTTGACTTAACCCAAGTCGGTGTGCGGCATTTAACACCGCCTTTGCCACGACGGATGCGGCGCTTTGATCTTGAGCGGTAGAATTTGTTAGGGTCATATTTCTTTCCTTGGAAATATT
>Ga0181601_10005401_pt1 | contig 10606 bp, 11 predicted proteins | sample 041ome_8_FD_133020 | JGI IMG/M metagenome (GOLD analysis project Ga0181601, IMG submission 133020) | Coastal salt marsh microbial communities from the Groves Creek Marsh, Skidaway Island, Georgia - 041407BS metaG (megahit assembly) | ecosystem: Environmental > Aquatic > Marine > Intertidal zone... | reverse complement strand
TTTTTGTTTTAATATTATTATTATAAAAAATTATTATCATTTCTAAGTTAAAATTTCTATATTTTAGTTTTTTTATAACACTATCTATATCATAATCGATATTATTTAAAAATATATAATATAATTTGAAATATAAATATAAATCTTCTTTTAATTTTAATAAATATTGATTGTTATATAAAAATTTTATAAAATAATAATAAGATTTTATATTTGTATTATTATTAAATTTTTTATTTAATTTATTTACATAATTATTTACTATTTTATCTATTATATCTATATAATTTTTATAATTATCGTAAAATAATATTATTATCAAGATTATATCGTCTGGATTTTTATATTTTTTTATTTTTTTATTATAATTACATTTGATTATATCATATAAATTATAATTACTATTATAAAGAATATTATAAAAATTATTATCTGTTAAATTTAAAAAAATTTTAATTTTAATAATTTTAGTATTTATATCTATATTATTATTAAGTATAAAACTATTGTCAAGTATTTGATGTAAATATTTATTTGTTTTTTTTAATATCAAATTAGTACTATATCTATTATAATTTTTTATAATATATTCTAAAATGTCGATATTAAATATTTTTGTTATTATTATCATAATGATTAAATTTTTAAATCTATTTATAAAAAAAAAATGATTTAAATTATATAAGAATATAATAAGATATATATACAAATGACCGTAATCCTCCCCAAGAACATCGACACTACTAAACTTAAGTATTCCGAAGTAAAACAAATGAAATCAGGAGCTAAATCAATTTATGTTAATTATGGTAATGAAAAACTTACTATTCAAACACCAGCACTTTATCTACCATATGGTGTAAGTCCTCCTTATTCAGAAAAAGAAAAAAAGGAAGACCTACCAGCTGATAAAGTAATTCCTGGTTCTTCTCTTGATATGTCTTTTAGAGGAATGGAAGAAAATAGTAAAATTAAAACTCTTTACGATAAACTGAAAGAAATTGAAAATAAGATTATCGATGATGCGTTTGAAAATCGACAGCTTTGGTTTAAAGATGATTTCGATGATAACAAAGCATTCTGTAAAAAACTATTTAGTCCAATGATTAAAGTAGATAAGGATCCTAATACTGGTAAAGAACTTGGTAAATATCCTCCTACATTTAAAGCAAAAATCCCATTCGATAGTAAAACAGAAGAATCAATCATGGATTGTTGTGATATGAGTAATAATGAACTTAATATTAACGAAGTTTTCAAGATGATGAAAGGTGCACGTGCTATTCTTATTATTCAACTAACAGGTCTATGGATGGCAGGTGGTAAATATGGATGTTCTTGGAAAGTATGTAGTGCTAAACTTCAACTATCACAAAATACTAAAGTATCATTTATTAAAGATAGTGATGAAGAGGATGTAGTAGAAGAAGAAGAAGAAGAAGAAGAAGATATTGTACCAGATATTCCTTTAGTTACTGAAAAAAAGAAAGTAGAAAAAAAAACTAAAAAAGAAGAAAACGTAGAAGAAGAGGAAGAAGAAGAGGAAGAAGAGGAAGAAGAAGATGATGAGGAAGAAGAAAGACCGGTTACACCACCTCCTGAACCTGAAATTCCTGTACCACAAGCTCCTAAGAAAAAAACAGCAAAAAAGAAACCTTAGATTATAACATTTTAATATAATTAATTAATTCATTTTTCTTATAACAACTAAATAAGTTATTTATTAATAAATATTTATTAAATTTATTATATAATTTATTTTTTTTTCTTTCAGGATTTACAATTTTTTTATAATAAATTAAATTTTTTTTTCTTAATATATCTTTTAATTTATATTCTATATCTATACAATATATCTCAACTTCACAATCAGGACTAGAGCAATATATATATCCGGTTTTCATAATTCATATAATATATTGTCTATCTTTTTTATATATTTTAATATGTATTCCCTATATTATATTCTATTTTTTTAAATTCACTGCTATCTGTAAAATATTCTTTGAAACTATCATTAATATATACTATACCATTATTATCTATTATTATTGCCTTAGTCGCATTTTTATTTACAATTATATCTTTAATATAAATATCACATTCTCTAATATAAAATTTATCATTTGACAATTTTATAGTATCATAATATACTAAATATCTATTATTTATTAATAATATATATCCTATATTTGTTGCTATTTTATAATTCAAAACCTTATTTATTTTAATATCATATCTACATTCCTCTTCACATAAATATTGTTCATAATTTAATATTTCCAATTCTTTTTTCTCTTCTAATAAATCATCATCATTACTATTATAATTATAAACATATATATTTTTTGTATTATTTACTAAAAAATATGATTTATCTGTAAATAAAGAATTCTCTAATAAAATTATATCGTCACAATACTCAATATCATTTAATTCAAAAAATTCCCATTTATCTTTTTTAATTTTTCCTGAATATATTTTTTTATTATCTATTGAAAATAATATTATATCTCCCTTTTTATTACATGTAATGTTTGTTATATTTTTATCCATCACAAATGATTTTTTAATATTTGTAAATTTATAAGGACCATTATATCCATCATAATTATTTAAACATTCATTAATACAACCATCTGTTTCTAATGTAATAGTATAATCATTTATATATAATATTCCTTTATTCGTTGATATATATATAAAATCATTTTTATCTGAATAAGCAATTTCATTTCCTTTATCTTCACTTATTAATTTCCATTGTTCTCCTAAATTTGTACTTATATATATATTTTTATTTACTCCAAATAATATTAATAAATATTTATTAATATTAAGTTCTATTAAATAAATTTTTCCCCATTCATTATTATTTGGTAAATTTTTAAAATACCATTTATCACCATTATTATATGTTATATATATTAGATTATCTTGATTTGATAATAATATCATTAATGAACCATTTTTAGAACAAGTGAAATTATTAATATAAATTTTTTTTTCATTTATTTTATGTAAAACCATATTAAATGGTTTTAAAGTACCATTATCTATTTTATCTTTGTCATATAAAAAATCTTCTGTTGTTATAATATTAAATATATCATCTTCAAATTTTTCTTTTGTTTTATTATAATTTATTTGATAATACAATGCGAAAATACAAAGTGAAAACAGTAAAATAATTATAATAATAATTGTTTTATCAAATAACATATCTATTTATATCTAATATATATTTTAATTATATATTATTATTAGTAAATGAGTAAAATAAGTAAAACAGGTACTTGTATTAGAAAAAAAATAAACTTTTCATTTCAAGATAAAAATCATAAAATTGATAAAAATAATTTTGATATTAAAAGTTTTGAATCTAATTTAAATATTGTATCTCCTAAAATTATAGAATTACTAAAAAATATTGAAAATTTAGACAAAAATGATATGAAAAATTTTAATAAAAAGTTTAAACATATTATTTATACTGATTTAAGAGATTCTTCAGCAGGTTCTAAAATGATTGCCGCGTCTATGATGACTAAAAAATTTAAAAATATATATGGAAAAACTCTTAAAATTAATGAAGATGAAATAAAAAAAAACAAAGACAATAACTTCGCATTATTATCAAGTGTACAAATTTATGATAAACCTTTTCCTGTTAAATTAAAAAAACATATTATTGAACTTTTTAATAATAGAGATAATAATATTAATGGTAATATCATTCGTTTTATTATTTTAGATTCTGGTTATAAAGAAGGTATTGATTTATTTGATGTTAAATATGTACATTTATTTGAACCATTAATTACAAATTCTGATGAAAAACAAGCAATTGGTAGAGGAACACGTTTTTGTGGTCAAAAAGGATTAAAATTTCATCCATCCTTAGGTTGGCCTTTACATGTTTATAAATATAATTTAATTAATATTGATAAAAAAATAGATTATCATCAACTATTTCTTAATAATAGTGATTTAGATTTAAAAAAATTAATTTTTGCTAAAGAATTAGAAAATATTAGTAAATATGGTTCTGTTGATTATGATTTAAATATTAATTTACATAAATATAAACAAATTAATACCGATTTATATAATGGTTACAAATTTTTAAATAATGATAGTAATAGTTTAGTAAGTAAAGTTAAAAACCCTTTATTAAACGGAGGTGGTATAAAAGGGAAAAGAAAACAAGATTTAAATTTAAATTTAATAAAATCACCAAGAAAAATATATGATTTTATAGAAATGCGTGATTATATTAAAGATAGATTTATGAAATTTAAATGGGATGATATCAAGTTTGAAAATAATTGTGAAGAAAAAAAAATAATAATTAAATCTATTAACAAAAAATATAAATCTTTAGGTGGTGAAAGTAAATCATTGCCAATGCCTGAAAAAAATAAACCACCTTCTTTAACACCAAAAGACGAAAGGTTAATAACTTTAACTCCTACACAAAATTTTGTTTCACATTTTTTCGATAATTCGTCGGCATATAAAGGTCTATTATTATGGCATAGTGTTGGTACTGGCAAAACTTGTTCGGCAATATCAGTTGCTACAAAAGGTTTTGAAGAACATGGATATACTATATTATGGGTAACAAGACATACATTAAAATCAGATATATGGAAAAATATGTTTAAACAAGTTTGTTCTTCTGTTATTAGAAGAAAAATAATAAATAATGAAAATATTCCTAAAAATATAACTAAAAATTATTTGAAATATTTATCAGATTCTTGGATAATGCCTATTAGTTACAAACAATTTTCTAATTTATTACAACAAAAAAATAGTATTTATAAAATTTTAAAAAAAAGAAATGGTGATGATATTCTTAAAAAAACCTTAGTTATTATTGATGAAGCACATAAATTATATTCAAGTGACTTAAAAACAAGTGAAAAACCTAATATTGAAATTATGAAAAATAAAATAGATTATTCATATAAAAATTCTGGAATAGATAGTGTTAAATTATTATTACTAACAGCTACACCTTACACTACTGACCCAATACATTTAATTAATTTAATTAATTTAATGAAAGAAAAAGATAAATTACCTGAAGATTTTGGTGAATTTACAGATGAATTTTTAGATAAAGAAACAGGTAAATTTACAGAAAAAGGCAGTAAAAAATATTTAGATAGCATAAGTGGTTATATTTCATATTTAAATAGAGAAAATGATGTGCGTAATTTTGCTTATCCTGTATTATATAATATTGATGTAGAAGTATCAAAAAAATCTAATGATATAAAACATTTTGAAGATGAATTAGATAAAGAAAATGAAAAATTAGAGAAAAATAATGAGAAATTAGAAAAAGCTGATAAAAAAGATAAAAAAACCATCAAAGAAGATATAAAAATAAACAAAAAAGTAATAAAAGAAATTAAAAAAGAAATTAAAAATTTAGAAAATAATGATATAAGTCAAGAAACTTTAATTGAAAAATGTTTTGAAAAAAAATAAAATATCATATAAATATTAGAAAGAATGACTCAAAATTTTATGGATAAAATGTTAGGGGGAGCTAAAAAAAAAGGTGGTAATACTGTTGATTTAAATAATCAAGAAATTATGAAAAATATTATGACTAAATTATCTGGAGGAGCTAAAAAAAAAGATAAGAAAAAAAAAGATACAGGTAAAAAAAAAACTAAAAAAGGTAAATATAAAGAATTTTTAGATAAAAAATATTCAAAAGAACAATTACTTAAAAAATGTAAAGAAATGAATATAAAAGTAACAACAAGAAAAAAAGGCAATATAAAACCTATAAAAAAAGAAACTTTAATTAATAAAATATTAAAATTAAAATTTAGTTAATTGTTTTCTTTTTGTATTTTGATTAAATATTACATTATTTTTATTTAATTCACTACCATGATAATTTACCCAATAACCTTTTTTATAATCTTTACCTTTTGTATCACAACTTTTTGGTGTTACTTCTCTCCCTCTTAATATATATATATCTTTTTCATAATCATAATCTAATGGCTTACTTATATCATCAATATATGTATAAGCAGAATTATAGATATTAGTTGTATAAATTGTATTTAATTCAGTTTTAAATTTTTGATGTTCGCACGATAGTTTATTAGCAATTTCTCTTAAATTATAATTGTAAACTGAATTTATATTAGGTAATTCGGGTTTATTTAAATTATACGGTTCGACGTAATTCATATTTTTATAATTATCGTAACCTACATATGAATATTCATTATATTCTTCAATAGAATTATTCATATTATTAATTATCTATATTATGTTTTTATAATTATTTTAGTGTATTTTTTTTATTAAAAAAATAAAATTATTATATTTATAATATATATATATTAAATATGATATATAATATAAATAATACTAATTACAAAAATATTGTTAATAAAATTATACCAAATAATAAAGTTATAATATATTATTATTCTAAAAAATGTCCTTTTTGTATTATGATAGAAGGATTAATTAGAGAAATTAAAAAAAAATATAAAGTCAGTGAAAAAATAATTATAACAGTCAATAGAGATAATTTAAAATATTTAGATGATACTATGAAAATTAATATGGTGCCTACATTTATTTATTACAATAAAGGTATAAATAAAAATGAATTTAATAAAAAAAGAGATTATAATAATATAATCAATTTTATTGAAAAAAGTTTAAAGTGATTTAAAGATTTAAAATATTAATTTATTTATTAACAACTATGGAAAATAATGACAATATTATTGATAATATATTAGATAATAATTTAGAACCAACTGAAGAAGAATTGGATATGTTAAAAGGACTTGTAAGCGAGTGGTTTAAACTCGATGATCAAATTAGAAAATTAAATACGGCTATTAAAGAAAGAAAAGTACACTTAAAAGCAATTAATGGTAAAATTGAGAAATTTATGTTTGATTACAAATTTAAAGATTTAAATACACAACATGGTAGAATTAAAGCAAATGAAAGAAAAATTAAAGTACCTGTTAAATTATCTGAAATTAAAACAAAAATATTAGAACTAAAAGATTTATCAGGTGAAGAACTACTAAATGAAATTTTTAATGACAGACCAACTGTTATCAAAAAAAATATTAGAAGAGTTATTCCAACGGTAAATTTACAAATTTAATCACTATCTTCACTCAATATTTTATCATATTCATAGTTTGTTGAATAATATACTTTTTCTATATTAAATTTATTAATATATTTTTGACAATTTATACACGGTTTAGAATATTTTAAAATATTATTATTATTATTATCATAACTATCTTGAGCAATTCTTACAATATATAGTTTAGAATATTTAAGAACCTCTTTATATTTATTTTTAATTGCCGTATTTATTGCTACAATTTCAGCATGAATACTGAAATTGTTTTTTGAATTAAAATTATAACTATTACAACCTGTTGCTATTATATTTTTTTTATATACAATTACTGCACCATGTTTTTGAAACATATTAGAATTACGAGCAATTTTAGCTGCTATATCAAAATAATATTTTTGATGTAATTTGCTATTATTAACATATCCTTCGTCAAAACATTCAAAATATTCAGACATATAAATAGATTTTTTGTTATATTCTTTTAATTTTTTTTTTATGTTTTTATATTCTTCATTTGTTTTTACATTTATAAGTGATTCCTTCAGTGCATTTAAAGTATCAACCATATTTTAATTTAAAATTTTATATTAAAATTGAATACATAATAATCATTTTTTTATTTTGTAAGAATAAAAATGATTATTTTTTATATAAAGTATGTATATATAAATGAATAGTGATTTTCTATATAACTTAGAGATTGATGAATTATGTCCCGTTTCTAAACAACCGGATTTAATTAAAACAAATTTAAAACCTCATCAATTAGCCTGTTTACAAAAAGCTAAGATAATGGAAACAACTGGCGGAGTTAGTTATAATATTAAATATAATAGTAATGAAAATATTACAAATTTATCAGAATCTTTAGTTCCTGATAAATATCTCATTAAAACTAATATTGGAATTATTGGAGATATTGTTGGATACGGTAAAACTTTAACAGCATTATCATTAATAGGAGATTGTAAATTAGATGATATATATATTAATAAAATTTATGATAAAAGTATAATTAGTAATGTTAATTATTCGTATTTTAGATATTCTACTTATAATAAAAAAATAAAAATAAATAATTCTATGATTAATTCATCATTAGTTATTGTTCCTAGAGGACCAGTTTATGTACAATGGTTAAGAACTATAAAGGAAGATACTAAATTAAAATATTTAGCTATTGAAAATTTAAATTTTATCAAAAAAAATTTACCTAATTATGATGATATTAAAAATAACGAACAATGTTTAATAAACTATTTTGATAAATATGATATCGTATTAATTAAAAATACAACATTAAATGTTTTAATCGATTATTATAATAATATTTTTCCTGAAAATGAACATTATGACTTTAATTTAATCAAAAATTTATATAGATGGAAACGTATTATTATAGATGAAGCACACGATATTTCTAAATCTATTCCATTATTACATTATTATTATTTGTGGTTAATTTCTGGAACTTATAAAGAAATTATTAATACTATTAGAACTCCAAATAGTTTATTATGGGATGTTAGAAATATATTTAATGATACAAAAAATATTAAATTAATGCTCATTAAATGTAAAAGAGAATTTGTTAGAAGTAGTTTTAAAATACCTATTCCTGAAGAAAAATACTATTTATGTAAAATGCCTATTCATTTTCATACTATTAAAGATTATGTATCTGCTAATATTTTAGAAAAATTAAATGCGGATGATATTGAAGGTGCTATTAAAGATTTAGGAGGTAAAACAGATACTCAAGACAATATTGTAAATTTAATTACAAATGATATGAAGATTGAATTAGAAAATAAAAAAAAGGAATTAGAATACGTATATAATCTTGTTTTACCAGAAGATAATAAAAGAAATAAAATTTCTAAAATTGAAAATGATATTGAACTTATTAATAATAAATTAATTAATTTAACTAATAGAATTTCTGAATTATCTAAAAAAACTTGTGCTATATGTACAGAATATATTACTGACCCTATATTACTAAAATGTACTCACGCTTATTGTGCTATATGTTTATTTAATTGGATTAAAAATAAATCTACATGTCCAGAATGTAGAGATAATATTAATAGTGATGAATTAATAGCTATAACAGATAATGTAAATAATTCTTGTAAAAAAGAAAATAATATTTTAAATAAAATTGAAACTTTACTTAATATAATTAATAATAAACCTAACGGTAAATTCTTATTATTTAGTAAATTTGATAAAGTTTTCTTTGATATTATTGAAAAATTAAATTCTAATAATATTACATATGCAGAACTTAAAGGTAATACAAGTCACATGATGAATATTCTAAATGATTTCAAGAATTCTAAAATTAAAGTTATTCTTCTTAATACATTTCATGCTGGTTCTGGAATTGATATTAGTTATGCTACTGATGTTATTATATTTCATTCGATGGGTCTTTATAAAAATCAAGCTGTTGGAAGAGCACAACGCGTAGGTAGAATAGATAAATTAACTATCCATAATTTATGTTATGAACAAGAAATGCCTTAAATATATATAAGAATTATTTTAATATTAAAACTATAATGGAAACAGAAAATAAAGAAGTACAAAAAAAAGTAGTAGCTTTAGCTTTTCAAGGACAAAATTTTTCGTCTAAATTTTTATTATGTTGGACAAATACTTTAACATTTTTATGGCAAAGCGGTCAATATGAATTTTTAATTGCTTGTGGTGATAACCCTTCTATTTATCATTCAAGACTAAGAACTCTTGGATTAAATAATGAAATCCAAACCCCTTTTAATGGTACTAAATTTGATTATTGGATTACTATTGATAATAATATGTTATTTACACCTCAACAACTTATTGATTTAATTTCTTCACTTGAAGACCACCCTGTTGTATCAGCTTTATATAAAGCTGAAGATACTGTTAATTATTTAGCTGTTAAAAAACTTGATAATGAATATTATTCAAAAAATGGTTCATTCCAATTTTTAACACAAGAAGATATTGATAATTGGAAAAAAGAAACTGATAGTAAATATTTGCCAATTGAATTTACTAATTTATCCTTTTTTGGATTACGTTATGAAGTTTTAGAAAAACTTAAATACCCTTATTTTAATGGTGATATTCTAACTATTAAAAAAGATGAATCAAGTGAATATAAAATTGTAACAGGCGAAGATTATAATTTATGTAAAAATATTAGAGATGCGGGATTTACAATTATGCTTAATACAGAATTAAGACTTGGTAATTCTGTTAATATTGTAATTTAAAAAAAATGATTTATTTTTTATATTTTTAATTTATATTAAAATGGTAAATATATGCTTTGATAATAATTGTTTTGACACTAATGTATATACAAAATATTATTATAATTATTTAAAAGATTTTTATTATAATTTGTATCCTTATATAAAAGATTATAATAATAATTTAAATTATATT
>Ga0181601_10005400_pt1 | contig 10607 bp, 8 predicted proteins | sample 041ome_8_FD_133020 | JGI IMG/M metagenome (GOLD analysis project Ga0181601, IMG submission 133020) | Coastal salt marsh microbial communities from the Groves Creek Marsh, Skidaway Island, Georgia - 041407BS metaG (megahit assembly) | ecosystem: Environmental > Aquatic > Marine > Intertidal zone... | reverse complement strand
GATATCCCATTTCCCGTCATCACCACCAGCTTCGGCATCGTCCTGCGCGGTCAGCGGGCTGGCAATCATCGCGGCTCCGGCGAGCAGCGCGGCGGCAAGAGTGCGGGTCGTGGTGGTGTGATGTTGCATTGAAGGGTCCCCTGTTGAATTGCGCGCGACTTTAGCAAGGCGGGTCAATTATGCTAGCGCTGGTCCACCAAGCACTTGATTGACTCGGCGAATGTTCCTGTCACTTTGCGCGGCAAGGGGAAGTTGACAGCATGACAATGACTTTGGGGACGATGCTGGTTGCGGCAGAGCAGATTTTTATCGCCGCATGCATTCTCGCGCTGATCATATTGTGGCGGCGCGGCGAAGGGCGCGTAGCGCAGACGATGGGGCCGCGCTGGCTCGCGATCATCGGTACGGCAATTGTGCTGACGATCTGGCTGACCTCGCAAGTGCCGATCAACGCCGCACTGTCGACCGGGCTTCTGGCGGGCGTGGGAACGCTGCTCTATTTCCTCGCAGGGGCCAATACACGCGAAGGCGAGGCAACGCGTTTTGTGGGTTAGCTCCTAACCGAACTGGCCGCGTTTCGGGCCCAGATAGCCGAACAAATACGCCGCGACCTTGCGCATCTGGATTTCCTCTGCGCCTTCGGTGATGCGATAGCGACGGTGGTGGCGATAAATATGCTCGAACGGCTTATGCCGCGAATAACCGATCCCGCCATGCACCTGCATCGCGCGGTCCGCCGCCTGGCACACCAGCCGGTTCGCCCAGTAATTGCACATCGAAACCTTGTCAGAGATCGTCTTCTCGATCTCCTCATGCGGCATATTGTCCATTTCCCACGCGGTCTTGTAGATCAGCAGGCGCAACATTTCGCATTGCGTCGCAAGCTCTACAAGCGGGAACTGGATCGCCTGATTCTTCGCCAGCTCCTCCCCGAACGGCTTGCGCTGGCGCGCATACTTGACGCTTTCATTGACGCAGAATTGCGCCGCACCAAGCGAGCTTGCCGCCTGCCGGATGCGGTTCTGGTGGACGAAGCTCTGCGCCAACGACAGCCCGCGCCCTTCGACGCCCAGCATCGCACCTTCAGGCACCCACACGTTGTTCACTGAAAGGCGCGGGTGATCGGTGGGCATGTTGAAGGTCCACATCCACTCTTCGATCTCCAGCCCTTCGGTCGGGTTGGGCACGAGCAGACAGGTGATCCCGCTGGCATCGCCATCTTCGCCACTGGTGCGGCAGAACATCGCGCAATGGGTGGCCACATGCATGCCGGTGATCCACATCTTATCGCCATTGATGAGCCAGCCGTCGACCCCGTCGCGCGTTTCGCGCACCGCGCGAGTTTCCATATGCGTCGCGTCAGAGCCGTGGTCAGGTTCGGTGAGGCCAAAGGCAACGCGGCGCGTACCTTCGAACCCGCCCAGGATGAATTCCTGTTTCTGTTCCTCTGTCCCCCACTGTTCGAACATTTCGACGAAGGGGAAATTTCCGACAATGCTGTGCTCGTTCTGCAGATCGTTGTGCAGCCCCAGTCCGCGCTGCGCAAACCGATCACGGATCACTGCCATCCAGAGGTTGCTGCCATCCTTGCCGCCATATTTCTTCGGCGCGGTGAAGCGCCAATGCCCCGCCTTGTCCGCGCGTTTTTTCGCTTCCCACAGTAACTCTTCCCATTCTTCACGCGGCAAGCCGCCCGCCTCGAAATCGGTGCGCGCATATTCGCGCCGGTGGTCGAAGAAGCGGATATTGTCATCCTGCTGTTCAAGCGGAGTGATCTCATCCGCGATGAATTTCTCTAACTGGGCGTAGTAGTCTTCGAGCCCCTGCGGGATGGTGAAATCCATTTCCTATTCCTCTCCGGTCCATTTTTTTCGAGCGACAGCGAGTGCGGCGTATTTGGGAACGTCTGCCGAAACCTTCTCTAGCGCGGCTTCCTTCATTTCGCGCAGCAGGCCGGGACTGGCGAGTGTCTCCGCACCATCCAGTATCGCTTGCGCCAGGTCAGGCTCTGTTACACGCGGCGCAACATCGTCTTCCCGCGTGATCATGCCTAGCGCATTGCGCGCAACCGCCAGCTGGAAGCGGTTGTGTCCTTGCATGAGCGGCTTGAGGGTTTCGAGCCATTCGGAAACCGCAGCGGCAATCTCTCCGTTTGTTGCTTCACCGTAGTTTTCATCAGGCTCGATCAGTGGTTCCGCTGGCAGTGCCCGCTCTTCTTCGGGCGCATCCTTCTCCAGCAGCATCAGCAGGTCCAATTCCTGCTCGCTGGTACGGCGCGAGATCACCACGCGCTCGAGCATCCGGTCCGATCCATCGCGCCACACCTTCGCGCATTTGAGGCAACCCATCGCCCACCACACCGTGCGGTGGATCAGCCAGTAACGGAAACGCTCGCGATCAACTGTGCGGCCTGATTCCGCCTCATACGCGGCGAAATAATCCTCCAGCGAGCCCAGCCCCAGCGCGGGCCGGTCATATCGCGCAAAGCGCCACACCGCCATGCAACCGAACGCCAGGTCTTCGTGCGGGTCGCCGAAATGCGCCAACTCCCAGTCGAGCACGCCCGTTAGATGCCCGTCTGCGGCGAGCACATTACCCATGCGATAATCGCCATGATTGAGCACTGGCGCGCAAGGATCGGGGCAATTGTCCTCCATCCATTTGAGGCCGAGCGCGATGATCGGGCGATCGCCGCCTGCTTCCTCAAACTGCGCGCGCAAGTCCGCAATTGCCGCGCGATAGTCCATCACCGGCACATCTCTGGGCAAGTCTTCGCGCTTGAGCAAATGGATGCGGGCAAGATCGCGCGCGGCCTCGCGCAGGATCGTGTCCGCGCCCTCCATCGCGAGGATTTCCCTCGGGTTCGGCGTTCCGGGCAGCGCGCGCATGATGAAGCCGCTGCCGATACCGTCATCGGGCTCAAGCACGGTCAGCACTTCCGGCGCGGTAACCCCAGCCTTGCGCGCGGATTCGATGATTGCGGCCTCGGTCGCATGACCGAACGGGCGACCTTCCATAAAGGCGAGGCTAGGTGCGCGGCGCAGCACGAAGCCGTCTCCGCCACTGGAAAACCGCCAGCTTTCCATCGTCGCGCCGCCGGTGAGCCGCGTCAGGCCTTCAGGTGCAGAAAGGTCGACCCGCGCACATGCAAGGGCCAGCCCTTCATTCAGTTCTTCTGCAGTAACGTCACCCACAGATCAGGCCCAAAGATCAAGCCACGACGGCGTCTTTCTTGACCGTGATAACCTGCGGATAGGTGAACTCTTTCAAGCCCTCCTGCCCGTATTCCGCGCCAAAGCCCGATTGCTTGTGTCCGCCGAACGGCGCGAAGGGCGAGAGGTGCAGATATTCGTTGATCCAAACTGTGCCGGTCTCGAGCTGCTCTGCGATCTCGACACCCTTTTCAGGGTTGCTGGTCCACACAGCGCCGGCAAGGCCATATTCGGAATTGTTGGCACGCGCGATCACCTCTTCCTCGGAAGAGAATTTCATCAGCGGCATAACCGGCCCGAACTGTTCCTCTGCAACGATCCGCGCATCTTCCGGCGGATTGTCCATGATCGTGATCGGCACGTAGTAGCCTGTGCCCGATGGATCGGCATCACCGCCAATCAGGAAGTTATAGCCATTATCCTTGGCGTCCTGGATCAGCTCGAGCACACGCTCATACTGCTTCTTGTTCTGGATCGGGCCGACACCGGTACCTTGCTGCGCGCCATCGCCCACAACCACGGTCTTGGCATATTCGACCAGCGCGGCGGCCAGTTCATCATAGATATCCTCGTGGATATAGATGCGCTTTGCGGCAACGCAGATCTGGCCTGCGTTGGAGAAGCTGGACCAGAACAATTGCTCCGCCACCTTCTTCGGATCGGCATCAGGCAGAACGATTGACGCGTCATTACCGCCCAGTTCCAGCGTGATGCGCTTCAGATCTTTCGACGCGCCCTCCATGATCTTCTTGCCGGTCGCGGTCGAGCCGGTGAAGGTGATCTTGTCAATATCAGGATGCGATGTAATCAACGGGCCAAGCGAATCTTCGCCAGTGATAATGTTGACCACGCCAGCAGGAACCACGTCCTTGATCAGCTCTGCCAGACGCAGCGTGGTGAGCGGCGTGAACGGCGAAGGCTTGAGCACAATGGTGCAACCAGACAGCATTGCCGGCGCGATTTTCTGCATCGCCATCATGACCGGGAAATTCCACGGCACAATGCCGCCGACCACGCCCACGGGGACGCGGCGCGTGCGGCTGAGGCGCTGATCGGAATCTTCGTTGATCACATCGTCCAGCTGAAGCGTAGCCTGGCTGCCAGCCATATAGGCCGCGCCCATGATCTCGCCCTTGGCTTGCTCATGCGGCTTGCCCTGCTCAGCGGTGAGCAAACGGTAGAGCTCTTCGTGATTGTCCTGGATGACTTTCGCCACGGCCTGAATCGTCGCGCGGCGCTCTTCAATCGGGGTCTTGGACCAGGTCTTGAATGCTGCGCGCGCTGCCGCGACTGCTTGGTCCAGCTCGGCCGCACCGCAAGATGGCACCTGACCGATCACTTCTTCCGTCGCGGGATTGACGACGTCGCACCATTCGCCAGTGTCGATCATCTGTCCGTTGATCAGGTTTTTATATTGGGTCGCCATGAGTAGGCCTCTCTCCAGTCTGATTTGAAAACTCTCGAGCCGCCAAGATGGGGCGCAACGGTCCCAAGGGCAATCGAATTCTGTGAGAATATAGAACGAGACTTGGCGTCGCGCGCCTATCGATTGCGCTATGCAACTGAATGTCGCAGGGAAGCTATCACGCAGTAGAGCAAGAGAGGAATTTTTCGATGGCCGATCTCGTCCTTTACGGCAGCCCCGTTTCACCCTTTGTCCGCAAGGCCGCAGCGTTTTGCATAGAGAAGGGCGTCGATTTCGAACTCGAATCGGTGAATGTGTTCGATCCGCCGGACTGGTTCCGCGAGATTTCGCCTATGAAGCGCATCCCGGTGCTGCGCGACCGCTCTATCGCTGAAGAGGGCATCCCTGGCACGATCGCCGATAGCTCCGCAATCTGCGGCTATATCGAGAAAAAGCATCCGGACGTTCCGATGTACCCGGCTGAGCCTTATGCCTATGGCCGCGCACTATGGATAGAAGAGTATGCCGACAGCCATTTGGCTGCAACCGGTGGATTGGGCATTTTTCGCGCGATTGCCTTTGCCGCAATGAACGGGAAAGAGCCTGACCTCGACAAAGCGCGCGCAACCTGGGCGGAAAAGATGCCGCCCATCCTGGCCTATCTTGACGGCGCATTGGGCGATGGTGAGTTCCATGCCGGAGACGCACTATCGATCGCGGACATCACAGTTACGACCTGTTTGATGCAGATCGACCTTGCTGCCAATGCCCCGCTCGATAGCTATCCCGCGCTGGCAGCGCATCAGAAGCGCATGCGCGCGCGCGAGTCGATTGCCCGTCCTTTCGCAAAGGCTGAAGCTTTCATCCGGAAAGCGGTGCCTGAACCCTTTGATATCGCCTGAGAGGCGTTTGCTAACTTTATCTTTGCCTTCGCGCGGCATAGCGCCTTAAACCATATGCCAAGGCGTGCAGGGGGAGACTAAATGACCAGCCCGTGGACAATCGGGATCATCGGCGGATCGGGGCTTTATGCCATCGAAGGGCTTGAAGACGCGCAGTGGATCGTGATCGAAAGCCCGTGGGGCAAGCCGTCTGACGAAGTGCTATGCGGGCGCATCGGGGATGTGCGCGTGCGGTTCCTTCCGCGCCACGGCCGTGGCCATCCGATCGGCCCGGACGAGCTCAATTCGCGCGCCAATATTGACGTGTTGAAGCGTGCTGGCTGCACCGATATTCTCGCGATTTCAGCGGTAGGGTCACTGCGCGAGGAAATCGAACCCGGCCGCTTTGCGATTGTCGAACAATTCATTGACCGCTCCAACCGCAAGCCGAACAGCTTTTTCGGTAGCGGTCTGGTGGCGCATGTCTCGATGGCCGATCCGGTCTGTCCGCGCTTGTCCGAAATGGCAGCCGCAGCCGTCAAGGGGGCCAAGGGCAAACTTGCGACCGGTGCGACCTATCTGGCAATGGAAGGACCGCAATTCTCCACCCGAGCGGAAAGCCGGATGTACCGAGAATGGGGTGCCGATGTGATCGGCATGACCGCCATGCCTGAGGCCAAGCTCGCGCGTGAAGCCGAACTGCCTTACGCGTTGATCGGCATGGTGACAGACTATGATTGCTGGCGTGACGGCGAAGCAGTGGATGTTGGTCAGGTTGTCGCGCAAATGCAGATCAACAGCCAGGTCGCGCGCGATGCAGTTGTGCGTTTCATCAATGCATTGCCAGAGGGCCGCCAGTCATCTCCCATCGACTATGCACTGGAAGATGCCGTGATTACTGCACCCGACAAACATGATGCGAACCTGATCGCAAAGCTGGATGCGGTAGCCGGTCGTTTGCTTAGCCAGGGCTGAACTTCGACAGCGTAACACCTCAGTGCAATAGCCAGTGGTCATCACCAAGCGGGTAGCGCATAGGTGCTGGGCACCTGACCTGGATTGAGAGACACCAAATGAATTTTATCAGCGCACGGATCACACAGCTGGGCGGTCCCGAAGTGATCGAATGGGTCGAGGGCGACGTGCCTTCTCCTGGCCCCGGTGAAGTCCTGATCGAACATACAGCGATAGGTCTCAATTTCATTGATACCTATCATCGCGGCGGGCTGTATCCGATTGAACTGCCCAGCGGTCTGGGGCTTGAAGCGGCCGGACGCATCATCGCGATCGGCGAAGGCGTGAGCGGCTATGACGAGGGAGATCGCGTTGCCTATATGGGGCCGGGGCTTGGTGCTTATGCCACGCACCGCGTGATGCCCGCCGATGCGATGTTCAAACTTCCTGATGACGTATCTGACGACATCGCCGCAGCAGCCATCCTGAAAGCCGCGACCACAGAGGGGCTTGTCGAGCGATGTGCCGATGTAAAGCCGGGTGACACAATGCTTGTGCATGCAGCGGCGGGCGGTGTGGGCCTGATCATGGTGCAATGGCTCAAGGCCAAGGGGGTGCGCGTAATCGGCACAGTGTCTTCGGACACCAAAGAGAAGCTTGCCCGCGATGCCGGCTGTTACCTTGTGATCCGCTATGACCAGGAGGAAATCGCTCCGCTGGTGCGCGAATTCACCCATGGTGCAGGCGTGCCTGTGGTATTTGACGGAGTGGGCAAAGATACCTTTGAAGCCTCGCTCGATAGCATGAGCCCGCGCGGCTTGCTTGTCAGCTTTGGCAACGCTTCTGGCCCGGTAGACGGAGTGAACCTTGGCATATTGGCGCAGAAGGGGTCATTGTTCGTCACGCGCCCGACTTTGATGCATTACTACATGACGCCGGAAGATCGAAGCGCGGGAATCGCGCGCGTTTGGGACATGTTGGGCAGCGGGAAGGTCAAAGTCACAATAGGCCAGACTTACGCGCTGAGGGATGCGGCCCAAGCGCATATCGATCTGGAAGCGCGCCGAACCACAGGCTCGACCATTCTCAAGCCTTAATCGCTCAGATGTTTTGACCAGTCACCGAAGCGTGGTTGGAACTCGTCGGCGCGGATCGATTGCCAAACGCCAATCTCGAAATAGGGGATCGCTTCCAGTTTCTCTCGCGCCGCGGCTTCGTCCTCGGCTTTGATGACGAGCAGCGAACCAACGATTTTCTCGCCTGACACCATCGGTCCCGCAACCGCAAAATCATCGCCATGCTTGTCGAAATGGTCGAGCAAAGCCTGATAGCCATGCTCGCGGAACATCGCACTGTGTTCACCATCCCGGCAGTAAAATGCAAAAAGCTTCATTCAGCCATCGTAGCGGGTTTGCAGCGCAGTGGGAGAGTTTCTTTGATCTTCCGACCTTGGATCAGATCACGAAATCGATTGGCGCGGGCAGCTTGCTGCGATTGACCACCATTTTGCCATGCAGCGTTACGCGCTGTGGCTTCGTAACCAATTCGGCCTGATAGACTTCGCCGAACAGATCGCCTGCGAAAAGTCCTGTATCGGGTGCCTTTCAACTCATGGTTTGCGACTAGCGGTTGTGCGCCCAGAACTGCAAGCTTGTAGCGCACCCGGGCGTGTTCACAAAACTTGATTACATATGAAACCGGGTCCAAGGGCGATCTCCCTAACGCCAATTTCGCAGGAGTCGCGCTGCCGTGTCCTCGCACGATCTGATTGACCGTTCCGCTATTCGTCGCGCCTATCGCGAAACGGAAGAAGTCTGTGTCAACGAACGGCTCAAACAAGCTCAACCTGCCTCTGCGTTGCATGCTGAGGCAGGAGAGCTGGCCGCCAAGCTGATTACGGATGCGCGCAAGACCAAGGCGAGCGGCATCGATGCGTTCCTGCATCAATATGGGCTGGACACTGAAGAAGGCATCGCTCTGATGTGCCTTGCAGAGGCATTGCTACGCGTGCCCGATGCAGAGACTGCAGACCTCCTGATCCGCGACAAGCTGAGCGAGATAGACTGGGGTGAACATCTAGGCGAAAGCTCATCCACCTTCGTCAACGCCGCGACATTCTCGCTTATGCTAACCGGCGAAGTGCTCGATCCCCCTGAAGCGAAGCAACGCGGCATGGGCGCGACGTTGAAGCGCACGATGAACCGTCTGGGCGAGCCAGTTGTGCGCAAGGCAACGCTTCAGGCGATGAAGATCCTGGGCGGGCAATTCGTGTTTGGTCGCACCATCGACGAAGCGCTCGACCGTGCGAAGCCTGAACGCAAGATGGGGCTTACGCACAGCTTCGATATGCTGGGCGAAGCCGCCATGACCTATGCCGATGCAGGCCGCTATGCGCAGGCCTATCATCGAGCGCTTGATCGCCTTTCTAGCGAGGCTGCGGGCGGCGTTGCCAATTCGCCAGGAATTTCAGTGAAGCTCTCTGCGCTGCACCCGAAGTACAATTTCCTGCATGCAGACCAGGCGCGGACTGAACTGGTGCCGATCGTCCGCGATCTTGCGATCAAAGCGCGCGATGCCGACATTCATTTCACGATTGATGCCGAAGAAGCCGAACGGCTTGAGCTGTCGATGGATATCATCGAAGAGCTGGCATCGGACGACGCCCTTTTCCTCCGGCCCGATGGATCGCAATGGCAAGGGTTCGGCCTGGCCATCCAAGCCTATCAGAAACGCGGCGTGCCATTGTGCGATTGGGCCGCAAAGCTTGCCCGGCGCAACAACCGCCGCTTCTTTGTGCGGTTGGTCAAAGGCGCATATTGGGACACGGAAATCAAGCTGAGCCAGGTTGGCGGATATGATGATTTCCCGGTGTTCACCCGCAAGGTGGCCACCGATGTGTCCTATCTCGCCTGTGCCGCCCGCCTGTTTGAACACAGCGATGTCATCTTGCCCGCCTTTGCCACGCATAACGCGCTGACCATCGGGTCGATCAAAGCGCTGGCGGCTGGGCGTGCTTTCGAATTTCAGCGCCTGCATGGCATGGGTGAGGAAGTCTATGACGCGCTCGCAAAGGCGGAAGGCAATCATCGCACCAATGTTCGGATTTACGCGCCCGTAGGCGGGCACAAGGAACTGCTCGCATATCTGGTCCGCCGGCTTCTGGAGAACGGCGCGAACACCAGCTTCGTCAACCGCATGGCCGATGCGGACATTCCGGTCGAAGAGATGACCGGCGATCCTGTGGCCGAACTTGTGGCGCTGGATCCCAAGCGCAATCCGGCGATCCCGCTGCCGGCTGACATTTTCAGCAACCGCATTAATAGCGCGGGCGTGGATCTTGCCGATCCGCTTGTACTTGCACCTTTGCAGGATCAGCTTGCCGCGATTGGGACAAAGCACTGGTATGCCGCGCCAACATTTGCGGGCGAAGAAGCGGGCAAAGAGGCTCCGATCAATGCACCGCAAGATTTAACGCATGAGGTCGGCACACGCCGCGATTCCACCGAGCAAGAGGTTGCCGATGCGATCACCCGTGCGCTCGATATTCAACCCGGTTGGGATGCATTGGGCGGACAGAAACGCGCGGTAATACTGGAAGCCGCGGCTGAGCTGTTCGAAGACCATACAGTAGAGTTTCTGTCGCTGTGCCAGCGTGAAGCTGGCAAGACGCTGGTCGATGCTGTGCTGGAATTGCGCGAGGCCGTTGATTTCCTGCGCTATTACGCGGTTGAAGCGCGACGCCAGTTTTCCGGCCCGATCACGTTGCCGGGGCCGACCGGAGAGGAAAACCTATTGCGGATGCATGGACGCGGCGTCTTTGCCACGATCAGCCCGTGGAACTTCCCGCTCGCCATCTTCATCGGTCCGGCAGCCGCCGCGCTTGCGGCAGGAAATACGGTTGTTGCCAAACCGGCTGAACAAACCCCGCTGATCGCTGCAATTGCGGTCAGGCTCTGCCACGAGGCGGGCATGCCCAAAGAAGCATTCCAATTGCTGCCCGGGGCAGGCGATGTCGGGCAAATGATCACCAGTGACCCGCGCATAGCCGGCGTTGCCTTCACCGGCTCAACCGAGACCGCCCAGGCCATCAACCGCTCGCTGGCCGCACGAGAAGGCCCGATCGCGACCTTTATCGCGGAGACCGGCGGCCAGAAT
>Ga0181601_10005394_pt1 | contig 10611 bp, 6 predicted proteins | sample 041ome_8_FD_133020 | JGI IMG/M metagenome (GOLD analysis project Ga0181601, IMG submission 133020) | Coastal salt marsh microbial communities from the Groves Creek Marsh, Skidaway Island, Georgia - 041407BS metaG (megahit assembly) | ecosystem: Environmental > Aquatic > Marine > Intertidal zone... | reverse complement strand
GCATCTTTATTCTCTATTGCGACACCAAACTTACTTTCGTTGCGGCTAACATCAAATATTTCTGGTCCACCCGTGTGAACCTGCGGATTAATTCGAATGCCAATGAGACATGTAGAGTCCAGCGGAAATCTCTCTAATTCTTCAATAGAATTCACATTGACTAGCATTCCGAATAAACGGGACACTTCATCAATCTCACGCCTTGTTTTTACTGGAGAATCAAACACCACTTTATCTATGGGACATCCAGCATTTAACGCATAATGAACTTCTTCCATTGAAGCTGCCTCTAATCCAAACCCGGCATCCACAAGTGCTTTTAACATTTGAGCATGTGGATTCGTCTTGATGGCAATGGTATGAATACAAGTTGTAGGGAAACTTGACTTTAAATGTTTCAAGCGTTCATGTAAAGAAGGCAGATGAGCAACGAGCACACTGGTATCCTTCTGATCCACTACAGCATCAAAGTCAGCAATGATTTTTGATATTTCTGATTTTGAAATCAACCAAACATTTTTTGTGCGTATTCTTCAATAATCTCAATGGTGCGATAATCATTGTGTAGATCTATAGCATCCTCCTCAAGAAAAGCACGAACTGTATAGGCTCCTATTGCCAATCGAATAAAGCTTCGATCTCCATACTGTACCGGCTGACCAAAGAACACTTTTTTGATACCGTCCTTGTAACCTTCATGGGTAGATGTTGTAATAGCCTTAAAGAGATCTTTAAGTTCAGAATTATTCAAAGCATTTCCATTTACCCAAACCTGAAAACTAATTATGGACATATTCGTCTTCAGCTGATCTGGCATGAGCTTAAAGTAAGTTGAATCTTCTAAACGAGCCATTACTCCCATTGCCCATCTATTGATAATGTCGTCCGTCTGAGCAACCGACCAATAGCTGTATGCCTCCATTTCATCCAATGCTATTTCCCACCGCAAACGGAGTGCTTTATTTTCCTTTTCAGGCAAATATTCGCGCATATTTTGCATAAACCATGGCACGTCATAGGCAGAAAACAACTTACCGTATGGCTCAATAATAGAGGCATCTACCTGTTTAAGTTCTTCGCTCCATTTTCTTGGCACTAACATTGCCGCACAAAAGGGAGGTGCTTGAAAAAACTTGGAGCCAGTCAACATGATCATAACTCCCTTTTCTAATAACTCATGGATAAGTTTGGGGTCTACTCGGAATTGACACAGATCCACCACCCACATGGTGCCGTCATCTGGATCAATAATATCAAGATCATCTTTAATCCCCGATTTAGAACCAAAAACTAGAGAGCCTACAACCGCTGCATCTTTATTCGCATCGATTATTTCTTTCACTGATTTGCTTCGGTCTAGAATATTTCCTTCTTTGTCTCTTGCATCTAAGTAGTGAACCTCACTAATATGCTCAGGATCAACGAATTCTCCTTTAGGAATTTTATCGCCGAACTGATTGTAATTGGCATAAAACCTTGACTCTGAAGCATAGCCTGAGCCTGAGCCCAGTTCCTCCGGACAACTTACAATATTGATCAACTTTTTATTTGGGTTGAGCATTCCCTGAAACATCAAGGGGTAATACACTAAATCTGAACCTGAAGGGCCAAAGTAAATATCAAATGGATCATTAAACTCACTTCCTACTAAATCCCTTAGCCTATTGCTTTGCTTTTCTAACAAATTCTCATAGTTGAGTTCATCATACTTTCCTAAAAAGGCCTTAGCAACGCCATGAGAACGGCGCGTCAATAGATTTGCGGTACACGATCCTCGTTGCAATAAGGTTTCATATTGCACAGGATTTAAATGGTATTTGTTTCGATTGGTGCCTTCAACAATGTGCACTCTTTCGTCGCAACCTTGCTCTAAAATTTCACTTATTTCTGCCTTGCTAATTCTGCGGGCCATACTAATGAGTTCAAATGAGCCGGAAAAATACCACCTTATCAAGGGATTATCAAGATTAGCACACCTTATTATTCCACAAGTTTTGGTAGCTTGAGGGTCTAAATAACGAGCATAATTATCATGAAGAAATGGATGCCCATATTGCGAACATGGATTCTACCCATGGCAATTCTTTTAGGATTAAATGTAGCCTTCCTTAGCCCTGCATACTTTAATGGCGATATTCTTGACCAAGACGATATCAAACTGGGTTGGGCGAAAAGCAAAGAGATTAGAGATTACAGAGATGCAACGGGTGAAGAACCGCTTTGGACCAACTCCATGTTCAGTGGAATGCCTGCTGCACAAATCTCCACCAAATACGGCGGAAATATTTTTGAATACATAACCGCTGCAGTACGCACTATCGGCGGTAAAACCTCATCTACCTACATTATTTTTTACTTAATGATAGGTGGATTCATAGGCCTACGCGGCTTGGGCGTGAACCATTGGCTCAGTACCATAGGCGGATTTGCTTACGGCTACAGCGGTTTCTTTATCATTGGATATGCAGCAGGTCACAATGCCAAAGTAAATACTGCGGCATTTATCCCCATGATGATCATGGCCATGCTATTAATTTTTGAGAAGAAAAATTGGAAAGCAATGATACTATTAGCCATTTTCGCTGGGCTCAGTATTCATCGCAATCACTTCCAAATCACCTACTATGCGGGAATCTTCATGGCAGTAATTTGGGTCAATTACTTTGTTAAGTATTTCAAAGAAAAGGCATTACCAGAATTTGCAAAGTTCACGGGAGTCATGCTGCTGGCAGGCGCGCTGAGTATAGGACCGAATCTTGCGAATATGTGGGGTACCAAAGTATATACTAAAGAGAGTATGCGAGGAGGTATCTCAGAATTGACTGAACGAAACCAAAACCAAGGAGAAGGTGGCCTTTCATTTGATTATGCAATGTCCTGGTCAAGTGGAATCTATGAAACTGTTGCCATGGTTATCCCAAATGCCGCAGGTGGTGGCATGATGGTAGATTACTCCAAAATGGGAACTGAAACCTACGATCAATTATTTAAGGCCTTCCGTCAACAGGGAATGAATGCGAGCAAAGCAGAAGCACAAGCGAATCAATATATGGGTGCAGCTTTTATGAAATGGACCGGCGAAAGCATGGGCAACGGCGCCTATTATGTGGGAGCAGGTGTTTTTATGCTCTTTTGTTTAGCCTTCTTTTCAGTAGGTGGAACCATTCGAAATTGGGTAATCGCTTCAAGCGTACTTTTCCTTTTCATGGGCTGGGGCTCCAATTTTGAGACATTTAATGCGTTATTGTTTGATTACCTCCCGCTTTACAACAAGTTTCGTGTTCCTTCCATGGCCATGGTTATTCTATTCTTTTTAGTGCCTTTTTATGGACTATATGGATTAAATGCATGGATGCAGTTTGATAAGAAAAAACGATTTGAAACTTTTAAAAAGGGTGTGGGGCTTTTTGGGGCTTTTATACTTCTTTTTGGACTAATCGCACCTTTTGTGATGGATCTAGAAGGTGCCAGAGACGCTGGGTTTACACAGCAAGGTTTTTCTTTGGATCAGCTCATTGGCGACCGCAGAGGAATTATTACAAGTTCTGCAATGCGTTCTTTACTATTTGGCGGCCTTACTGCTCTAACCTTATATGTATGGCATATTGGTAAATTAAAAGAAGTGGCAGCAGTGATAGTTTTAGGAGCTATTACCTTGGGCGATTTATTCCTTTTCAATCGCGATCAGTTAGAATTAGACGACTTCCAAACCAAGCGTCAATGGGAAGCACAATATGCGCCAAATGCTGCAAACCAAACCATTTTAAGAGACGCTGACCCACACTTCCGTGTGTGGAATTCATTGGCGGGTCTCACCAACGATAGTTATACGAGTTACCACCATAAGAGTATTGGCGGTTACCACGGTGCCAAATTACAACGCTATCAAGACCTCATTGACAACCAGCTTAATAAGCAAAATATGGCATGCTTTAATATGCTCAATGCCAAATACATTATTACCCAAGGAGGAAACGGACAACCCCAAGCACAACGCAATCCAAATGCATGCGGGAATGCTTGGTCCGTGAATACTGTAAATATTGTTGCAAATGCAGATGCTGAGATGGCCGCACTTTCTAGCTTCAACCCTAAGACTTCGGCAATTGTGGATACTCGTTTCAGCGATTATCTTGGGAACCAAACCACCTTTGCTCCGGCTAAACTCAAGCTCACCAGCTACGACCCAAAATACATGGAGTACAGTTTTGAAGGTGGTGATGCGTTTGTGGTATTCTCTGAAATCTACTATGAAGGATCAGGAAACGATTGGCAAGCTTACCTAGATGGCGCGCCAATAGATCATATTCGCGTGAATTACACACTCAGGGGAATCAAAGTTCCCGCAGGCAAGCACGAAATCGTCTTTGAATTTAAGCCAGACTCCTACTATACTGGAAAAAAGGTAAATATGGCTGGCTCTGCCATTCTTTTACTCTTACTAGCCTACTTTGGGTGGACGACGTATAAAGAGAGAAAACAGTAAACCAAACAAGAAATACTTTAAATAGAACCGCCAGCACGATGCTGGCGGTTTTTCTTGAATCCAATTTTATTCAAAAATAGCTTGGAGTACTGCTTTAGCCTGAAGGCTCCGTTCGTATTTATGGGTTAATGCTGAATCCAAGCGCGGACAATTTTCTTTATGAGCTTGGATAAAGTCCACAATTCCTTGGGTGTTTTCATAGCTAAATACATCACCCGCGTTTACTGAACGAATAATTTTTGCCGCATCACCTTGGATTGGACCTAGACCCAATATTGGATTACCTGCACCCATGTAATCAAACAATTTACCTGGCACATGACCCTTTGCACTATCGACCTCTGGCAACAAAAACAATGAAAGATGACTAGCCATCATAATGGAGTTCAACTCTTTCTTGGGCACATAGTCAATAAATTCTAGCTGTACATGTGCTTTAGACTTTTCTAACCGTTCCTTACTCAATCCGTCCCATGAACCAATAACCTTTAGATGAATACTAAAGTCAAGATGATTCAATGCCTTGATAAAATCTTCTACCGGATACTGGGCAGCAAGTGTTCCAGCATAGGTGATGGTGAACTGCGCTGGGCGAACTTCATGATGACCAGAAAAATCTTCTTGATCAAATCCATTTGTGATTGTATGAATTTTAGATTCTGGTTGGGCGCCCTTTGCTGCATATAATTTACTCCATGCGGGACTTACACTAATAAGCTGATCACAAGAGGCAAACACCTTTCGCTCTAAATTACGCTCATAAATCCGTGTTAAAAGGGTTGGATAAAATTTTCGGTAATAATAAATGTCTGTCCATGGATCACGGAAATCAGCCGTCCAATTCACACCGAAATTGTTTTTGATTCGCAAACCTATTAATTGTGAACTATGAGGTGGTGATGTCGTTATCCAGTGCTGAACGTTTTGCTCCTTGATAATCTTAGTTACAGCAATATATGCATGGTTGTTCCAACCTTTTCGAGCATCTGGTACAAAGAAATTCCCTCTAACAAATCTGGCAATTTTTTGGACTAATCCCACTTGAGCTTCCTCTCCTGAAAACCCACTAAATGGAACCTTCTTTTTACCTGTCACTTTCTTATATGCACCAAACTTTTCGCTTGTTCCTGTACGTATTACTGTAATTCCATTGTCCACATCCGTATAGAGTCCTTCATCCCGCAATGGATAGGTTGCCTTTTCTGCATCAATAGTCACAACAAAAATCTCCACCCCTTCACGCGCAAGGTACTTGCTCAACTTAAGCCAGCGTTGAACTCCAGGACCACCTGCTGGTGGCCAATAATATGTTATTATTCCTAGTTTCAAGGCTTTTTGTCTTCCTTCACCTCTTCGTAGTTAATGTACTCTCCTACGTTCTTATTCACCTTACTGCGCTTTTCAGGATTCCCTTTAGCAGGTGGTTTCTTTCTACGTTGCGTTGGCTTCACACGAAAAAATCTATCAAGAGATTTGAATATGAAATAAGCCAGAATAGTGAATGCGATAAATCTAATCACTGAATCAAAATTTTTTCAAGATAAAAAGAATCCCGGGGTGCTGAACTCCGGGATTTCAATAATGTAGTCAACAACTAACGGCTCAAATACAAACTGCGTTCGCTGTATAATTTTTTGAAGACGGGGTCTTTTAAGTCTTTGATGAATCGAATCTCCTCTCCGGTGGATTTCATTTCCGGTCCAAGCTTTTTATTGACATTAGGAAACTTACTGAAAGAAAATACTGGAACTTTAATAGCAAACCCTTCCATCTGAGGATTAAAATCAAAATCTTTCACCTTTTTTGATCCTAGCATCACCTTAGTAGCATAATTCACATATGGCTCACCGTATGCTTTACAAATGAAAGGCACTGTTCTAGAAGCACGAGGGTTGGCTTCAATGATGTACACGATATCATCTTTGATTGCAAATTGGATATTTATTAATCCTTTTGTATCCAGCGCCTTAGCAATATTGACCGTATGCTCCTTAATTTGTTGCATCACCAGTGGACCTAGATTAAAAGGCGGCAATACTGCTGAACTGTCTCCGGAGTGAATGCCACAAGGCTCAATGTGCTCCATTATTCCAATGATGTAGGCATCTTCACCGTCGCATATGGCATCGGCCTCAGCTTCAATAGCGCCGTCAAGGTAATGATCTAGTAGAACCCGATTCCCCTCAAACTCCTTGAAAAGATTAATTACATGACGTTCTAATTCCTCCTTATTTATGACAATTTTCATACCCTGGCCTCCCAATACATACGAAGGTCGGACCAAAATGGGGAAACCTAGTTGATCTGCTATGTCTAGCGCCTCATCCGCATTGGTAGCAACGTCAAACTTGGGATAGGGAATATTAATTTCTTTTAAAAGTGTCGAAAATGAACCTCGATCCTCAGCTAAATCTAGTGCTTCGTAGGACGTTCCAATAATCTCTATACCGTATCGGCTCATTTTTTCCGCCAATTTCAGCGCGGTCTGTCCACCCAATTGGACAATCACACCCTTTGGCTTTTCATGAAGTATAATGTCATAGATATGCTCCCAGAAAACAGGCTCGAAGTACAATTTATCTGCTGTATCAAAATCGGTACTAACTGTTTCAGGATTGCAATTAATCATAATCGTTTCATACCCTTCTTCCCTGGCACTTAATACGCCGTGTACACAACTGTAGTCAAATTCAATTCCTTGACCTATACGATTTGGACCTGAGCCCAAAACCATGATTTTTTCTTTCTCACTGACCACACTTTCGTTTTCAATTACCTCAACCCCATCTGAGTTTACAAACGGCATCTCAAAAGTGGAATAATAATAAGGTGTTTGCGCAGGGAATTCTGCCGCACAGGTATCTACTAGTTTCCAAACTCGTTTTATACCTAATTCTGTTCTCTTATGGTGCACCTCGCTTTCCAAAGCGCGAACCATATGGGCAATTTGACGATCCGCAAAACCTTTCATTTTTGCTTCTTGAATCAGTTCTTTAGGCAACGAATCTAAGGAGTGCTTTTCTATTCGACCTTGAACCTTTGATAAATCCTCTATTTCCTTCAAGAACCACATATCAATGCGAGTGATATCATAAATCGTCCGCAATGGAATACCCATTTGAATGGCATCATAAATGACAAATAATCGGTCAGATGAGGCATATTCTAGCTTATGCAAAATTTCATCCTGGTCACTCAAACCTTTGCCGTCTGCGCCCAATCCGTTTCGTTTAATCTCCAAAGATTGAGCCGCCTTGTGCAGAGCTTCTTGAAAACTCCTGCCAATACCCATAACCTCTCCAACTGCCTTCATTTGAATGCCCAATCGGGTATCTGCACCTTCAAATTTCTCAAAGTTCCAGCGTGGAATTTTAACAATCACATAGTCCAACGTGGGCTCAAAATAAGCCGTAGTGGTCTTAGTAATTTGATTCATTAGTTCATCAAGCGTATATCCAATGGCCATCTTGGCGGCAATCTTAGCAATAGGGTAACCCGTTGCTTTAGAAGCCAAAGCAGAAGACCTGCTCACTCTAGGGTTAATCTCAATAGCTACTATATCTTCTTTTTCGTCTGGACTAACGGCAAACTGAACGTTACAACCACCGGCAAATGTTCCAATGCTGCGCATCATTTTGATGGCCATATCACGCATCTTCTGATACGTGGTATCACTCAATGTCATCGCAGGAGCTACAGTAATAGAATCACCTGTATGAATTCCCATGGGGTCCATATTCTCAATGGAACAAATGATAATGATATTATCATTTTCATCACGAAGTATTTCCAGCTCGTATTCCTTCCAACCCAGCAAGGCCTTATCAATCATCACTTCATGAATGGGACTAATTTCTAAACCTCTGCTCAATGCCGTGTCAAATTCTTCTTCAGTATGCACAAAAGTTGCACCGGCACCACCTAAAGTAAAAGAGGCCCTAACACAAAGGGGGAAACCAAATTCTTGAGCAGTTTCTTTACCACGCAAAAAGCTCTTCGCTATTCTAGAAGGTGCCATTGGGATATCTATTTGCTCCATCAACTTGCGGAACTCATCTCTATCCTCAGTAATGTTAATGGCGTCAATATCTACACCAATAATTTTCACATCATGCTCTTCCCAAATACCCTGCTTTTCTGCCTCAATACATAGATTTAAAGCGGTTTGTCCACCCATGGTTGGAAGTACCACATCTATATCTGGATGTATATTGAGAATCTCTTCTATGCTCTCAAAGGTGAGGGGCTTCAAGTAAATATTATCCGCAACCACCTCGTCCGTCATAATGGTTGCTGGATTTGAATTGATTAAAGTAACGGTAATTCCTTCCTCTCTGAGTGAGCGTGAAGCTTGAGATCCTGAGTAATCAAACTCACATGCTTGGCCAATTACAATTGGTCCTGATCCGATAATTAAAACGTGCTTAATGGATGAATTCTTCGGCATGAACTTAAGATTTGTACAAATTTAGTTGGCATAGGGCCAAAAAAAAGGTGTTGCGATTAGCAACACCTTATATATTATCAAAAGGTTTTTAACATCTTAACCTTTATAATTTCCTTTATCACTCACAGTTAATCTCTTACGCCCCTTGGAACGACGAGAAGCCAAAACTTTACGGCCATCTGCGCTTTCCATTCTCAAACGGAATCCGTGCTTGTTTCTACGCTTTCTATTACTAGGTTGAAATGTACGTTTCATAACTCTAACTATTTTCCCACTTATTCGGGGGTGCAAATATAACTCTCAGAATCTTTTCTGCAACTCTAGAGAGAAAAAAAATATTTATAGAAATCTATAAAAATGGAGTAGTCAAAACTCAACTTCGAAAATAAAAAGTCTATATTGAAATTTAATGATTTGTAACCCAACCAGCCATTACCAATGGACACAATTGAAACAAACTCACAAGGAATGTGGGACTCTAGGTTCAGTAAGAGAATTTATGCTTACGGAAAGTTACCCAACGCATTCTTTGCTCAGGAGTTAAGTAAAATCCGCACGGCGGGTATTCTGCTACCAGCTGAAGGAGAAGGACGAAATGCTGTACATGCTTTGAAAAACGGATGGAATGTTATTGCATTTGATCAAAGTGAAAAGGGACGAGAGAAAGCCTTGTCTTTAGCCGCAGAAAACGGAGTGGAACTAGATTATACCATTGCAGACGCCAATAACTTCCAATGTCCCGTCCTAGTGGACGTTCTAGCCTACACCTATTTGCATCTCCCCTCTCCCAATGCTGAATCTGTTTATGCTCGTCTAAATAACTTTTTGGCTCCGCAAGGAAATTTGATTTTTGAGGCGTTTTCTACAAAAAACATCGGAATGGGAAGTGGAGGCCCTCAAACAGAAAGTATGTGCTTCACCGTAAGTCAAGTGAAGGCTCTATTTGAAAATTTCAACCACGTTGAAGTTTGGGAAGAAAAAATAAATCTTGAAGAGGGACTCTATCACTCCGGAGAATCATGGGTCATACGCGCTAAAGGCACAAAATAATTCACCGCATTATTATTTGTATGTTTGCACCCGATTTAAGGGTGTCCATCTTCCATGTAGGCTAAAAATTGTAAGGAAGCGCTGACACTCAAGTAGGCGCACCCAGCGGAACTGGGCAATTTTAACGGTCACTTTTGACCCCCTTTATGGAAACGTACAAAGACAGCGGTCTTCACCCGGATATTATTCGTGGTGTAGAAGCTTTAGGATTCGTGGAACCGACTCCTATTCAAAAAATGAGCATCGAACATCTGCTCGAAGAATCTACAGATTTAATAGCATTCGCACAGACAGGCACAGGTAAAACTGCAGCATTCTCTTTGCCGATTTTACATCAATTGGAAGAAGATGTCCCACATGTTCAAGCCATCGTTTTGGCACCAACAAGAGAGCTGTGTCTTCAAATCGCAAAAGACATAGAATCTTATGCGAAATTCATGGATGTCCGAGTTACCGCAGTTTATGGTGGTTCTCCTATATCAATGCAAATCAAGTCCCTCCAGGCAAAGCCTCAAATAGTTGTGGGAACACCGGGTAGAACTCTTGATTTAATTGAAAGACGGAAACTTCGAATAGAAGACGTACAGTTTTTAGTGCTAGATGAAGCAGATGAGATGCTAAGCATGGG
>Ga0181601_10005378_pt1 | contig 10632 bp, 6 predicted proteins | sample 041ome_8_FD_133020 | JGI IMG/M metagenome (GOLD analysis project Ga0181601, IMG submission 133020) | Coastal salt marsh microbial communities from the Groves Creek Marsh, Skidaway Island, Georgia - 041407BS metaG (megahit assembly) | ecosystem: Environmental > Aquatic > Marine > Intertidal zone... | reverse complement strand
TCGACCCGTCGACGCCGACCCGTCGTCGAGACCTCTCGAGGGGATCCGCGGCGCGGGCGGTCCGCGGCGCGTGTGTGAGTCGCACCGCGGACGGTTCTCCCTTCCTCGCGCGCGCGCGCGCGCCCCGGCCCGGCTCGCCACGAGACGGACGCTCTTCGGCACTCGACGTCGTCTGCACATCTCGACGCAGAGGACGCACGATCGGACGGACGAACGGACGGACGGACGGACGGACGGACGGACGGACGGACGGAGTGGGCGGCGCGCGACGACGGCGCGCGACGACGGCGCGGGACGGACGGACGAACGCCGAAGAAGGCGCGCGCGCGCTCGAGGGAATTAATTAATTACGCCCAGCCCAGCCCTCTTTGACTGATTCGATCGATCGATCGATCGGTTCGAGAGACGACCACGAAGGAGGACGAACGATCGATCGACGACGCGACGATGACGGCGGAGACGGAAACCGGCGGTGGCGACGCGGTGGGCGCGAACGGCGGGGATAGGGCGGCGGCGTCGGCGGACGACGACGGGTGGGTCACCGCGGGACGAGATCATCATCAACAAGGACGCAAGTCGACGGATGGGAACCGCGACGCGACGAAAGCGACGACGGGTGGGAAATGGAAAGAGGACGGATCAGCGTCAGGTGGTGGTGGTGGTGGCGGTGCGAGCGGGAAACGCGAGGGATCGCGGAGGAGCAAGTACGGCGGCGGTAAGGATGGTTGGGGAAAAGCGGAGGGCGACCGGGGAGGACGCGACCGAGACGGGAAACGAGACGGCTGGGGCGGTGGGAAACAGTGGGTCGACGGGGATAGCGGCGGGAATAAAACGTCAGGGACCAACGGGGAGGCGGCGGCGTCTGGGGCGAGAGCGGATGGAGGCGACGGTGGACGACGCGCGGGTACCGGGCGGGCTCAGCGAGACGGGATTCCGACGAGGCCGGCGGGACGCGGGTTCACCATGGGTCGAGGGAAGAATGGCGGGCAAGCGCTCGAATTGAGTCTCGGGGCGTTAAAGGTGAGCAGCGTGAGCGATGCGTTTTACGAATCCATCGTCGCGAAGAAGGCTGCGAAAGGTCAGTTCGCCGACGCCGCCGACTCGAACGCGGCTGCCGAAACTGAAACCGCCACGGATTCTCCTCCTGAAGCGAAGAAGAATATAGAGTCAGCCGAGCCGAAGAAACCGATGGTGAAATACCGCTACGATGCGTTGGAATTGGTGACGATTCTTCGTCAACTCGAAGAGGCGAATGCGTGCGTGCTTCCCGAAGACGTGTGCGGAACCAACGTTCCGCTCAAGAACATCAAACCCGGCGACGCGCTCTGGGAGCTCACGATGCTCGGACGACACGGCGACTGGTCAAAGACTGATCAGTCGACGGCGGCGCCTCCGGAACCGAAAACGACGACGGCGGCGGTCAAGTCGAAGGATGACAACATGCCCGAATGGGCACAAGAAGGTAACTCTTTGGCGGATGCGAGCATTACAGATGACGGTTTCCTCGGCGGTACGCTTCCAGAGCTCACGCCCGAGGAACGTCTCGGTTTAGCGGGTCTCGCGCAACCTTCCAATGGAGCTGCGGCGCCACAGCGCACGTCTTCTAGATTTGTAGCGTTGGAGGAAGAGGAGACGCTCATGCCGCACATGTCTCACATAGGAAGCATGATGCAACCGCCGCCGCAACAGCAGCAGCAACAGCCGCCACCGATGCAAATGCCACCTATGCGAATGCCGCCGCAGCAGCAACAACAACCGCCACCCGTTCCGATGAATGTAGATTGGCTCTATCTCGACCCGCAGCAGCAGCAGCAGGGTCCATTCTCTCGACAAGAGCTCATCGAGTGGCACCAAGGCGGGTTCTTCCCGAATGATTTGCCGTGTAAACCTATGGATGCTCCGCCGGGCGCGCCGTTCATGCCGTTAATTGAGTTGCTTAAGAATGGTTGGAGGTATGGTATCCCCATGCAACAACCGCCACAGCAGCAACAGCAACAGCAGCAACAACAACAACAACCGCAAGGCGGTGGATTGCCGCCCTGGCTCACGCAGCAGGGTCAACAACCGCCGGGTGGTCCGCCGCCGCAGATGCAAGCGCCGCGAGGTAGAACTTTAGAGGAGATTGAACAATCGCACGGTATTGCTCGCACGCCGCCGCCGCAAGGGTCACAACCACTAAAGACGAACGTATTGGCGAACTTTGCGGCTGGTCTCGGTATTTCGAGCCAAGCGGGCGCTCTGCCTCCGGCAGCCAAGGGCATGACACTCGCAGAGCTCGAGGGACGGCACATGCATGATCGGGCGAGCAGGTTAGAAGTTGCGAGCGCTGACGCGTCTCACAAGTGGGACGCGCCGCCGGCGGCGAGAGATATACCGCCAGCGCAAATGCCACCGCGACCTGAACCAATGCCAGAGCCTCCAAAACCTAGTGGTCCTGCTTGGGGCGGCGCAGCGCCCGCGCCACCGCCGCAAGTAGTCGGTAAGACGCTGCTCGATATTCAGAGAGAGGAGGAGGCGAGAGCCGCCGAAGCGGCGAAGAACGCGCCTCCGCCCAACATGAACACGGCGTTTGGCGGCGCCTGGGGCGCTGGTTCTGGCGGCTCTGGCAAGAGCTTAAAGCAAATTCAAGATGAAGAGGCTGCGGCTGCCGCGCGGCGCGCCGCGCAAGCGGCTGAGCAACAACGAGCTGTCGCGACGTCGGGCGGTTGGGCTGCGGCGGCGGCGACGGGCGTGGTTCAACCGAAACCAGTGCCACCCGCGCCGCGTCCAATGGCTGTCCCACGAACTGTTCCGGCGCCGAGACCAACCGTCGCGGAGGCGAACGTTTCCGCGCCGTTGCCCCCGCAGCCAGCCCCGAGCGCCGGCCCAGGAGGTTCTCCGCCTCTGAATGACAAGAATGCACTTCGACGTTGGTGCAAAACGCAAATGTCTCAACTAAACAACTCTGACGACATGACTCTGGTTGACTTTTTACTCGGTCTTCCCTCCGCCGGCGAAGTTCAAGAGTACGTCGCCCTCTATCTTGGCAAGACACCGCAGGCAAACGCATTTGCGACCGAGCTGATTCGTCAAAAGCGCGCCGATCCTTCCCTCGCCAGCGGTCTCGGCAACAGCGAGATGGCCAAGGTTGCCGCGCAAACCGGCGGATCTGGCGCCGCCGGCGGTTTCACCGACGACGTCGACAATGACGCCGGCTGGTCTTCCGCGAGCAAGAAGAAGGGCCGTTGATGATGCGCTTAGGTAGTTTCGATAGCACGCGCCACATTGGCGCGAGATATGACTTTCATTTCTGTTATACATACCGCACTACGAACACATAAGAAAACACTGAAAAAACGCACTTTTCCCGAAACGTAATCGTCACGTCGTCACAAAACGTCGTCTCGACCGAACCGCGACCGAGTAGATCGCAGAGAAGAAAAGGTCAAACACATGGTGCGTACGCGCGTGACATCAGCATCGCGATCGCGTCGCGCGTTGAACACGACTGTTGCGAAAACGACACGACATTCCAAAATCTCGTCGATCGGCAACGACCCGACGACTGACGCGCGCAAACACGCACTCGTCCATTCTGAACCGCAGTCGAACGTGCGGGGACTTCGAGACATAAACGGCGATGAGAGCGCGCGCAGTGGACGCGACGGGGACTCGCACTCGGACGGACCGGAGCCGCAAGAGTGGTACACCGGAGGCGCTTCGAGCGGACAAGCGGTGATTGACCCGAGAGAACGACCCGAGGCGCGCCTGGCGTCCATGTTTTCATCCGCGCGGGCGCACGGCGCGGTGGATGGACGCGCAGAGGATATGAACCCGAACGAGGCGAGAAACGGTGGTGGTGGTCAAGGGGCGTTTCGAGGACGAGCGCGAACCTTGGCTGGCGGAGACGAGGAAGCCGAGACAGCGGATGCCGAAGAAAATGCAAATGACGAGGGAATCGTGAGCCGAGTGGTGACGTTTTGGCAGAATGGGTTCACCGTGGACGACGGTCCGTTGCGCGGATTCGACGACCCGGCGAACATGGCTTTCATGGAATCCATCGCGCGGGGCGAGGCTCCAGCAGAGCTCGCCCCGGCGAGCCGAACGCAACGCGTCAACATCAACCTAGTGCAAAAGCATGCCCCGTACGAGGAACCGAAAGGACCAAAGTACACGGCATTCGGCGGTTCTGGCCGCACGCTCGCGAGCGATTCCACCGCCGCGGGTGCGCCGAGCGCGAGCGATTCCGCCGCGGCGGTCGCGAGCGTCGCCGAATGGTCTGTCGACGACACCCAACCGACGACCTCCATCCAAATCCGCCTCCGAGACGGCAGCCGACTGGTTGGAAAGTTCAACACGTCCCACACCGTCGCACACATTCGCGCATTCATCGCGAGTTCCCGACCGGATGACTCCACCGCGTACGCCTTGCAACTTTCGGGTTTCCCGCCCAAAGCGCTCGACGACAACGCCGCCACCATCGCCGCCGCCGGTCTCGCCGGCGCCGTCGTCATCCAACGCTAAGAATAGCTAAGACCTTTCTTTCGATGAAACGCACACTTACACACACACACGCCCCCTTCCGCGCGCGTTTACCAGCCATGGATGTGATAGCTCGCTCTTCGTCGTCGCGATCTCTTCGTCCTAGTCAGCATTTGCACTCGTTGGATAACGCACTTCGCACTCCACTCTTTGACGCTCGTCTCGCGCCATGTCGACGCTCGCCCCGCGTCTCGTCGCGCCCCGAACGACCGCGAAGCGTTGCCGTGCGGTCCGGCGTCGTTCAAGCGTCGCGCGCGCGTCCGGCGTCGTTCCGCAGTACGGCGACGCCGTCTTCGATGCGGCGACTCGCGAGGCATTCGCGAGCGGTGAAGCCTTCGTCGCGGACGCCGAACAAGCGCGGGTGATTTGGGACGACGGGTGGGATTTTTTAGACGTGCGGTGCGACGCAGAGATTGAATTCTTCGGCGCGTTGCCCAACCCGCCGCCGGGAACGGTCGGGGGTGCGTGCGAGGTCATCGTCGTGAGCGGACCGGAAAAGGTGAGACACGTGCCGCTGGTGACGTCGACGGGGTATCGGTTCGATTCATCCGTCGGGAGGAAGGTTTTTATGAATCAGGAGGTGAATGTAAACTTTGTCGCGGATGTGGAAAAGTTTTTCCCGGATAAAAAAGAGGCAAGGATTGTCGTGGTGTGTTCGGATGGGCGACAACGCGCGGTGCGAGCCCTGGAACTTCTCGAAGAAGCCGGGTACGAACAGCTCGTGCTCTTGCGCGGGGGGTTCACGCTGTATAATCGCGGATGGGATGGTAAATTGAAGCGGCGAATTCCACATGGGGAATTTTGTAGCAATTATTACGCGAACGGCGACGTGCAGCAGTTTAGTCGAGGAGATCGTGCGGGGAACCAGAACGATGCCATTGAATTTGGTCCGTGGCAGGATGAAAACGATTGGAAGACGGCACTCGAAGCGGCGTAGACTTATAGACAGACGTTCCCAGTCGGTTTTCAGTACATATTACAATTTGCGCCTAAAACGCGTCGGCGTAACGATTCATGATTTGATGATGCGCGAGCGACAACGTCTGCACGTGCGGACGCATCCACTCTGGACCCATCGCGCGTTGCGACAAACCGAGCGTTTTCAACGCGTTTTGTCGAATCACAGACGCTCTGTTTTCGCACGCATCGACGAGGCCGGCAAGAATAGGCGGCAAGACGTCTTCGAGATCCGATTTAGACGCTCTGCCGAGCGCGATGCTGGCGCAAAAGAGCGGAGCGACAGAGTTGCCGTGCCCGTGAATCATCGGCGCGAGGCTCGCGAGGGCGTCGGAAACGGCGACAGATGGATTGTTGAAGACCACTTTAAGTGCCCAGAATGCGTGCGCCGCAATGTTTTCGTTGATATCATCCATCGCCGAACACATTTGAGACACGACGAGCGGTAGGTACGGCGTGAACTTTTCGCAATCCGATTCGACGACGGACGCAATCGTCTTGAGCGAATCCACCACGACATCGACGTCATCGTCTCGTAATCCTTCGAGCGCAGCGACGATGCGTTCGCCGAGACCTCGCGCCGGGGTCGTTGAAGAAGGCTTGCTCGGAGTGGAGTCGATACGCATCGATTCGTACGAACGATTGAGCGACGCGACGTTTTGGTCTTCATACTCTTCATCGGCATCCATTCCGCTCGCCGACGCATCGGGTGTCGCTGGCTTGGTCGGTGGGCTCGGCGGACGCTCCAAAAATGGTCTGATGATGTCGGCGAGCTTGGGAACTCTGCGCTCGACCGCGTCCATGAAACGCACGCGCTTGTATTCAGAAGCGGCGAGTAGGCGCCTCGGCACAACCGCGCCGTCGACGTGCGAGTGAATAGCTGCCAAGTTGGACCCGGCTGCTTTCGCGAGAGGCGCATCGACATCGCACGCAAGCTCAACCGTCATGTCAATCCAAGATTCAAGATCTTCGGATACCGATGCCGGGGCGTGCAACACTTCCTCCGACCCGCCTCCTCGGCCGCAGAGAACGTACAACGCGAATTCGAGGACACCAGTCTTCGTCTTTGCCGTCGCGGCGAGATGCAACGAGCGAAGCAATGCCGGAAGTAGGTGGTCTGGGGTGTACATGTCTCCAATCGCCGCCAAAGCTTCAGACGAGAGCGTTCTCGTCGCTTCGCGGTAATCCGTCAGGCATTCAAACACAGCCAAACATAAATCTGGCAACGACTGCCTCACTTCCTCCGATGCGATGCACACGAGCGTCGCCACTGATTCTAGAGCTGCGTCCAGGACGACGCCGTTGGTGTCGGATATGAAACCGAGAAGAAGCTCAGCGATGCGCGACGCGTGGAGCGCCACTTGCGCTTCCAGATGCACAGCACGCGCGCCGTGCGTACGCGTATCAGCTTCGTCCAAAGCGTCGCGAAGTCTCGCACTCGCCTCTGCGCGAGACGAGTGTTCCGCCGATCTCTCGACTCGCTCGGCAAACATGACTGCGTACGAAATGGCGTGATCATCCACTGGCGCAGAATCTGCTTTGGCTGGGACTTCCTTCGTTCGTCGCGGTTCCGCCGCCGCCGCCGCGGTGGCACTCGGAGCGATTCGGACAGCGCCTCCTGATAAAGACCCACTCTGGGTGCGTCGCACGCTCGGCGTCTTGTTCGCCATCGCCGCGCGCTTCGAAGTCACTTCGCCCACCGTTCTTTGTTCGCCAGTTTCCTCCGACACGCTGTCGACGGTGAGATCGGAGAGACTTCTCGAAAGCTTTGAGTCGACGCGAGTCAAAATGTCTCGACTAATCGCTGGAGACGTGACGGATAAAATTTCAAAGCACGCCTTGGCGTTGGCCCGAACCGCGGCGTCCGCGTCCGAGAGACACACGCGAACGGCGTCACCGATGGCGTCCAGGTTACGCTTACTGAGTTCCCAACTCTCGAGAATAAGAGTGAGATACTCGATCACGTATGCGCGCATTTTTGGCGAACGCTCTGAGGACACGGTGTCTGCCAATCTCTGCACCACCTTGGGGGATTGGCAGTGCGTGATGATGCCACGGATGCACGCGTTTCCGCTATCTGCAATGACGGCAATCGTGATCACCGTCGTACGAAGCAATGCCATGATGAGCGGTTCGATGCAAGGCTCGAACGCGTTTGTTGCCGATCGAGCCAAGGCGACGAGCAAATGCGCTGCTTGCTTCACCACCGCACTTCGTCGATCACTCACCTGTGCGATGAGCGGTTCGATCATCTTCAGCAGCGACGCGGCGAACGCGTCTTCAAAAGCATCGCCCCCACCACCAAGGGCGATCGCCTCCAATCGAACCATGGCGGCGATGCGCTTGAGCCAATCTTGTTCGGGGCTCAAATCGCGAGCGATTCGATCCATGGCGCGCGTCAACTCCTTCTCTGTGGAAATCCGCTCTGGCGCCGGCGGGACCAATCCATCGACGATCGGTGCGGCGTGCGCTTTTGATCCTACGAGACGTCCAGGCACCGCAGACGGCCGCGTCCGCTTTTCCTCCGTCGTCGCTGTCGTCGTCATCGCCGCCGCCTTTGCGCCCGCCGATGACGCGAATCGCCGCTCCAAATCCTTGGCGTGTTGCGGTCGCATCTCGTTTCTCTCCGACTCAAATTCCTCTCGCACCGCGTCTGGAAACACCCCAAAAATAAGCATCGTCGTTTCCATCGCCTTTTCTCTCACCACCGCCTCTCGATCGCGCAAACACTTGGCGCACTTTTTAAACGCCTCGCGCGCCTCGTCTTCATTCGCCGTTCCAGCCTCGACGCACGCCCCCAGAATCTCCAACCCTGAAACCCTAAACCGCCAATTCGCGTGCGTCCACGCGAACCCCAACCTTTCCTCCAAATCTTTCATCTCCATCGCCTCTGCATCGCACGTCGCGAACGCCGTCACCGTCTTGGTCGCGTCGGCTCGAATATCGCTCCTCGCGCTTCCCAAAATCTCCCGCACCCCCGACCACACCGCCCGAACCCCTCGTCGCGCATCTGCCCCGGCCGGCAGCGCCGTCACAATTTTACGCATCGCGATGAGCGCCGACCGCGCTTTAAACGCGTTCGCGTCCCGTATCGTCGGTTCCAACGCTTTCAGTTGTTCGTTCACATCTTGATTTTGGTTTTGATTCCGTTCCTCCTCTTCCGTCGTCGTCGTCGTCGTCGCCATCGTCGCGCGCCTCGCGCCGCCTTTCCCTCCGTCGTCGCCGGTCTTCATCGCGCGTTCTTCGCCCTCGCCTCGTCGCGATCGACGCGCGGCGCACACTGACGACGACGGAAACTCTCGAATTCGTCCCAGCGCGGCGCGTCGTCGAGCTGTTGTTTGTTGCGTTTAAAAACAGATCCACCCGACCCGTCTCGTCGTCACTCATCGACGGAAACCCGTCGAGCATCGACGAATAAACCGACCAAAGCCGACCAAAGCCGACGCGCGCCGCGCACACGGACGCGAGGTGCAGAGATGCCGACGACGGAACTCCCCGAGCACGTCGCGAGAAACGTCGATGCGCTCTTGACCCAAGTGGCACAAATGTGTACGCCGCACGCGCCGCACGGGGAATCACCCATCGTCGGCGTGCTGGATGCGTTCTTTGGGTTTTTGGAACGACGGACGGATTTCTTTGCCGATCCCAAGCGGGCCGGGGAGGCGGTGCGGGACGCGCTGGGGCGCGTGGGTGGGAAGGATGGGACGCAAGCGCGTCGGGCGGCGGCTGCGAATGCGAATGCGAACGCGGACGCGGACGCGGACGCGAGGAGGAAGAGAGAGGAGAAGGAGGCGGAGAAACGGCGAGAGGAGGAACGCGAACGCGTGGAGCGGTTAAAGGCGATGCAATTGGAGATGGAGGCGAAGAAGAGCGAGGGACGGTTTACCGAGGTGACGGACGCCGGCGAAGACGCGGACGACGAGGAGAAGAAGGAAGAGGAGGAAGAGAAGGAAGAGGAGGATCCGCACGCGTTAGCGCCCGGAACGATGATGCCGAACCGTGGAAACGGCGGTGAAGCTGAAAAGTACGTGTGGATGCAGACGCTCGATGATTTAGAGGTGAGAGTCGCCGTGCCGCCGGGAACGAAGTCCAAGCAAGTCGACGTGTCGTTTACGAAGACGAAGTTTTCCTTGTCGGTGAAGAATGGCGATGATTCCGTGGAGGTTTCGGGTGATTTCCACGCCCCGATCGCACCGGACGACTGTTATTGGACCTTGGAAGATAATGCCTACGTGAGCGTGTTTTTACAAAAGTTAAAGGGCATGGAATGGTGGCCGAACGTCCTCGTCGGCGATCCAAAAATTGACACGAAAAAGGTGCTTCCAGAGAATAGCAGACTCGACGATCTCGACGGCGAAACGCGACAAACGGTGGAGAAAATGATGTACGACCAGAGACAAAAGGCGTTGGGTCTTCCCACCGCGGACGAGCAAAAGAAACACGACGCGCTCAAGCAGTTTATGGCGGCGCATCCAGAGATGGATTTCAGTCAGACGAAATTCGACGGCGTTCAAGGCTTTGACCCAAACGCGATGTAAACACGATTTTGAAGAAATCATCTCGTATTTCGTTTCCCATTATTAATAATCCTACGTCGTACAGTGTTGTTTACTTCTTTCATCCCGAAGCCGCGACGGCTCGCCTAAACGCCGCGCTCGCGCTGAATGAAATCAAAATCCTAATCCCCCTCACGCCTCCTCTTCTTCCGCCGCTCGAAGATACATGACGTTATTACACCTGATCAAAACTTCCCCCAACGCGCCCTGAGACTCCCCGTCGACGAACTCCTCCGTCGATGCGAGCTGGAGGTTCATGTACGCATCGGTCGAGACCAAAAACCCGCGGTACTCCATGCCCCACTTGAGTTTCACGCACACTTTTTTACCCGTGAGTTGGGCGAGGAAGGGTTTCGGGTTGATCGGCGCCGAGCTCATATCGCGTCGTCGTCCGTTCCGTGTGCTTTCTTTCGCGCGCGCGTCGTCGTCGTCGGCGTCGCAAAGTGACGTCCGCGCGCAATTTTTCCATTGGTCCAACCTGGTTGAGACAAGTACTGTGTGTGTGCCTCTTTCTCGAGTCATGAACCGTCAAAACGGTCATGGCGGACCAAAACGACACACGAGTTGCGACACAGCGCGACTGACTGGAGGCGCAGAT
>Ga0181601_10005375_pt1 | contig 10635 bp, 4 predicted proteins | sample 041ome_8_FD_133020 | JGI IMG/M metagenome (GOLD analysis project Ga0181601, IMG submission 133020) | Coastal salt marsh microbial communities from the Groves Creek Marsh, Skidaway Island, Georgia - 041407BS metaG (megahit assembly) | ecosystem: Environmental > Aquatic > Marine > Intertidal zone... | reverse complement strand
TTTTTAGCGCATAGTTAGGTGTAAACGCGAAAACGTAGTCAAGATTTATGACGATTGATGCGCTACGCGTTCTGCTACGGTTCTTCTTCTACTCTCTATCATACAAGTTGAGCTACCTAGTTGACAAGATCAGCGAGCGCTTTTTCCACCGTCTCCCCGACGCGCGCCTGTTTCGCGACCGTCTCGATCGCTTGAAGGTTCTGAGTAGCGTTCTCCACGTGATTCTCGGCTTTTTCGTCGTTTGGTGCCAAATTTCGGAAGAGACGCGCCGCCTTGGCGTATTGCACGGTGATTCCCACGCGAACTTCGGGACGAATACCGTCTCGGCGAACCGCGTCTAAAGCGGCGGGCGCCAACACGTCTACCACCTGACGGATGAGACGAAGTGATTCGGCCGCGTTGCCGCGCTTCCAAGCGACTTCTGCGAGATGCAAACGCGCCGAGGTGAGCGCTAGACCGCTTCCATCACCGCGCGTTCGACTCAGAATTGATGCTCCTCGTTCGAGTAGAGTCTTTGCTTCGTCTAAATGGTCGAGCTTCATCAACACCAAGGCGAGCGATTCGCATGCCCCAGCGATTTTGACGTGGTCTTCCCCCACCATGTGTTCTAAAGTATCTAATATTCTCCGCCTCACCCGTTCCGCGCGCTCGTATTCCTCGCAATCCCAGAGCAGCTGAGCGAGTCTCTTCAACCGCCGCAAGCACGCGTCAGTGTGCGCCGCTCCAATCTCTTCGCTCACCTTGATTGACCGCTCTAAAAGCACGATGGCGTCGCTTTTCCGCCCATTACGACAGAGAACTTCCGCCATGTGGTACAGAGTCGTCGCGTACTCCGGATGATTGACCCCAAGAGTGGCTTCCTTGCGTTCGAGCGACTTGGCGTACAGATTGTACGCTCCGTCGACGTCGTCCTGAGCCAGACGACACCCCGCCAAGTTGTGCAGAGCCGTGCCGACGGCTGGATGCGTTTCGCCGAACGCTTCGCGCAAAATCTCCAGCGCTTGCGCGAATAAAGACTCCGATTCTCCCCATTTTCGCTCTATTCGGTTGAGCTCGGCGAGGTTGTTGAGCGCCGCCGCCACGTGCGGATCCTTCTCCCCGAACCCCTTCTTTGCCTCCAACAGCGCCCGCTCCAGGTACCTCCTCGCCTCGTCGTACTTTTTCTCTTGCACCAAACCCCTCCCCATGTCCGTGTATATCCTCCACTGCGCCGTGGACTTGTTCGACGTCGGCGGCGCCTCGGCTCCCCCTCCCATCGTCTTTCCGCCCGCGGCCGCGGACCCTTCCTCGCACGCCACCGACCCGGCGAACCCGAACGCGCACGCACCGAAAACGACGCTCTCCCCCGTCCCCGATCCTCCCCATCCCGGGCGTCTCCCAGACCCGCGCTCGCGTCTCGTCCAACCGCCCGATGCCGATGCCGATGCCGATGCCGTTGCCGACAAAGCCGATGCCGACGACGTCGACGCCGACGCCGAAACCGACGTCCCCCTCCACCGCCTCCCTTCCGTCCCGACTGTCGTCGCCGCCGCCCCGACGCGCCTTCCCCGCCAGGACCACCCCCACCCGGCGACGACGGACGACGACGACGACGACGACGACATCCCCCGGTACCCCATCGGCGCGTCACTCGCGCGCGTCACTCGCGTTCGATCGACCGACCGACCGATCGATCGACCGATCGATCGATCGATGGATTCCGTTATTAGTCGGTCGATTTCGTTATTAGTCGGTCGATCCATCGGTCGGTCTCCCGAATCGCGTCCATCCGTCCGTCCGTCCCGTCTCGTCCGTCTCGTCTCGTCTCGTCCGTCTCGTCCTGTTTATGATTTTACTATGTGTAAACAGTCACGACGATGACTTTTGATGACGCATGCAGAGGAGTGAGTGAGTGGCCACGCGGACGTTGTCGAACGAAGAGACGCGATGGCGCGATGGTGCCGCGCTGGCGATGTCGACGTCGCGTCACGTCACACGCGGTCCGTCGAACCGTCGGAGCGGACCGGACGACAGACACCCCGACCGAGCCGAGCCGACCCGGGTCGAGACGGAGGAAACCTCGCGCCTCGAGAACGTCGCCTCGGCCCGCCCCGTGTCGTCTCGTGAGAGTCAACGACAGAGTGGAGGGCGAGCGTCTCCGGCCCGTGTCGAGACGACGTTTCAAAGAGGCGACGACGAAGGACGAGCGGGGACTCGGGGGCGTTCGCGCGGATCGTCGAGCGCGAGACTCGCGGGCGTTCGCGCGGGCGTCCGTGAGTTCGTCCGTGAGTTCGTCCGTGAGTTCGTCCGTGAGTTCGTCCGTTCGTCTGCCGACTGAGAGCATGGAGACGACGACCAAGCCGAAGCGCGCGTCGACGTCGATTGGTGGTGTTGATGGAGTCGGATTGAACGACGCGCGCGCGGGAGGAAACGATGAGAAGGATGATGAGCGACAACAACAAGAACGAGGACGAGGACGGGGCGAACAGCGAGCGACGACTTCGACGTCGGATGGGGAACTGGCGGTGTACGGCGAACGCGTGGAATCGATGAGAGGATTGTTGAGAACTCTGGAAGGGTTTGAAACCCTCCGAACGCTGCGAGTGCACGCGTGTGGGTTGAGGGATATGGATGTGGACGTGTTGACGCGGTGCGTGGCGTTGGAGGAGCTGGATTTGAGCTCTAACGAAGTGACGCGGATGCGCGGTTTGGGCGGGTTGAAGAAGTTGCGAACGCTGAGCTTGGCGAGCAACGCGCTCGAGACTGCGGATGGTTTGAACGAGGCGGTGCCGACGCTGGAGAGGGTGAATTTGTCTAATAATAGGATCAAGTCGTTGAATGGATTGAATCGAACCGATGGGGCCGAGTGGTGCGTACGAGCGCTCGACGTGCGAGGCAACGCGTTGGAGAGCTTTCAAGCCATGCGAGCGCTCGGGACTTTGACAAAGTTGGAATCTCTTCGGTGTAAGACGGAGGCAGACTCTGTGTTGGAAGAGGAAACCAACTTGATCTGTGGCGCTCCCACGTATCGCACCACCGTAGCGTCCATCGTTCCATGGCTGAATCACTTGGACGGCGCCGTCGTGAGCATTGAAACGAGCACGAGAGCCATGTCGAGGACGCTCAGTCGCACCGCGCCGCCGCAGCAGATTGGGAGCATGACCCCGCCGAATGCGGAGCTCATCTCTCGCACGCCGAGTAAACCGCACGCAACGGTCGAATTAACTCCGGCGGAGAGCGATGATTCCGAGGCTGATCCCGTAGTCGTCGTCGCGCGAGCGGTTCAAGTCAACATGCGCGACCCGCAACGGAGCATTGACTTTGATCAGGTGCTTCGCGTGCGAGAAGAAGCCACGCAAACGGAGATTGACCCCGAGGTTGCGGCGGTGGAGATGCAGCATAAAGAGATTCAAGTGGGTGACGAGGACGATTTCGAAGATTCTGTCAGAAATCGTGTAGAAGTAGAAAAATTAAGATCCGACTTGAACGTCGCAGAGCAGACGATTTCGCGCATGGTTGGCAATGATGTCGGAGCGTGTGAGCGCATTCAAGAGTTGGAGTCGACCCTTCAGGCTGTTCGGATAGAGTCGGCTGAAAATCTCGCACAGTTAAAGGCCATGTACGAAGAAGAGCAAAATGTGATGCTGAATGAGTGCGTGCAAGAGGCTCGCAAAGAATCGTCGGCGTACGTCAGCGTCGTTGAAGAGAATTCTCGCCTCATCGAGCACGTTCACGCCCTGGAGACTGAGGATCGAAAGCTGAGAGAGACTCTCGCTTTGGCGAAACAAAACCTTGAAAAGCAAACGTTGCAAAACGAATCGTTAACGAAGGCGCTAGAAGACGCAACCGAGTCTCGTCGACAGGCGGAGTTAATGAGCGATGAGCTCGCACGAGTCGTAGAGGATCAACGTTTCAAGTTTAACGAGACCAAGGCGCAACTCGATCAGTATCAGTCAGACGTGATCTCGCTGACAAACGAACTCGAAAAGGCGCAGACATTCATAGAGAAGCTCTCCAGTGAGCATGATAATATTGAAGACACTCTCGTGGCGATCGAAAAGGCGGAAAGGGCCGCCGTCATGAGAGAGGCGAAAGCGCGCGACCGTGAGAGATTTGCGGAACAGCTCATCCTTGACGTCGAACAGTTGCAGTCGCAATTGCAAACTTCGGCAGAAGGACTCACGGTGAAAGACAACATGATTCAACACCAGGGGGAGCTCATCAAATCTTTGCGAGAGGAGGCCATTAGACTGAGGGAAGAAAAGTCTGAAGTGTCAGAGTCGAGCGAGCTCCTAGTACTCAAAGGTGAAGCGCAAGTGAACGCTTTGACGGAGGAGTGCAGGGTTCTCGTCGACCAGGTTGAAGGACTCGAATTGAATGTCAACGATCTCCAAGCTGCTTTAAACGAAGCTCAGGTGGATCACGCGGGCTACGAGCATGCAATCAAAAATGCAAAGAACGCCGTCTCAGAACGCGATGACATCATCGTGGCGCTCGAGGGACAGGTCTCGCACTTAACAGAGACACTTGCGAGCAGGGATACCGTCGAGCAAAGGACAATACAGGAACTTAAAAATCAAATGGCTGATTTAAGCGAGCAGCTCGAGATTGCACGTGCGAAAGCTTCCAAGTGGGAGTCTAGAGCCGCTGCGGCGCAGGAGGAGAGCGACGGTCTCGTGCGCGAGGCATACAGAAAGGTGGACGAAACGGAGATGGAAATGCGCGGGCTACTCCTCGAGATGGCTGAGGAAAGGAGCTTCAACAAAGAGAGAATGGAAAAAATAGCTAGGCTTATTCATTACGACACCATGGGGTCCATAGATCACGGACTGCCAATGTAATTGAACTTATTAGTGCACGCATACGATGGGACAGAGGAACGACGTGACAAGACTCGGTCGTCAAACGCACGCTTATAGGGACGAGACTACCCGACTAGGACCAGAACCTATGACGTTAAAAAGACGAAGACAGTCATACTCTCGCTCGTGCGTTCTTTGCCTCGTGATATCAGCAACGATACCTTGGAGCTATTTGCGAACCAAGTTCTTCCAAAGTCCCAACACTGCCGTCATTTTAACCGTCCAAGGGACGATAGACAGCGACCAACTCGAGCAGGCGGCGGCTAGAGTTCTATTGTCACACATTTCACGACACCATCATCTTTACGAGCCAGTAATCGTGTATGAAGGGAGGAAGCACGATTGGTACAATGTTGTATCTTTGCTCGTCAAAGCCTCGCGGATCGCTGAACGCGAAGCGTATGGAGACTCGTACGATCTTTTCTCTGGAATTTATGGCGCAGCTGTAAAACCTGCATCAATAAGATGGCTAACACACAATTCAACGCCCAAGTTTGCCTGGATAATTGAGCCAGATGTGGTCTACTTTGGTTCTAAATGGACGACGTTGTTCAAAAAGTTTGCGGGGTCAGACGCAGACTTGATCGCGTTCAACACAACTTTCCGATACAATGGCAATAAAACGCGCTGGCATCACTGGCAACACTGCACGTTTTGCCAATATTTAACGCAGTCTGAGCGTCAGGCTTCCATTCTTCCCGTCTTTCGAATATCGAAACGTCTTGCAATTGCCACCGTTGCGCAGCTGTCGCCATCCATCACTGGGAGCGCCCATCACGAGTGCTTCTTGCCGTCATTCGTCACGGCACATCCCGAAACATTCACGTGGATTGACCTCAAAGAGGATGTGGGGTATATGAAATGGAGACCAGTGTTGACAGAAACCACCATTCCAACGCCAAAAGTAGGAAAGTTGTACCACCCGGTCAAGTCTCTCGACCTCTTCGAGCGTCTCTCAAATGTCCAACTTTCAACTTTCAACAATGAACCGGGGTTTAGCTCGTAGTGGGGGTAGCTCACGATTCATGACTCTAGACATAATAAGAACCTAGGAAAAACGCACGAATGGTCTTTTGAAACCTAAAATAGTGTCATTTGCGTTCGACGTGCGCGTGGCGGTTGGTTTCGTCGTTCGACGACGATGCCAACGGCAACGGCCGTTGGAAAAGCGTCGCGTCGGGGGTCGTCAGATCGGATCGACGACGCGTGAGCGCGCGAAACCGATACGAACGAAGAGAAATAAACAATCGTAGATCGCTCGAGTCGGCGAGTGAGCATGTCGGGCTGAGATTCGGGGGTAGATGAGGACGACTCGGGCTCCTAGCGAGCGCTCGTCGGTGGACACGGAGGGGCGCGGGGCATTCATCGGAGCACGTGCGTCGATGAGAGGACCGCAGCTAGGCGCGATGCGTCTGGACGGGAGAAAAAGATTAGGCAAGCCTGCCTATCCCAAGACGACTGTGTTGACGATCGTCATCGCGCTTCTCACGGCTACTCTTTGCCACGGCGCAACGTTCAGTCGGTGTCCAAGTGGCTGCCATTCAAGCGTCGGTCGAGGAACGTGTAGATCGGATGGCGTCTGCGTTTGTAAAGTCGACTGGACAGGCTTAGGATGTGAGACACCGTCTTCGTCTGTGGTGAAAGAAAAGAGGCTCGATGGAACGGAGGCATACGTCTACGATACTGCGGGTTCCGCGTACGACGAAAAGGACGCCCACAGCATGCTTTACGACCACGCTAAAGACGTCGTTTACGTCTATGCGCAAGACTCAAATGGTGATGCCAAAGTGATTGAAATAGATCCACGATACCCAGAGACGTTCACATCGTCAGGGGTGACGTCAAAAGGTTGGGATCGTACTCTTGGGCCGCGGAGAGAAAGCACAAATGCAATGCCTCTCCCAATACAAGCCGTGAGCGGCTTTTGCGGACTTGGCATCTCTCCTGGTTGCACGAGAAAACATCCGAGAGCCTACGGACACATCAACGCCACATTATCGAGGGGATGGTATGGAGTTTACGCCAAACTAGGGGCGGACATGACGACATCGTCACTGACATCGGTCATTGTACCCTTCAACATGTGGGATCCGACGACTCCCAACCAATATAAATTTACAATTCAGGCATACAGAGGAAAGCAGTGTTCTTCAGATGTATCGCAATGGGAAAGTTGTGTGCTAGGTACGGCGAATCAAGGGCTGGCCTCTTTCACGTACACGAAAGACGACTACATCCTCGATGCAATGGGGACATATCCATCCAATGGAATGAATGTGTACATAGCGTCTCATCAAGACGGGCAGTCATCTGGAATCGTTGGGTACGTTGACAGAAACATGAACGAAATCGGTATAGCGACACTCTCTCCTGGTTTATTGGCGACGAATTGCGCCCAATGCGCTCAAGAACCCGATGCGCTCAGAATGGAGGCGAGTGTGACACATCTCACAATCATTGGTTCACAAACAACAGTGGGTTACATAATATTCGCTGGCTCAGCACTTCTAGAGCAGACTGATAGTGAGAAAATATTTTACCCTGCTCTTTTCAAAGTGAATTCAAATCCTGCATCTCGAGATGGTGATGGCGTTGAAATGTACTTGGACAACACAAACATTAAAGTCCTCGAGGAGTGCGAAGGTCAATTTGACGCTAAGCAAGGGAGGTTCTCGACGTTTACGGCGATTGTAGCACATAACGGCTACGGTTACGCGGCTACTTCTGGGAGAGATGCTGATTGTCCAGGTTGTGCAAAGCGCACATCATGCATATTCATGTTCAATTTAGATTTTGCGGAGGGTGATGGACCGCTAGCGGTGATCCCATTAAGTTCATCGCTTGGAGAGAAAGATGTCCTAGGTGGATCCGTGCAACCAAAACTTTCGTCATCAGAAAAGGATTATATTTATTGGACAGTTCGATCTGGTGAAGAGGGGCATAGCCGTATCGTAAAAGTCGAAATTGGAGGCACAGATACTTCAAGTTTGTGTACAAGTGGGTGCTTTCGACGCGTGGGAACACATGAAGAAAGCTTCGCCGTCGTAGGAGTGTCTACTATCGCGTCGGAACGTCGTCTTTTTGCCGTTGGAGGTGGTGAATCGACACACTACGTGAAATATTCCACTATTGGAATGTCAACAATCGAGCCCAAATACGTGAGCACGGCAGCGTCTGGAGCTAGGGTGACTATATTTGGATCTGGTTTCTACTCTGAGTCTGCAGTATCTGGTCTAAGTCACAACATTTCTTGCAGATTTGGTCACAGATATAGTGCAAACGATGGGTTTTCACAAAGCAGTTGGTCTCCCGCCACGTATGTATCCTCAACCGAGCTGTCGTGCGAAGCACCTCCATCCGTGGATTCCAACTCATCCACAATCGGGCATGCCGAGGTTCAAGTGTCTTTCGATGGGTTTCCATCAGACACCAGTGATCCAAATTCCATCTGGGTGAGCTCACTTTGGCATTCTGGGAGACTTATGATGCGGTATTACGATCCGATTGTCATCTCTGAAACGAAAATTGGTACCAAGGAGGCGGTGGCATTCTATACTGGCGAAGATGCTGACAATCAGCCCGTGACGCTCAGCATGTTTGGTGGACCCTTTTTGAACTCTGCAGATTTATCATGCAAATTCAATGGGAACGTAGCTAGTGTGACCTCTGCGACGTTCGTGAGTGCATCCGAGATTAGATGTCCTATTTGTACAATTGTTGGTGGGAGATGTTCCAATCCTGTGAGTAGTCCACTTCCATGGCTATCGAGTGGACAAACGGGAGTCGTCAACGTAGAAGTATCTCTAAATGGAGTCGAATACGAAGCTTCAGTAGGTCAATTGACACTCCATGGGCCGCCAGCCGGGGTAAGACTAATGTCGGGACCCCCGTCGCACAACGCACTAACAGCCGCACCGAATCTTGCCTTGGGAACATTCATCGTTGGACTGGTAGATTCAAACGGTTTGGTGATTGAATATGATCTTGGTCAAGGCGGCACAAAAGGATATCGAATTTCGGCGGTGCTATCTGGTCCCTCTGGAGTGTCTATTACCCAAGCTACGGCAGAAGCTACCACAGTTGATGGAATCGCCACGTTTGCTCCAGTGTTGGATGCGATCCCTACAGCCGGCGATTACACAGTCACGTTCACCGGAGCAGATTGCACTGACACAACATGCGCCGCTGATTTGAGTGTTCTTAGTCGTGCTCACTTCTCTGTCAAACCAGGCTCAGCGGCTGGGTTGATAGTGAACCCAGGCTTGGCAGTCGAGAGCTCGTTCATATCTGTGGCGAATTCTTTTCCAGTTGATGTCGTCACAGTGCAGAGTGCTTCGAACGTAAGTTTGGGGTATTTTGCAGTAGATGTCGTAGATTCAGGAGGAAATCAACTGCAGACGCTGTCTACTGCGGGTGTTTCTGTCACAGTATCACTCGTCACGGGGACAACAGACGCAAATGGTGACTACGTGTTGCGGACAACAGGGGCCGACCTTACTGGAACTCTGACTCAAGTCACGAGTGAAGGTCGAGCATATTTCGATGATCTTCACTTAGTAGCAGCAGATAATTCAGGATCACGTTCAGTTGGATCTACCGACGTCATAAACTACGGCGAACCAACTCGTGGCCAGTTGGGTGAGGCGTCCAAGTATGTTTTACAGTTCAAAGCAACTGTCAGTGGATCTCCGCGAATCACCCACTCCATTGTGAAAATCGACATCGGCGACCCTGTCTATCTTCGGATCAACGGTACATATAGCGATAGGACTATTTTTATCGAGTCTCCCTCTCAGGCAGTTGGAGAAATCATTATCGGGGCGTACGATGGGGGTAACAACTTTGTTGGCAATGATGATATTATGACTTCACGGCAGGTTGTCGCGGAGGCAACGTCGGGCGTAAGTCTAGCTGGATCATTGACAAAGACAAAAGACACATCAGGCGTGTGGCGCTTTGCGGACATCACAGTCAACTCGCCGACAGTCGGTGATTTTGGATTGACATTTTCCTCTCCGGACTTGACCTCCGTTATGCAAGTGATCAACATGCAAAATGGAAATGCCGGATACGAGCTAGTGACAAACATCTCTTCATTTTCTGGCATCACAGCTGGCGAAACCGTTTCGTTGGATACGCTTTTAGTTGAAATTCGTGATATGACTGGTACTGTTCTCGGAACCTCGGATCGTCACTCGACACAAGACACTGTGGCGCCGAATCGCACAATCCAAATCATGAGCGATACTCTTGAGCTGGGAGGATCAACTTCGGTGTTTACCAATGAAATAGGTGAAGTCTCTATTGCAGACTTGGTGGTTATCAAGCCTAAGATAGGCAATCACACGATTATTGTGAAGGAGATCAGCGCCAAGGTGAATGGAGTTGAACGCTCTGGAAAATTAGTCGGCAAGGCTCTAAACGTCGTAGTCGTCGTTGGAGCCGTGAGTGGGTTCAAGGTTCAAAGTCCGACTCACTTGACGCTCTCATCATCGTTTACGGATACCATACAACCATCAGAAGCCTTGGCCTACTCTGCGGGGGACACAGTTCCGATTGACGACTTCGTAATCGTTCCAACCGACGCCGCTGGAAACGAATCTCCGACAGGAACGTTACCAAGTGGCGTGACATTGACGGTTTCCATCACCGGGGGTTCTGCAGCCAATTATCCGTACATTCTCGGAGCCAACAAAACTTCGCTTGCGAGGCCCACATCCACACTTGCGGTATACTCTAGCACTGTGGAATATCCACGGACTGGATCACTCACCGCGGTGACATCTAGCACCGG
>Ga0181601_10005374_pt1 | contig 10636 bp, 6 predicted proteins | sample 041ome_8_FD_133020 | JGI IMG/M metagenome (GOLD analysis project Ga0181601, IMG submission 133020) | Coastal salt marsh microbial communities from the Groves Creek Marsh, Skidaway Island, Georgia - 041407BS metaG (megahit assembly) | ecosystem: Environmental > Aquatic > Marine > Intertidal zone... | reverse complement strand
GGCTGCAGTTTTGTGATACCAGCTTTCGCCATCTTGGCCCAACTCGCCAGCAGCCCCCACGATCAGCCACTTTTCTGCCCGTGTTAGTGCCACATAAAGCAGCCTGTCGCGTTCGGCCTGTTCGGCCATCAGGTGCGCTTGGCGCGCCTCGGCCAAGGCGCGGGGCAGTGCGGCGCCGGGCATATTCCACAGCGCATGGCCGTATTCCACCAAAAACGCCTCGCGCAGGTTCACGTTGCGCTTGGCCGTGTCTGGTAAGATGACGATTGGCGCCTCTAGCCCCTTGACGCCCTGCACCGTCATCACCCGAATGCGTTGGCCCGCGGCATCCATCTGGCGCTTTATTTCCAGATCATCGGTTTCCATCCATTGCAAAAACCCAAACAACGAGGGCACCGCCGTGCGTTCATAGGCCAGCGCCTGTGCCAAAAACGCATTGATCCCATCCTCGGCTTCGGGGCCAAGGCGCGCCAACAGGTTTTTGCGGCCATTATGGCGGGTTAATATCCGTTCAATCAGGTCAAAAGGGCGCAAAAAATCGGCTTTGGCGCGCAAGTCATCCAGCACCGCCAATGTGGCACCAAAATCGCCGCGCCGCGCGCGCAGGGCTTGCCACAGGTATTTTTCTTGGCGCTTATGGGCCAAGTCAAACAGCGCCTGTTCATCCCAGCCAAACAGGGGCGATTTCAGGCTGATGGCCAGCGAAAGGCAATCTTCGGGCACCGCCAGAAACGACATCAGCGCCGCCAGATCGCGCACTGCCAGTTCGGCGCCCAGTTTCAGCCTGTCGGCCCCGGCAATAGGCAGGCCCATCGCCTTGCAGGCCTGAATGATTTCGCCAAACAGATCAGAACGGCGCTGCACCAGAATAAGAAAATCACCTGCTTGCACAGGGTGCATTTCATAGGTGCCGCTATTGCCAATTTCCTTGGGTATGGCTGTGCGGCTATCGATCATCTGCTTGATCTGGCTGGCCACGCGATGGGCCATTTGTTTGGTGTGATGATCTTGCGAGACCTGATCGACCGGGTCGAACCAATCGCCGGATTGTTCGTTTTTCGTGGGGCTGATCGCAGGCCACAGATCTACCCGGCCAGGCATTTCGCCCTTGAAGGCACGGTGGCGGTTATCGGCTGGAAAGCCGGAATTGTGGCGCCGGGCAAAAACCTCGTCGACCAGCCGCAAAATCGCCTCGGCCGAGCGGAAGGAATATTCCAAGGACGATGAAACCAAAGGCTGGCCCGTTGCCTGCAAGCGTTGGGAAAACTGGTCTTTCATGGTGTCAAAGGCGCGCGGATCGGCACCCTGAAAGGAATAGATCGATTGCTTTTTATCCCCCACCACGAAAATGGTGCGTGGCGCATCGGCCCGCGCACCGGCGCCAGCGGTGAATTCCTGTGCCAGCAATTCGATCACTTTCCACTGGGTGGGGCTGGTGTCTTGGGCCTCGTCCACCAAAATATGGTCGATCCCCCCATCCAAGCGGTAAAGCACCCACTCTGCCACGCTTGGGTCTGTCAGCAGATCGCGGGCCTTGCGAATAAGATCGTCGAAATCCAGCCACCCCAGCTGTTGTTTGCGCGCCTCGTAGCGGGGTAGAAACGCAGCGGCAAACTGGTGCAGCGCCTTGCTGCGCTGGGCGGCTTGCACGGCCAGCCGCATATCGCGGGCGTCTTCGACGCGGCGCATCAGATCCTCTAGCTGGTTTTGCAACGCGCCCAATGCAGCTTGGGTGGATTTGGTGGGAAAGCTGCCAATCTTGGCGGTAAAGGGTTCTTTTGCAGTGGCGCCCAGCAGCAACACATTTTCCAAAATATCCAGCGCCGCCCCGTTTGGCCCGGTGATCTGCGCCAATTTTTCAGCGGCGCTTACATCGTTTTTGCTGCCCGCCCGCAGCACCGGCAGCAGCTGGGCAATCAGCGCCAGTTCCGTGCCCAAAAACACCCGTTGAAAAACCGTTTCCATAGTGCAGCCACCGGGCAGGCCCAGCAGCGTATCGATATCGTTTGGGTGCAACGGTGGTTCGAACGCGTCGCGCTGGGCAATGATGCTGGCGGTGATTTTGTCAAAGTCTTGGTCAGCCAAATATCCGGCCAGATCGCGCACCGCGGGGGCGGCCTGTGGGGTGTTGGCCATGGCGCGCACAATATCGGCGCGCATCAAGGCGCCAGCGCGGTCTTCCATTTCAGAAAAGCCCGGGCTGACCTGTGCCTCGAGGGGGAAGCGCCGTAAGATCGAGGCGCAAAACGAGTGGATGGTTTGAATTTTCAACCCACCTGGCGTTTCTATGGCGCGGGCAAACAGGGTGCGTGCGCGGCGCAGTTCGGTATCGGCCAAGCGGGCCTCTTGGCCCAGATCTGCCAATTGTTTGCGCAGCTCTTGGTCGGGCAGCATGGCCCATGCGCCCAGCCGTAGAAACAGGCGGTTTTGCATCTCGGCGGCGGCGGCTTTTGTATAGGTCAGGCACAAAATGCGCTGCGGTTGCGCGCCCTCTAGCAGCAGCCGGGCCACCCGGTCGGTTAAAACGCGGGTCTTGCCCGAGCCGGCGTTGGCGGCCAGCCAAGTCGAGGCCCGTGGCGAGGCGGCGCGCACCTGCGCCTCGGTGGCATCATCGCGCATCATGTCAGATCCTCGGGGCTGGGCGGGGTGGTGGTGTCCCATTCGCCAAAGCGTGCCAGTTGATCGTAATCGCCAATATCGGTTTCTTTGAACAGCGCGCGTCGGGCGGTAAAGCCCTGCTCTGGCGTCAGGTAGCGGGTGACCAGCTGGATGAATTCTTGCCACACCTGTTGTGGGGGGTGTTCGTCTAGGGGGGCGGCCACCAAGCTGGGGCTGCTGCCAAGGCCGATGAACGTGGCACTTTGCACATGCATCGGGGCCAGCTGTTCAAAGGCGCCTTCGGTTAACATTGCCGCCTCTAGCAGCAATTGCTTGTCGAAATGGGCCTGCTGCGGCTTGGTGGGTGGGGTGCCAGTTTTGTAGTCGTAGATATAGGCACGGCCCTGCGTATCGATATCGATACGGTCCGCTTGGGCGGTTAGGGTAAAGCCCAATTCGGGTATCTGCGCCCGGGCCTTAGCTTCCAGTTTTCCGGGGGGTGCTACGGTTTGGCGTGCCTGTTCTGTGGCGATAAACCAATCAGCCACACGTGCCAATTTGGCCTGCCATAAAAGCCGAATTTCGGGCCAAGGCACGGCGTGTGCCAAAAATCTATCTGCCACTTGCATCAGGTGGGCGCTGGTCAGCTGGCTTGGATCATCGCGCACACAGGTGATGAATGCCTCGAAAATGTCATGCACCACAATGCCGCGGCGCAGGGCATCGGGCTGGCGCATCAACGGGTCAAGCGGCCTTAGCCGCAGAACGTGCTTGGCATAAATGGCATAAGGGTCGCGGATCAGCCGCTTTATTTCGGTCACAGACAGTTGCCGCGGCCGCGCCGCCACGGGGGGCCGCGGCGAGGGGCGCGGCGCGGGGGCCGCTTGGTGCGGTGCCTCCAGGGCTGCGGCCAGCTTTAACCACCTGTCGCCCCGGTCTTTGGCGGCTTGCAGCGCCTCTGGCCCGCCTTGGTCTGGCAGGCCTTGCAACAGGTTGGTCAGGCGATTGAGCCAGCGCGATTGCACGGTTTGCGCATCGTCCGAGCGGATGGGCCGTGTTAGCCACACCTCGGGGGCGGCAATGGCCTGTTGAAAATCATGCGCGGACAGGCCAATGCGCCGTTCGGGCAGCATCATGCCTGCGTCTTGGCGCATCTGCCGGTTGAGCCACGGATCTGGCTTTGGCAATTCTGGCCAGGCACCATCGTTCAATCCGCCCAAAATAAGCAGGTCAGCGCCCTGAACGCGCGCCTCTAACGTGCCCCATATCAAAATCTTGGGGTGGGGCGCGTCGCGGTCGCGTACCTCGGCTTGCGATAGGATTGCAGCGAATAAATCGGCATAATCCAGCGGTGAAAAGGCGCCGCCGCTGTCTGCGTTTTCGCGCAAATCGGCCACCTGTTTTTGCGCCTCTATCCCCGCCCGTTCCAGCCACAGCGCGCCGCTGCCCTGCCCCATCGGGCCTTGGGCCAGGCTTTCTGCCAGCGCGATATGGCGCCCGACATGCTGGGCCAAGGGCCAAGCGGTTTCATCGTGTTGGGCTAAAAACTGCCCGGCCCACTGCGCCCATGTTTGGCAATCGTCCCCGCCTTGGGCTGCGGCCCACTGCGCCAGATCAGCGGCAGTAGGATAGGGGCAGGCCTTGCGGCGCAGGTATAATTCCAGCTCGCGTGCCCAAATCAGATGTTGGCCGCGCCCCGCCCCGCCATGCGCCAGCGGGTGGGTTAACAAGGTGATCAGCGCCTCGGCATCGGGGGGGCGATGAAACAGGGCCGCCACATGCCGCAGCAGCCGCCCCGGTGGCGTCAGATGCAAGGGGGTGCCTGCGCTGTCGTCGGGCACAATATCCCAGCGGTCCAGCGCGGCGGTAACTTGGCGGGTCAGCATCCGGTCGGGGGTGATCAGCGCGGCGGTTTCGCCGTCTTCTGCGGCTTGGCGCAGCCGCAAGGCGATGGCCAATGCCTCGTCGCGTTGCGAGTTTGCCTCTAACAGGGTCACGTTTTCCAGTGCGTCGGCCAGCGGCCCCAGATCTGGCCCTTGGTGCAGCCATTGATCGGTAACCGGGGCGGGGCGCAGCGCCAAAGATACCAGCGCGTTGCGCGCGGGGCTGGGCGGTTCGGCGGCTGACCATGGCCGGATATCATCACGTTCGATACCAAGGGTCCGCATCAGCACGCGAAAACGGTATTGCGGGTGGTCTTCTGCGGTAAGCGCATCATCCAGGTCGGCCCAGGCCGCGTTTGGCATGCCAAAATCAAAACCGGGCAGTACAATTGCGCCTTGTGGCAGTTTCGCAATCGCCTGCATCAGCAGCATTGTTGTCCCGCGCGAACCGGTCGAGCCCGCCAAAATAACCGGGTGATCTGGCGGTGTATGGGCCCATTTCGCCGCAAGGTTTTGCACGATCATGCGCTGGCGCGTTTGCTGATCGGGCGGCTCTTGGTCGGTGTCGAAAAAGGGGTGCACGATCTGCAGAAATTTCAGCGATCGCGCCCAATGTTCTGAATGGTTCGAAACATCAAGCGTATACAGAACCTGCGGCGAGACCCCTTCGCCATGCATTTCATCCATCAACCCCGCCAGCGAATCCGACAGGTCATACAAGGCCGAGCGTGGGGCCAGATCGGGCGAGGTATCCAGCAAGCGCGACACCAGATTTGTAATCTCTAACCGGCGCTTCAGAGGCGAAACAGCCGCCGGCACACCCTGCAGTGCCATTTGGTCTGTTAAATCAGAAACCAGCTGAATGCGCGGCATCAAAACCGCAGGGCCTGTATCGAACAGCTCGCGTATGCGGCGCGCCATGCGGCGGGTATTCACGATCAGCTGCACGCGGGCCAGCGCGGTGGGGGGCTGGCCGGCATAGGCGGCTGTTAGGCCATGCACCAGCTGGGCGGGAAAATCGACACCTGGTGGCATGCCATAAACATGGGGTTGGCGGTGGCTGGGGTGAAACAAGCTAGTCATGCGCGCGCGCCCTGGCATGGGCTGGTGGCGCCAAAAGCGCCTCGGCCTGTGCAATGCCTTCGGGGCGGCCAACATCGCACCATTCGCCACCGTATGTTATGCCAAAAAGCCGCCCACGCGCGATCATTTGATCCCACAGCAGATTCAGCGAAAAGGCGGGTTCTGCGAAATCTGAAATGCCCACGGGATTGATGATTTGCACCCCCGAATACACCAGCCCCGGCCCCCGCCGTAACTGGCCCGCGCCATCGGCCAAAAAATCGCCCGCCCCGGTGTGGCCAATGGCGTTTTGCCGGGGCAGCAACACCAAAAGCGCATCCATCTTATCTGGGTTCCAATGCTGCCGGGCCAAAATCAGCGGGTTCGGCCCCCGCCAAATGGCGTCGGTGTTCATGGTAAAAACGGGCCCAGGCCCCAGCAGCGGCAGCGCTTGGCGCAAGCCACCGCCGGTTTCTAAAATATCTGGCGCCTCGTGCGAAATCTGCACCTCGGGCCTGTTTGCCAGATGCGCCGCGATCTGCGACCCAAGGTAATGGGTGTTGACCACCACCCGCCCCAAGTTCAGCGGCGCGGCCAAATCCAACGCATGATCTAACAGTGCCCGCCCGCCAACCTTAATCAGCGGTTTGGGCTGGCTTTGGGTCAGCGCCCCCATACGGGTGCCAAACCCTGCTGCAAACAAGATTAGTGCGTTGGGCATTGTGACTTTAGGGTTTCCAAAATATCGGCTGTTGGGATGGGTAGGGTGGCATCGATCATGGCGCGCACCGGGGCCAAAGCGGGGTGGCGCAAATCGCGCTGCAACAGCCGCCATACGCGCGGCATTAGGGCAATGTAATGCGGTTTCGCATCGCGCAGGCACAGCCGGGCAAAGACGCCCATGATCCGCAGGTTTCGCTGCGCGCCCAACACGGCGTAGGCGGTGCAAAAACTGTCTCTGTCCAGCTGATTAGTCTCGATATATCGGGTGATCATCTGGGCCTCGATCTGGGGCGAGACATCGCGCCGTGCGTCTTGCAGAAGCGACACCAGATCATAGGCGCGGTGGCCTGCCATTGCATCTTGAAAGTCTAGCAAACCCACCCTTGCAACCCCGTGGCGTTGCGGCAGCCACAGCAGGTTTTCGGCGTGATAATCGCGCTGTATCAGCACCTCGGCGGTGTTTTCCAAACTGTCCAAAATGGGCAAAAACGCAGCCTCGAACGCCGCCCGCGCCTGCGGATCGGGGCCAAGCGTATGCTGCGCGTACCACCCCCAAGCCAAGCCTGCCATCTGTGTCATATAGACCGGGCTATAGGGCGCCAGTTCTGGCAGGCTGTTGCGATGCAAGGCGGTTAGAACGTCGGTTGCCGCCTGATACAGCGGCTCTTCCATGGTGGGGGTATCGGCCACTACGCGGGCAAACAGCGCATCGCCCAGATCTTCCAGCAGCAAAAACCCCTGTTCCAGATCTTGGGCCAGAATGCGCGGTGCGCTAAGGCCCATGGCCAAAAGATGCTGGGCAATTTTGACAAAGGGGCGCACGTCTTCGCCCAAATCGGGGGCGGCATCCATTAAAACAGCGCTTTCGCCGCTGATCGGGTGGCGCAGGCGAAAATATTTGCGGTTCGAGGCATCGCCAGCCAGCATGGTTTGCGCCGCACCACGCCATTGGGTGGTTGCCAAAAAAGTAGCAGCCGCTGCGCTGCGCTGTGTCATTTGGATAGCTCCGCGATAAGGGGCGCCCATTTTTTATGGTGCCATTGCAGGGTGATCTGGCGGCGGTCGGGCGTGTGCGGGTCTGTGGCAAACCCCAGCGTTAGGGCATCGTTTGGCGCCAAAGTGCCCAACCTGTCGGGCCATTCCACCAGGCAAATCGCCTCGTCAAACGCCTGTGTAAGGCCCAGTTCGCCCACCTCATCTGGGTGCGACAAGCGGTAAAGGTCGCTGTGCCAAATTTCGCAATCTGGCCCTTCGTATGTTTGCACCAAGGTAAAGGTTGGCGAGGGCACATCTTCGGGCACTGGCAGCAGGGCCTGAATCAGGCTGCGGGCAAAATGGGTTTTTCCCGCGCCAATTGGCCCCTCTAACAGCAGGCAATCCCTCGGCCCCAGCGCATGGCTGATCTTCTGGGCCAGTGCGGCGGTGTCATCGGCGCTGTTGGTGTAAAGGCACATGTGCTGGCTGTTTGGCATGGGCCTAGATTACAGCCGCCACAAACGCCTGCAAGCCCGATCAGGCGGGCGTGGCAAAACGTTCGGCCATGACGGGTTGAAAAGCCACCATGCGCATACCGCCGGCCAAAGGGTGCAGGCGCATATCGGTTTTTGTCTGGTCTTTTCCTGTCAACACACCTTGAAACGCGCCATCGGGTTCGGCCAATTCCGCCAAGAACTGGGCCAGGGCAGGGCTGGGCGCAAACTGTCGTTTCCAGTGCGCTTGGGCATGGGCTAGTTTGTGATCGGTTTGGGCGATGGTGTTGGGCAAGGCACAGGCCGCTTGAAACTGCGCATTGCTGAATTCCAGCCGCCCATCGGGGCCGAAAACCGCAATAGATTGATCCAGCGCGTTTAAAACCGAGACACCCAGCGCCAATTCCGAGCGAAAGCTGCGGGTGAGCGAGATTTCGTGGCTGATATCTTCAAACATAAAGGCCACTGCCCCATCTGGGTGCGGGCGCCCGGTAACCCGAAAGGTGCGCCCATCGGGCAGGGCCCATGTTTCGCGAAAACTGCCATCACTGGCCGCCGCAACCACCGTGCCAACCCGCGCGCGCCAATTGGCATAGTTCTTCGGCTCGGGCATGGTGCGATTGTCGCGCAGGCGGTCGAAAAAACACATGATCGTTGGGCGGCCTGTTAAGAATTCGGCTGGTAGATCTGTAAGGTCCACCAAAGCGGGGTTAAACAGCGCCAATTGCCGGTAGCGGTTAAAAATTGCCAGCCCAATAGACAGATGGGCAAAGGTTTTGGTGAGGATCTGAACAAAATTGCGTTGGGCGATTTCGGCATTCACCACGGTATCGACATTCATATATCAGTATTGTCCCTGTATTAAAATTTTACCGAACGCTAAAATATCAGTTTAAAAACACACTCGCCAGAAAATTTCAATATCATATTGATACAAATTGCGGTGCGTCAGCCTGCCCTTTGTGGCGGGTGCACCGGCCCAAGCTAGGGCACAATGGGTTGGTTTTGCGCCGTTACTGGCAAATTGGCAAAACGGGCATCCAGCCGCGTGCGGGGCCAAACCACCTCGACAATGGCGCCGCAGCGTTCGGGGTGTTCGGACGGGGCCAAAAACGGATCATGCCCATTGGCAAAGCTTAGCTCGGCGCCGGTGCGTTCCAGCAAGGTTTTGGCGATGAACAGCCCCAGCCCCATGCCCTCGTATTCGGGCCTTTGGCTGCGGTCTTCGGCACTGCGGCGCCGGCGCACAAACGGGTCGCCGATGCGGCCCAACAAGTGGGGGGGATACCCGGCGCCATCATCCATGATGCGTATGATGATCTGGGTTTCGTCCCAGTCACATTCCACCCACACATTGGCGCGGGCAAAATCAACGCCATTTTGCACTAGGTTGCGCAGGCCATGTATCACCTCGGGGCGGCGCAACACCTCGGGTTGGTCGGGCATGTCTTCGGGGGCAAGGCCATCGTCGAAATGAAGGGCCTTGCCGCGGGCCAGATGCGGTTCGGCCGCTTCGCGCACAAGGGTTGTTAGCGGGGCAGTGCGCATGCGCAGGTCGTCTTTGCCCGCCCGCCCCATGGAATGCAAAATATCGCGGCACCGATCCGCCTGATCGCGGATCAGCCGCGCATCTTCGGCCAGTGCGGGTTGATCTGCCAGATCTTCGATAAGCTCGGCGCTGGCCAGTTTGATGGTGGCCAAAGGCGTGCCCAATTCATGCGCGGCGGCGGCAATCACGCCGCCCAGATCGGTTAACTTTTGCTCGCGCGACAGGGCCATTTGCGTGGCTTGCAGCGCGTCAGACATGGTGTGCATTTCCATCGTTACCCAGCGCGCGTAAATCGAAATAAAAGCCACCGCGATAACCAGTGAAACCCATGTTCCAAAGACGAAAATATCAGGCGTTTGCAAAACAAAGCCCATTTCAGTGCGTAGCGGCAAATACACCGCCGCCAGCAGGCTGGCCGAAAAAATGGCCATCAACCCAATCGACAGCGCATGGCGCAGCGCCAAAACATTGGCCGCAATAATCACTGGCCCCAAAATAAGCAGCGCAAACGGGTTATGCAGGCCGCCCGTCAGGTACAACAGCATCGTCAATTGCAGCAGGTCAAAGGCCACCATCAGCAGGTTTTCGGTTTCTGACAGTCGCTTGCTTTCAGGGAAAATGAACGTGGCCACCAAATTGCCAATCACCGAAACGCCCACGATCAGCAGGCAAAGCCCATATTCCAGATCTAGCCTGTAAATCTGGTTGGCCACGAACAGCGCGCTGAGCTGCCCCACAATGGCCACCCAGCGCAACAAGATGATGGTGCGCAACCTAATCCAGTTGCCGCGCGCTGTTTGCCCGATAAAAACCGCCTGTTCTGTGCTCATCTGCGCTTATTCGTCCCCTTGTGGTGGGCAGCTATGCGTTGAATATCGCTGCAAAAAGCATAGTTGCACAATCAACCCTATGGTATTCAAATCAAAAGGCCCACCATGACACGAATTTATGCGATCGTATCGGCGCTGGTTGCGCTTGTTTTTCTGGGGGGCCTATGGGTGGTCACTGGTGGGCAGGACAGCGGCGATAAATATGCCCAATGCCGCAAAACAGCCGTGGCGGGGGGGGCGCAGATTGGCGGCGCCTTTACGCTGGTGGATGAAAACGGCGCAACCGTGACAGACCGCGATGTGATCGATCAGCCATCGCTGGTGTATTTTGGCTATACGTTCTGCCCCGATGTCTGCCCGCTGGACAACGCCCGCAACGCCGAGGCGGTAGAGATTTTGGAAAGCCGGGGCGATATTGTGAAACCTGTGTTCATTTCGATCGATCCGCAGCGCGATACGCCAGAAATTTTGCGTGATTTCACCGATAATTTGCACCCGCGCATGGTGGGCCTAACCGGCACG
>Ga0181601_10005373_pt1 | contig 10638 bp, 10 predicted proteins | sample 041ome_8_FD_133020 | JGI IMG/M metagenome (GOLD analysis project Ga0181601, IMG submission 133020) | Coastal salt marsh microbial communities from the Groves Creek Marsh, Skidaway Island, Georgia - 041407BS metaG (megahit assembly) | ecosystem: Environmental > Aquatic > Marine > Intertidal zone... | reverse complement strand
TCGGCCTTTAGCAAGGCATCGCGCCCGACTAAACCTTGCGCATACTGCTGGCGAATTTTGGCCTTTTCTTCATTGGGTAAGCCCGAGGTCATGGGGCCCGCTGGAACGAAGGCGGTGGGCAGGTGGCCAAACTGTGCGGCGCCTATGAATAAGCCCGGCACAATTTTGTCACACACGCCCAAGCACAGCGCGGCATCGAAGACGTTGTGTGACAAGCCAACGGCGGTGGCCATCGCAATGACATCACGCGAGAACAGTGATAAGTCCATGCTGTCCGTGCCCTGTGTCACGCCGTCACACATCGCGGGCGTGCCGCCAGCGACTTGTGCGGTGGCGCCAACAAGGCGTGCGGCGTCACGGATGACTTCTGGCGCGTGCTCATAGGGTTGGTGTGCCGACAGCATATCGTTGTAGGCGGTGATGATGCCAACGTTGGGCGCGACCGCTTGGTGTAGTTGAAACTTGTCGTTGGTCGGCATCGCGGCAAACGCGTGCGCCATGTTGGCGCACCCCATGCCTTTGCGTTGTGTGCCCGCCCGTGCGGCTGCGTCTGTGGTCTGGGTGTATCGCCCGCGGCTGTCGACGCTGCGTTCGGCTATGTTGGCGGTGACACGCGCCACCACGCTATGTACGGCGGGTATCGTGAACGAGGCCTCGTTTTGGCTAACGGGATGCATAGGCTACCTTCTTCGGTTGTACTTCAATGTGGGCCGTATGGTCGCATGGCCATTGTTAATCATGCAGCCAAACGCTGACCTGCGGGCGTGTTCCCGACCGGCGCAAGACATAGGACACCGGATAGGTGAGGCTGGTCACGGCCTGGGCCTGCTCGTAGACCGCGTGTTTTTCTGCGCCGCCGCCAATGGCGACACAGACGTGTGACGCGCCAAGTATGGCCGCCAAGTTGAGGCTGATGCGTTCGTGTGGTGCCGTCTGCGGTGACATGGCCAAGTAGCCCTTCGCAGCTTGCAAATCCATGCCACGCAATAGTTGGGGGGCTTGCGGGAACAGCGAGGCGGTGTGGCCATCGGCGCCCATACCCAAGACCACCACATCGGCGCCACCCAGCGCGCTGAGTGCGTGGGTGGCTTGATCTGCAAGCGCCTCGGGCGTGGGTGCGATGCCGTCACCAGACCAGTCGATGGGGGGTAAAAATCGCGCCCGCGCCGCTTGGTCTCGCAAGAGGTGCGTGCGGACCAACAGTGCGTTGCTATCGTCGTGGGTGTTGGGGACGCAACGGTCGTCGACCAAGGTAACCGCGATGGCATGCCACGGTAAGGCGCGCTCGCTCAGGTTGCGAAAAAAGGCAATCGGCGAACGCCCGCCTGACACCGCCAGTGTGGCGTGCGTTTGGTACTGCAAGGTGTCTAGAAGGCATTGGCTGACATGCGCGGCGAGTTCATCCGCTAGCGCGTTGGCATCTAAAAAACGGTGGGTCGTCGGTGTCAGCACGTCACGACTCCTCGTGCCAGGTGAGGTTCGCACGTGCCATCAGCGCGGACGAGGCGGCAGGGCCCCACGTTCCCGCGTGGTAATTTTTGGGCGCCTCACCCGATGCCGCCCACTCGTTCAAAATCGGTTCAACCCAGACCCACGCGGCTTCGAGTTCGTCGCGTCGCATGAAGTGGGTGAGTCGTCCTTTGGTGACGTCGATCAGTAGACGCTCGTAGGCCTCTGCACGCCGCTCGCTAAAGGCAGATTGCAGGTCAAGGTTTAAGTTGACCGGACGCAGGTTCATGCCAGAGCCGGGCTCTTTGGCCATCATTTGCAGTTGTATCGACTCTTCGGGTTGCAGACTAATGACCAACCGGTTGGGTTGGCTGTTGGCTGCACCGGAGAAGATGGAGAAGGGCAAGTCATCAAACTCGATGATGATTTCTGAGCGCCGTGCTTGCATGCGCTTACCCGTTCGGAGGTAGAAAGGAACGTTGGCCCAGCGTGCGTTGTTGATGTTTGCTTTAAGAGAAACAAAGGTCTCGGTGCGGCTGTTCTTTGGGACGTTGTCTTCGCTTAAATAACCTGGCTCTGGCTTACCGTCTATCGTCCCTGACTGGTACTGACCGCGCACGGTATCACGCTTGATATCCAATGCGGTCATTGGACGCAAGGAACGCAGCACCTTCAGCTTCTCGTCGCGCACATCGTCAGGGTCTAGCGAGATGGGCGGCTCCATTGCGACAATGCACAGCAACTGCAACAAGTGGTTTTGAACCATGTCGCGCATGGCGCCTGTTTGGTCATAAAAGCCCGCGCGACTGCCGACGCCTACCGTTTCAGCCACCGTGATTTGAACGCTGCGAATAGAGGGACCACGCCACAGTGGCTCTAGTATCGCGTTACCAAAACGCAGCACCATGAGGTTTTGTACCGTCTCTTTGCCGAGGTAATGGTCGATGCGGTAAATCTGGCGTTCGCTGAAGTACTTGGCGACTTCGTCGTTGATCGCTTTGGCTGATGCGAGGTCGTGTCCCAGTGGTTTTTCTAACACCACGCGGGCATGCGCATCCACCAAGCCAACCTGCGTCAGGTTGGCGCATATCTGTGTAAACAGGTTGGGTGCCGTTGCCAAATAAAAGACGCGCAGGGAGGCGGTTTTACTTAAGGTGACCAGGGACTGGTAAGCCTGCGGATTCGTCACATCGACGCTGGCAAAGTCCAGGCGCTCTAGAAAGCCCGTCCACTGGGCATCGCCCTGCGGTGCGTCTGCCAAGCTCTTGGCGACAAACGGTTTGGCTTTCTCGTCTAGGAACGCGAGGTAAGCGGTTCGGTCCCAGTCTTGCCTACCCACACCGATGATGCGGGTGTCTGTGTCCAGCCGGTTGTGCAGGTGGGCGTTGAACAGGGCGGGGATGAGTTTGCGAAACGCCAAGTCGCCCGCACCACCGAAGATAACGATGTCAAGAGGACCTTTTGCAAGGGGCGCTGGGGTGTTGTTTTCTGCGGGCACGGTAGACTCTTAAAGGGTGGTGGCTAAGATGTTTTTATACACCTGAGTGTAATTGAGTTACATAAAAAAGTCTTGTTTTGGTTACCAAGCGGTTACAAGCCGCGGGTGTAAAAGCAGGGTCGCACAGGCGGTTGAAAACCACCCCTGCGTGATGACTTAGGCGAGCGCAGCGTCGAGTTCAGCGGTGGTCGGCGGCTGGCACCCCGCGCGCGTGCAATTGATGGCGGCGGCCTGCATGGCCCGTGTCAGCGTCGTGGCTACGCGCGCAGAGGCGTTCGTTGGGTGCTGTACCCAATCGGCCAGTGTGCTGCCCCAAAAGGTGTCGCCTGCGCCAACCGTGTCAACAATGGCGACGGTCGGTACGGGGGCCTGTGCGGTTTGTCCATCGACACGCAGATACGCGCCGTTACCACCAAACGTTAGCGCAATGCGCGAGGCGTTGGGGAAGGCGTTCGCTAAGGTATCGGCGTTGGCGCGCACCGCATCGGCGTGACCTAAGAGTTCTAAGTCTTCATCGCTGGCTTTGATCCAGTCTGCCAGTGCGGCAACCTCTTTCACTGCGCGCACGTAGTCGCCCAAATCGGCCGCCAATTTAGGTCGCAAGTTGACGTCCACACTGAGCGTCCACCCCAGCCGCTTGGCTTCGGATAAAACGGCAAGCGTCTTGTGGTGCTCCGGCGGTATGAGTAACAACGAGCCGGTATGCAAAACCCCGGGTGCCTGCGCTTTTAGGGCGGCGACCATGTCCGCTACGGTGTAGTCGCGGTCGGCAATACCCTCGCGGTAAAACCCATAACTGGGTTGCCCGTCAATGAGTTGGACGACTGCCAACGACGTGGGTAATGCGGTGTCGGCTAGCGCTGTGCGCACGCCTTCACGGTGCAGGGTCTGCTTTAGCGCTTGGCCAAACGCATCGGTAGAAAACGGATTTAAAAAGTGTGTGGTCGCGCCTTGCAAGGCACAGGCGCGAGCGCAGTTGTAGGGACTGCCGCCTTGTAGCGGGCGGAGTGTGCCATCTGGCTGCGCGATACAGTCCATCAGCGCTTCACCGAGTACCGATAGGGTGTGATTTATGGGGGTATTCATAAAAGTCGATGTCACGTTAGTGGCCCGTACGCGCTAGGGTCCGCTGCTGCAGGGAGTTGGTTGTTAGCGTTTGTTGAGTTGGCCCCGACGTAAGACGTCAATCCAAACAGCGATAATAACCACGGCACCAATCGCCATCATTTGCTTGAACTGAGAGACCTCCAATAGGTTCATGCCGTTACGAATCATGGTGATGAGAATGGCGCCCAGCAGGCTGCCCCAGATGCTGCCGCGACCGCCGAACAAGGAGGTGCCGCCCAAAATGACCGCGGCAATTGCATCCAGCTCAAACATTTGCGCCATCTTGCCGCTGCTGGAGTCCATGCGACCCATTAAGACCAAGGCGGCCAACGCGCAAGACATACCGCAGATAACGTACACCCCCATTTTGTAGCGGCGAATATTGATGCCCACTTGGCGCGCGCCCATTTCGTTTGAGCCCATCGCGTAAACATAGCGGCCTAGTTTGGTGCTGGAGAGAACAAAAGCCATCGCAATGAAATAGATGGCGGTAATGATGATGGGCATGGGTACGCCAAGGAACTCGCCATAACCAATGGTGGGGAAGGGCTCTGGCAGGCCGGCCATATCGAAGCCGCCGGTCGAGTCAAAGGCCAAACCGCGCCATAGGGTGAGACCACCCAAGGTCACAATAAATGCGGGTATACCGACGTAAGCGACCAAGTAGCCGTTAAAAATGCCGACCGCCGCGCCAATGGCGACCGCCGTCAGAATCGCGATGCCAGGGTCTATGCCTAGCTTGATCATCATGTAGCCCGCAAAGGCGCCGCACAGCGCGGTGAGCGCGCCGACCGCCAGATCAACGCCGCCTGTCAGAATGACAAAGGTTTGTCCGCCAGCCAACAACGCGATCACCGAGGCCTGCACCAAGATATTGCTGAGGTTGCGCGTGCTTAAAAAGTAAGGCGATGCAATGGACAGCAGCACGGCGAGAACCAAAACGGCGACCAATGCGCCGAACCATTCTTGGCGTGTGATGTTTCTCATAAGGGCTCCTAGGGTATAAATGGTTTACTTCAAGGCGCGGGGCTTTCCCATACCGTCTGCCATGGGAAAGCCACCTGCAGCGCAGGTGGCCTTTTAAGGCGAGGGGCTTCGTCGCCGTACTCGCCTCGCTGCGTTACTTCTTCTTCATGAATTGCGCAACGCCTGAGTCCATAGCGAACTTGTCGACGTTTGAAGGCAATACCAAGAAGCTGCCGGTGTCTATGCGAGCCGATACCTTCTTGCCTTGCGCGGCAGCGATGGCTGTTTCAACGCCAACAGCGCCGATTTTTGCCAACATTTGAGCCGCGTTGGCTTGTTGCCAGCCGTCTTTCATCATGTCCAAGCCGCCCGGTGAGCCGTCGAAACCAGCAATTTTGATGCTGCCGGCCTTATAGCCTTGTGACAGCATGGCGGCCTTGGCGCCCAAGGCACCACCGTCCCATGCGTTGGCGATAACTTTTGCGTCCGGGTTGGCACGCAGCGCTGCCTCAACACCGTTTTGAGCCATGGTTTGGTCCCAAGTGGTAGGAACTTCAACGACTTTCACACCGGTCACATTTTGGTTCAGGCCATCTAAGAAGCCTTGCTTACGCTCACGGCCTGTCGATTGACCTTGGTCGCCGGTGACGTAAATCACGGTGTCGCCAGATTTGACTTGTGATGCCGTCCATTTGCCTTGGACGTTGGCGGCTTTGATGTTATCGGTTGCAACGTAGCTGGTGATGTCCACGCCGCTGATCCCCGTGTCTACGGCAACAACCGGGATGCCCGCCATCATTGCCTTTTTGATGGCGGGTGCGATACCCGCGCTGTCAACCGGCGCGATCGCGATCGCGTCCACCTTGCGGGTGATCATGTCTTCAACCACAGCGAGTTGGCTAGACAAGGCGCCTTTTTCAGCGGCTAACTGAATGAATTTGACGCCGGCCTTTTTGGCAGCGCCTGCCGCACCGCCATTAATGAGCGTCCACCCTTCGTTGGTGTTGCCGTTGGTGATGTAAGCGATGGTGGTCTCTGCTTGGGCCATTGCCATTGCGCCGCAAGCGGCTGCGATGAGGGCCATACGGCCGATAGTGCGTTTGATATTCATATGGTTTTCTCCAGTGTGTTGCTTGTAAAGCGCCACGGGTGGCGCGGATAAAGCCGTTTCGAGGGCTGATATGAATTGAACACCAAAACGGAGACTAAGTAAACCTAGTAGTTTTACTAATACGGCAATCTGATACTTTCAGGCATGCTTGAGGCATAGAGAACCAATTTCAAGGAAAAAACCATGTCAGAGCACACCCCGGTCATCGCCGTCCAAGGGCTAACCAAGCATTACGGGGGCGTTAAGGCCCTCACGGATGCCGAGTTCCAGTTGAGCGCAGGGGAGCACGTCGCTATCGTGGGCGACAACGGTGCGGGCAAGAGCACGTTTGTCCGTCTGATCACGGGGGTCGAGCAACCCAGCAACGGCGAGATCCTGATGGACGGACAGCCGGTCGAGTTTGAGTCCCCCCTCAATGCAAGGGAGCAGGGGATAGAGACGGTGTTTCAGAATTTGGCATTGGCAGAAGACCTAGACGTCCCGTCGAACATCTTTATGGGGCGCGAAATCACGCGACTCAATTTGGGACCTCTGTCCATATTGAACCACGGCGCGATGCGCGCGCAATCCGTAGACATGCTGAGCACGACGGGGGTGCAAATTCAAGACCTCAGCGAGCCTATGCGCGGCATGTCTGGCGGTCAACGCCAGTGCGTTGCGATTGCGCGTGCCGCAGGGTTTGCCAAAAAATTAATTATTCTGGATGAGCCCACTGCGGCATTGGGTGTGCAGGAAACGGCCCGTGTGGAAGAGATCATTAGAGGCCTGAAGGCACGGGGTGTGCCGCTGATCATCATCAGCCACAATCTGCGTCAAGTATTCGACTTGGTGGACCGGATTTACGTGTTCCGCCAGGGACGTATTATTTGCAGCCGTTTGAGGTTGCACACCACCCCCGAGGAAATCGTTGGACTCATTACGGGCGCCATTGACCCGGCTACGTTATCAAATGAGGAAGCACTCACATGCTAAAGGGAATCGACGAACTGCTCACACCCGACCTGTTGCGTGCTTTGGCCGCGATGGGCCATAACGAGTGGGTGGCCATCGTAGACGCCAATTACACAGCGGAGTGGCTGGCTGCCGGTCGCCCGCTCATACGTTTACCCGGGCAAACGCTGCCGCGTGTCACGCAAGCTGTGTTGTCGGTATTGCCGTTAGCCACTGATGTGGCTTTCCCCGTCGCCTACATGCACCATGGCGGCGAGTCCGCTGCATTCCAAACACCTGCGCAACAAGCCGCTGTAGCGCACGCGGTGTCAGAGGGGCTGTCAAGTAACGAGCCACCCGCGGTGGTTGTTCAACACGCGACGGATGGTGACACCCCTTGCCTCGACGGCACGACACGAGCGCAAGCGCTGGAGCGCTTTGCTTTTTACAAGCAAATGGCGCGTGCATCCGTGATAATTCAGTGTGGTGAAATGACCCCATATGGCAACGTATTGTTGTGTAAGGGACTCATCACGCAACCGATCAAATGAGTACATGACGCCCCCAAAGTTCACTGTCGACCGCCGTGCAATGCGCGGTTCTAACCACAACGGGATGCGTCAATTTAACGAGCGGATTGTCTTACAGGCGATACGCTTACATGGCCAGATCCCCAAAGCGGATTTGGCAAGAGCGACGCAGCTCTCTACCCAAACGGTCGCCATCATCGTGACGCGCCTGATGGACGACGGCTTGTTACTGAAGCAAGCACCGATACGTGGCCGTATCGGCCAGCCGTCGGTGCCGCTTGCACTCAATCCCGACGGGGCCTACGGTGTGGGACTGCAGGTGGGCCGCCGTAGTTTAGAGGTCATCATTACCAACTTTGCGGGCCAGCCCATTTGGACGGAAGAGACCCGCTACGACTACCCCGATCCACGCCACCTCACCACGCAAATTAGTAGCAGCCTCGCCCAAGCTAAGGCCTTTCTGGGCACACGCTGGGCGCAGGTGGTTGGGGTGGGCGTGACCGCGCCGTTGTCTATGCATCAATGGGTGGACATCATGGGCGCACACGCAAGCGAGGGCCTCTCGCGTTGGATTGATTACGACGTTCAGGGTGAGGTGGCTAAGCTCACTGATTTACCCGTGGCCTTTGCAAAGGACACCATGGCGGCGTGTTTGGCGGAGCTTTACGAAGGCAATGGCCGCACGATACGCGACTTTCTCTACGTATTCGTCGGCACCTTTGTGGGCGGCGGTTTGGTGATGGATGGGCAGCTCGTGGGCGGCCCGCGCGGCAACGCGGGCGCGATTGGCTCGCTACCCACCGCCATAGCCAAAAACGGCCTGTCGGCACAGCTGCTTGAGGTGGCCTCGGGTTGGCAACTCGAGCAGGCGCTAATGGCGGCCGGGATAGACCCTCAGATGGTGCACAGCGATGACGTGCTTGATAAGGCGCCCCCGGCACTGACCGAGGCGTGGCTGGCGCGTGCCAGCAGTGCGTTGGCCATGACGGCTGCAAGTGCCGCTGCATTTTTAGACTTGGAGGCCGTGGTGGTGGATGGGTCTTTAGGGCGTCCGCTAATTAATGCCTTGATCAAACGTACCGAGGAGAGCATGGCCACCTACCGCTTCGATGGGATGCATCAGCCCAAGCTAATCTCTGGCTTGGTCGGGCCGCACGCACGCGCCTTGGGTGGTTCTCTTATTCCGTTGCACGGACAGTTTTTTCCAACCAAGGATGTGGCTTTGAAGCAGGATATCGTGTGAAACTTTTTATTGACTCTGCAGATGCTGCAACCTGGACACTCCCACCCGGGAGCCCACAGATCGCTGGTGTGACCACCAACCCCAGTTTGGTGTATCAAGCGGGGTTACCGGTATCCGAGCGGGGTTACGGTGAGCTGATTGCCCGCGCAGCGGGTCACGGGTTTACCGAGATCATGGTGCAGGTTACAGGCGCAGACCTGCCCGAGAACACCCGCTTAGCCGCTCAGTTGCAGACGCGCGCACAGTCCGCGCACATTGGCCTCACGATCAAGCTACCGTGTGATCCGCGGTGGGAGGCGTCCATTGACGCCATCCACGCCCTTGGCTTGCCGACGTTACTCACGGGTCTATCAAATGCCATGCAGTTGTTGTGGGCGACCGACCGCCAAACCCGGTGGGTAGCGCCCTATGTGGGCCGCTTGGACGCGGCTGGACGCGATGTGTGGTCGCTACTGGAGGCCGCTGTGCAGGCGCAGACAACCGGCCCAAGTTTGTTGGCCGCCAGTGTGCGCTCAGCCGATGTTCTGGCGCGGTTGATGGGGATGGGGGCTCAGGCGGTGACGTTGCGCCCAGATTTCATTGCGAGTCTGTGTACCGATGCGGTGACCTTGGCTGCGATCACCCAGTTTGAGAGCGACATACAACGCAGTTTGCGCGCATGTGAGTAGACACAAAGCGCAGGCACCCGGGCAGACCCACTGAGCGCTTAATCAGAAGGCGACAGCTCAGCCTTGAGGGCGGCTAGGCTGGTTTCACCCATGATCGCTAGGTGTTCTTTGTGACTCGCCGTTAGCGTATCTGACTTGATCACCAGCTCCAAGTGGCGACAAAATAAACCCAGGCCATGCAAGCCCAGCATGAACGCCCCACCTTTGAGTTTATGCGCCTGCCCCGCAACATCGCCGTGAGCGGGCGGGCGCAACAGGCTACCAAGTATTTCCAGATCGCTTGCTGGCCCGACCAGCGGGGTGCTCGCCATGGCGAGCAGCTCTTCTGGCGCGATCAAATCGCGCATTTCTTGCAACATGACCTTGTCAACCAAAGGCGCAAACGTCGATAAGTGGGCCGCCGCTGCGGTGTTGAGGATCATGGCGCCATCCTAACCTCTTTTAATGTCTCCCGTCCCTGCTAATTCGGCTGCCGCACGGGCCTTGTCTTTTTTACTTAGGCGCGACCCCTTGATACCGCCCGCACCGCCGCGCGCGGCGTCTAGGTCGGGCGCGCTGATATCGGTATGGGCTGGCGCCATCACAGGCGGGGTGTACGGGAAGCCTTCTAGTGTTTCTCGGGGTAGAGACAGTTGATGGCGCTTCTCTATGAGTGCGAAGTGCGGCGCGGTGTCGGGAGTGATGAAGCTGACCGCGACGCCAGACTTTCCAGCGCGCGCGGTACGCCCGATGCGGTGGGTGTAGTCGTTGGGTGAGCGCGGTAAGTCGTAGTTCACCACGGCTGGGAGGTCGTGAATATCAATGCCCCTCGCAGCGAGGTCGGTGGTAATCAATACGTCCCATCGGCCATCCTTAAACTCGGCCAAGCGCTCGGTTCGCTGACCCTGGGTGAGTCCACCGTGAAACGGTGTGGCGTAAATTTTCTTCAAATACAGTTTTTCAGCGAGATGCTCGGCGTTGTATTTGGAGGCGACAAATACCAGCACCTGCTTCCAGCCGTTCGCCTTGATGAGTTGGCGCAATGCACTGGTTCGTTGGTCGGTATTGATATGGATGGCGCGTTGCAGGATATCGGGTTGATCGCTGTCAACGTGCGTCAGCGTGACGCGGGCGGGGTCGCGCAGCTGTGATGCGCT
>Ga0181601_10005370_pt1 | contig 10639 bp, 3 predicted proteins | sample 041ome_8_FD_133020 | JGI IMG/M metagenome (GOLD analysis project Ga0181601, IMG submission 133020) | Coastal salt marsh microbial communities from the Groves Creek Marsh, Skidaway Island, Georgia - 041407BS metaG (megahit assembly) | ecosystem: Environmental > Aquatic > Marine > Intertidal zone... | reverse complement strand
TCTTCCGCCTTCGCCTCCGCGTCCCGCCTGCGCGCCTGCGCCTTCAAAACGCGCTCGTTCACCACGAACAGAGGGTTGTTCGGATCGCGCGTCGTCTCGTCGCTCACCGTCACGCCGTTTAAGTAACCAGCCACTATGTCCCTCAAGTCGGCGTTTTCCGCGCTCAGGCGCTCGCGCTCGCGACTCGACGCCAAAGCGTCGAGCGTGGCTTTGTTAAGCCGCCGGAAGAACCGCTCGAGGTACCGAGACTCATCCACCGCGTTACCGAACGTGTCAACCGCGCCCGTACTGAGACGTTCGTCCTCGGGTAACGATTGAAGCGTCGAAAAAACGTTTCGAGATGAAGCGCTTCGTTCGGGGTCGCGTCTCGCGTTGGTTTTCGTACCGGAAATACCGACCGAAAGCGGCTCCCCGACTCGGTCCTCGAGCTCGGCGCGTTCTTTTTCTTTTTCGTCAACATCCTCGAGCTCGGCGTCCGTGCGCTCGCGTACACGCGTAAACGACGCATCCAGCTGCTCCAGCGCCTCCGCCTCGAACGCTTCTTCTTCCTCTTCTTCTTCCTCGAGAAAAGGCACGACGCGTTCGCGTTCCGTCTCCAGTCTCCGCGCGGCGGCGGCGAGTTTCAAGACGCGCTCCGCGTGGGTCAGTCTCGCGTCCAGGGATTTGAGCGCACCGTTGGACCCAGCGAGCAGCGCTTTCAGCTTAGCGTTCGCCTCGGCTCTGCCCCGCTTAGTGGTCGCGGCGAGCGCGTGCGCGTGGTCGCGCACGCGCTCCTTCTCCAAACGCAACGCCTTGTTCTTCGCGCGCCACTCCCGTGTCTGGCTTTCCAGCGCGCCCTTCGCGCGGCGCACGCCTCGCGCCAGGCGCCCCAAGTCGCGCATGCGCGACTCGATGGTCCTCGCCGACTGCGAGTCACGCGCGGTGAGCTGCTCGAACGAAGCCGCGCGCGTGTCCGTGCCGCTGACGTACGTTTTGTGCGCCTCCTCGCACATCCGTTCGCACGCGCGCACGGCGGCTTCGAGTTTGTTTTTAGCTGCTTCAAACGCCTCGGCGTTTCGAGATTTGATCTCTTCCCGCGCCGTCTCGAACCGAGCGCGGCGCGCGACGAAAAAACTCTCGTGCGCCTTTTCCATCGCATCCAGAACATCCAGCATATCTCTTCTGTGCCTCTGGTGTTTTTCCTTGATTTCGAGTCGTTCGTTTTTGAAGGCTTCCTCAACAAGTCGCGCGTCCGTCGCGAAATGATCCGACGTTTCTCGCGCGCGATTCGCGTGTAAGCGCAACAACGTCTCGACGCGCGACGCGTGATCGGACGCGGCGCGGCGGTGTTGCGTCTCGGCATCGTCCACCTCCGTTTCAAGCGATTGAAGCAGCGCGTTTTTCCGGTCCATCGTCCTCGAGTGCGTCTGCGCCATCACGGTCGCGGCTTCGCGAAGCTCGTTGGATTTGGCTTCGCGCATGATGAAGAGCCATCGCGCGATAATCAGCTTATCGTTCTTTTTCGTTCGCGAATGTTCCTCCGCGCGTCTACGACGCAGATCACGAAGCCGAGCTTCGTTCGTGGCGATCTGCGCCTCTTCCGCCTGTCAAGGGAAGAACGCGCGTGTTCGTTCGTGCGCGTGTTCGTTCGTGCGCGGCGGGCGGGGACCTGGTTGTCAGAGCGAGGACCGCGCGCGGGGAGAAGGCGGGAATCGCGCGCGGCGTTCGGATGCGCCGTTTTAAGCACATTTGGGAGAGACGAGAAAACAGACGCTCGTCCGCTTCCGCCGCGCACCTTGAGCGCCTCGGCCTGCGCGAGCACGAGCCGTTCCTCCTCGGAGAGCGCGGGGACCGCCTCCTCTTTCTTGGGCGGGGCCGCCTTCTTCTTCTTGGGGGGCATCGCGCCGCCGAAGGTGGGCCGCGCGCGCCCGAGTGGGGGGTAAGGAGGATTGCGAGAGCCGAAACGAGCGCGACCCAAAACGAGTTGACTCGTTTCGCGCGCGACGCCCAACTCGTTCGTATGCGCGAACAGTCACGTGATTCGGGGGAACGGGCGTACCGAGAAAACTGTGCCAATTCGGGCGTGTCCGTTGCCATTCGGGGGCGCACCCGGCGCGCGGCGGAGTGGGACGCGCGAACCGCCGCGAACCGCCTCGCCGTCGCGGCGCTCGTTTAGGCGACCATGAGCGACTCGGACGCGCCCGAGTACGACGACGGCGCGTCGCCGGACCTCGGCGGTGCGGCCGGGACGGCCGGCATGGATCCCGACAACCCCTTGCTGGCGCGCGCGCAGCTCGCGCTGAAGAAGCAGCTGCTCAACACGCAGCGCGAGGTGGACGAGAAGATCCGGAAACGAAGGGAGTTTCTGGACCGCGAGAAGACGCGGCGGGAAGACGTGGGCGTGGAGCTGTACTCGGCGCAGCAGACGCTGTCCCGGCTGCAGACGCAGCTGGAGCGCGCGGAGGAGGAGAAGCGGCAATTAGCCGGTCGCCGATCGGCGATCGAATCCGACCTCGAGCGTCTGCGGGAGTGGCAGGAGACCCGCGTCACCGAGGCGGACGCGAGAAGAGCCGAGGCGGACGCCAGGCAGGCGGAACTCGACCGGCTCAACGCGACGCTCAAGCGGCTGGAGGCGCAGGCGGCGGCGACGCGAGAGGAAACCTCCGAGGCGAGACAAAACGCCTTCGCCGCGGAGAAGGAAACGCGAGCGTTGGAGAAGGCGAAGCTGGACCAGGACGTGCTCATCGACGGTTTGCAGGAGACGCTGAAGAAGCTCCACGAGAAGACCGCGCTGTACGACGCGCAGAGAGCCGCGCAGGCGAAGGAGACGACTCTGGCTCGTCAGACGTTATCCGAAGCGAACGCCGAGATGGATGCGGTGATGGCGGAGAAGAAACAGCTCACCGGGCAGTGGAAATCAGCCCTCGTGGGGAACGCCAAGCGCGACGAAGCCCTGAGAGCCACGCGCGAGGCTTTGATGGAGCAGACGCGGGAGATGACCTTGGTGGAGGCTGAGACGAACGCGAAGAAGGAACAGGCGAAGGAAGAGTCGAGGAAGAACGAGCGACTCCTCGCGCTTCTGCGCAAGACGGAGACGGAAGCCGCCAACGCGCAAAAGGCGCTGACGAAAACGCTGGACAAGAAGGAAAAGCTCGCGGAGACGTACGAGCGGTTAGTGGTGGCGCAGGAAGAGACGGACGCGGCGCTGGACCGGGCGAAAAAGGAAGAGAACGCGTTGGCGGATGCCTCGCGCGTCGCGGATGAATCGATCGCCGCCGCCGAGCGCGCCATCCGCGGCTTGGATGAGAAGATGCTCGCCAATCTCTCCGAACAGAGCACGACGGAGAAGGACGCGCGACGCGTCGTCGAGAGCACGCGCGAGATTCGAGCCCTCATCGAGGCTGAAGAAACGAGCACGACGAACGTGCAGAACGAGATTGCTCGGATACGAGTAGAAACGCTGCACCGCAGATCCGTCGTCGACGATTTGACGGAAGCCTCCGCGGCGCTGGAAGAGGAGTCGCGGGAAAAGACGAGAACCGTCGAGACGTACGAGGCGGAGATCGCGAGGCGCGAAGATGAGATTTCGCGAAAGGGCATGGAGGTGACGCGTTTGAACCGCGAGCTGGATAAGCGAACGTCGGGCGCGGGCGGGGACGCCAACCTCGGTCCGATGGAGGCGAACATCAAGCACCTCTCCAAGGAGACGGAGGCGAAGGAGAAGGCGATCAAAGAGCTCCAACGCGCGTGGGTCGGGCATCAGACGGAACTCGTCGCTTTGGTCAACGAGAACACCAACGTCGCGGAGAAGACCAGAAGGTTGAAAGCGGAGATCGCGGTCGCGACGCGGCGCCGAGCGCGCCTCACCGAGAACCTGGCGCGGCAGAAGGAGGAGATCAAAGAGCTGGATTTCGCGATGGAACGCGCGCGCGCGGATGCGCAGCGGATCAACGCGGCGTCGGCGCGTAGCGAAGCTTCGAAAACGGCGCTTCTCACCGACGTGATGGTCAGCGAGAAGGAAATCTCTGGGAATTTGCGGGAGATGGAGAGCGACATCGTGGCGTTGGAGAGCAAAACGCAGGGCGCTTCGGACGAGAAGAAGCGCGTGTTGGCGGAAGTGATCGAGTGCGAGCGCCAGATTATGCTGTGGGAACGCAAGATTCAGCTGGAGCGCGAAACGCAAGCCGCGCTCGACCCCGACGTCGGCGGCGACGTGGTGGGCGCGATGAAGAAGGAGATCGCGCGCATGACGCACAGGAAAACGGAGCTGGCGCGCGTGCAGGAGGCGCTCATGCGCAAGGTGGAGCAGGCGGTGTACAAGCGCGAGGCGGTGGCGGCGAAGGCGAGGCTGGCCAAGGAGAAGGCGCGGGACGACGCCAAGGCGGCGAAGGGGAAGCGTCGCGGCGCGAGCCGAGCGGCGGAGGACGCGGGCGCGACCGCCTCGGCGATTTCGGCGCGCGGCCGCGCGGCTCGCAAGGACGCCACCACCAAGCAGGGTCTGAAGCAGGCGTGCGTCGAGCTGAAACGGGAGATCAAAGAAGTCAAGGCTGAGATTTCCGTGACGAGCGCGTCGGCGGCGGATTTGGCGGAGCAAAAAATAGCGGCGGACGAAGAGACTACGGCGACGCGCGACGCCGTCGCCGCGCTGCGCGCGCGCGAGGATGATTTGCGCGACGCGCGCGACGGGGTTGAACGCGAGCGCGAGCGCGTCTCGCTCGAAGCGCTCAAAGCGACGCGCATGCTCGAGCGGTTTCAGGCGCTGGACTTGACAAAAAACGCGGACTCGGCGCCGAGTGCTTTCGCGTCGGAGGCGGATTTCGACGCCGCCGAGCGGCGTCGGGAAAAACTCCGCGTCGCCGTCGAGGGGATCCGCGCGGACGCACCGCACCTCGAGGCGGCGCTCGAACGCGCCGTCGCGTTGTTGAGCGTGTGAGGCGGTTCTTCATATATGTCGTGTCGTTCTTCATCATATACGAAAGTACTACGCGTTTTGGGTTTGTTTTTTACATTCGTGCGGCGCTAAAAAAATCGATAATTCTCATAGGATTTTTCACTAAAAAGTCGACCCCTCGCGCGTTCGTCGTCGTCCTCGCCCACTGTCGACCGCGCCTCGCCATGTCCCCCCCCGACGCGTCCGCGGACGCGTCCGGCTCTTCCTCCGACGACGAGACCGCGTACGTCCCGTACGCGCGGCGCCCCGAGTGGTCGGACGTCACGCCGCTGGCGCAGCCTGAGCCCGCCCGCCCGGTCGTCGCCATCGATTACCCGCCCGAATACGTCGACGCGCACGACTACTTCCGCGCCGTGCACGCGAGCGGGGAGGTTTCCAGGCGCGCGCTGGACTTGACCGCGGAGTGTCTCCGCATGAACGGCGCGAACTACACGGTGTGGCACAGGCGGTGGGCGCTCGTGGAGGCTCTGGCGGCGGCCGAGGCGGAGACGAAGGCGTCGTGCACGTCGCCGGCGATCGATGGGGACGACGGGGAGGACCATCGCGAACGTCCCTCTCCGAGCCTCGTCGACCTGGAGTTGGCGTACGCGACGGCGATGGCGCTGGAGAACCCCAAGAACTACCAGGTCTGGAACCACATGCGCTTGGTGAGCCAACACCTCGGTGACGTTTCCGTGGAGCGTAACGTGCGCGCCACCGGTGAGGCGCTCGCGCTGGACGCGAAGAACATTCACGCGTGGACGCACCGTCTGTGGGTCACTCGGACGTTTCCTTCCAAAACGACGCGCGACGCCGAACGAGCCTTCACGGAGAGAATGATCGATGAAGACGTTCGTAACAACAGCGCGTGGAACCAGCGGTTCGCGGTGACGTTTCCCACTTCTTCTTCTTCTAGCGACGACGATGACGTACTACGAAGTGACGAAGAGACGACGACAGATATCGTCTCGAAGGAGCTCGCGTTCGCGGAGACGAAAATCGCGCTCGCGCCCGATAACGAGTCGGCGTGGAATTACCTTCGCGGCGTCGCCGATCTTCCGGCGGCGCGTGGCGACGACGCGATTAAAACGCGTCTCGAAACCATCGCGCGGGCGTTTTGCGGTGATGACGCCATTTTTTCTGAAAAAGACAAAAGTGTCGTCGTTCCCGCGGACGCCGCCGCGCCGTCGAAAAGAAGATCCGCGGCGATCCGCGGCGCGACGGCGCGAGAAACGTCCGACGCGAAGAAAGAATCGAAGAGCGATTTTTCTCGGCACGCGACGGCTTTGCTCGCCGACGTTTTGGCGGCTTCGGGCGCGTTCGAGGACGCCGCGGCGCTGTATGACCGATTAGTCCATCGCGACCCGATCCGCGCAAACTACTGGACGTTCATGAGAGACGACGCGCGGCGGCGGCGCGGGTAGGAGCGTTTGCGCCGTACGAATACGTACGTAGCTACAGAAAGTATTACTTTCGTACGTAATACGAGGGATTAATACCGCTACGTACCCTCTCGCAGTTGGGTACCTTTATGTATTAATGCGAAGGTACTACGCAACGACTCTCGTGTTACGAGTAGCTACGAGTGGCTCTATCAGGCTCTCGTACTTTCACTCTAGCTAGTCTTCCTCCGCGCGTCCCAGCTGCAGCGCCTTGATGGCGGCGTCGAACGTCTTGAACGAAACCGTGCCTCGTTTTTTCCCCGGGTCCTCCCCCGCGGCGATGGCATCCGCCGCGAAATCCGAAAAGGAAATCTCGCTCTCCTCCGCCGAGGCGTGCTCGAAGACGTGCGCCAGCGCCATGCGCACCTCGTCCGCGTTGAGCGTCGGCAAAAGACGCCAGACCATGTCCTTCACCTCGGACGCGTCCAGCTTCCCGTCCTTGTCGCTGTCGAACGCCTCGAAAATCGCGCGACTCGGAATCTGTTCCTCCTCTAAGCTGAACCGCATGCGTTCCAAGACGTCCTGCAAGCCGCCGGTTAACTTCGCGGGCGGGGGATGCTCTTTGACCTTGTCGTCGTAGCTCTCCGAGTGCGGCGCCGACCCCAGGGCGCTCGCGCGGAACCGCGCCGCCTTGTGCGCGCGCTGCGACCCGCGTATGGCGGCGCGCATCTCGGCGAGCGTCACTCGCACGTCCTCTACGGCGACGCCGTCGCCGCCGGGAAGCGTCATCACTTCGAAGTGCCGCATCTCGCGCGCCGACGCGTTCGGCGCCGCTTCCTGCACGAGCTGCCGAAGCTGGTCCACGTTGATTTGCAATAAGTCCTCGCTGGTGGTGGTTTCTTCTGATCCATCGTTCTGATCCATCGCGTGTCCCGCCTCCGGCACGATCTCGAGAAACGCCTGTTTCAAAGTCTTCACGCCGGTTTCTTCGTCGAAGTACGTCCTCAGCGTCTCGTAAAAGTTGCGGTTGGGAAGCCGCGTGGGTTTCGGAGGGAGCTGCCTCGGCTGCGCCGGAGGCACGCGCTTGGGCTTCTCCGGCGTGGCGGCGGGCATGATCGCCTCCGCGTCTCTCTGTGCCTCCGCCTCCGCCGCGGCAGCCTCCTCCGCCGCCTTCGCGTCCGCGATCCGCTTCGCCTCGGCGATCTCCGCCTCGTGCAAGCCGAGCGAAATCTCAGCCGCCGACTCGAACTGCGATAAGCCGGCGGAGGAGCCGCAGAAGGGCACCAGCGCCCCCGGGGCTTTGATGCCGAGCGTGACCGCCCCGGGGCACTCCGGTTCCGGCGCGACGCGCCACAGCAAGCCCCCGCGCTCGCCGTTCGCGGCCGCCGCGAACAACGCGACGAGCGTCTCCCGAGATTCGCGCAACGCCGTCTCCACCGTCTCGCGCGCCTCCTCCTCGGCGGCGCGGATGCGCGTCCCCGCCGAAGCGCAATCCAGCGCGTTCACGCGGTGGTCCTTCGGGATTTCCAAATCAGGATCCTCGCACTTCATCTTGCGGTTCAGGATGGGGTCGTAGTCGTCGTCGTAGTCGAAGAACGCCGGCATGGCGCTCTTCTTGACAATCTGCGCGGCGTCTCTCGCGTCCTCGCGCGCGTCGTCCAGCGCTTCGCGCGTCTCGATTTCGAGAGTCGCCGCCGCCGTCTCCACGGCGCGTAACTCGTTAAGAGAAGCAGGGCGCACGACGTCGGCGTCGTTGGGGTCCGCCGCGTCTTCGGCGAATACGCACGCGCCGAGAATCTGCTCGGTGATCCGACGCACGCGCGCGGCGGCGTCGGCGCCGGCGTCTCGAAGCCCGTCGCACGCCGCGTCCACCTCCGCCTCCAGCTCCAGGAAGCCAATCTCAGGGGGCTCCTCCGGGATGTCCTCCGCCTCGTCGCCCTTCTTCCACGTCTTCTCCTCCAGGTGCAGAAACGGAATCGCGTTGTTCGCGGGCGGCGGCGGCGGCGGCGGCGGCGGCGCGAGCGCGGGGAAGTAAATCTCCGTGCACGACAGCATGAGCTGCTTCGCGACGTCGCCGGCGTCGCGAATGGCGCGCGGCGTCGAGTCACGCGCGGCGCGCAGGCGTGACGCGAGCCGTTCCGGAGCGCCGCCGCGAGCCTCCGCCTCCGCCTCGGCGGCGTCGTCCAGGAGCTCGCCCCAGCGCTCGGTCGCCGTCTTCAGGCGGCGCGTGACGTCCAGGACGCCGTTCGCGACGCGCGCGGGGATGGGCGGCGGCGGGTCGGGGTCGCGCGCGTTTCGCACCTTCGTTTCGTTCGAAAGGTCCCCCGCGATCGTCTCCAAAACCCTGCTTTTGGCTTTGGCCGTCTCGACGAGCAGCTTCCTCCGCGCGCGCCGCAAGGCGAGGCCCACCGACTCGAGCGCGTCGTCCAGCTTCTGCTTCGCGTCGTGCTCCTCCGCGAGCGCCTCCGTGGGGTCGTCCGGCCGCAGCGGTTTCATCTTCCGCGACGCGCCCGGCCCGGTCGCGGGGCCCACGGGCGCGTGTCGCAGCTGCCACACCGCGAACCGAACCGCCGGCGCGACGGCTTCGATCGCCGCGCTCACCGCCGCGTCCGCCGCGTCGACGTTGACCAACAGCGGACTCATGCCCATCTTGTCCACCTTGCCGAACGCGCGCGCGGCGCGAAGCGCGGGGAGTAACGGTTCGATCGCGCCCGGAATAGATTTTTCCATGATCGCCTCCGCGCGTTCCAACACGAACGCCAACGGGACGCTCTGGTCCGCGCTCGTCGTCGCGGCGTCGGCGCGAATCGCGCGCGCCTTCATCGTCAAACGCGCGGCCGCGGGTTCGAGGAGACGCATCACGTCCGCGAAGATCCCCTTCGGCGCCGTGCCTTGCGCGGCGACGGCGGCGGCGTCTCGCCGCTCCGGGGGGCCATCACACACCGCGACGCACTCGCGCTTGAAGTCCTGCAAAAGCGCGTCCAGCAACGCCACCAGCCGCCGCGCGCGCGCGTCCAGCTCGACGCGCTCGTCTTCGCTGAGAAACCCGTTTCTCTGGCCGGAGGAAATTTCTTGAACGAACGCTTTGTGCACGTCGTCCAGCGCGTCGCCAGCCTTTTTTTCCGCATCCGCGACGGCGCTGGTGATGGTGGCGATCGCGGCGTGGCCGAGGTACCCGGGCGGGTTGCCGTCAACCTGCAGCTCGCTCTTGAAGTTCTTGCGCACCGCCTTGAGCGTCACCTTCTCGCACGCGCTGAAGGACACGGCGACGATTTTCAAGGAGACGGCTTCGGTGTCGAGCGACTCGCGGCGCAGAAGCCAGTACTCCGAGGACCGCCCGTTCGAGCCCTCTTTTTCGCACGCCAGCGTCCATCTCCGCGCCGCCTCCGCCGCCGCGAGGGCTTCTCTTTTTCTTTTTTCCTCCAATCGCGCCTTATCCTCCGGCGAGAGCAGAACCGCGGGCAGAAAGTAATCCGTCATCACCTTGGCGTAGAGGAACTTGTCCAGCTGGTCCTCGGTCTGCGCCGCCTTGCTGTTCTTCTCCTTCTCCGCCTGTAAGCGCGCGGCGTTGGAGTGTACGGTGGCGATGGCCAACGCAGAAGCCGCGGCGGAGATTTGCCCGAGACGCGCGGCGTGCCTGTCGAACCGTCTCTTACGGAGCATCTCTTGTTGCTCCTCCAGGTCGCCCGTCGATCCGGGGACCATCTCCGCGATCTTCGTCAAAGCCTGGTCGGCGACATCCGCCGCCGTGTACGCCGCGTCCGTCTGCTGTTTCTTCTTTTTGCCTTGCGGCACGAGCATCTCCATCGTCTCCGTGCGCGTCTCCGCCGCGCGCATCACCTTGGCCATGTGCGCCTTTTGGTTCTCCGCCACGGACTCCGCGGTCATCACGGCGGCGTCGGCGGCGCGACGCGTCTGTTCCAGCTGGCGCCGCTGCCGCGCCTCCGCCTGCGCGGCGCGCTCGCGCTCCAGGCGCATCTCGCGGCGCAGGTCCGCCACCGCGCCGCGCGACGCGCGCATCTCCGCGAGCATCAACGCCGTCATGGCCTCCGCGCCGGAAAGATCGGTGACCGCGTCGTAAACGGCGCGCGACGCCTCGGGGGATTCGAGCCCCGAGGCGCTCGAGTCTCGCGAGTCGTCGCGAGACTCGTCGGCGAGAAGAAGAGAAGGAGGCGCGGCGTTTTCGTCGCCGCCGAACACGTCGTCGATGGTCTCCGCGCGCGGACGGTGACGCCCGGAGGAGCCGCGTGACGAGCCGCGCGACGCTCCGACAAACGTGGCTTCTGCGTCGCGCGAGGACGAAGAAACGCCGGACGGCGTTTCGTATGAGTAATTAGTCCGGCTGGCG
>Ga0181601_10005365_pt1 | contig 10643 bp, 4 predicted proteins | sample 041ome_8_FD_133020 | JGI IMG/M metagenome (GOLD analysis project Ga0181601, IMG submission 133020) | Coastal salt marsh microbial communities from the Groves Creek Marsh, Skidaway Island, Georgia - 041407BS metaG (megahit assembly) | ecosystem: Environmental > Aquatic > Marine > Intertidal zone... | reverse complement strand
CTACGATAGCTACAAGTATCTATGGAGTTCCCGCATGTAGTCTATGTATTTTCAGTCTTTATTTTTGGTACAACTTCGAGAATTCCCTCATCACGCCGACGCGAGCGGTCGGTTCGCTCCGTCCCCGGTCCCGGCGGTCCCGGCGACGCGAGGGGCCTCGCCGCACGCGGTCTCCCTCCTCCTGGCCCTTCCCGCGAGCCCCGCGGGGCACACGTCGCGGTGCCTCCCCCAGTGCCGCGCCTGGCACGCCTTCGAGCAGTAGTGCGCGACGTTAAAAACGTTTCCGTCGACGTTCGGCGGCGCGCGCGAAACGCACCCCGCGCATCGGCGCAGCGCGCGCGCCGGCGGCTTCCCCTCGCGGGCGCCGCACCGCGCGCACGCCACCGCGTGCGCGTCGTCCGGCGCGCGGCTCAGCCGAGTCCGCTCGGCGGCGAAGCGGTCCTCCGCGGCGTACACGGCGGTGGCGCGTGACGCACGAGCCTGGTGGTTCGCGAACCACAAACGCGCGACCGACGCGCGATCGTCGAGTGCGTTAGTACCGGTACTATTAGTCGCGCGCGTCATTCTCGATACGCGTCGAACGTCGCTCGCGGTTCCGCACCCCAATACGTCGTACGTCCCGGAGTCGGCCTCGTCTCCTTTTTTTTTTTTTTGACTTTCCTCCGTCGGCGCGGGAAGAAGTGACGACGGTCGGTGCATCCCTTCCCAGCCTTGTCGCGCTCGGTATCGCTCCGGGAACGCCCCGGGTTCGGTCCTTCGAGAACTAGGGTCGCACACGGCGAGCACGAGGTCCGCGACGACGTCGTCCCGTCCGGAGGCGCACTCGATCGCGCGCCGCAGCGAGACGTGCGCGGGGACGGGCAGGCGCTCCACCACGAGCGCGTCGGAAAGGCGCGCGGTGAGTTTCTTCGGGGACGCGTTTGGGTCCCCGGCGTCGCTCCGGGGCGACCCCGCGAGTGCCCCCGGGCGCACGCGCAGGGTCACCGGGAGCGGCACGGGGAGCATGCCGAGCACGCGGAGATGGGTCGCGCCGGATGCGAAGTCGGTGCCAAAGTCGTACACGTCCGTGTCAGCCAGGCAGATGACCGCCCGGCACGCGGGCGACGGTTTCGTCGCGCGCGCAGCCTCGAGGAGACGCGCGCCGTCGGGCAGGGAGAGGAGGAAGTCCTTGTCGATGAAGTGCCTGCGGTCGTGGTGAGACGCGCCCAGGTCGTGCGAGCACGCCACGGGGACGCCCAGCGCCTTGAGGGACACGACCCGGGAGTCACGCGCGAACCCGAAAACGCCGAGGGACAGGTCGAGCGTGCCCGCGGGCGCGGGCCGGTCGCAGAGCGGCGCGCGCTCCGCGCGCGCGCTCGCGAGAGCCGACATCTCCGCGCGACGGGAACGCGCGCGGATGCGGTGTCTGGCCTCGAGGGACAGGGGCGTTGTGGCGGAGGCGGTCGCGAGGATGGTAGTTGACGTGCAAAATATCCATCGATGTCGTGGCTTTTTCCCGAGATCCCGACAGAATCAGATGTGACTTGTGACAGCCGACGGCCGAAGATTCTTCCAAATCACGAGCGGGTGGAAAAACACCGCGGCGTTGAACGGCGTCCACTTCCGCTCACTTCCGCTCGCGACGAGCGGGCGGAACGCGACGTTGAGAACGGTTACCGTTAAACCTTCGCGAACTACGCGACGTGACGCGGCATAAAAGGACAATAATATAAAAAGAACACAAACTCTCACCGCCCCCTCTGCGTCTGCGCCTTCGCTCGCCCCCGTGTCCCGGGACCCAAACGCTTTTGCTTGCCGTTTGACTTCGACTTCGCGTCGTTGGACCGATGTCGCGATTTCGCCCGCGCGCGCGACTTCGCCCGCGCCTGCTCCGTCGCGACGCACACCTCGAACACCGCCAGCGGCATGCCCGGGAAAAGGTGTGCGATGTACGCGGCGAAGATCGATCGGCGCTGTTCCCGCGTCAAGCGCCGCGGGGAGCACCCCGGGTCGATCCCCGGAGGCAAAAGCGCGGTTCCCGGGAAATACGACGCGTCGTTTCCGTCATTCGCTTCCGTCATCGGGGCTCCGTCCTCATCCGCGGCGAGCGCGCTCGCGCCGGCGGCGCCGCCCTCCCGCGCGGCTTGGCGCGCGCGGCGCGCCGACTTCTTCGCCGACGCCGCCGCCGCGGACGCCGCCGCGCGCGCCTCGGTCTCCGCGGACGCCTCCACCAGCGCGCGCAGCAGGGGCCCCACCTCGTCGATCGTGGGCGGGTGCTCGGAGACGTTGCGGCAAAACCGCAGCAGGTCCGAGAACCCGTCGCCGTACGCCTCGCGCCCGGATTCGGCCCCGTTTGTTTTGTCTGTTTTGTCGGTTCCCGGAACGCTTCCGTCGGTCGACACCACCCGCACCGCCGTGGACTCATCAGTGGACTCGGTGTCGCGACCGTTCCTTCCCGTTTTTGCTAAAGCGTTTTTGCTAAAGCGCGTTTTAAGCGCGTTTTTGCTACTAAAGCGCGTCACGCGCTTGAGCAGTTTAGCGTCCACGAGCCTTTTCCAGTCCGTCAGGTCCATGGACGCCGCCGCCAGCAAAGCGCCGCGTTCGGCGTTCCCGCCCCCCGCGGCGCCGTGCATCAGCGCGTCGTCCGCCGCGGCGGAGAGCACCGAGCCGACGTCCATCGAGAAGCTCGCGCTGTTGAAGTGCAGCGCGACGGCGCGCGCGAGGAACGCCTCGTCGCTCCAGAACAGCGGGTGCGCCTGGACGTCCCGCGCCTCGGGTCGGTCCGCGGGGTCGGGCGCGAGCATGGACGCCAGCAAGTGCCGCGCTTCCAACGCGCGTCGCGTGACTAGTCCGGGAACGCTCATGACGTTCTGCAGGTGGTGCCGCCCGTTGATGATGGCGGCGTCCGTCGGGACGTCGCGCCCGGACTCCGAAAACGGCGACGCGCGTCCGGTGAGCGCGAAGTAAAACACGACGCCCATCGCCCACACGTCCGCCGCCGGCGTCAAAGGTTCGTGCTTGAGCATCTCCGGCGCGCGCCCCGCTAAAACGATGTCGATGCCGTACTTGCGGAACGTGCTCATGGTGTACTCGCCGGAGTCGGAGTCGTCGTTACCGTCCGGTTTTTCATTCTTCCCCTTTGAAAACTTGGAGGTGAGCTTGGAGTTGACCCGAACCCCCAAACCGACGTCGGCAATCTTCACGTCACCGTCCGAGTCCACCAGCAGATTCTCCGGCTTGAGGTCGTTGTGCGCGATGCGCCCGCCCGGCTTGTTCGGGTCGTGCAGCCAGGCGATCCCGGACGCGACGTCCCGCAGGATCTCGAACCGGCGCTCGACGGGCATGGAGTCCCCTAGCCGCGTCACGTGCTCGCGCAGCGACTCCGCGCACAGCTCGAGCGCGATGAACACGTGCGAGGACGTCGCCGCCCACCGGTGGAAAAAAGGAACCCGCGGCGACTGATTCAGCGACGTCAAAAGTTCAACCTCGCGTTCGACCAAACGCAAAAGTTCCCGGCCTTCCTCGCCCGGGGGACGCTGGATGCGTTTCACCGCCACCGCGTGCCGCGCCCGCGTGGTGTGCTGCACGTACCCGCGGAACACGTACGTCCCGCTCGAGCCGACGCCGATGATCTCCTCCTCGTTGTATATGATGTCGGCGCCGACGCGGCGCCACCCGCCGGATCCGCCGGATCCGTCGCGCGCGTCGACGCTTCGCTCGTACGAGCCGTCGCGCGCGTCGTCGCGCTCATCCGGCGTCGCGCTCGCCCACGCGCGCGTCGCTTCGTCGGCGTTCTCGTTCTCGTTCTCGTGCTTCGTTCTCGTTCTCGTTCGTCGTTGGTTCGTTTTCGGCCCGGCGCCGCCCACGTACAGCTCGATCGCCTCGTCGTCCCAGTTGAGGACGTACAGCTCCGTGGCGTCGGACGCGGCGTCGGACGCGGCGTCGGACGCGCCCGCGTCCGTGTCGAGCTCGTCGGAGCCCTGGAAGATGGGCCCGCGCGTGCCCGCGCCGGAGGCGGCGAAAGAAACGCGCGACCGGTCGTTTCTTTCGCCGCTCGAGTGAGAACTCGCGGAACTCGCACTTCCCTCGAGCGCACGCGCGCGCGCGTCCTCGGCGGCGGTGCGGCTGCCCGCGCTCACCGCCTTGGTGACCTGCTCGTGCTCGGCGTCGGTGACGGCGAGCGAGTCGCGAATCGTGCGCAGCATCTCCGCGCTCTCCGCGGAGGGCACGCCGGAGGACCACGCCATCTTGCTCGCGGCGAAGTAGGCTTTCAGCCGGCGGTCGCCCCCCTCCAGCGCGTCCTCCGCCTCCAGCTCGGCGAGCGCACGCTCCGCGCCGCGCGTCTCCACTTCGGGGTGCGCCTTACGCGCGTACGCAATCTCGCGGCGGATCTTGGCGACGTCGCGCGAGTCGATGGCGTCGCGCACGCGCCCGATGGCGCGCCACCGCTCCAGCGTCGCCTCGGCGTCTGTGACGGCGTCCGCGAGCTGCCACGGCCACGCCGACGCGCGCGCGCGCGCCACCGCGCGCTCGAGCGCGGGAACCGCGCTTAAGTGGTCGAACGCGTTTTTAGCAATCCCAGATCGATCATCCGCGCGCGCGTCGACGAAGAGCGACGCGTCGCCGGCGCTTCGCGACGGCTCGAGCGCGGCGGCGAGCGCCGCCCTCGCCTCCTCCATCTCCTGCAACGCGGTGGCGCGGCTGAAGCAACGACTCGTTAACGCGTTCAGCTTCGCCGCGCCCTCCTGCGTTAACGGCGGCTTCTTCTCGGCGACTTTCGCCGCGCGAAGCATCAGCTTCTCCAGCCGCGGAACCGCGCCGACTTCGAGCGACGTCTCGTCGGCGAGCGCGGCGCGCAAGTCGCCCTCGAGCGCCGCCGCCGACGCCGCCGCCTCCGCCGCGTCCACGGCGGCTCGCAGAGTGGCCAGGGCGCTCGATGACGTCGAGCTGCTAGTTTCTTCTTTTACGTTCACGTTCGTTCCGGTCACGTCGTTGCCTCGCGCGAGGCGGCTCGCGAACCGGTCCACGTCCGCGGACATGACGTCCTCGCGAGTCACGCGAGAAGAGGGAGGAGACGACGCCTCGTCTCCGCCGGCGTCGAGGATCCGGTCCGCCTCCGCCGCGCTCTCGTTCCAGTCGCGCGCCGCGCGCGCCGTCGCCGCGTCGTCCACACTCAGCGCGGCGAGCGCGGTGGTATCCGCGGCGCCGGCGTCGCGCGCGGCGCGCGCCAGCACGCCGCGCGCGCGGCGCAGGGTCGCCTCGAGCCCGGCGACGTCCACCGGGACCTGCAGGCACGCCGCCGTCAGGGCGGCGGCGAGCGCCGAGGCCTCGGCGGCTCTCGCCTCGGCGCGGATCTCCGCCAGCATCGCCTCCGCCTCCCCGCCCTTCACGCCGAACGCGCCGCCGGCGCCGGCGCCGGCGCCGACGGCGCGCGCCTCAGCCAGCGCCTCCTCGAGCGCGACGTACCCCGCGCCCTGCGGCTGTTTCTTGGCGGCTTCGAACGCCTCGCGCACGCGCTCCCTCGCCTCTTTCCGCTTCACGGACCTGCCGAGCAGGATGCGCGTGCGCTTCTCCATGCGCACGCGAAGCGCCTCGCGCTCCTGCTTCGCCGGGCGGCCGCTCGCGACTCCGCGCGCCAACGCGTCGTCCATCCACAGCGTGAGCACGACGAACGGGACGCCGAGCTCGAGAAGCGTCTCGGCGGCGTTCACCATGCTCTCGCCGTCCGACTCCGCGGCGGTCTCGTTCCCGGGTGAGCTGACGTTCACGATCACCACCAACCGCTTTTCGCCTTTGGCCTTAGTACGCGCGGTGGTTCCATCGCGCGCTCGTTCCGGAATAGAGAGGTACGACACGTCCGAGGTGATTTTTTCGCGGTCGTACGTCCCGAACGAGTACGGGCTGTCCGGCCAGAGCTTCTCGAAAAACAGACGAAGCGACTCGGCGTCGACTTGGTTCTTCCGCTTCTTCGCCAACGCGACGGCGCCTTTGGGCCCGCCGCGCGTCGAGCCGCCGTCAGCGTCGAGAATGTCCCTCTTCTTCCCGAAACCGTCGACGCCGACAAGCTGCTCGGAATCCTCGAACACCGCGGGGTTCAGGGGGAGCAAAATCTGCGGCGCGCCGGCTCCGCGTCCGACGGATCCGCCGCCGCTCGCGTCCTCCGCGGCGCTCGTCGCGCCGCGGTCGTACGCGCGCATCCCCGCCGCCGCGCTCAGCGCCGAGGCGGTCATCAGCACGGCGCGTAGCGTCATCGCCGTCGTGGGCTGCGTCCAGCCGTCCCACTCCGGGAACGCGAACAAAGGGCCGTCCGAGTCCACCGACGAGTCGCGGCCTGACGAGGCGGAGTCGTCGAACGAGGCGGAGTCGAGCGCGCGGCCCCGCGCCGAGCGCGCGCCCATGGCGGCGAGTGAGCTCGGCGGCCCGCCCGGGCTCGCGCGGAGCAGCGGGATCGGAACGTGCATGGCGACGCTCGGGCTCTCACCCACGGCCACCTTGTCCACCGGGAACGAGGTAACCTCGGCCACGATGGCGTCCTGCACATCGCGCGTCACCAGATCCGCCGACGTGCTGGTGTCCAGGTGCCACTGCAGCATGCTCTCGAGGAAGTCCACGCGCGCGCCCGGCACGACCGCCGGGGGGGCGGGCGCCTGGTACATCGTCACGCCCATGCGCTGCGCGAGGCTTTCCAGGGGGCGGAGCCAACCGCCTGGTCCGTCGCCGCCGGGGGCGGCCGCCGCGCGGACCACGCGCGCGTGGCGCGCGCCCCCGACGGGCGGTTTCCTTCGGGGAGAGGGCGACAGGGTATCCCCGGGATTCGTCACGCGCGAAGACGTCGACGCGCGTAAGACGTCGCCGCCCTTGCCGAGGTCCCCGGGCCGCTCGCGCGGTGTCCCCGGGGAGACGCGCGTACGCGCCGACGCCGCTGGCATCGCCGACGCCGCCGGCGACATGGCGTCCACCGTCTCTCTCCGGCCCTGCGCTGAGAGAGTGACGTCGCGCAGCACGCACACGTGTCCAAGAGCACACTGACGGTGATCCGCGTCACGACCGTCATGTGAGGTCTCGGTCCGTTTTTATGAACACGTGTGGGCACGTCGCCAGAGGGAGCCGCGCGCGGCGGCACGCCTGCTCAGGCGTGCTCCGATGTCCACCCCCGACCCCGCGGCGGAGGCGTTGAAGGCCCAGGGAAACGCCCTGTACCAGCGCGGCAAGTGGGGCGCGGCGATCGACGCGTACACGAACGCCATCTTGATCTCCCCAAGGTGGCTGCCAGTCATCCTGAACCGCGCTTTGTGCAACCGTAAACGAAAAAACTGGAACGCGGTCAAGGAGGACTGCTTGAAGGCGCTGGACATCGACCGGGAGTCCATCAAGGCCAACTACATGCTCGGTTTAAGCTTGATCGCGACGAGGCACTACCGGGAGGCGTCCATGAGCCTGCAGAAAGCCCTCGAGAACGCCAGGGCGAGCGGTGCGACCATCAAGGATGAGATCTGGCGCGAACTCGCGCGCGCCAACTACTTGCGCTGGGAGCTCGACGCGGCGGAGCGCGCGACGAGACTCGAGAACGTGCGCTCGAAACTTCTTCGCAGTCATCTGATGCAGTCATCTGAAGAAGAAAACGAAACACACGCACACGCTGAAGTGATCGACCTGGTGACGAACGAGAACGACGCGATGGACGCGAGCGAGACGCGTCGTCCGTCGTTCGCTGAACGACGGACGACGACGCGTCCGAACGCGTCTGACGAACCGAATGAATCGTTCACCGCCGAAGAGAAACGAACGCTGGAGGAGATGTTCGTTCGTTTTCGCGAGCGCGACAACAAGACGCGTGACCCCCCCGACTGTTTCTGCTGCGTCTTGACGTTCGAGGTGTTCCGCGACCCGGTGGTGGCGCCGTCCGGGAACTCGTACGAACGAAGCGCTCTGGAGGAGCACCTGAAGAAAGTCGGCCCTTTCGATCCGGTCACGCGCGCGCCCACGACCCTCGACGACCTCCGACCGAACGTCGCGCTGCGCAACGCCGCGCACGCCTGGCTCAACGAGCACGCCTGGGCGTACGCGGACATCATCAAGCCGGACGCGCCGCTGGGGGGGGAGGACGACGACGGCTAGGCTCCATCTCCTACGCGCGGAGCGGTTGCGTACCGGTAAGAAAGACGACTCCTAATAAAAACGTGACTCCTAAAAATTAAAAAAACGTTATTTTCTCGTGTCTCCCGACCTCCCGGCGTGCGCCTTCGAGGACGACAGCCCGGTGGCGCGGCAGTCGCCGAGCGCGCCAGTCGCGCGCACGATGGCGCTCCGCGCGCGTCCACGTCGCGAGTTTCGCGCGTCGCGCGCCGTCGCGAGGCTCGCGCGGCTCGCGGTGCTCGCGTCCTCCGCGGTCTCCGCGGCCACCGCGCAGACGACGAGCCCGACGTTTCTGCCGCCCTCGCCTTGCGTGTACCGCCTCGACGCGCTCGACGCCAAAGTGGCCGCGCTGGAGACGTCGCTGGGTGACGGCGCGCCGTTCGCGCGCGTCCCCACCGAAGGAAGTCTCGCCGGGGGCTTCTTCGGCGCCGCGTTCGAGGGGCTGGGGCGCGCCGGCGACCGCGTCACCGCGCAGGGCACCGCGCGGGGAGACGACTTGGAAGAAAAAAGCGCCGAACCTTTCGGCGTCTCCGCGACGGGCGACCGCGCCGCCGCGCTCGGCGCGGGCTCTCGCGCCGAGGGCGACTTCTCCCTCGCCGCGGGTCTCTCCGCGCTCGCGTCCGAGACCGCGGCGCTCGCGTTCGGAAACGCCGCGGTCGCCTCGGGCTCGGCCGCGGTCGCGCTCGGCCGGCGCGTCGAGGCGAGCGCGCCGTCGGCGTCGGCTCTGGGCGACGGCGCCTTCGCCTCCGGCGCCGCGTCGAGCGCGCTGGGCCGCGCGACGCGCGCGTCCGGCGCGGCGGCGACGGCCATGGGCGACGGCGCGTCCGCGTCCGGGAGCGGCTCGACGAGCCTCGGCGTGCAGACGCGCGCCGAGGGAGACGCCGCGTTCGCGGCGGGGGGAGGCGCGGCGGCGATCGGGCCGCTCTCCGTCGCCGCCGGAGCGTTCGTCGCGGCGCAGGGCGCCGCCGCGGTGGCTCTCGGGACCGGCACGACCGCGGCGGGCGAGGCCTCCGCGAGCGTGGGAACGCTCACGCGCGCGCTCGGCGACGCCAGCTTCAGCGCGGGCGACAGGACCGCCGCGCGCGGCGCCGCCGCCGCCGCGCTCGGGCGCCAGACCGAGGCGAGCGGCGACGCCAGCTTCGCGACGGGCGTCGGGAACGTCGCCGAGGGCGAGGGCGCCGTCGCCGCGGGGCTGCGCACGCGCGCGCGCGCCGCGGGGAGCTCGGCGAGCGGCGTGCGCGCCGTCGCGCGGGGGTACGGCGCGTTCGCCGCGGGCGTCGCCGCGGTCGGTGCGGGCGCGGGGAGCGCGGCGATGGGCCTCGGCGCCGTCGCGGGCGGCGTCGGCGGCGTCGCGGGGGGCGTCGGGGCGCGCGCCTCCGGCGGCGTCGCCAGCGTCGCGTTCGGGCACTTCTCGCGCGCCGCCGGCGACGCGAGCTTCGCCGCCGGCAGGCGCGCCTTCGCGCTGAGCCCGGCGGCGGTCGCCCTAGGCCGCGAGGCCTGCGCCGGGGCGGGGGAGACGTGCGCGGGAGCCGCGCGGGACAGGCTCGGGGGTTTCGCGCGAACACAGGCGGAGGATGAGACAAAGATTGATGAGAGTCTAATAAACGCGACGCTGAACGAGAGTCTGAACGCGAGTCTGAACGCGTCAGACGCGTCATCAGACGCGTCGTCAGACGCGTCGCCTCCCGTCGCGCTCGGCGGCGGCGCGTTCGCGACGAACGTCGGGTCGACCGCTCTGGGCGCGTCCGTGTGGGCGTCGGCGCGTTTCGCGTTCGCCGCCGGCGCGAACGCGTTCGCGTCCGGGAACCACAGCGTGGCGATCGGCGGCGGTGAGCGAACCGTCGCCTCGGGCGCGAGCGCGCTGGCGCTGGGCGAGCGCGCCGTCGCCTCCGGGGCGACGGCCGCCGTCGCCGTCGGCGTCGGCGCGACGGCGACCGCCGCGGGCGCCTTCGCGCTCGGGCGGGACGCCGCCGCGATCGGCGTGGACGCCGTCGCGATCGGTACGGGCGCTGAGTCACGCGCGGAATTTGGAATCGCCCTCGGTGCCGGTTCCGCGGTTCTGCCGGACGCCGTCGGCGCCGTCGCCTTCGGAGGCGCCGTCGCCGCGGAACCGCGCTCGCTCGTCGCCGTCGGCAGAGCCTTCGCGTCTGATTTCGTAATCGCCGATTTCGAAATCTCTCGCGTCTCGAGCGACGTCGCCGGCGACGACGCGACAACCGCGCCGGCGTCTTTGTCGGCGGCGCTGCGCGCCGTCGCCGAGCTCATCGAGCGCGTGGAGGCGCTCGAGGCGGCGGCGACGACGTGAAAAGCGCGCCGAGAAAATTTTTCCGTTTTTTTCCTCTCGGAACACGGCGTCGGCGTCGTCGTCGTCGTTCGTTCGTTCGTTCGTTCGTTCGTTCGAGTCGTAAAAACGTAAAAACGTACTAAAAACGATACCACGCACACACACACGCGCGTCTAAAGTGAAGCACGCGCATCTCGCGCATCTCGCTCGTCTCGCGTCTCGCGGCGCGTCGCTCGAGAAGGCG
>Ga0181601_10005362_pt1 | contig 10647 bp, 6 predicted proteins | sample 041ome_8_FD_133020 | JGI IMG/M metagenome (GOLD analysis project Ga0181601, IMG submission 133020) | Coastal salt marsh microbial communities from the Groves Creek Marsh, Skidaway Island, Georgia - 041407BS metaG (megahit assembly) | ecosystem: Environmental > Aquatic > Marine > Intertidal zone... | reverse complement strand
TCTTCTTCTCTTTCCTTCTTCTTTTCTCGCGCGTGTTTTCTCCCCCTCTCTTCTCTCTTCTCTCTCTTCGTTTTGTGTAAGTGTGTTGTTCAAAAAAAGTGAGTTGTTTTTGAGGAGAAAAGAGAAGTGAATTTGTGGGAGCGATTTGTGGAATTTTTTTTCTTCTTCTTCTTCGAATTCTTTCTTTCTTTTTTGTGCTGTTTGCCGTGTTGCGCTTTTGCGCTTTTATTTCAACGTTCTCATCACAACACATTTACACACTTACACACAGCACAAGACACACTTACACACTTACACACACAGAGAGAGATACTCTGTGTCTCCTTCTTTCGTTCTCTCTCTTTTACCAACTCTGCTCGTAAACACCGTCTCAATACCGAAAAGAGAGTAAATATACACACACACTTACATACACGCATATTGAGAGAGAGAAATAAAAGAATGGCGTCGAGGAGTGAAGAGGACGGTGTTGCCTTGGATGAAGAAGAAGAAGAAGAACAGAGACAGCAACTGCAACCTTCTTCCGCGACGACGGTAGGATTGATGAACAACGCGTTCTTTTCCAACTTTGGCGAGACGCTCTCTCAGTACGGAAACATCGCCAAAGAAAACGCGGAGAAGTTGAAAGAGCAAATACGTTTGTCGCAAATGCAACAAACTTTGCAACAAGAGAGAGACGAACAACAACAACAAGAAAAAAAGAAAAACAAAGGCGATTACGTGCGATTACCGATCGAGAGCGCGAAACGGCTGAGAGCTTTGGACACTCAAGACGTGAACGAGCTGGAGATGTTGCACAAGGCGCAAATCGCAAAGGTTTTAGCGGAGAATGAGTTATTGAGAGAAAAAGTGAAACAGTTATCGACGAGCGAAAATTTGGAAGAGAAGGAAGACGAAGAAGCGGCGAGCAAGAAATGCGCAGAAATCGAGACGGCGACGAACAGAGTTCTCGTCATTGGACTCCAAGAGCAAGTCAGCGAGCTAGAAACAGAAGTGAAGGAAATCGAGGAGGATTTAGAGGTATCTCGAGAAAATACCAACAAATGTAAACGCGTGTTGGAAGACGTAGAGGCGAGCTACCAGACGTGTCAAACGCAAAGAGACGTGTTGAAACAAGAAGTGGAGGATTTGAAGGAAGAGTTGGCCAAAGCGTCGTCGCTCAGTGCGAAACTGGAGGAAGAAAAAGTAGAAATGGAAAGAGAGATGAAAAGGATGGCCGCATCACCACCACCACCATCACCACCACCACAACAACAACAATCAAAATCGGTAGAAAAAGATGTGAAAAAATTAGAAGATGAGTTGAAAGCGAAAGAAGACGCCATCGCTTCGCTGAAAGACCAACTGGCAAAAATGACTGAAAACGCCAAGGCGTCCGCGACGAAAAAGAGCGAAGAAGACGCTAAAAAAGATCAAACGCTTCAGGCAAAACACGAGAAGAAAATCAAATTGATGGAAGATACGGTGTCGCAGTGGAAAAAAGCAGCCTCGGAAAATCTTTCCAAAGGCGAGACGAAACTCGAAAAAGCGCTCGAGGAAGCGCGTGAGGAGAGGAAACAGTTTCAAGCGAAAATCAAAACGCTCGAGTCGAGAGTGAAAGAGGCGGAAGAAACGGCGAAAAAGTTTGAGACGTTAGCGAACGATGCCATGGATTGCGGCAGACAACTCGAAAGCGAAGCGAACGAAACGAGCACGAAACAACTCGAAGAGATGAAGGAAAAATTAAACGAATCGAAGGAAACTTCGCGAGAGTATTCTCTTCGCGTCCGCGAACTCGAACAGGAGTTGTTAACGACCAGAGAGGACTTACAGGACGCAAAAACAGTCGCGAACGATTCGAAAACGAAAAGTGAAACGAAACTCGCGGCGTTGGAGCAACAGCTGAAAAGCTTGAAGGAGCAAAAAGACGATTTCGAAATGCAAAAGAACGAGGCAATATCGGAGATGGAAGCGATGCGTTTGGACATGGAGTTGGAGTTCGAACAGAGATTAGAGCAAAGGTCAGACAAGACAAAGGAGAACGCGCGATTAGAAATTGAGCGCAAAGATTTGTTGAGCAGCTTAGAAGAGAAAGAGAGAGAGTTAGAGAGGAGCTTACAATCGCTTCAAGCCAGAACGAACGAGTTGAACGAGGCGAAGAAAGAATTGAGCGAATTCAAGAGAGAATATTCAGCGCTCGAGAATCAAATGAAAGCGTCAGTTTCGGAACAAAAACACAACAAAGCTGTCTCCTCTTTGCATGCAACATCGCATTCTTCGCAAGAAAAGGAAGACGAAATCTCGTTGGTAGCGTCGTTGGAAACCGCTTTAAAACGAGCGAAAGAATCGAAAGCTACGGCGCTGGATACGGTCAAAGAGTTGAAGAAAGAACTGGAAACGGTGAAACTTGAATTTGACGAGTGGCGAAAGAAAGCGAGAAAAATTATGACTGAGAAAGACGCCGAGTGCGACGAGTTGCGAAAATTAACCGGTGGTGCTAGTGGCGTCGTTGGTTCGCGAAATTCAAGTTTCAGCTCGCTGAAATCCGGAGACGGCAACAACGTTGCCAGCAGCAGCAGAGGACTAGACAAGCAAGAATTCGGATACATCAAAGCTGTCGTTTTGAAATTCTTGATGTGCGACGAGTGGACCCAACAAGAGGCGGTGTTGAAAATTCTCATATCGCTCTTTAACATCGACGATGATCCCGAACAGTTGAAGAAAGTTCACGACGCGAGAAGGTTCTTGGAACCTACGCCGATTTCTACCGCGGAGGTGTCTCTGGCGAAATATGGCGAGGACTCAGTGAATTACTTCACGAACGATATTCTAGGCTACGGCGACATCATTTAGCGAAGGGTAGGACAACGTCATTTGGGAACTACCTTATTATTTATAACATTAAAACTAGTTGCGCGCTAAACTAACTTCTATTCTTACATACTAATCATGCATTGGCGGTTTTGAGCTCGATGTCGCAATAAATCGGTAAATGATCGCTCGGTTCACCTTCGCAAGGACAACCGTCGAACAACAAATCTCTGCTTTTGATTTCTCCTCTGTGCGTGACTTTTTCGATCCAATTTTTCGAAGCGAATATATAATCTATAGTTTCCGTAAACGACGGCGTCACGTTCGTATATTCCGGTTCTCGACCAGTCTCTTCGTCTCTCATTAAACTCACGTAGTCGTTGTCAATCATACTTTTATACACGTCTGAAGTTGCGATACTGTTAAAATCGCCGCCGATTAAAACATTACCTTCAGTTTTTGACCATCGCTTGACTTCTTCTCGCAGGTATTCCGCCTGTTTCAACTTGACATGCGCTTTAGTTGGATCCCAATACAAGTGCGTGGACACGCACGTTATCGGTACGTTCGACGCTTTGTGTAGCAACATCACGCACGCCGCGACGCAGTCTCGTTCGTACTCTTTCTTTTCCTCTTCGTTTTCTTTCGTCGACGCCAACTCGTTGAACTCCACGCCCAACGTGCTCAACAACTCAAACTTTTCTTTATTCCAACACACCAAACTCCCGTCTCTTTTCTTGTTCGATTTCTGCGTCCTCTGCTTATAAAACACCCCCATGTTCATCTCATTCTCGATGAACTCTTTCCACTCGCTTTCAAACTCATCCACCTCTTGCAAACAGAAAACATCCGCTTTTATTTCCTCTTTTAACTTCACTCTGAGTTGTTCTTTTCGTTGCTTCCATTTCAACAAACTTTTCGGCGTCGTCCAGTGAAACCACTCGGATTTCACGTAACACTGCGCCAAGACGTTGTACGAACACATTCGGAAAACAGACGCCGACGAAGACGACAGACTTTGCGAGGCGCTGGCGGCGGCGGCGGCGGCGGCGGCGGAGCAGAAGAGGGACATTTTCTTTCTCGTATGTGTAGTAGTAGTGCAGAAGAACTTTTTTGAAGAAGAGTTTTGTTATATTTTTATACTCGTACGCGAAGAAGAAAAAAAGTCGAGAGTGAGAGGTTTTCGTCTTTTGTCTCGCGCTTTTTTCCCTCACAAAGAAAGAAAAAAGAACAACAAAAAAGAAAGAGGTGAGGGATGTCTTCTTCTAGACTTTTCTCTCTGGCCGCGTCTTCTTCCTCGGCTTCGGCTGCCTCGTGCTCATCGACGGCGCCGCGGCGGGTTTACGACGCTCGCTCTTCTTCGTTTTCTCCGTCGAAGAGGAGATGCGCGAAACAGAGCAAAAGTAAAAGGCAAACAACAACAACAACAACACAGAGAAGAAAAACATTTCATCAAGATAAAAGAGGAAGAGTCGTCGTCGTCTTTTCGGCGTCGTCGTCTTCGTCGTCGTCTTCATCGACCGATGAAAGCGACGAGAACGGAGATAAAGTTTCGTTCGACCAAACTTTACTCACGGTCGCTAAAAAAGCCGCTTCGGAGATTTCCTCCGGGATGACCATAGCCGTCGGTACGGGAAGCATATGTTCAAAGTTGTTGGACGTTTTAGAGGAGGAGAAAGTGTTCGACGTGAAATACGTGCCGGCGTCGACGTTAGCGGCGAAAGAATTGGCGCTGAGAGGTTTGGCACCCGTGGTGGATTGCGAAGAGACGCCAGCTATCGACGTGGTGTTTGTGCAGCCGGACGAAACGGCCATCTACGACGGCAACATCGTTTCGATCTTGGATAGAAAGCAAACGCCGATACAACCGTCCATAACGACGACGAGAAACGTGCTCAAGAAATCGTTGAAAACGATATTGTTGACGGAGCAATTTCGAGAGTACGTGGGTGGTTCCGTTCCAGTTGAGATTGAGATGGAGAATTGGGAGGAAACCGCGGAAGATTTGGACGATTTGTTTTTGGGCGACGCGGAGTTGTGGCGAAGAGGCCAATCCGGAGATCAACAGTCGCACCCCATGGGTGGGAAAAACCCGTTCGTTTCACCGGATGGAACGACGACCATAGTAGACATAAAGTTCGAAGACGCGTTGAAAGGTGGGCGATACACGAAAGGATTCGTATTAGCCGGAGAAGACTGTTCGCCGTTTCAAATCCAAGCGGAAATTGAAAGCGTCGACGGCGTCGTCGCGCACGGCTTGTTCACCACCGCGGACGCGGTGTTGGCCCCGTGGGGAGACGGTGGATTGACTCCGTTGCTTTTACACAAAGGCGAGGAATTACCGATTGATTGATTGATGTGTGAAAGGTTTGAGTGTTTTATCGATTGCTTTTTTATTTTGTTTTGCCCCTTTATTAAAAATAGTAGCTCCGCGTGTGGTTTATGTAACGAATACGAGCGATACGAAACAATACACACACACACTTTTGTGTGAAACCTCCCTCTTCTCTCTTTCCTTTTTTTTCTTTTTTTCTCTGTCTTCTTGTCTGCTTGTGTGTGATCAATATACGAAATACGTGTTTTTGAACTACAATCGCAAGTCAAAACACACGCGCCACAACATCTTCTCCACGCGCTGCCCGGTGGTGGCCGCGTTGTTGGTGCAAAAGCACACACACACACATATACACACATCAGTAACGCGAGGTTTCGTTTTAGTTTTGCCATCGAACGCGAGCGTTTGACGATAACAAGAAGAAGAAGAAAATATGCGTCACGAAACGTACGCGAGAACGCCCCCGGACTCTCCGACGTTTAGCAACAATTCTCCGTATCACTCGTCCACGCCTTCATCCGCCTCTCAAGGAGGACAAGCGATATTCAACGGGAACGGAAGTCCTTCCAAACACATCTCGCAGTTGATGGAGTTGAACTGTTCAGTCGGGAAAGGGAGAAGGAAAATCAATACGACGAGCATGGCGTTAGAGTCGAGCGCGTCCATGCCTTCTCTCTCCCCTCACCAAAGAGAACAACAACAACAACAACAAATGTCTTCGTCTTCGGGGATGTTCCGATCGAAAGTTGATGAACGCGTCTCCGCGAACGGAGGGAATCGAGAACCGTTTCTGATCGGTGTCGCCGGAGGCACGGCATCTGGGAAGTCCACCGTGTGTAATCTCATCATGAACTCGTTGCAAGAAAAACGCGTGGTGTTGTTAGCGCAAGACTCGTTTTATCGACCTTTAACCGAGGAAGAGAGAAAGAACGTCAAACAGTACAACTTTGATCACCCGGACGCGATTGAATGGCCTTTAATCGTGAAAACGCTGAAAGATTTGCTCTTGCGGAGGAACGTTAAAGTGCCGGTGTATGATTTCGTGACGCACTCGAGGAAGGAAGGAGTGGATATAAACGTCGAACCAGGGGACGTGATCATCATTGAAGGTATTCTGGTATTAGCGATGGAAGCGGTGAGAGATTTGTGTCACATGAAAATTTTCGTAGACACCGACGACGATTTGCGTTTGGCGAGAAGAATGAAAAGAGATACGTTGGAACGAGGGAGACAGGTGGACGGGGTGATTTTACAATACACGACGTTTGTGAAGCCGATGTTTGAGGCGTACGTTTCTCCGTCGAAGAGAAACGCGGATATCATCATCCCGTGGGCGGGTGGGCAAAACTCCGTCGCGATTGATTTAATCGCTAAGCACATTCGAACGAAGCTCAGCCAAACGGATTTGAGAAGAATTTATCCCAATTTGGTCGTGCTACCGCCGCACTTCCAGATTCGAGGGATGCACACGATTATCCGCGACCGAACTGTATCGAGGTCGGATTTCGTCTTTTATTCCGATCGCATCATTCGTTTGGTCGTCGAGCACGCGTTGGGATATTTACCGTTCAAAGAGCATCAGATTGAAACACCAACCGGAGAAACGTACCGCGGAGTTTCTTTTTACTCGAAAATATGTGGCGTGTCCATGATTCGAAGCGGCGAAGCGATGGAAAACGCGTTGAGAGCGTGTTGTAAAGGCATCAAGATTGGTAAAATTTTAGTGAAAAGAAGAGACAAAGACGGGTTGGGAAGTGAGTTACTGCGACGCGAATCGCCTCCGGTTGAAGAAGAAGAAAACGTTGACGACGTAGATTCCGACGAGGACGAGTTAGACTTGAGTAAGTTACCGGACGTCTTGTACCAGAAATTGCCGTCTGACATTTCCGAACGGTACGTCTTACTCTTGGACCCGTTATTAGCTACGGGATATTCTGCCATGGCGGCCATAAACACCTTAAAAGCTGAAGGCGTTTTAGAGGAACGCATTTTATTTGTCTCTGTGATTGCATCCACGCAAGGCGTGCACCAATTATGTACGAAATTTCCGAGGATGAAAATTATCACTTCTGAAGTTGATGCGGGGTTGTCGGACGACAATCGAGTGTTGCCCGGTGTCGGGGAATTTGGCGATCGATATTTCGGGACCGAGAAAGACGACGACGAGTTTATCGTCGGTTCGCCGAGTAAATATTGATTGATGTGTAATAATACTGTTTCTACATACGAATGTCTATAAAATCTACTGCTGCTATCGCACACGCAGTGCTATGCTTTAACACGAATCAATCACCTACGCAATCAAAAGTTTCCTCACCTTCGCTTCCAACGCGTATAAATGTTTATCTTCGATATTGAACGATCGCATCGCGTCCGCTAAATTGAATAAATACTCGTAATTTGGACCGCTCGGACCTTTTGCGTTGGCTATAACCGTTGCTATTTCATCTATAGATTGTTCGCCCACCCAATTCACGTTCTTCTCGTCCTCTGTCGCTATCCAGCACACCGCTTTCGAGCTAATCAGCTTCTTCGTCTGCTTCGCGTCGTCGTCGCCGTCTTCGTATATTTCTAACTGCACGCGCAAATCGTATTGCTTTTCTCGAAACTCTAAATTCTCCATGCACTTTTCCACGTCTTCTTTTCTGATTCTATAAGCGACGCCAGAAACGGGAGAGTTCTTCGAGCATTTCGTCATCGTTACGGTTCGTCCCGGAAACTCTAAAGTGCCTCTGTGGTCCGTGGAACCTTGGTAGAATCTTCTCTGCCATCCGAACGCTTTACACCGAACGGTTTCCACTGGTGTGATCCCTTCAATCTCAAACTTCCATACGATGGATCCATATCCAAACACATACAGATCCCCGTTCTCTTCTAATGTTATCTCTTCGTGTGCTTCTCTTTCCATGGGACTGAAGCCGTCGTTTTTATAGTTATTATTAGGGGTTGCGCTCCTCATCGTCGTCGTCTTTGGAGAACAACGACGACGACGACGAAGAAGAAGAATGTTAGCACTACTATTGCGCGAACGAGGGAGAATTGCAGAGTACTGGCACGAATTTTGCGCGGCTCGCATTTGATTTTCTTCCTTTCTTGCGCGACGAGAAAAACAAGGGGTGGGAAGTCGCGCGCGTGTGTTCTCCGTGGTGTAAAAATGTGGATAGAGTGGTCGCAACTGTGTGACTTTTTCATTTAGCTGATTACTAGGTTTCTAGGTTACCACACACGCGCGCATAATATCTAAGAATCATCGTCATCACTCTTGTCATTCATCACCAGGACGCACCTCGTCTGGCATGTATAACGAATACACAAGCGTTAAAAGTTGATCGACTTTGTCCTTTTGCACCTGCTCGCCTCCACCGTCGCCGATGTTCTTTGCCCGGTCTCTCAAAACGTCTCTGGCGTGAGAGACGTCGATTTCGTTGTTTTCTAAATCGACGAAAATGCGTTTCTGAATCGCATCGTCTAATGTCGCCCATAAATGCGCAATGATGATGGCGACGTTTTCTAGACTCGACAATCCGTGGTCGAGTTTTTCTAAGTAAATATCTTGCTCTTCCTCGGAGTCTTGCGGGTTTTCGTTGGTTTCGATTTTCGATACTCTTTTGCCGTAGGAAACGTACGATTCGACGAGTAAATCGAGCTTTACGAACGAGTCTTCCACGAACTTCGAGACGACGCGGTTATATTTCGCCGTGTTTTTCGCGACGTCGATATTTTGGAACAGGGATGCAATAATGGATAACGTGCGTTCACACTCGGCGTCGACGTAATCGTTGCCATACTTTTTGCGAATCTTTTTAATCTTCTTTTCGTCGCCGCTGAAACAACCAACAAAGGTGGAAAAGATTGTTTTCAAACCGAGTGCGTCGATGAATTGCAAGCACCCGAGCTCGTTCTCTGTCAACGCAAAATCTAAAATTTTCAACGCTGAGACTCGGACGAACAGTTTTGATTTCACGCAGATCAACATCAACTCCAAACCTTCTAAATTGAAAAAAGTCTCTTGACCTTTCTTCGTTTGAAGTAAAGCGCACAACGCGTCGGCGAGATTCTCGACGATTTCTCGTTCCTCGCTATCTTGCGGTTCTTTCTTTTTATAAGTTGAGATTGCCATCATGATTGGATCCATAAACGCATCGTTCGCTAATAACATCGATTCTTTTACGGATTCGTCGCACCCCGTGGTTAAAATCGAGAGCAACTCGGACGCTTGTAACTTTACGCCATCCGTACTTTGTTTCTTCCCTATTCTTTCCAGTAAGTACTCTTTCAATCGCGTGTTGCCTTCGTGCAAAAAGTATTCGCAAATCTCGCTCGTGCCTCCGCTGATTTCAACCGCGTTTTCTACGATTTGTAAAATAGTCTCCTCGGCGTTTCGTTTCGTCTCTTCCCCGGCTAAATCTTCTTCTCCTTCGTTCTTCTTTTTTTTGGGCATAGTAAAGAATCGATCCATCAAGCAATCGACGAGCATTTTGATTCCATCGTTCTCTCTCAAGCAGTTTAACAGCTGAAACGCCTGCCTGTTTTCGTCCTCCTCGCCTTCGTTGCTCGCGTCTGGATCGAACAACTCTCGAAATAACTCTAAAATGTCAACGCATATGTCCTCGTTCTCGTGCGCCAAGACAGAGAGTAAACTCGGCACGCACTTCGTATCGATCAAAACGTGAAACAAACTCGGTGCGGATGCTAACGACTGTAAATTCTTAATCGCGTTATCCAATTCAACCTCTGAGTCTAAAAACTTCTCCGGTTTCGTTGAAAACTTTGCTCTCTTTTCCACGTTTTCGTTCAAAGCTCTTTCGAACTGAATCACCAACTTTCTGACACTCTTCACGGTCAATTCCGTCGTCTCTTTGGTGATGTCCGGATTGTTCTGCTCAATTTCAGCGAGCATTTTATCGTAATCTATTTTTGTTGTTGTTGTTGTTGTTGTTGCTCCTGCTGCTGTCGTCGTCGTCGTCGTCGCGGTCTCGTGGGATGTCTTTCGTCTCTTCATCAACGCGGTATCATCATCGAAGGCGGCGAATTCTTCTTTGTAATACCCGACGCCTTTCTCTCCGTTTTGGAACTTGTACCCATCTCTCGGTCCTTGAAATCCACCCGGAGCTGGAAGGAACGCATCCGCGTCTTCCTCATCTCCGTTGTTACCGTCTAACGTTTTGATGAGATTTTCAGTCAGTTGAACGCCAGAAGAAGACATTATTCGTTCAAAAGTGTGTTAGAAAATGTGATTTGTGATGCCGGGGTGCAGTCGTACATATATTTTATGGTCATACGAGTAAAAAAATTCAAAAAAATGTGTGAGTGCGAGACTTTTGGTTCTTAATACTAGTTTAACATCAAATAACAACGACGAGAACAAAAAGTACCGTTATTATATGTATATATATATGTGTGTGTGTATTTACTTGCTCACGCCGGTGGAACCAAAACCACCCGCACCGCGTTCAGTCGCTTCCAAGTCTTCCACTTCGACGCACTCCGGCGTGGTGATTCTCTCCAAAATCATTTGCGCG
>Ga0181601_10005361_pt1 | contig 10647 bp, 8 predicted proteins | sample 041ome_8_FD_133020 | JGI IMG/M metagenome (GOLD analysis project Ga0181601, IMG submission 133020) | Coastal salt marsh microbial communities from the Groves Creek Marsh, Skidaway Island, Georgia - 041407BS metaG (megahit assembly) | ecosystem: Environmental > Aquatic > Marine > Intertidal zone... | reverse complement strand
TAACAATTGGAATAATTCATCTAAAAAACGTTGTTGGTTTGATTCGATATAACTCTTGCTTGACATATATCGCAATTTACGCATAAATTGCCCGAATTCTTCTGTTTTTATCGTTATTTTGTAGCATGAATTCCGACACAACCCAAGCATCTTTGAATGCATTTAAGGGCGAAGTATTTATCTACGAAATAATTATATCGGTTATTGTTTTCACTGCGGTCTACTTTTTTTTGAAGCAATACCATAAAAAAGAAAAGGAATCTCAAAAGAAAAACTCCAAATATTTCGGGGGGTAGTCTGCTTCCAACAGAAAAATTTAAAACTAAATTTTTGATAGAATTAAAAATGGACCCAATTATGAGACCATTCTATTCAATTATTTGAAAATGAAGACGATTTAAAACTTAATTCTTCTGCAATCACTTTTTCACTTTGCTTCCATCTATCAAGGTTTTCGCAATGGCCATTCCAGGCTCAGTAATGATTTCATCGCCCTCTTTAAGTCCTTCTAAGAGTTCGAAATAATCAATATCTTGGATACCCGTTTTTATTTCTACGGCTTTGGCTTTCCCTGAATTGTAAAGGAAGACCCAGGTTTTACCAAAACTTGAAGTGGTCTCCGTTGTTTTAGGATTGCGCGATGTTACCGATGCAATAGGAATAGACAAAACATCTTTACGAATTTCAGTTTTGATATCAGCCGAAGCGGTCATTCCTGGAAGAAAGGGTTGTGGACGGCTATTACTCACGAGATCGGCATAGCTTCCAGCATCGATTAATACCTTTACCGTATAGTTGGTTACCTGTTCATTTATGTTTTGGGCAACATTAAATTTGGCTGAATTGGCAATTTCTGTGACAGTTCCTTTGAAAATGCGCTCTGGATAGGCATCAACCCTAATGTCAGCTTCGTCGTTTAAATGCACCCGCACGATATCATTTTCATTGATCTGTACTTCCACTTCCATTACATTCAAATTGCTGATGCGCATGATTTCGGTACCCGCCATTTGAGCGGTTCCTACAACGCGTTCCCCTTTTTCACTGTTCAATTGGGTCACAATTCCGCTTTGAGGAGCCGTTATTCTCGTTCTTCCCAAGGTTTTTTGACCTTCTTCCAAACGCGCTTCCAAACTTTTAACATTATATACAGATGACATACGTGTTTTTTCAGCAACAACGACTTCTGTTTGTTGTTGTTGAAATTGCATTTTGGCATTTTCGAATTCTTGGAGGCTTATGACCTTTTCTTTGAATAATTGCTCTTGACGTTGAAATAAATCTTTCCCTAATTTCAAGTTGTTCTTAGCTCGTATTTCTTGTGCTTCTGCAGAGGCCAAACTTGCTTTGGCATTATTCAAATTGGCAATCAATTGATTCACCGTGGTTACATATATTTCAGGATTTATGGTTAAGAGTAGTTGGCCTTTTTTAACGGAATCGCCTTCCTCAACATACATCTCGGTAATTTCACCACTAACATCAGGACTTATCTTCACCTCGCTTTTAGGCTGTATTTTACCAGTAACGGTAACAATTTCAGTTATATCTCGACGCTCTACCTTTTGGGTAACAACATCAACTTCTTTCTTACCACCCTTAAATATGGACGCGAGAATTACTAAAATCACCACGACCGTGATGCTAATAACAATGATATGTTTCTTTTTCATTTAAGTTTAGTTTTAGGGCTTAATCAATTGTAAGTTGCCTCGGTACATAACGTCGAGAATTAGATTCCGAAGGGCGGCTTCGTATTTGTTACTTAAATAATTTTGATAAGCCAAAAGTTCTTGATTTTTAGCCAATTGTAGTTCAAAGTAGGTTGCTTGACCGTTTTCAAATCGCTTTTGAACAAATTCCAAATTGCGCTTTTGCGCTTCGTGATTTTCACGTTGTGCTTGGTATTGCATGGCGGCATTTTTGAAATTTTGATAGGCATTGGTAACTTCTAAAATGGCATTTTGTCGAATTCGTTGTGCGCTGAGGTCTTGTTGAATATAGGCGAGCTTAGCTGATTTATAAGCGTTTTGACCTCTTAATTTTCCCAATATGGGTACCGATAAGTTTGCACCAAAGCTCTGTCCAAAATTATCGCGCATTTGCTGATTAAAGGCGATGGTTTGTGTCTGATAGTCAAAAGTTGGAGCCTCGACAATTTCATTGGTTCCTTGAACAATGCCGATGGGTTGAGAGCCTGAAATTTGAAAACCGGTAACGCGTAAAGCTTTGTCGGAATAAATAGAACTCAAATTACCCCCAACTGACAATGTGGGCAATAATTGCGATTTAGAAATTCCAATGGAAAGGGCTGCTGCCTCTTTTTTCAACAACGCCGATTTGTAATCTGCCCTGTTGAACAATGCACTATCAATGAGTTCATTCAACCCAGCAGGATATTCAGTGTATTCAGGGGCAGGCGCTAGACTGTATTCAATGTCAAAGGGTGACTCAATAGGCAGACGTAGTAAATTTTTCAAATTGAGTAACGCCGACTGGTGTTGCATTTCTGCCTGCACTTTTGTTGCTCGAGCTTGCGACAATTGCGCACGTGATGAAAGAAGAACCCCTTCATTTACACTACCCAGAGCCACTAGTTTTTCAATTCGTTTTTGTTCTTGCTGCAAAGCTTGAACATTGGATTCATTGGCCTTTTTCTGTTCGTTAGCCTGCAAACATTGCAAATATGCCAAGGCCACAGAAAGCGCTATATTTTGTTTTGACTGTTGATAATCAAATTCGCTGGCTTTTACTTGTTTTCGAGATCTCAAAACAGATTTGCGCAGACTGCCTCCCGCATATACAACCCAGCTACTTGAAACTTGTAAAGAGGAGTTTCCTACGGTTTCCTGTACAAATTGATTGGTAAATCGGTCGATACTTCTTCCACTTTGATAAAATTGTCCACCGGAAAAACTCACTTCAGGACCAAGGTTCCATAAAGACTGTTTGTAGTCTAATTCGCTCTGGTCTTTATTAATTTGGCTAATTAAAACATCAATGTTGTTTTCTAATGCTACATCGATACATTTTGCGAGGTCTAATTTGTGGTTGTCCTGTGCTTGCCCAAGACTAAAAAGAGTAAACCCGAGTAATAAAAACCATCGATTAAGCATAAAAGCAAAGGTAATCAAGCTTGCGAGTTTATGTGGACAATCTATCGACATATCTGAAATTGCTTCGATAAAAAGTGTGGAAAAGATACCCGTAAAGAAATAAACAAAGCAGTGTATGTTTGCATTGAGTTTTGGTTTTCATTGTCATCGGGCAAGATGATAAGGAAATGAAAAGGGAATTCGGTGAAAATCCGAGACTGTACCCGCAGCTGTAACCTCATCTCTTCGTTAAAGAGATTTGCTTCAGGCCTTTATGCCACTGTGCAAACGGGAAGGCGCCTGAAGTGAGGAAGTCAGAAGACCTGCCGATCTCAATAAACAATCCGCTTTCGGGAATAAAAGCGCGGTAGTATGAATCATCAGATTGATCCTTTCTGAGTCCTCCATGCTATTTATTTCCGATTGTGTAAACTTATGCTATTGCATGTTTTACATATCGCCGCCAGTTTGGCAACATTTGGGGATTCCTCCAGTTGGGAGCCTTTAACTCCCGTTCCGTCTGTTGATACGGTCCACATTCATGTTGACCGAAGTGAATTTGCGAGCGTAGGAAGGCGTGAAATTAGATTGATTACCGGGAAGACTCCAGAGTTATTATCTCAAAATATGCAAGATGCCGCCCAATTCATCAAAGAATATGGAGTTTCCGGTTCTGCTACAATCTCAAAACGGGGAGCAGATGCAACACAGACTCAAGTTTTGTGGAATGGGCTACCCATTAATCATCCCATGTTAGGGATGATGGATTTTAATGGGGTTTCAACTTTTGGGATGGACGAATTGATAGTGTGTGAAGGAGGAAATTCAGCCATGTACGGTTCAGGAAGTGTGGGTGGGACTGTAATGCTCAGAAACAATTTGAATTATAATTCGGATCTGACGGTAATGACGGATCTCAAAACCAGTACTTTGGGTAATTATCAAACCGGACTGAGGCTGAGTCGCGGTTGGGATCATGTCTATTTTGATTTTTCAAGCTCTTGGATAAACAATACAAATGGGTTTTCATTTTTTGATCCCATTTTACAGAAAAACAGAAGCTCTTTTAATAGTGAATTGGAAAGCCAAAATATGAGGGTGGTGGGAGCTCTAGTAAAAAAGCAACATCAGGTTAAACTTATCTCCGAAATTGGTCTCCTTGAAAGAGGACTTGGTTTTTTGTTTGGATCGGATAGGGCTTTAGGTAGACAATCAGACCTTCAATACAGGAATCTATTGCAATACGATTTGAATCTGAAGAATTTTCATCTTACTCAAAAAATCGGACTCACTTCCGATAGACTGGTGTATTCAGATAATGAAGGCACGGGAGATACCTCTCTTGCTAATATGTTATTTATCCAGTCTGAGGCCTATCATCAAACTCAATATGGCCGATTGCTATACGGTTTTGATTTTCAAATGCAATCCGGTTCATCCAGATACTATGAAAAAACGCAAATTCGACATCTACCTGCTTTCTTTTCCGCTTGGAAGGGAATGATAAAAAAGACGGATTATTTAATAAACGCCCGTTATGAATTGAATGAGCGTATCCTTACGGGTGGGTTTAGTACACAAACCTCTATTGGGTCTAATTTTAGCCTTAAAACTGATCTCAACCGGAGTTTTCGTCGACCTACACTCAACGATCTATTTTGGCAAGTGAGTAAGAGAAATATTTTAGTCCCTGAAATTGGTTGGGGTGCAGAGATAGGCTTGCAATGGACAAAGAATTCGCTAAATAATAATTCCGTTCAAATAGAATTTACCCCTTTTTACAGAGAATTAAACAATCCTATTATTTGGTTGCCCCAAGGAACTTTATGGTCAGCCCGAAATTTATATTTTGGGAGATATACAGGGGTGCAATTTCAAGGAAGTTGGGCCATAACCAGAGGTAGTAATCAAATTGAATTCAAGGAAAGCTTTGAATGGGTGCAGTCAGCGGTTCAAGCTATCCAAGGCGCAAATTTTCTACAACAGATTTTTATCCCGGATATTATGAGCACTGCAAATGTGAACTGGAAAAGAAATAATTGGGGAGCGGGTTTGCAATGGCAAATTGTAGGTAATCGATACACGGCAACCGATAATTCGGAAGTGATGCCCTTGTATGGCTTACTTTCAATGGAACTCCGTTATTCATTTTCTTTTTCATCCGTATCCCAAACGAATATCATCAAAATAGGCACGGAGAACTTAAACAATGTTTCTTATCAAAATATGCCTGGTAGGCCAATGCCACCCCGTTACTTTTACATTCAACTAAACATAAAAATCTAAACAGAAAGAAATATGAATAAAATTTTGCCAGCGGTTAACCTCCTTATTGCGGGTATGTTGAGTTTTACCAAGCTCAATGCTCAGACAGTTGTTTTAGAAAATATTGGATTTGAAGAGCTTAAATCTGAAATTTCAAATGATGAAGTATGGAACGGCTCTAACGGAAAAACCCAATATGAGGCACCGAATTCGGCAAAACTCACCATGGATATAGGTTGGGATACCGCTTTTGGTGGTTACTGGAAGAATATGTGGGCCTTCTCAAGAAAAAATTATAATACCCTAGAAACTAGTGATTATGGGAAGCATTTATATGCATCAAAACCGGGTAAAGGAGCAGAAGAGAGCGGGGAAGTATACGCAATAGGATCGCAAAACACCTATTTGTTGAATCCAGATCCCAACCAACAACAAATAGTTGGATTTCACATCGCCAATACCACATTTGCGTACAACAGCATGGCATTAGGGGATAATTTTGCCAAAAAGTTCACAGCCGAGGATAGGGATAGTTTTGTCTTGCACATCCGTTCGTATGCGAACCAAAGTTTAGTAGGAGAAACTCATGTGGTTTTAGCCGATTTCCGAAACGCCGATAACACCCAAAATTATATTTTAGATTCTTGGCAGTGGGTTCCAATGACGAATCAAACAGTTGACTCAATTCATTTCACATTAACCAGTTCAGACGTGGGCGATTTCGGAATCAATACCCCCTTGTATTTTGCCTTAGATAATATTGAAATAACTTTATTGAACGGGTTGGAAAAATCCACGAAACAAAACTTGAGTTTCTTCCCAAATCCAGCAACCAATCAGATAAATATTGCGAATTCTGCAAATATTGAATCCCTTACTATTTGCGATTTTCGCGGGGCATTTATGGATGCGCCCTCAGCAGCTTTTCCCATAGATATTTCAAGGTATCCATCTGGGATTTACTTTTTGCATGCTATCATGAAGGACGGATCAATGGCAACAGGTAAATTGCTGAAGCAAAACTAAAATGAAATCTATCTATTATTATTATCTAGCTCTTTTTATAGGGATGGTTTCCTGTATAAAGGAACCTGATAAGCCCGATAATGATTTTACACCCTCCGAATCTGCACGAGTAGCCGTATTGTGTGAAGGGAATTTCATGTGGAATAACGCTCAGTTGGATGTTTATATGCCCGATTCGAATAAACTCCAGTCCAATGTGTTTGAGATTGTAAATAATCGGCCCTTAGGCGATGTGTTACAATCAGGAATTATATACGGGAATACCTTTTGGTTGGTAGTAAATAACAGCGGACTTTTAATAGGTTTAGATCCCAAATCGTTCAAAATAAAACACCAAATTAACATTAGTAAATCACCGCGCTATGCGGTTGGGTATAAAGGAAAGTTGTATGTTTCGGATTTGGAGAGCAACGCCGTCGCTCAATTAGATACACAAACATTAGAAATTAAAACCTATAAGGTTCTAGAAAATCCCAATGGTCAGCGATCCGGTTGGACGGAAAACATTGCCGTTTATAACGACAAAATCGTTGCTGCTGTGTATGATGGGTACCTGTGGACATTAGATCCAGAAGACGAATCAATCGAAAGATTCCAGTGCCAAAGAGGATGTCAATTACTCGAGATTGACGCCCAAAATAGATTATGGGTAGGTATTAGCGATGGGGACTCATCGAGTTTGCTAGGATACAACTCAAATTTCAAGCTCGAAAATAGGGTAGACTTTCCTAAAGGGAATAACCTAAATCGTATGTGCAAAACGTTATCAGGGGACTCATTATGGATATTGGTATCTGGACAACTTGAATGTCGGGATTTAAACAATCCTTCACGTGCGATACACACGGTAGTTCCTTACACAGAAGGTTATGGACTTTCCGTGAATCCACAAAATGGTGATATTTACATTTCTGATGCCATTGACTACATAAGCAAAGGAAGGGTGGTGGTTATGAATGCAAAAGCCGATTCCATAAAGAATAGCTTTTATTCGGGAATAATTCCTTCTGATTTTGTCTTTATTGCCCCTTAAGATCAAGGATAGGCTTCGTGGATTTTCGCGTACCTTTGTATCGTGAAACGCATCGATGTGCTCATACTTCGCATGTATGTTAGGCTTTTTGCCGTGACATTCCTGTTGAGTTTGTTCTTGTTTTTGATGCAATTTCTTTGGAAATACATCGATGAATTAGTTGGAAAAGGTATTCCTACTCTCGTACTCCTAAAATTAATAGGACTTTCATTAGCCGATCTTGTACCGATGGCATTGCCAATGACTGTAATGGTTGCCGGTCTTATGACCTTTGGAAATCTTTCGGAAAGCTTTGAATTGGTTTCCATGAAGGCCAATGGAATTTCATTAATAAGAATACTTAGGCCGGTTTTCTTGTTTATGTGTGGTTTGGTCGTAATGAACTTTTTGTTCTTGAATTACGTGATTCCCAAAGCCAACTTAGAGGGTAAAGCGATGCTTATGGAGGTCCGTTCGAAGAAACCCGCGTTTAATATTGAACCAGGGCAATTTTACCAACAAATCGATGGCGTTGCAATTTCAGTGGGTAGTAAAGAAGAAGACGATGAAACGGTACACGATGTTCTCATATACGAATATAAAAAAGACGATAGCAAACGATTGAATGTTATCCGAGCGAAAGATGGAACAATGAAGCTTTCTGCGGATAAACGAACATTAAACTTCACCCTGTTCAATGGCGTTCGATATGAGGAAATGACATCGGCGGAAAATTATCGTAAAACACTACCATTCAATAAAATGTACTTCGAAAAGCAACAGATGGTAGTGGACTTGTCGAGTCTGGATTTCAATTTTGCCAATAGAGAGCATCTCGCCACTGATTATCGCCTTCTCAATCTCAAACAATTGCAATTAGAAATTGACACTTTCCACTTGCGCATGGAAAAACATTATGCCGATAACGAAAGGTATTTAAGCAGATTGATTCATTATCCAGACTTATTTCCAAGTCAAAATACGAAAGTTAGGCCCATTGATAATTACATCTCCCTTTCTGATACCCAAATATATAATAATTTCGATTCGACCAAACGCGCCAACATGCGCAATTTGGCACTATCAACTGCAAAAGGTATTAAAGGAACATTAGACGGTTATGCTTCTTCACAAGATTACGAATGGAAAGACGTGGCCTTATACAAAAGTGAATGGCATAAAAAGTTTGCGTTCTCTTTTTTGCTGATGATTTTATTTCTGATTTCGGCTCCTTTAGGTGCAATAATCAAAAAAGGAGGAATTGGACTTCCTTTGGTTATCAGTGTACTGCTATTCGTTCTATTTTATGCACTAAACTTAACGGGAGAGAAAATGGGTAAAGGATTGATAGTCCCTGTTTGGTTGGGAATGTGGATGAGTTCAGCCTTGCTATTGAGTGTTGCCATTTTTATTACAAGAAAGGCTCTTTCGGATAGGAATTTATGGGAACCTCGGAGAAAGAAAATTTCATTGAATAAAGAAACCGTATCAAAGCCATGAATATTTTAGTGGTTGGAAATAGAATTCCTTGGCCCTTACACGACGGTGGAGCATTGGCTACTTATCGAATGCTCGAGTCACTGAGTTTAGCTGGAAATACGGTTACCTATTTTAGTTATAATACCCAAAAACATCATGTTTCAGAATCTCAAATTCGAGAGAACCTTTCCTTTTGTGAAGTAATCCACTTTGAATTAAATGCTGAGATACGCCCTTTGGATGCGTTAAAAAATCTATTTTCAAAGGGAAGTTATTTTTTAGAACGGTATTTTAATGAAGAAGCATCGGTTTATTTGTCAAACTTGATTGAAGAAAGAAATTTTGATTTGATTCAAATCGAAGGATTGTACTCCTATCCGATTCTCGCTAAATCAATTTCTTTCTGGGGTGAAATATATACTTCCTCAATAAGCGATCTTCAAAATAAAGGATTAAAAATAGTGTACAGAGCCCATAACGTGGAACATGAAATATGGACTCGTTTGGCGCAGAATGAGTCAAATTGGTTCAAAAGAACCTATCTCCGAATTCAATCCAAAAGGTTGAAGAAGGAGGAAGAGTTATTAGTAAAAAGTGTTGATGGGGTGGTGGGGATTTCTCGAAACGATTGTGAGTTTTTTGAAAAATCAAAAACACCCCAAGTGCATTTGTTTTTGCCGAGCGTTAAAACACCCTTAAAGGTGGACATCAAAATCCAACCAGAATCAATATTTCATATTGGATCTATGGAATGGGACGCTAATATTCAAGGAGTGCAATGGTTTTTAAGCAAGGTTTGGCCAAAAGTTAAAGCAGCACATCCCAACTTGAATTTTCACGTAGCTGGAAAAGGGATCAACAAGCATCAAAATTTATTTTTCCAAACGGGTGTGCATAATCACGGAGAAGTACCCGATGCACAAGATTTCATGCGTAATCACGGTATTTCCATTATTCCATTGCTTGCTGGTAGTGGCATCCGTATGAAAATTATTGAAGCGATGTCTTTAGGCGTTCCTTGTGTTGCAACCAATATTGCGGTTCAAGGTTTGCCTATTTCAAAAGAAGACGATTGTATTGCAATTGCAGAAAATGCAGAGCAATTTGCTGAGGTATTGATTGATTTACTAAATAACCGTAAAAAGGCCATACAAATGGCAAAAAATGGACATCAATATTGTTTGAAACATCACAGCGCTGTAACCAATATGGATGGCCTAATGCGTTTTTATGCCGAACTTAGGAAGTAGGTAAATAAAGCATTTTGAAATGTTGTATTCCGGCCTCTTCAAATTGAGGTCCCGTTGTTTCAAAACCCAGTTTTTTATAGAATGGAACGGCATGTAATTGGGCGTGCAGGTATATAGTCGCCTCGGTATTGCCAATTTTTTCTAAACATTTTACCACCAATGCAGCCCCAATTCCTTTACCTCGATAGGATTTAATTACGGCAAAACGCTCCAGTTTTATACCATTTTTTGTATGTCTTATTCTACAGGTTCCTGCTGCTATACCCGTGTATTTAGCAAGATAATGCGTACAGGAATCTTCATATTCGTCATATTCTTCATCAGGGTTAACGCCTTGTTCAATAACAAATACTTGACGTCTGATTTCGAAAATATCTAACATTTGTGCACCCTTGCGCACCTCTTGAATCTCGATCAAAGGGAAAAATGGTTATTTTTGGCCAAAATTAAACGTTTTATAAGGAATTCCTCATGGCTCAATCAAACCTCGAACTATTATTAGGAAAAGATGCTTCCTATT
>Ga0181601_10005357_pt1 | contig 10654 bp, 9 predicted proteins | sample 041ome_8_FD_133020 | JGI IMG/M metagenome (GOLD analysis project Ga0181601, IMG submission 133020) | Coastal salt marsh microbial communities from the Groves Creek Marsh, Skidaway Island, Georgia - 041407BS metaG (megahit assembly) | ecosystem: Environmental > Aquatic > Marine > Intertidal zone... | reverse complement strand
CCCGCCACCGCCTTGGCCGCCGATGGCAGCGTGTTGGTTTTGGGCCCTGAGGACCGGCTTGTGGCGATGGCTGTGACCTTGGTACGCCGCCAAAGCAACGATGTGCTGGTGCGCGCCCCCGATCTGGCCGGGCGCGAGGTGGTTGCACAACGCACCCCGCTTTTGGGGGCAGGTATCAAGGTGCGCCCCCTGCGCCAACCCGACGCCGGGCAACAGGCCGCAGCGCCCGAGGCCCCGGAAATGTTGGAACTGGACGACGCACAGCGCGCGCGCCTGATCGCCTTTGTTCAGGGCAACACCCGCATGCCTGCCGAAATTCGCCAATCCCTGCTGGCGCGGCTGCAGCAACCCAAGGTGCCCGCCGAGATGGTGCGCCGCCTTGAAGAGCGGATGGGGGGCTAAACCATGATGCGCCCCGCCCCCACTGCCGCCGCAGGCATTTTGTCGTATTTCACCCGCCATCGCACCGCCGCGAACCTGTTGTTGGTGGTTTTGCTGGTGTTGGGGCTGGCAGCCGTGCCAAAGATGCGCGCCCAGTTTTTCCCCGATGTTGTGCTGGATACTGTCTCGGTTTCGGTGACATGGGAGGGCGCGGGCGCAGAAGATATTGACCGGGCGATTGTGCAGGTTCTGGAACCCGCGCTTTTGGCCGTGGAAGGGGTTGAAAGCACAAACAGCACCTCGACCGAGGGGCGCGCCTCGATCACGATGGAGTTCGAGCCAAATTACGACATGGGCCGCGCCGCAGACGAGGTGCAATCGGCCGTCGATATGATCAACACCCTGCCCGCCGAGGCAGACGAACCCGAGGTGCGGCGCGGCAATTGGCGCGACCGCGTGACAGATTTGGTGATCACCGGCCCCGTGGCGCCCGATCAGCTGGGCCGCTTTGCCGATGAATTGGTGGTGCGCCTGTTTGCCCAAGGCGTGACCCGCACCACCATTCGCGGGCTGGCCGCACCGCGCATCTTGATCGAGGTGCCCAGCGTGAACCTGATGGCGCATGATGTCACGATCGCCCAGATCGCGGCCGCCATCGCCGAAGAGGTCGATACCGACCCGGCGGGCGATGTGTCGGGCGGCAATACCCGCGTGCGCACCGGCGTGGAAAAGCGCACCCCCGAGGCCATCGGCGCCATCGTTTTGCGCTCGAACCCTGATGGATCTACCCTGAGCGTGGCCGATGTGGCCCAGATCGAAATCGAGGGCATCACCCGCGAGCGGGGCTATTTCCGCGGCGACAACCCCGCCATCTCTATTCGGGTGGATCGCAGCCAAAGCGGCGATGCCATCGATATTCAACATACCGTGGAAAAAGTGGCCGAAACCATGGCCGCCACCCTGCCTGCCGGGGTCACAATAGACCTGATCCGCACCCGCGCCGAGGCCATTTCGGGGCGCCTGAATATCTTGTTGGAAAACGGCCTGACGGGGCTGGCCTTGGTTGTGGTGCTGTTGTTTTTGTTCTTGAACGTGCGCACCGCGTTTTGGGTGGCGGCTGGCATTCCCGTGTCGATGCTGACAGCCGTGGCGTTGATGTATGCCTTTGGGCTGACAATCAACATGATCTCGCTTTTTGCGCTGATCATCACCTTGGGCATCGTTGTGGATGATGCGATTGTGGTGGGCGAACATGCCGATGCGCGCGCCCGGCGCCTGCGCGAACATCCGGTTGTGGCGGCAGAAACCGCGGCGCGGCGCATGGCCATGCCGGTATTTTCGGCCACGCTGACCACCGTGATTGCGTTTTTTGGCTTGGCCGCTATCGGCGGGCGCTTTGGGGATTTGATCAGCGACATTCCCTTTACCGTGATTGCGGTTTTGGCCGCCTCGCTGGTGGAATGTTTTTTGATTTTGCCAAATCACATGGCCCATGCCTTGGCCCATTCTGCCAAAGATCATTGGTATGACGCCCCCTCGCGCCTGTTCAATCAGGGTTTTAACTGGGTGCGCGACAGGCTTTTTCGGCCCTTGATGGCGCTGGTCATTTGGGCACGCTACCCGGTTTTGGCGGGGGCGGTGCTGATCTTGGCCTCGCAGGTGGCGCTGTTTGTCGATGGCAAGGTGCAATGGCGGTTTTTCAACGCGCCCGAACAGGGCAGTGTGACAGGCAATTTTGCCATGCTGCCCGGTGCCACGCGCGCCGATACATTGGACATGATGCGCGAAATGCAACGCGCCACCGAAGAGCTGGCCGCAGAATACGAAACCCGCTATGGCCGCAACCCGCTGGATTATGTCTTGGCTGAAATCGGCGGCAATAGCGGGCGCAGCCTGCCGGGGGCTGAAACCAAGGACGCAGATTTGCTTGGCGGTATCTCGATCGAACTGATCGACGCCGATTTGCGCCCCTATTCCAGCTTTCAATTCGTGGGCGAATTGCAAGACCGCGTGCGCCAGCACCCGCTGACAGAAACGCTGAGCTTTCGGGGCTGGCGCGCAGGGCCCGGGGGCGATGCGTTGGATGTGCAGTTTTATGGAGCCGATGCCGATACGCTGAAAGGCGCAAGCGAGGCGCTGAAAAAAGAACTGCTGCGCTTTCCCGAAGTATCCGCCGTGGAAGACAACCTGCCCTATGACAAAGACGAACTGATCCTCGAACTGACCCCATTGGGGCAGTCGCTGGGCTTTACCATCGATGGGCTGGGCCGGGCGCTGCGCCACAGCCTTAACGGGCTAGAGGCAGCCACCTACCCCGATGGGCCGCGCAGCGCCTCTATTCGCGTGGTTCTGCCCGATAGCGAATTGACCGCCGATTTCATGGACAGCTTACAGATGCGCGCACCGGGGGGCGGGTATGTGCCCTTGGCCGATTTGGTCAGCGTCGATACGCGCACCGGGTTTTCCACCGTGCGGCGCGAAAATGGCATTCGGCTGATCTCGGTCACGGGTGACATATCAGAAGACGATCCAGCCCGCGCCGAAGAGGTGATGCGCACGCTAGAGCAAGACATCTTGCCGCAGATCGCCGCCGAACAGCAGGTAGAGTGGCGCCTGTCGGGCCTAAGCGAGCAGGAAAACGAATTTCTCAGCGACGCCTTGACCGGGCTGGTGCTGTGCCTGACGGGCATCTATCTGGTGTTGTCGTGGGTTTTTGCCAGCTGGACGCGGCCCTTGGTGGTGATGGCCATCATCCCCTTTGGCCTGATCGGAACGATCTGGGGCCATTATATATGGGATGTGCCGCTGTCGATGTTCACCGTGGTGGGGCTGTTGGGGATGGTGGGGATCATCATCAACGACTCGATCGTTTTGATCACCACAATCGACGAACAAGCCGCCGAGCGCGGGCTGGTGCCCGCCATTATCGACGGCACCGCCGACCGCCTGCGCCCGGTCATTTTGACCACGCTCACCACCGTGGTGGGCCTAGCGCCGCTGCTTTACGAGACCTCGCAACAGGCGCAGTTTTTGCGCCCCACGGTGATTACGCTGGTCTATGGCCTGGGCTTTGGCATGGTGCTGGTGTTGCTGGTGGTGCCCGCAATGCTGGCCGCGCAGGCCGATATTGGAAAGCAAATCGATGCATTCCGCCGTGCATTGCGCGCCCGGGCCTTGCGCGGCATGGCATGGCCGATGGCCGCGGCGCTGGTGGGGTGGCTGGTGCCCACAATGGGCTGGGTTGCCGCCACGGGCACCCTGCCCGCCCCCTTGGCCGACCCTGTGGCACAATGGCTGCCATCACTGCCCACCATGGCCAGCGCCACGGTGCTTTATCTTGGGGGTATGGTGGTGCTGGCGCTTTCGGCCTATGCGCTTGTGGGGCTACGCCATATGCGGCGCAGCCGCCGGCGCGCTTAGACGCGGTGATAGGGGCTGCCTGCCAAAATCGCGGCCGCGCGGTAAAGCTGCTCGGCCAACATCACCCGCGCCAGCATATGCGGCCACACCATTTTGCCAAAGGATAGCAGAAAATCGGCCTCGGCGCGCAGCGCAGGGTCAATCCCGTCGGCCCCGCCAATCACGAAAGCCACATCGCCCCGCCCTGCATCGCGCCACTGGCCCAACTGCGCCGCAAAATTTGGCGAGGTGATCAGCGCACCGCGCTCGTCCAAGCAGGCCAGCACCGCGCCTTGGGGCAAGGCGCGGCGCAACAGCGCCGCTTCGGCCCCCATGCCAGCGCCTTTTTTATCCTCGACCTCGACCACAGAAACAGGCCCCAGCCCCAAGGCCCGGCCCGTACGATCAAACCGTTTCAGATACTCATCGATCAGCGCCCGTTCGGGCCCTGCACGCAGGCGCCCGACCACGCATAAATGCACCCGCATCTGGCCTTAACCGGCCACGCCTGTGGGCTGCCACATTTTTTCCAGCTGGTAGAATTCGCGCACTTCGGGGCGGAAAACATGCACGATCACATCGCCCGTGTCGACCAGCACCCAATCGCCCGCGCCTTTGCCCTCGCTGCGGGCGGTCACGCCGGTGGCATCCTTGACGCGCTGCACCATTTTTTCAGCAATGGCCGACACCTGCCGGGACGAGCGCCCCGAACACACGACCATGTAATCGCCAATCGAGGATTTGCCGCGCAGATCGATTTGCACGATGTCTTCGGCCTTGTCATCCTCAAGCGAGCTTAGGATCAGGTCCAGAAAATCTGAACTGGAGAAAGAAGATTTTGCACCCTCGGCGCCAGAATTGGCGTTTGGGTTTGCTTGTGCGGCGCGTGCCGCCTCTGCGCTAAGTGACAGGACCATGTCCTCCGTTGCTGCACACCGATCGCGCCCCGGTGCTGGGCCTGTTTTAAACCTAGCAAGAGAATGGCGAAAAAACAATCGCTGCCGTGGCGGCGCAGGCACCCTTTCGCCAAGGGGCCAGGGCGCCTGCCCACTTGCAGCAGCGGCAGCAAAAGAGTATGCAAACCCCATGATGAGCTTTTTCGACATGGATGACCGCGCGCGCCTGCGTGAACGCTTTTTCGGCGCCTGCTTCACCGTTCTTGCACGCCTATAATGGCTGCGGGCCATCTGCCCCCACGCATCACTTTGAAAATCCATCCAGAAAAACGGGAGAGGACCGATGTCCCCCAAGACGCTTTACGATAAAATCTGGGATGCCCATGTTGTTCAGCAAGACAACGATGGCACCTGCCTGCTGTATATTGACCGCCATTTGGTGCACGAAGTGACCAGCCCGCAGGCCTTCGAGGGGCTGCGCATGAGCGGGCGCACAGTGCGCGCACCAGAAAAAACCATTGCCGTGCCCGACCACAACGTGCCCACCACGCTGGATCGCGCCTCGGGCGTGATCGAGAACGAGGAAAGCCGCATTCAGGTCGAAGCGCTGGATAAGAACGCCCGCGAATTCGGCGTGCATTACTACCCGGTCAATGACGTGCGTCAGGGCATCGTGCATATCGTCGGCCCCGAACAGGGCTGGACATTGCCCGGCATGACCGTTGTGTGCGGCGACAGCCACACCGCGACCCACGGCGCGTTCGGCGCGCTGGCCCATGGCATTGGCACTTCTGAGGTGGAACATGTTTTGGCCACGCAAACGCTGATCCAGAAAAAATCGAAAAACATGAAGGTGGAAATCACCGGGCAATTGCGCCCCGGCGTCACCGCCAAAGACATTACCTTGGCCGTCATCGGCGCCACCGGCACCGCGGGCGGCACGGGCTATGTGATTGAATATTGTGGCGAGGCCATTCGCAGCCTGTCGATGGAGGGCCGCATGACCGTGTGCAACATGGCCATCGAGGGCGGCGCCCGCGCAGGTCTGATTGCCCCCGACGAAACCACCTTTAGCTATGTCAAAGGCCGCCCACACGCCCCCAAGGGCGCGCAATGGGAAGCCGCGCTGGCATGGTGGAAAACCCTGTATACCGATGAAGGTGCGCATTTTGACAAGGTGGTGACGCTAAAAGGCGAAGATATCCAGCCAGTTGTCACTTGGGGCACCTCGCCCGAAGACGTGCTGCCCATCACCGCCACTGTGCCCGCGCCCGAAGATTTCAAAGGCGGCAAGGTGGATGCCGCGCGCCGCTCGTTGGAATATATGGGCCTGACGCCTGGGATGAAGCTGACCGATATCGAAATCGACACCGTTTTCATCGGGTCCTGCACCAATGGCCGCATCGAAGATTTGCGCGCCGCTGCAGCCGTTTTGAAGGGCAAAAAGATCAAAGACGGCATGCGCGCCATGGTGGTCCCGGGGTCGGGGCTGGTGCGGGCACAGGCCGAAGAAGAGGGGCTGGCCGATATCTTTAAAGAGGCTGGCTTTGAATGGCGTTTGGCGGGCTGCTCGATGTGTTTGGCGATGAACCCCGACCAGCTGGCCGAAGGCGAGCGCTGCGCCTCGACATCGAACCGCAACTTCGAAGGGCGCCAAGGCTACAAGGGCCGCACCCATCTGGTAAGCCCGGCCATGGCCGCCGCTGCCGCCCTGACCGGCCGTCTGACCGACGTGCGCGAATTGATCTAAGGAGCCCGCATTATGGAAAAGTTCAAAAAACTGACGGGCATCGCGGCCCCTATGCCGCTGGTCAATATCGACACAGATATGATCATCCCCAAAGTGTTCTTGAAAACGATCAAGCGCTCGGGTCTGGGCGTGAACCTGTTTGACGAAATGCGCTACGACCGCGACGGCAACGAAATTCCTGATTTCGTGCTGAACAAACCCCAGTATCGCGAGGCCGAAATTTTGGTCGCCGGCGATAATTTTGGCTGCGGCAGCTCGCGCGAACACGCCCCGTGGGCGTTGCAAGATTTCGGGATCAAAGCGGTTATCTCGACCTCGTTTGCCGATATCTTTTTCAACAACTGCTTCAAAAACGGGATCCTGCCCATCGTGCTGCCGCCCGAGCAGGTTGAGATGCTGATGAAAGATGCCGAAAAAGGGGCCAATGCGCGCATGACGGTAGATCTGGAAGCCCAAGAGATCACCACATCCGACGGCCAGGTTTTTACCTTCGAGGTGGACGCGTTCAAAAAACATTGCCTGCTGAACGGCCTAGACGATATCGGCCTGACGATGGAAAAAAGCGCAGCCATTGACAGCTTTGAAGCCCAGGCCGCACAGTCGCGCCCTTGGATCTAAACCTTTAAGTCATTGAAAATAAAAAACGCGCGCCCCAACAGGCGCGCGTTGTTTATGCCCCAAGGCGGGCGGATGCGTGATGCATTCTGGCACCACCTTCGGCAGAAACCCAAAAATTGCGCCCCCATCGGCATATTCCCGCTTGAGATGAGCCGGAAAAGCGGCAAAACTTGGGCAAGATTGAGGCAACCGCCAGCACCGGCGGCATCAAGTTGGACATGGGGGCGGCAAAGTATCGCGCCCAGCCAGGTTGAAGGGAATGGGCAGTGTTTTCGCAGCTTTTGAACGCGCTTGCGCGTGCAATACTGGTGTTCACCATTGTGGTGTTTCCAGCGCTGGCCGCGCCCAGCGGGCCTGCGACCGATGCCTTTGCGGTGCTGTTGCTGGCCACGGTGGCGGCGGTTTTCGTGCTGCTGGAATATAGCGGCCCCGCTGCCAGCTTTTTGGAATTTCGCAATGCCCCGCCGTTTAACCGCCTGCGCTTTGGCGCGGCGGCCTTGGTGACGATCGCGGCCAGCTTGCTGATTGCGGCCCCCGCCAGCGCCCCCCCTATCGCCACCCAGTATCTTTACCCTGTGGCGCAGGCCAGTGCGGCGCTTTTTGATTGGCCATATTCGCCGCCACGCCTGTTTTTGAACTGGCTTTCGGCCAGTGGCTTGGGCGAATTGACGGGGCAGCTGTATTTGGCAGTGGCGCTGGCCTATGCCATCAGCTTGGCCACGGCGGCGCTATTTTTTGCCTTGGTGCGGCTGTTTGGTTGGCCAGCACGGCTGGGCGCGTTTAACCTGTGGCTGAACCTGCCCACATTCGACCCAACCACAGGCGAGGACGTGGTGCAGCGCTTGCAATCTACCGCCCGGCTTAACCTGATCTTAGGCATTAGCCTGCCATTCCTGATGCCAATGGCGGCACAAATGGCGGCTGGGCTGGTCTTGCCCAGTGGCACATGGGGGCCGCAAAGCTTGATCTGGGGCATCACGTTTTGGTCAATCATGCCGCTTTGTTTGCTGATGCGTGCCATCGCCCTTGGCCGGGTGGCGCAGATGATCCAAACCAAACGCGCGCGCAGCCATGCCGGTGCCGGGGTGCTGCACGCCGCCTGATTTGGGCGATGGTTTTGGTGTGGGCCGCAGCTTGGGCCAGCGCCATCAGGGCCGACCCGCCACTGCGCCTTGCCACCTATCATAGCGATGCCGCGCGTCAGGGCCCGGGGCTGTTGCTGCACGCCATTGTGCAGGGCAAAGACCCGCAATTGCAGGCGCTGGCGCGGGTGGTCGCGCTGTTGGATGCCGATGTCTTGCTGTTGCACGATATCGATCTGGATGCGGGTGGGGCCACAGCGGCAGCGCTGGGCAGGTTTTTGGCCCAAAATGGCGCCCCTTATGCCCATATTCTGGCGCCGATGCCCAATGCTGGCGTGCCAAGCGGGCTGGATTTAAACGGCGATGGGCGCTTGGGGCGGGCCAACGATGCCTTGGGATATGGGGCGTTTCGCGGCCAGGGTGGCATGGTGCTGCTGTCTCGGTTGCCGATCATCAGCGAAGAATTGATCGATTTTACCGGGCTTTTGTGGCGCGATCTGCCCGGCGCCTCGCTGCCCAAACGCAGCGATGGCACCGCCTTTCCCAGTGCCGCCGCGCTGGAGGTGCAGCCGCTATCGGCCGTTGGGGCATGGGCCGTGCCCCTGCGCCTGCCCGGGGGCGCGGGGCGGCTTTGGGTGATGGCCTTTCATGCCAGCCCACCGGTGTTCGACGGACCCGAGGACCGCAATGGCAGGCGCAATGCCGATGAATTGCACCTATGGGCGCAGGCGTTGGATGGCACGCTGGCGCCCGCGCTGCCGGGGCAATATTTTGCGCTTATGGGCGTCACCAATATTGACCCACTTCTGGGCGAAGGGCGGCGCGATGGCTTGCAGCGCTTGGCCCAGCACCCCCGCCTGCACCCCGATGCACAAAGCCCCCATCTGGGCCTGCCAACGGTCGATTGGTCGGGGCTGGGCCTGGGGCTGCGCCAAGCCAGCCGCATTTTCCCAGCCCGCAGCCTGCAACTGCGCGGGGGGGCGTGATGTGGCCCGCCCCGCAAAGCCCCAAGGCAGCTATTTTCGCCAAGGCCAGCCGCCACCGCCCCGTATGGCTGGATATCGCCATTCCCCCCGCCCCGCAGGCCATGCCACCGCCGCAAGTTGTGCAAAATTGATCGCCGTTTCTTGACCCCGCCTGCGCCAATCGCTAGGCCAGTGCCAAACCGTTTCACTGGGGACAAAAAACCATGACCAACCCTTCGCTTCTTATTCTTGCCGGCGACGGCATCGGGCCCGAAGTAATGGCCGAAGTGCGCAAAATTATCGATTGGTACGGCACCAAGCGCAATGTCACCTTCGACGTCAGCGAAGGGCTGGTGGGGGGCTGCGCCTATGATGCGCATGGCACCCCATTGACCGATGAAACCATGGCCCGCGCCCAAGAGGTGGACGCCGTGCTGTTGGGCGCCGTGGGTGGCCCAAAATACGACAATCTGGATTTCAGCGTAAAACCCGAACGTGGGCTGCTGCGCCTGCGCAAGGAAATGGACCTATACGCCAACCTGCGCCCGGCGCAGTGCTTTGATGCCTTGGCTGACTTTTCCTCGCTGAAGAAAGACGTGGTGGCCGGGCTGGACATCATGATCGTGCGCGAACTGACCTCGGGCATTTATTTTGGCGAACCGCGCGGCATCTTCGAGGAAGGCAACGAGCGGGTGGGCATCAACACCCAGCGCTACACCGAATCCGAGATCGAGCGCGTGGCGCGTTCGGCCTTTGAATTGGCGCGCCGCCGTAACAACCGGGTCTGCTCGATGGAGAAGGCCAATGTGATGGAATCGGGCCTTTTGTGGCGTGAAGTTGTGCAAAAAGTGCATGACGAGGAATATCCCGATGTTGAACTTAGCCACATGTATGCCGATGCCGGCGCCATGCAGCTGTGCCGCTGGCCCAAACAGTTTGATGTGATCGTCACCGACAACCTGTTTGGCGATTTGCTGTCGGATGCCGCAGCCATGTTGACCGGCAGCTTGGGCATGTTGCCCTCGGCCAGCTTGGGCGCCCCCATGGCCAATGGCCGCCCCAAAGCCCTCTACGAGCCGGTGCACGGGTCGGCCCCTGACATTGCCGGCCAAGGCAAGGCAAACCCAATCGCCTGTATCCTTAGCTTTGCGATGGCGTTGCGCTATTCCTTCGACATGGGCAGCGAAGCCGATCGTTTGGAAAAGGCCGTGGAACAGGTGCTGGCCGATGGGCTGCGCACCGCAGACCTGCTGGGCGAAGATGGCGTTCAGCCGGTCTCGACCAGCGAGATGGGCGATGCCGTGGTTGCGGCACTGGATGCCAGCCTGTAACGGCACCAACATTTACGATTTTGCCAAAGGCCCGCCCCAAGGCGGGCCTTTTTTATGGCATCAAGCCTTGGCCATGGCCTGCATTGGGCCCGTGCTTTTGCCCTTGCCAAGCGGCGCTGGCTGGGCTATCCGCGCGCTCACGGTCGGAGTGTAGCTCAGCCTGGTAGAGCACTGTCTTCGGGAGGCAGGGGCCGGAGGTTCGAATCCTCTCACTCCGACCAATATTTTCAAT
>Ga0181601_10005353_pt1 | contig 10656 bp, 9 predicted proteins | sample 041ome_8_FD_133020 | JGI IMG/M metagenome (GOLD analysis project Ga0181601, IMG submission 133020) | Coastal salt marsh microbial communities from the Groves Creek Marsh, Skidaway Island, Georgia - 041407BS metaG (megahit assembly) | ecosystem: Environmental > Aquatic > Marine > Intertidal zone... | reverse complement strand
GACATCACCCGCAGTCGTCGTCGGTGGGGAGATGGATGAGGACGACGCCGATGACGGCGGAGATGACGTCATCGTGAACCCCACACGCGTGCGACGAACGATAGAACGCACGATGCGCATGACACACGTGTTGTGTGATGGCATCGATCTAGGAGGAGGAGGACACCGGACGACGAATCACCAGTGGTTTACGTTGGAGGAGATTATGCATGAAGTCAACGCCAACGCCGTGGATGGTACGGTGATTGAACGACAGTTGAGCTTGTTGAATTTCTTACCCACTGGGTGCGATGGCATTGATGACGTCTTGGGAGGGGGGTTGAGACAAGGGCAAGTTACAGAGATTACCGGGCCGAGCGCGTGTGGAAAGACGCAAGTGTGCCTGTCCGCGGCGGCGTCCGCGGCGGCACTTGGGCATCGCGTGGTGTACGTAGATACCACGGGAGGATTTTCTGGGTCACGCATTCGGGATTTCCATCGTGGGTTCGTCACCGAGGATGCCGATAAGCAGGAAGTGGCTGAACATTTGAAACAAACGTTGAATTTGATTGCCATTCATCGCGTGCACGACGTGTTTACATTGTTGAATCTGTTATCGCAACTCGGGGAAGAGGCGAGCGAGGACGATAATAATCCTGAACATGCCACCATGGGCTTGCTCGTTATTGATTCTTTATCATCTTTGCTCTCGCCATTACTCACAAAGGCGCATCATCAAGGATATACCATCATGGCTACTGTCGCCGCGATGTTGCGCGGGTTGGCGACGACGCGCAAGACGGCGGTGCTCTACACCAATCACACCGTAAGCACTGGCCAAGACGCCGCAGCAGACGACCAAGGTGGAAATCTCAAACCAGCTCTTGGCACGCGCTGGACTTCCGTGCCTCATCGTCGATTACGGTTGTCTAAAATCCCGGGCACCGGTTGGAACTCAGCCTCTGTCATTTACGGCGTGAGCGCAAAACCCGTCAAATATCGCGTCGGGCGTAACAACATTCACAGTGATTCTTAACGCGCGCGCTTCGCACTCATTCTTTTGTTCTTTTGATGTTTGTAATCATAGTACTGTATTGTAGCTGGTAGCTGTGTTTTATTCGCCGCCTACTCTCGCCTTCTCGCGACGCGAGCGCTCGAAAACCACACCAGCGACTGGTGGACATTGCCCTCGCGCACCACATACCCAAGCGCGCACTTTTCGTGCGTGCGCGTGTGAGTGAGTGCGCGCGCGTGTGAGTGAACGCACATTCGAAACTACATCACACATTCGCGTCGCGTGCCACCATGTCTTTGACGGCGACACCCGCGCCGCGCGTGTGGCGTGCCAGCGCACCGCAGCGGCGCACCCACGGGGATCGCGGGCGCGTCCACGGAGTTGACAGCGCGATGCAACGACAGGCGCGCCAGCGGGTGGTGATGCGATCATCGTGGCGTCCGCAAACGCGCGTGATGTCACCGTTGGTACGACCGCGAGAAGTACCAGGGGAGCTCCCGTTGGTGGACCCCGAAGACTTGGTGCTTCTCGACGGCGAAGTGGGGCCAATCGTGCGGGCGGCGCAAACTGATACTGATATTGATCGCGAGGCGTGGTACTTGCGAGCTATTTTAACTGCGAACGTGTACGATGTGGCGATTGAGTCCCCACTCGATCGTGCATCGCGTTTAAGCGACCGCATCGGGGCGAACATTTATTTAAAGCGCGAAGACATGCAACCCGTGTTTTCCTTCAAGTTGCGCGGTGCGTTTAATAGAATGAAGCAATTGAGTCAAGAGGAGCTGGATAGAGGAGCGATCACGGCATCGGCGGGTAACCACGCGCAGGGGGTGGCGCTTTCTGGGCAAAAGCTTGGATGTAAAGCTATCATCGCGATGCCAGTGACAACGCCAGCCATCAAGGTTGAAGCGGTGCGACGCTTGGGCGGAACAGTAGAATTGGTGGGTGAAAACTTCGATGCAACGCAAGCGTATGCAAAAAAGCGAGCCAAAGATGAAGGATTGACATTCATTCCTCCCTTCGATGATCCTTATGTGATTGCCGGTCAAGGTACGGTTGGCGTAGAGCTCTTACGTCAACTGCCGTCGACGGATATTGTCTTTGTCCCCATCGGTGGTGGGGGCTTGGCGGCGGGTATTGCGGCGTATATTAAGGCGATTCGTCCCGAAGTCAAAGTAATCGGTGTGGAACCAGCTGGTGCAAATGCAATGGCCTTGTCACTGGCTCGCGGTTCGCGCGTCAAGTTGTCCAAGGTTGATGGATTTGCCGACGGTGTAGCGGTGCGCGAGCCAGGACGAGATTGCTTTGAGATTTGTCAGGCAATGCTTGACGGTATCATCACAGTCAAGACGGATCAAATTGCAGCTGCCATTAAGGATGTTTTCGGAGACACACGTTCCATTCTCGAACCCGCCGGTGCGGTTGCCGTGGCAGGTGCCAAGGCGTATTGTACCGCGCACGGCGTGACAGGAAATGTCGTCGCCATTACGTCGGGAGCAAACATGAACTTTGATCGTCTTCGTGTGATCTCAGAGATTGCAGATCAAGGTGGTAAAGAAGAAGCGACCTTATTAAGCATTATTCCGGAAAAGAATGGTGCCTTTAAGAAGTTTGTAGAGACTGTAGGGGACAGAAGTATCTCTGAATTCAAGTATCGAATTCAAGATGCAAATGCGAGAGTATTGTACTCTATTGTGGTATCCAATCAAAGTGAAGTTGAGGACACTATCAAACGGATGAAAGCGCAAGGATTCGAAACTGTTGATTTGTCAAACGACGCTACGACGCAATTTCACCTTCGTCACATGACGGGTGGTAGAGTGAAGGTTGAAAACGAGGTGCTGTACAAGGTTGAAATTCCTGAACGCGCAGGCGCACTTGGAAACTTCCTCGACTTCATCAGCCCCAAGTGGGCGATCACGATGACACACTATCGATCAGACGGCGGACGTGTTGGTCAAGTATTATTTGGCATTCAGGTTCCCGACGCAGAGCGCGATGAATTCGAGAAGTGCCTGAACGAGTGCGAGTATTCGTACGATGACATGTCGAGTAACATCGCCTTCCAAACCATGTTCGTCAACCATTAACACTCACTTTAGACTAGCCTTTAGTTGTACTATTACAATCAATCTTATAAATCGACTTTGAGTTCAATACGAGGCACGGTGACGTGATACGATCCAACGTCGATATCGAACGAGAATCGTTCTCCAGATGCGAGCTTGCCCTCAGCCTCTGGAGCAACACTCGAGACATCCCAACGCAAGCACCCCTTCACTCGTTCGTTCAACTCCAAATCCGCCGTACGTAACCCCTTTTTCTCTTGATGAAACGTTTGCAATTGCCATCTAATGCCCCATTCATTCGTTGTCCCATCGAATTCCCCCACACCACGAAGCGAAAGCGGCCCGTACGTCACGCGCTGCGTAAATGCCTCAATCTTTTTATCTTCTGGTTCAATCTGAATCTTCTTCATCACGCGCCAGAACAAAGGTTTTTTGCCTTCAAAGTCGACTTGGTCGTCATCAACATAATCATATTCACCACCCCGTGCGTTCGATTTCACCGAGAGCAAGTACCTTCTCGCGTGCACGTCAAATCGCATCCCGACAGATGTGTCCCCAATGCTACGCGCGAGATACCCAATCCGTCAGTCACTCGTACACACGCGCGCACCGCATTCGACCACCACGCGCGACATCGACCTCATCGTCGCATTCTCTCGAGTTCACGTACCGTTTCTTCATCTTAATCCTATACTCTGGGTTCAACTCGAACGAATATCGCTCATTCACATCGTTCAGGTGTTCTTCGCACGCGCGCAACGCGGTGTTCACGCCCTCGCACACCGCGCGCACGACGCTGAAACGTCCAGCGTTCGATCGCGTCTTGGCGTTCGCCCCCGTCGTCGTCGTCGTCGTCGTCGTCGTCGTCGCATCTCCCATCCTTCCTTCGGGCTCGACCGCGTGCGACGCGCGCGCGCCCAGTCGACGAGTGGCGGTGTGGCGTGCCGCCGCGTGCGCTCGGACAGTCGGCGCCAGTCCTCACGGAGAGGGACCGCGTCCCGCGTGCGCGTCGTGTGTCCCGCACGACGTCGACGCACCAGTGCGCGACTCCACGACGAGGACGATGACGATGATGAAGATGATGATGATCACCACGAGCACGCGCGTGGGCGCGATGCGATTGTGTCGATCGACGACGCGAACGCGACCGAGCGCGGTGTGCGCCGCCTGGAGTAACCGACGACGACGTGAAGGCGATGGGCGCGACGACGCGAGGAAGTATGCGAGGACGACGATGACAATGGCGACGGGGATTAAAACTATAGTTGACGCGCGAGGGATGTTCGTGAGGACGTTCGCGTCGTCGAAGAAGAATAAAGCGGGCGAAAAAGGTGGAGCGGTTGGCGACGACGACGACGACGACGACGACGACGACGAGGAACTGGACGAAGACTTTGACGTGGAGGAAGAAGTGACGATGGAGGAGTTCGAAGATAACGATTCGGGTACATATATTGATACCGCAGGGACGAGTTACGGGGATGTAGCGCTCAAATGTTTGCAAGAAGTGTTGGATAGCGCAGAGTTTAAAGGTCAGTATGAAATTTTCTCACTCAAAGTGAACGAGTCGCGCCGGCGCGTGTTAGTCAGCATTGACAAAGTCGATGATAAGTTTGGATCTCCGACATTAGACGAACTTACGTCTATTGTTCGAGCACACAATGCGTTACTAGAACTGAAAGGTTTTCCTGACGACGTAGCCGTGGAGACGGCGAGTCCGGGTGCGACGAGGAATTTGCGACTTCCACGTGAGCTCGAGCGCTTTTCTGAGTTGACAATGCGAGTGACATACAAGGGCACGGTGGAAAACCCTGATGCTACGAGTGATATCACTAAAGTGGTAGACATTGATGAGATCGACGACAGGGAAGTCGTGTTCAAGCTTGCAGATGTGGAAGAAAATCGTCCCGCAAAAAAGGGCCAAGGTATGAACAAGAAGAGTCGAGAGTGGCGCCTTTGCATGCCACTCGATGCTGTGGTGCGAGCGAATCTATTTATAGATATTTAATTCTAATTTTGCTAGGAATTTTCTACTTCTTCTTGTCTTCAGCTAGAAAGTTACCGCCAAAACTACGCGACACGATGTCAAACAAACTCCACGTGATGGCTTGTTGCACAGTACGTCTTGCCACGCGGGGGAGAGACCCCACCCACAACGCGCGCCAGCCCTCTTCCTTGATGATTTTTGTCAACGACACAGGAACTCGCGAACCTCCACTGCGCGCTTGCATCATTCGACCGAGCTGTACTCGAGTACGAATGACGTCTGGTGGATGGGTCATAAACGTCGCCCCAGCGCCGGCGAGCGCCCCAGCGACAAACGTATCAAATGCTCCCGTCTCACGTTGCTGTAACCGCGCCACTTCACTCATGAGTGAACGAGTCTGCGTAAATAATAAGAGGTTCAACCCAGAGAATGGCGCATCCCTCATTACCGTCGTCCCTACCCCACTAAACAAGCCGCGCGACCCCTCCTTATGGGCCACTTCCGCCAAAGCTGTAAACACCCCCTTACCCTGCACTCCTCCGTATTCCATTCGAGTCTTCACCACAGTAATTGGATTTAACAATACTGCTGCTACCGTGCGCGCAGATGCGCCAGCAGTAAACGTCGTCACCGATCGCGTGAATGAGCTCTCTGTCTTCGCGCCCTCGCGTGCGCTAAACTCCTTGGTCACGCGCTCGAGGAGAAAGAAATACAACCCAGCCCCCGCGGTAGTTCGCATGCACGACGCCGATACACCTCGCCACAATCCCTTCACGCCTTGTTGTTGCACGACCTCTCGAGTGATGGTCACCATACCTCGCGCGCCAGACAACTTTTGCGCCTGCATCCTCGTCTTCACCACTTCGAAAGGTTGCAAAAGCACGGATGACGTCAAGCCCGCGCTGGCGCCACCGAAGAAGCTCGCGAGCGGATTCTTCTTCTTCGGCGCCGGCGTCTCTGCCGTTGCCACCGCCGCAACCATGGTTGCCCGATTCGTTCGAATCCGCGCGCGGACGACTGCGGAAGAACGCGAAAAAAAAAGATGGCTTGGACGTCACAGGGCGTCGGGCGACGCGCAACGTAAAAGATGCCCCCGATTGCGCACCCCGAAGCAGTGACGTTGTGGAAAAGTAAATCATCCACAGCGTGGGTGGCGTCGTACGACGCGTACAACGATCGCGTGCGCGCGTTGAACGACGCAAAGCTTGCCAAGCTCGATGCGTTTGTCACGCGCGAGTTGCCCGAGCTCGTCGAAGGACGGGAACCGCGGCATATCACCCGAGATGAGTACGTAAAGATTGTCGATTGGAAACTCACACGAGGGAAAAATAGACCTGGACTGCTGAACCGCGCGAAAGAGTTGAAAGATGACACTGTGCGTGAGGCGAGTACACTGGCATTCGCTAAGGCTCGCGCAGCTAAAAGCGAAGCAGAAATGATTAGTGCGCTCGCACCGCTGACGGATCTAAGAGGATGTGGTCCAGCAACGGCTTCGGCTGTGATGGCAATTGTAGATGAACGATTTGCATTCTATTCCGACGAAGCGTTCGTCGTAGCGATCGGAAGCAAAGCAAGCAACTACACGCTTGCGCGATATCGTGACTTTTTGCACGCGGTGACGTGCAAATGTGAAGAATTGAATGACAAATCGAACACATTGACCGTGAGCCGTCTTGAACGAGCTCTTTGGAGTGCGGCATCGCTTTCCATGGCGAAAAAGATCGTGAAAAAGATGTAGCTTTTAGGCGTGTTGTAAAATTAAATAATTTTCTGTTCTGCAAGCGCTAACTACGTCTCAAACAAGTGAGGAAGATTCGATCTGACTACGTCCATGAGAAGCTGCACGTTCAGCGGTTTGAGAACGAAATCGTTCATACCAATCGCCATGCATTCATCCTTGCTCATACCCTGGATACCCGATGAAACGCCAACAATCGGTACTTTGGCAATGTCTAACTCGAGAAGTCGAATTTGCTGTGTTGCCTCCAGCCCATCTAGCACGGGCATTTGACAATCCATCAAAATCAAGTCAACGTCAAGGCCTTGTTTGCACGCATCTACAGCCTTTTTGCCATCACTCACGATTTGCAAGTCAACGTTGCCAATTTTCCTGAAGAATGCTTTCACGATCATTTGTGTCGGCATACTATCCTCGGCATATAAAACTTTGAGCTTTCTAGACGGATTAAAGGCCTTAGGGGTGACGACGTCTTGAGCGGTTTGCTGTGCATTAATTTGCAACCGAACTTCTTCATTCTGATCCAACTTGGAGCTCGCGCTACGTAAGATACGCATGCGCGAAAACTCGTCGTTCCCAAGCGCAACAAGCATGTCAGCGACCGTTACTGCGAGGCATTCCACTGGCCCTCTTGCTCTCACCGTAGCCGTGCGATAACCACGGATGTCTGGACGTTTTTCTCTTATTCCTTCCATTGCCTTGAGAAAGGCAATTTCTCCCACAATTTCCCCCGCTACTCTCACGACCAAGACGTCAGACTCTTCCTCGGCGATGGTGTCCAAGTCAACCCCCAAAGCGTCAATCAACACATCACATTCGCCCTTATTGATGAAATACATGACTTCTCCAATATCTCCTTTACGCATGAGAATATCACCGTCCTTGAATTCCACCAAATTGAACGCTGGTTGCAAGACTGCCGCCAAAGGATCGGTCCGAATAGCGCTGGCAATTTCTTCTTCTGTAACCTCGACGACCGCGTGTGGAGACTCTGTGAGTGGACGATCCAAGGGTTTCTCGCCCCTGCTCGTAATCCAAGGATGAGCCATCACGCCTGCAATGTCTAATCGTGTTACTGGATCGACACACAGCATCTTACGCAACAGGTCCTTAAAGTCATCCGACAGCTGTGGCTCAACCGGGAAGGTGAGGTCTTGTGCCAGCGCCATGGCTACAATCTGAAACACCGTTTTCCCCGTGAATGGTAGCTGTGCACATGCCATATTATACATGCATACTCCGAGTGACCATATGTCAGCCCTAAATGGGTCATAACCTGCCTCTGCGAGGACTTCTGGTGCTAAAAATGCTGGAGTTCCCACCATGCGCTTGGCCACGCCCGAGGACGAAACCAGGTCGTGAATAAAACTCACACCAAAGTCTGCAAGCTTGACTTCACCACCCGTGCACTTGAGCATGTTCTCTGGCTTCAAATCCATATGAGCAATGTTCAATGAGTGCAAATAATCCAATCCTAGCACGATATCGCGCGTATAACTCAATAACGTGTTTTCCTCGACGGGCACCCGATTATACCTAGTGAAAATCGGCCCTTCTTGGCAATACTCTAATACTAAAATCAGCTCTTTCTGCTCAGCGTCGTCAATCACCTCATGCATTGTACGAATATTAGGGTGATTCAACTTCTTCAGCACCGCAATCTCTTTCCGCACGGCCTTCAATGAGTTTGCACGAGCATCCGTCCACTTAATCGCGTACAAATGATTATCCAATTGATTCATCGCCAACTTCACCTTGGAATGCGCCCCACGGCCGAGATCCTTGATCAATATGTACTGATTCAGCTGATTAAAGCTTTGGTCTCCCATCTGAACTCGCGTTGTGGTCATCGTCGACGTTATCTTCGTCGACGACAGTCGAGTCATCGTGGACGGGAGCACGCCGCTCGCGCTCGCCCCCGACGTTGTCGCGGAGTTTGTCATCGAATAACTCTCTACCTCGCGCGCTAAATCGCTGCATGATCCCCCCGACCCTGATGAAATCGTATTGTATTGCACAAGCTTGCGATGAACTTCTTCGGTATCCCATATGCACGCGTTTTCTTCCCCGTCACCCTGGCGTGGTACGCCCAGAGGCGCGTGGGGCGGCACATGATTACGCGAGCCTCGAGCGCCCGCGTCCGCGCCGCCGTCATCGCTGTCGACACCGCGGCGTGATGATTTATTTTTCCTCCGCGTCTTGCTGAATTTAGCCCCCATCGCCGCGCGCGCACGCGCGCGCGTGTGTGTCGCGCGCGTCGTCCAACGTAGTCCGTCAGGGGCTCGCTCCACGGGGACTTTCGGGTTTTTTTTCAGGCATTCATTGACAGATTGACCAATCACGACCAGGAACGAGTGGGGGGTCCACGTCAGCCTGGCACCCCGAGGCCTTTGGCTTGGTGATTCTTGATAGTGACGGTGCGCGCGCTGTGTGCGGTGGTTGACGCAGACGCGCGCGCGCGAGGGCGGGTGGTCGTGCCCATCGCGCACCCTTCATGGACGTCGACGCCGAGGTGGATGCGTTGTGCCAACATTGCAAGCGATTGGGACACCCAAACGCAACCGGGGCGATCGTGGTCAGTCAACCAGAGACAACTTTTGGATTAATCCAACTAACGACGTCGACGTGTTTTACACACAGGTGAAATTCGGCGTTCTTTTCAAGGATGAAACATGCGCGAACACATTTGAAGCGTTGAATGGTACGCTTCGAGCGGCAAAGAAACGGAAGAAGCTTACGTTTCAGGGAGAAATGCTTTTACAAGGCGTGTCCGACGACGTCGACATCACACTCCTTGACTAATGGATTGAACAACTTCTCTAGAACTAGATGGATATATATGAAATATTAGTAATAAAGATATGTAGACTTCGCGTGATCGAACATCGCATCGCAGGGCGCCTATAGAGTAGCGACCCAATCGCGAACCGCGTCGTTGACAAGCGTTGGTTTGTCATCTTGTACGCAGTGTCCTTGGCCATCAAATTCGATAAAGTCCGTACGAAGGTTTCGAGTTTTGGGAAGATTGACAAAGTACTGCCCAAGTGGGAAATCCAAAGGCGTGATGGTGTCGCGTGATCCCCATAGTATCAAAATTGGGCACAACACGCTCGGCATGAGCTCCTCCGGCCGCGGTCCCGCTGGTCCTGTCAGAATGTTTACGAAGGCTCTAAACGCACCATCACGCGAGGCAGCACCGCAAATAGATTTGACCAGTGCGTCATCTACTCGCGATTTGTCCATGTACACGTTTTCCAACGCACCACGGACGTTTTCTTCACCTCTTACATTGTTAAAGAGTGGTTTTGCCACAGATTCAATTTTGAGCACCGTGTCGATGATGAATAACACAACATTGAATATGGGGACCACAAGCTTGTACTGCAAACCAAAACCATCGAAATCGCCATCGAGTCTTTTCACTTTATTGTTCATCCCGCCTGCGCAGTTGATTAACACGATACCTGCGGTTATATCCGAAGCTTCTGCGGCGACGTGCACGGCAGCGAGTGAGCCGATAGAGTTCCCAACCAGCACGGCAGGTTCGCCAACGACGTTTTGAACAAAATCTATAACTTGATCGCGCCAGAATTCCATTTCGTATGGCACGTCTGGCTGCGAAGATGCCCCAAATCCAACTAAATCGATCGCAAAGACTCGGTGCGACTTCGCCAACACGTCGATGTTATCTCTAAATTGAAAGCTCGACACGCCAAAGCCGTGGATTAACACGATTGGGGTTCCACTCGCACCCGCCTGCCGGTAGGCTACTTCATGTCCACGCCACGTGTGCATCGATACCTCCCCCATGGCTGTCCCACTCGCGCTCACCGCTTGGTGTCGATTCATCCGTCGCAACGTTGGACGG
>Ga0181601_10005346_pt1 | contig 10663 bp, 9 predicted proteins | sample 041ome_8_FD_133020 | JGI IMG/M metagenome (GOLD analysis project Ga0181601, IMG submission 133020) | Coastal salt marsh microbial communities from the Groves Creek Marsh, Skidaway Island, Georgia - 041407BS metaG (megahit assembly) | ecosystem: Environmental > Aquatic > Marine > Intertidal zone... | reverse complement strand
TTTCCGCAGAAGAGCGTCAGGCGCTTGTCTACTTTGTGTCGCGTCGCATCGGCGATCAGTACGACCTTCGGAATATTGCTGATCTTGCTCGCTATCTTTTGCCAACGCCGACTGTGCCAAGCCGGTTTCGACGCCAGCTTTTAAGTCTAGGAAGTGGGGAGCCTACCAAGGCCATCTGCTCGTCTTTGATTGCAGAGGCCTTTGAGTCGGTTCGGTTTCCCGTTATTCCCAATGCTTATGGGCCAGCGGTATCGCCAACCGAGCAAAAGGTGGCCTCGAGCCTGGGTCTGCAGCTTTATAAGCCTGCGCATTCAAGCCTAGTCACTCCGCGTGACTTTGATGTCTCGCCTTATTTCGAAATTATTAAGCCAACTCTTGTTTCGCAATTAAATCACCGAGACCTTGAGTGGGTCTCCCAGAACGTTGAGATCTGAATGGCGCATACAATGCCGAACATGAGACCAGATACACCCTGTATTGCCATTTGCTCAACCGCCCAAGGCGACGACATCTGCCGCGGCTGTGGACGTACTTTCGATGAGATTAGCCGCTGGATTTTTATGGATCAGGCCGAGCGCGATAAGGTCTGGGACCGTATTGAGGCTGAAGGCACAGCCCTTCGTTTTACAACTTATAAAGAACGATCGTAAAAAAGGCCTCCTTTTTAGGGGAGGCCTGCCTTGCTACACCTAGGCTTGGAGATCAAACCGGTCGGCATTCATTACCTTGACCCAGGCGGCAACAAAGTCGTGCACAAACTTCTCTTGGTTGTCGTCTTGGGCATAGACTTCGGCGTAGGAACGAAGAATCGAGTTCGAGCCAAAGACAAGGTCCACTCGTGTAGCCGTCCAACGTGCTTTACCAGTAGACCGTTCGACAATGTCATAGCTGTTACGCCCAGTGGGTTTCCAGTTGTAAGCCATGTCGGTAAGGTTGACGAAGAAGTCATTGGTTAATGCGCCTACGCGGTCAGTGAAGACCCCGTGCGCACTGCCACCGTGGTTCGTACCCAGTACACGCATACCGCCAACAAGCACCGTCATCTCGGCTGCCGTTAAGCCCATAAGCTGCGCCCGGTCCAAGAGCACTTCCTCGGCCGAGACCACGTAGTGCTTTTTCAGCCAGTTCCGAAAACCATCGGCAAGCGGTTCAAGCACTTCGAAGGATTCCGCATCCGTCTGCTCTTGACTGGCATCGCCACGGCCGGGCGTAAAGGGCACCTCAATGGCAAAGTCCGCAACCTTTGCAGCCTGCTCAACCCCAACACTACCGGCAAGAACAATCAGGTCGGCCATGCTTGCACCCGTGTCTTTGGCAATGGGCTCCAGTGCTTTCAAGACCTTTGCTAAACGTACAGGCTCATTGCCTTCCCAGTCTTTCTGGGGAGCTAGGCGAATACGTGCGCCATTAGCGCCGCCTCGGAAGTCCGAGCCTCGGAAGGTGCGTGCGCTATCCCAGGCGGTGGCCACCATCTCGGCCACTGAAAGGCCGGTTGCTGCAATCTTTGCCTTGACCGCTTTCACGTCGTAGCTACTCGTACCTGCGGGAACGGGATCCTGCCAGATGAGTTCCTCGGCCGGCACCTCGGGTCCGATGTAACGGGTTTTAGGCCCCATGTCACGGTGGGTGAGCTTGAACCAGGCCCGTGCAAAGACATCTGAAAAGTAGGCGGGGTCTTTGTAAAACCTCTCAGAGATCTTTCGATACTCAGGGTCCATCTTCATCGCCATGTCCGCATCGGTCATGATGGGGTTGTAACGAATGGAGGGGTCCTCAACGTCAACGGGTTTGTCTTCCTCTTTGATGTTGATGGGCTCCCACTGCCATGCGCCAGCCGGGCTTTTCTTGAGCTCCCAGTCGTAGTTCAAAAGGAGGTAGAAGTAGCCGTTATCCCATTGTGTGGGATGTGTGGTCCATGCACCCTCAATACCGCTTGTGACAGTATTGCGGCCCACGCCACGGCCCTTCTTGTTTAACCAGCCAAGCCCTTGGGCTTCAAGCTCTTCGCCCTCGGGGTCTGGCCCTAAATCCTTGGCGTTGCCATTGCCGTGGCACTTGCCCACGGTGTGCCCGCCCGCAGTCAGTGCGACCGTCTCCTCGTCGTTCATGGCCATACGAGCAAACGTAACGCGCACGTCCTGGGCCGTGCGCAAGGGGTCGGGCTTGCCGTTAACGCCCTCAGGGTTCACGTAAATAAGACCCATCTGAACCGCCGCCAAGGGGTTCTCCAGCGTTTCGCGGTTCTCGCCCTCGTAACGGGTTGAGGCAAGCCATTCCTTCTCAGAGCCCCAGTAAACATCCTTCTCGGGATGCCAGATGTCCTCGCGCCCAAAACTAAAGCCAAAGGTCTGTAAACCCATGGACTCGTAGGCGACATTGCCTGCAAGAATAATGAGGTCGGCCCAGGAGAGCTTGTTACCGTATTTCTTTTTGATGGGCCAGAGCAGTCTGCGTGCCTTATCGAGGTTGGCATTGTCGGGCCAGGAGTTGATGGGGGCAAACCGTTGGTTGCCTGTGCCTGCGCCACCTCGGCCGTCGGCCACCCGATACGAACCGGCCGCATGCCAGGCCATACGAATCATCAGGCCACCGTAATGACCCCAGTCGGCAGGCCACCAGTCTTGGCTGTCGGTCATTAATGCACGAAGGTCCTTTTTAAGTGCATCAATGTCCAGGCTTTTCACGGCCTTGCGGTAATTGAAATCTTTAAGCGGGTTGGTCTTGCTGTCGTGCTGGTGAAGAATGTCCAGGTTTAAAGCTTTGGGCCACCAGGCCATATTGTTGCTGGTTTGGCTGGTGTTGCCGCCGTGCATAACGGGGCACTGTCCGGTGGATGCGTTCATTTGTTTTTCCTTCTGTAGAGTTGAGTTGATAGTTTATTTATAACAATAATCTAACTCCAATTGCTTGTAACAATGATTTGAATAGGTCGGATCCATCGATTTGTCAGCGCAGGGCAATCTTTTTTAGTGTCCGCATGGGACTCTTGGGGTTTCCATTACACTCACTCGATGGCTGCAGAAGACATTAAGGGAATCAAAGATCAGCGGGATTGGAGAACGCCCTTAGTTGTTCTCTGGTCTGGCGCGTTGATACTCCTTATCGCCCTGGGCCTTCGCCATGCCTTTGGCTTGTTTCTGCAACCTATGAGTATCGACAATGGCTGGGGCAGGGAGGTCTTCGCGCTGTCGATAGCCTTACAGAATCTTATCTGGGGAGCGGCGCAGCCTTTTGTAGGTGCTATCTCTGATAAGAGAGGTGCAGGCCGAGTTATTTTTGTGGGCGCGCTGTTGTATGGTGCCGGCCTCTACTTCATGGCTCAGGCGTCTTCCCCTATGGATCTCTATTTGTCAGCAGGCTTGCTTATTGGGTTAGGGCTGGCGGGTACCACGTTTCCGGTGGTTTTTGGGGTAATTAGTCGCTCGGTGCCCCCAGAAAAGCGAAGTGCTGCCCTTGGTCTGTCGGCTGCAATTGGCTCTTTCGGACAGTTCGCGATGCTTCCAGGTACGTTGCATCTCATTGACTATTCGGGCTGGAGGGCGGCTCTCATGGTTATGTCTTTTGCCACGCTTGCCATGCTTCCCTTTGCCTTCGCGCTCCTCGAGCGCCGCTCTTCTAGCGGGAACGCGCATCCTTCGAAAACTAGAGCCCTTAACTCTAGGGAGGCCTTATCCCAGGCTTTTGCGCATCGGGAATTCTGGCTTCTCTCGCTCGGATTCTTCGTCTGTGGATTCCATGTGATCTTTATTGCAACGCATATTCCGGCCTACCTGGTTGACCAAGGTCTTAGTGCCTCAGTGGGTACGACGGTGTTGGCCTTGTTGGGCCTCTTTAATATTGCGGGCTCTTATCTTGCCGGATGGTGGGGTGGTGTGTACTCGAAGCCTCGTCTGCTCGTTTTTATTTATCTGACCCGTAGCCTGGTTATTGCAGCGTTTATTTTTCTGCCTTTGACTGAGGTTTCCGCCTACCTTTTTGGTGCGTTCATGGGGCTTCTTTGGTTAAGTACCGTTCCTCTCACTAATGGAACCGTCGCCTCCATTTTTGGGGTGGAAAATATGTCGATGATTGGAGGCATCGTTTTTTTCTTCCATCAGGTAGGAGCTTTCTTAGGCGGCTGGCTGGGTGGTCGTTTGTTCGACCTCACGGGCTCCTATGAGTCAGTCTGGCTCATTTCCATAGGGCTTGGGTTGCTCGCTGCCGTTCTGAATTTTCCTATTAATGAAAAACCAGCGCCCCGTGACCCCCAACCAGCGCTTTCGTAGTAACTGGGCTGGGGCCCCGCTTATCAGACTCGTTGCGATTGCTTCGCTTGTTCTCTTGCTGGCCTTCGTCTTTCAAGGCTATTTGACTGCCGAGTTTTCCATGCTCCTTCTTGGCGTGAATTGGTGCTAGCCCCTTCTTGAGAGGCTTTATGATGCGCGCTCTTTTTCCTGGGTGGCTTTGAAGAGGGCAGTGTGGGGTGGTTACCTGATTTAGGACCCCGCATAGATGTCTCAGGAGAGCCAGTTAGCCTCGTCTGAGTGAGTCTTTCGATATCCCTTAGAAGCCCTCGCTCCGAGTTGTCACAAAGTGAGATGGCGACGCCACTTTTACCCGCACGCCCGGTGCGTCCTATGCGATGCACGTATGATTCCGCAATGGTAGGCATGTCGAAGTTGACCACATGCGAAACCTCGTCAACATCCAGTCCACGGGCCGCTACGTCGGTGGCAACCAAAATTTTGCGTGCGCCGGATTTGAACTGGGCCAGTGCCTTATTACGTTGGCCCTGGGTCTTGTCGCCATGTAAGCCAACCGACTGAAGTCCAGCCAAGTTCAGGGCTTTCTCAAGTTTGTCAGTGCCGCGCTTGGTGCGCGTGAAGACAATCGCGCGTTCGACCTCTCTCTGCGCTAAAAGCTCGACAAGTCTTTCGCCTTTGTCAGCTTGGTTGATAAGAATGACTTCCTGACGAATATTGTCTGCAGGCTTTGAAACTGCTGCTACCGAAATCTGTTCCGGATTCACCATAAAGCTCTGGGCAAGAGCTCGAATAGGCTTGGGCATAGTTGCCGAAAGCAAAAGCGTCTGCCTTTTTGACGAGGTCTTACGCATGATTTCTTCAATGGCAGGAATAAAACCCATATCGAGCATCTGATCGGCCTCGTCGAGAACGATCTGGCTGGTCTGATCAAGTCGGGCTCGGCCCGATCGCATATGGTCAAGCAGTCGGCCGGGTGTGGCAACAACAATGTCGAGGCCTGCTGCCAGTGCGCGAATTTGAGGCGTGGGGTTGGCACCACCAACCACAAGACCCACGCGTGGCTTCATAAATTTGCCGTAATCACGAATGCTGTCGGCGATCTGCTGAGCCAGCTCACGGGTGGGCGCGAGAATAAGAGTAGTAAAAGCGCGACTGCCCGCCTTAGGAGCGGCAACATGGTCGAGCTTTTGGGCGGCAAGTCGATTCAGGATGGGAAGAACGAACGAGGCGGTTTTTCCAGTTCCTGTTTGTGCAATGCCAATCACGTCATGGCCAGCAATCATCTTGGGTATAACCTGGGCTTGAATGGGCGTTGGTTTTTCATAGCCAAGGCTAGAAACGGCGCGCAACAAAGGTTCGGCAAGGCCGAGCTCAATAAAAGAAGACATAGGATCTTTCAAAAATGCAGCCCTCCGCAGGAGCGTTGAAACGACCTGTGAGCAAGGCTACGTGTTGTTAAAGGCGCAGAAAAACACCGCGACGATTGCGGTCGGCCAGGCAACAATGAAAGACTTTGGGATCTCTGTCAGAGAAGGGGTTGGCTAAACGCAACTGTGACTATACGGGATTTTCCTTAGTCGCGCTCAGACCTCGTTGCGAGCTATTAGATTCGTTTAGAGCGACGGGAGGGCTGGGTTCGTTTGTCTCCACGTGGCTCAGCTCGGGTAAAACCTCATGCTGTTGCTGTTGCTGATTCTGAGACCGAATTTTTGCCTCTTTGGCCTGCCTGCGGCGCTCCTTCTGTTCTTCTTCAAAGGCTTTACGCTTCGCACTTAATTCGAAGTCTCGCCTTAGCTTGAGCAAGAAATAGCTAATCAGCGTAAGGTTTGTGGCCCAGACAAGAGGAATAAGCAAGTCCATCGGGAACTGTTCGTAAGTTCTAAAACAAAGGGTTTTATTAATTATGCCTTCTGACTTTGATACGTTTGTCTTTGATGCCTACGGCACCTTGTTCGATGTCTACTCGGTTCGGGTAGCCGCCGATCGGATTTACCCCGGTCGTGGCGAGGCGCTGGCGAAACTCTGGCGTGACAAGCAGGTGGAGTACACCAGGCTTATTTCGTTGGCCGATCCATCAGGTGCTCACGGTAGTCGACACTACATGACGTTTTGGGAGATCACCGAGCGCGCCCTTGATTTTAGTCTGCGTGCCCTGGGCCTTGATGCATCCAGGAAAAACCAGAGCGAGCTTATGGCCCAGTACGAGCGGCTTTCAGCCTTTCCTGAGGTGTTACCGGTGATAACAAAGCTTCACAAGGCGGGCCATCAACTTTTTATTTTGTCTAACGGCAACCAGGCTATGCTCGAGAAGGCGGTTACATCCGCCGAGCTTTCTGGGCTTTTTCACCGTGTCATTGGGGTTGACACCTTACGTCAGTTCAAGATAATGCCTGCGGTCTACGATCTGATTTTTCAGGCAAACCAGGTTCCCCGAGAAAGGGTGCTTTTTATCTCCAGCAACGGCTGGGATGTTCTGGGCGCAAACTGGTATGGCCTGAACACCTTCTGGGTCAATCGTCAGGGCCTGCCCTTCGAGTCCCTAGGGCCAAGCCCACGTTTCGAGGGTAAAGACCTGAATGGACTTTTGACCCTGCCTAACAAGAACGACTTAGCCTGAGGTTTCTAGGAATTGATGCGCCGAGAGTTCTTGGTACAAAGGGCTAGATTGCAAGAGACGTTCATGACTGTCAATCGCAAGGCATTCCCCCTGATCAAACACGGCAATCTGCGTTGCCCGCCTTACGGTCGCAAGCCGGTGGGCCACCACCAGCCCAGCTCTTGATGGAAGCCATTGGCTAAGGGCGGACTGAACCGCCTTTTCTGAAAGACTATCCAAGGCCGATGTTGCTTCATCCAACAAGAGAATAGGGGGGTTACGCAAGATGGCCCGAGCAATGGCAATACGCTGGCGTTGCCCCCCTGAAAGACGAACACCTCGTTCGCCAAGAAAGCTCTCATAGCCTTGGGGTAGTGCAAGAATAAAGTCGTGGGCATGGGCCGCTTTCGCTGCCCCTTCCACCTGGGCGTCAGTGGCTTGAAGAAGTCCATAGCGAATGTTTTCTCGGGCATTTGCGGAGAAGACGATAGGGTCTTGGGCCACCAGACCCATGGAGGCCCGTACCGCAGCTAACCCCCAGTCGTGAAGCGAACGTCCGTTAATTCGAATGGATCCGCGCTGAGGCATGTAAAACCCAAGCATTAAGGCCAGGATAGTTGATTTTCCCGCACCGGAGGGGCCCACCAAGGCAAGTGTTTCGCCCGAACGAAGTTGAAACGAAACCCCTTTAAGTGCCCAGTGATCGGGTCGTGAGGGGTAGGCAAACCAGACGCCATCGAATTCGATGGTTACTGGTGCCTCAATAGCCACGCGTCCATTCAGCCCGCTCGTTGAAGGCGCTGGTTCGCTGACGACCTTCTCCTTCCCGTCTTGCATCAGGCCTAAAAGACGCTCCGTAGCGCCTGCGGCGCGTTGCAAGTCACCAAAGACTTCGGCAAGTGCGGCAATCGACCCCGCCGTAAGTACGGCATACAGAACAAACTGGGCAAGATGACCGGCAGACATGCTGCCTGCCAGAACTTCGCGTGCTCCGAGCCAGAGCACAAAGACAATGACCGCGAAGGCAAGAACAATGGCAACCGCCGTGAGCCAGGACCGCATTTGATTGCGTCTTGTTGCAACGGTAAAGGCCTGCTCAACCGTCTTTGAGTAACGTGTGGCCTCGTAGTCTTCTCGGCCAAGCGCTTGGACTGTCGTCATGGCATTCAGTACTTCGCCTGCAAGCGCACTGGTGTCGGCGACTTTGTCTTGGCTGTCCTTCGAGGCCTTTCGTACTGTTCGTCCCAGAGCAAGAATGGGAAAGATCACCATGATTAATAAGCCCAACATCAGCCCTGCGAGCCAGGCACTGGTAAGGAGCATCATGGCCATGCCACCAATAAAAAGCACCAGGCTTCTTAAAGAGAGCGAAATACTTGTACCCACCAGGGTCTGAACCAGTGTGGTGTCGGCCGTTAACCGCGAGAGCACCTCGCCGGTCTGCAGGGTCTCGAAGTATTGGGGTGGGCGTCTTAAGACATGCTGGTAGACCTCAGAACGCAGGTCGGCCACCACTCGCTCGCCCAGCCATGACATGAAATAAAAACGCAGGGCGGTGGCCATTGCCAGCACAACGGATACGCCGAGCAAGAGCAAGAAGACGTTGGCCAGGTCTTGCCCCGAAAGCAAGGCTTGGTCAATCAGTTGCCGAAAGACCAGGGGTACCGAGAGGGTTGCCGCGGCAGCCAGAACCAGAAAAGCAAAGGCGGCAATCCATCGGCCTTTGTAATGGGCCGCCATTCGGAGAATGGGCCTAAGTTGCTTAACTGCAGAGGCACTGCGTCGCGGAGGGGAAACCATTGTCTGGGAGGGCATAATGAGCTTGTCTTAAATTAAGAAGGAGTGGCGTGTGGCTGAGCTGATTTTGGGTCTTGTTCTTTTTCTGGGTGTGCACGCTCTGCGTGTTTTTGCCGAAGGCACCCGCCAGAAACTTATTGGGGCAATGGGCCCATTTGTTTACAAGGCCTTCTACAGCATTGTTTCCATCATCGGCCTTCTTCTTATTGTCTCAGGCTATTCGGCAGCGCGCATTGAGCCTATTGTTTTGTACACACCGCCCACGGGCGTGGCCCATGCAGCCTCTTTGCTCACCCTTATAGCCTTTGTCTTACTCATTGCCGCGTACATTCCGGGGAACCTTATCCTTCGTAAACTTAAGCATCCCATGACTTTGGCCGTCAAAGTCTGGGCCTTTGCCCATTTGTTGTCGAATGGCACCCTGGCCGACGTTCTCTTCTTTGGCGGGTTTCTTGTCTGGTCGGTGCTTGTCTATCGGTCGGCCCGGCGTCGCGCGCCCGTTGAAAATCCGGGGCTCAGTAACTTACCGGCGGTCATTGCCTCGCGCCCGCCATCAATGCTTGCAAGCCTAGTAACCCTGGTGGTTGGTATTGGTGCCTGGGCCTGGTTTGCCTTTGAAGGCCACGCGATGCTCATTGGCGTGGCTCCCTTTGGAGTGATGTAAACTAGCGACTCGTGGCGAATTAGCTCAGTTGGTTAGAGCGACGGAATCATAATCCGCAGGTCCGGGGTTCGAGTCCCTGATTCGCCACCATTCTCTTTACAGCTTGCCGCAGTAAAAGCCAGTCTGTCTCGACTCACCTGAAAAGCTAGCGTTCTCGGCGGCGAAAAGACCGTTGGTCATTGAGTAGCTGGTTGACGCGACGAGCTTGCCTGACTTGCGAGTTGATTTCTTCCCGCAGCCCCAACTTTCTTTTGAATTGACCGAGCAGTCGAGAAGAATCTGATTCGCCCCGGCCCGTCCATTTTCAAAGACGGTCAGAGCGACGAGCTGTCGCACTGGATCCACTTCAAAGCCAAGTCGAAGCGCGGGCAGCTGCTGACAGGTCTGGCACTTGTAGGCCTCGTAACTTGAGTTGCACTGAAACAACCTGTACTTGGACCAAAAGGCGTTTACAGAAGAGGGCGCGGCCAGTCCCAACGGCAGGACCATAACCGCAAGGGCAGTCAACAGGCTTAAAAAAGGCCGAGACGGCCTCGTGGTTAGAACCCTGAAGGGCGGTGGCTCAGAGCTGAAGCGCAGCAATACCTGCTCGCCCAATCTGCGCATCTTCAAATGACTTCACACCCGAGACGCCAATAGCACCAATGCAATGGCCATCAACCCAAATGGGCAATCCACCTTCAAGCATGCCCTTGAGCTCGGGGGCAGACAAAAATGCCGTACGTCCATCGTTTATTATGTCTTCGTATACCTTGGTCTCGCGCTTCCCCATTGCAGCCGTTCGCGCTTTTTGAGGGGCGATGTAAGAGGAAATTGGCGAAGCCCCATCGAGACGGCGCAGCCATACTAAGTGCCCACCCTCGTCACAAATGGCAATGGTCACTTTCCATTGGTTTGCTTGCGCCTCCTTGATGGCGGCAGAGCCCATGGTTTCGGCGTCCTCGATGGTGAGAGCAGGTTTTGTAATCACAAGCTATTCCTTTCGGGGGCAAAGTTAAGTTTCAAATTCACGCGTAGAACCTTAGCAAATTGAGAGATCCAATCTACATTTGAAGGCTAGTCAGTCGCCTTTACTGTCGAATGCGCCAGCCAATGGCAATAAGCCGGTGCGTTAATAGCAGAACCAAGGCCGTGGCAACAAGGCTAAACAAAAGACTTGTAAGGGGAGGAACATCGCTCACTCCAAAAGCGCCGTAACGGAATCCATCGATTAAATAAAAGAATGGATTGAAATGCGTCAGCGTCTGCCAGACCGGCGGTAGGAGGTGAGTGGAGTAGAAAACACCGGCCAAAAAAGTCAGTGGGTTAATTAGAAAATTCTGGAAGGCGGCAACGTGATCCCATTTTTCGGCATAGAGTGCT
>Ga0181601_10005345_pt1 | contig 10664 bp, 10 predicted proteins | sample 041ome_8_FD_133020 | JGI IMG/M metagenome (GOLD analysis project Ga0181601, IMG submission 133020) | Coastal salt marsh microbial communities from the Groves Creek Marsh, Skidaway Island, Georgia - 041407BS metaG (megahit assembly) | ecosystem: Environmental > Aquatic > Marine > Intertidal zone... | reverse complement strand
TCTTCCGCACTGACAATGCTGCTCATCCCTAGCATTGCAACTAGTGCACTTGCCAGTACCATTACTCTCGTCTTCATATTTTACTCCCCTTTTAAAGTTTCTTTGTTGTTTCCTAACTTTCTGATCAGGAATTTTTATAATTATTTTAGTTTGCAAAAGGCCATGAACGAAGTTTCTGCTTAGTGGTATTCCATAATGCTGCAAAACCACCTGGCTCACGAATCAACAATACGATAATGATCGTACCTACCACAATCTTAGAATTATTCTCAACAAACGCAGTATCTAGAGTACCGCCCCCAAAGATAAAGTCACCCAAGCGCGTGATCATAATCGGCCATCCGTAGACGAATATTGCACCAAGGAATGAACCTAAGATAGAACCCAGACCGCCCACAATAACCATGAACATTATCAAGAATGAACGTCGAAGGTTAAAGATCATGAAATCTAAGTTGCCAATGTAGCAATATGAGTACATCGCGCCAGCAACACCACAGTAGAATGTACTAATGAAGAACGCCATAAGCTTAGTTTTTGCTACTGAGATACCAATCACATTTGCTGCAATATCCATATCACGAACCGCCATCCAGTTTCGACCGGTCGAACTACGCACCATGTTTTTACATGCAAGCACCAACAACAATGTGACTGTTAGTGTTAATAGATAGCGTCCCTTATATGAATGCCAGAACTCTGCATTTAATGGCGTTAATTCTTGAAATGGAAATACCTGATAATGATGTTGAGGTAAAGCCACAACGCCCGATGAGTTGTTGTCTAGAAACCATGGATAGGCGTTAAACACCCATTCGGCAAAAAATTGTGCAGCTAGAGTAGATACAATTAAATAGAAGCCTTTAATTCTCAGACTTGGCAGACCAAAAAAGATACCGACAATACCTGCAATTATACCAGCCAAGAAAAATGCCATAGGCAAATACATATCTAATCTAAGCACTAAGTTAAATGCAGCAAAGGCCCCAAAACACATAAAACCTGCGGTACCTAACGACAACTGTCCAGTGTATCCAACGGCAATATTAAGACCTAGCGTAGCAATACCCAACACCATCATTGGAATGAGAATGGCGCTAAATAAATAATCACTGGCAAACGCTGTCACCACTATGTACATGAAGGCCATAAATGCGATAAGTATCCATCGATCTTCCATTAATGGAAGCATGCGACGGTCTGACGCAAATCTTTTAACTAATCTCCCTGCTTCACGATAGTACATACTTACACTCTCTCAATTTCTTTCTCACCGAAGATGCCGGTGGGTCTAATCATTAAAAATATTAACGCAGTGGTATAGGCCCACCAGTGCTCTATTCCTTGACCTCCAAAGTAATCAGCTAGATATATTTCACCCAACTTCTCACTTGCGCCAATTATTAGGCCACCTACGATGGCGCCTGGAATGGAGGTTAATCCACCAATTAGAATTACTGGTAATCCTTTAAGTACAGCTGCAGTTAATGTGAACGATACACTGACACGGTCACCCCATAGCAAACCAGCGATTAGACAAATAACACCGGTTACTGCCCAAACGATTGCCCAGATTCTATTAAGTGGAATGCCGACAGCCATTGCTGCCATATGATCATCAGATACCGCACGTAGTGATAAACCTGTGCGCGTGTATTGGAAAAATAGGGTTAAACCAAGAATCATAGTGCCAGCAATAACAGCCGCTGCTATATCAAATTGACTGATAATGATATCTAAGCCTAAAGCTGGGAACTCATCAATGAGGAAGATTGGATCATTTGATATGCCAAGTTCTAAACCATGGACGGCTGAATCCCATACCCCTTGCGCAAGTCCTTCCAAAAAGTAATTGAGGCCCACCGTTGCCATGAACAATGAGAGCAACGATTGGTTAGCCAATGGTCTCATCACTGTCCTTTCAACAATGATACCCAGCACAACCATCATCACTAACGTGATAATAAATGCGATTTTAAAGTCCACTTGCCTTTCGGTCATACTGACAAATGTCAGTGCTGCCAGCAGCAGCATAGTGCCCTGAGCGAAATTAAATACGCCTGATGATTTGTAAATTAATACAAAACCGATTGCCACAAGTGAGTACATGACACCGGATAATAAACCTCCGACAAGTACTTCTAGAAAATACTCCACGTTCTCTTCCCTTTATAATAATTTAATGACTAACGCCTAGATATGCGTCGATAACATCTTGATTATTCATAACCTCGCTTGGAGGTCCGTCACCGATTTTCTTACCATAATCCAGAACGACCACATGATCTGAGATATCCATCACTACTCCCATATCATGCTCAATCAATACAATCGTAGTACCCAAGTTTCTATTCACTTCTTGAATAAAGCAGGACATATCCAACTTTTCTTCCATGGTCATGCCCGCCATAGGCTCATCAAGAAGTAGCATTTTTGGTTCTGCTGCAAGTGCTCGCCCAAGTTCAACACGTTTTTGCAAACCGTATGGCAATGATGCCACAGGTGTTTTACGTATCGACTGCAATCCTAAGAACTCGATAATCTTTTCAACTTCGAGACGGTGTTCCAACTCTTCTCTCTTTGCACGTCCAATGTTTAATGCCGTTTCCCAGAAAGATGCTTTCATCATGAGGTTACGCCCAGACATAATATTGTCTAGAACAGACATGCCTTTGAAAAGAGCAATGTTTTGGAAAGTTCTTGCTATCCCCATCACAGCTGCGGTGTGTGGCTTCATTTTATTGAACTGTTTGCCATCAAACGTGATTGTTCCCTCTTGGGGAATATATACCCCATTAATGACGTTTAGCATCGAGCTTTTACCTGCGCCATTGGGCCCAATTACAGAACATATCTCACCTTCGTAAACATTAAAGCTGATATCTGTAATCGCTTTAACACCTTTGAATGAGAGACTGATGTCTTCCAATACTAAAAGAGGCTTTTTTGATTCTGTACTCATATTCATCTTCTATGTTTAAGCCGTTTGTAATCTTAGTTTAGCTACTAATTCACCGGTAGAATCGATCACATCATAATGATCTGCCGATGAATAAAGGGCTGCAATAAGGTCTTGGTAATTATTTGAAACAACATCGCGTTTAATTTTTCGTGAGCGAGTCATTTCACCCGCACTGATGTTGAATTCTTTATTAAGAATTGTGAACCGCTGGATATGAGGACAATTCTTGCCACCTATACGTTCTATGCTGGCATTAACATCCTTGATCTTATCCATGATTAACTCCATGACTTCGTCTTTAGTCGACAAATCACGGAATCCTGTGAACTGCATTTGACGCAATTCTGCCCATGCCCCGACCGTGTCGCCATCAATAACTATGAGTGCGGAGATAAAGTCCTTGTTTTCACCAACAACAAAAGCATCTTTGATGTATGGAGAAGCTTTAATAGAGTTTTCTATCTGTTTAGGTAAGAAATCTGCACCATTAGCGAATTTGCTAATGCAGTCGGACCTTTCGAGAATGTGGATTTGATTGTCTACCATTCCACCAATATCCCCAGTATGCACCCAACCATTAACTAGTGCAGACTGACTGCCCTCGGCATCACCATAATAACCCGAGAAGGCGTTACTACCTTTGAATGCAATTTCGTTATCAGTAGTCACTTTTACTTCAACCCCTGGTAATGGGATACCTACATTGGTTTCACTCTGGTCAGAACTAGCTTGGTCTTGGTGAACTGTAATACAGCCAGCACTCTCAGTTGTACCGTAAGTAGCTTTGAGATTTAGACCAATATCACGGAAAAATTTGAACACTTCTTGGTTAAGCACATCTCCGCCAATGTAAGCTCTGTGAATTTTACTTAATCCATACAGATCTTTGATAGGGTTGAAGATGAGGTTATCACTAATCCAGGTTCTGCCTTTAGTCGCCAGGCCTGCCATATGCTTATCTATCATATTTGACTTCGAGCTGGCACTGCGTGAATTGATCGTGGCATGTATCATTTTGAAGAAATGAGGGGGTCCGTAAAATAAGGTTGGACCAACTTCTCTCATATCGATCATAGTTGTTTCATTACTCTCAGGACAATTAATGGTAAATCCTTGAATCATCCACAATGTGTACACATGAAATAAGGTACTCGCATAAGATAATGGCAAGTAAGCATACACTTCCTCGTCAGCTGAAATACCCTCTTGCGAAATAAAGGCAGTTGCCGGTGTGATAAAGTTACTATGTGACAACATAGCACCTTTAAATTTGCCAGATGTACCTGCTGTATATGCGATAAATGCTTCCTTGTCGCCGCTGACAGATGATAATGCCTCCTCCACCGCACTAGGGTTTTGCTGAGCATACTGAGCACCTTGAGAAATGAAATCCGCATATGAAACAAACTGTTCTTGGTTGTAGGATTGCATGCCACGCTCATCCAAATAGACAGCTTTCGCCATATCTTCCAGACTAGCTATCACCTCATTCAGCGCATCTGCTTGTTGTTGGTCTTGCAACACCGCCATGCGTGCTTGACAGTCTGTTAGTAGCGCCTGTAATTCTTGCGGGGTTGAATCCGCATGAATAGGTACAGGGATTGCGCCCATGCTTTGTGCTGCTAATATGGCGAAATAAAGTTGAGGTACGTTATTACCAACAACTGCGATTCTATCACCCGCATGAAGTCCATTTGCAATTAAGCCGCAAACTAATTGGTCAACTTCATTAGCAACTTGCTGCCATGTATATGAATTCCAAATACCGTATCGCTTCATACGAATAGCAGTGTCGTTACTTCTTTGGGTAGCGTGTTGCTTAAGAAGGCTAGGAAATGTTTCCATAATATTTATCTAAATGACGTTGTTAATTATTACAGTTTAAGTGCTTGCTATGAATTACCCATACCACTCGCACACGATCATGATTACACATGTAGAACGCGTGAACACAGGTGCATACATACACCTATTAGCTTCAGTTATGTTTATGACTTGCAATTTGATAGCTATATCGACACTTTACGTTATTTTAATTTTGTGTCAGCTGAGGGGACTTCTCCTCCACCCATCCTTGTTTACCTTAAAGGTAGTTATGCGTAAATTACACTATGCGACCAAGGAATTCCAATATTTTTTTCTACCCATAATGGGATTCACATAACTCCTACGGTATGATGCATAAGTCGTTACTGTTACTATCTTTTTTGCATATGTACACATATGCTGATGCCTCATATCTAGGCTACTTATTAAACAGAAATTAGCAAGCATTAGATTGAGTATTTCAAGATTGTTCACCCTCAACGGGGTAAATACCCTCGTCTAGTGTTTTGACTTAATCAAAAACTGTTGCTCACAATCGCTTGCAGACATTGGATGCCCCACGAAATAACTCTGGATGTAGTCACAACCCATAGTTGCCAAAATCTCTAACTGCGCTGGAGATTCAACGCCTTCTGCGATGATTTTCAATCCCATATTACGCGCTAGTGCAATGATACTTTTAATAATCGCCCTGTCATTTGGATCTGTTTGAACGTCACGCACAAAACTCGCATCAATTTTTAACGCATCAATTGGAAACTTTTTTAGGTAATTTAACAAAAGAATAGCCAGTACCAAAATCATCCACGGACAACATAACCCCTGTATTCTTCGCTGTTTTACATGACGAAATAAATCGATAGGTTTCGGCGTTAATGCGACCCCCCGACTTATTTTTGATCCAGAAGAAAGAGTTAATAAGGCTCCTGATATGACGCTCACCGAGGAGGTAATATCTTGAACAGATTTCTTGATGCTTCCCCTAGTGCAACTAAATAATTAACACCTGAACTATTTATCCAAATATCTATATCCTCTCGCTCAGTGTTTGCATTGATATGTAGTTGAGTTGGAGATTGCCCTAAAACATCAAACAGACCGTTACTAATATCATCAAATACAATTTTATATGGCTTTTTTAATTTGGGCATAATCACCCCAACTTGAACATGCTCAGGCAATGCATCGGCAGCTACTGAGCTACATACCAACACTAGTAAAGAGCTGGTAGTGGTTTTTTATGTTGAGTGATAATAACGAGTGAATAAGCCTGACTCAGTGAGCATGTTACCGATCAGAAGCGAACCTAAATTCTGCAAACATATTTCTCCCTACCAATTGGGCCTCCAGGAACGCTAAATACATATTCCACACCAAACTGTTCTAGACAAGCTACCAGCATGTCACTCAATTATACAATCGGATCTTCTTTTGATTTTGACGACATGGCAATTAATTGCCAACATGAGAATAATTAAGTTTAATATAGCACTTTCGTTGTCACTAAGTGATGATATTTAGAGCTTTTAGTTTTAATATTACTATCATAAGTAAACATCAACAGCTTGTTTCATTGTGGGAACCAGGCTGGTTGCAGATAAATCTCTATGCAGTCACCTATCTATGATGACTCATCAAGTATTTATTGCATCATGAAATCTTAAATCAATATAATGAATAAAAATTATATCAATTGAATTAGCTACAATGTGCTAATTTGAGAAATGAGCCAGAGGATCATATACATTCACCATGCGATTAAGCAGTGAAAATATAAATTTACTGGTACGAAAAATAAGTCACAGACACTCTCTAAGCACGCTTACATTAGCCATTAGCATTAGCATAGTGCTGCTAATAACTAGCATGAAAAACTGTGGCGACAATATCTCTACGCTTGAGCGTATTCAAAATCGTGGGATTCTGAAAGTAGTCACACGCAATACTCCAACAACCTATTACATAGGCCCTACCGGCGCTACTGGGTTCGAGTACGATATGGCAACAGAATTTGCCAAATATATCGGAGTTGAACTTCAAATTATTGTCGAACATGATTTTTCTAATATTTTGCCAAGCATAAAATCAAGAAAAGCAGATATTGCAGCTGCTGGAATAACGATCACTCCAAGCAGAGAAACACAAGTAACATTCTCTCAAAGTTACCATGATATTAGAGAAATTACGGTATATCGCGCAGGCAACAAAAAACCAGAGAATATCAAAGATCTTGAATCTAGAGATCTACATATCGTAAAAGGGACTAGTCATGAAGAGTCACTCATCGCTTTAAAAAAGAAACATGAGTTTTTACAATGGACAAGTCATGACAATATCGATATCAACTATTTATTCGAATCTGTTAGTCAGGGCAACTATGATGTCGTCATTGCAGACTCGATTGACTACAAGCTCAATAAACGATTTTATCCGCGTTTGCGTCGTGGCATGAGTATTAGCGACACAAAAAAACTCGCGTGGGCAGTTGCAAAATCATCAGATAATAGTTTACGTGATAAAGTTAATGAGTTCCTAGAATTGTCAGATAAGAATGGTTTACTGAAACGTCTAAATGAAAAACATTATACTTATGTGCCTTCTTTCACCTATGCAGACGCACACACATTCCGCAAACATATCAAACAACATCTACATGATTTAATCCCACTATTTAAAAAAGTTGCTAATGAATTTGACATCGATTGGAGATTTCTTGCAGCGATCAGTTATCAAGAATCACATTGGAATCCCAAAGCCACCTCACCGACGGGTGTGCGTGGACTTATGATGCTCACTCAACCAACAGCCCTACAACTCAATGTCGATGATCGCATTGACCCATATCAAAGCCTAAAAGGAGGTGCCGAGTACTTCATAAAAATGTCTAAAAAAATACCCACCAGAATAAAAGAACCTGATAGAACATGGCTTGCCCTTGCCGCCTATAATATTGGTTATGGCCACCTAGAAGATGCGCGTGTCATAACACAACGCAATGGATATAATCCTGATTTATGGAGACATGTTCGAGAATCATTACCTTTGCTATCAGTTAGAGAACATTATATAAAAACAAAACATGGCTACGCTAGGGGACAAGAGCCTGTTAAATATGTCCGTAATATTCGCAACTATTATGATCTACTGTTATGGGAGTTTCCACAGGAGCATGATGCGCTTTTATTTGATCTATTCAAATTTAATCTATAAAAAGCGAACTACTTATTACACTATCAACGCTTTGTTTTAAAAAAGTCCTTAAGTAATTGAGCACAATCCTCCTCATATACACCTCCTGTAATAGTCATTTTGTGCATATGCTTCTCACTCATCAACCAATCAAAACACCCTCCAGCCACACCTGCTCTGAAATCATAAGCACCAAATACTAAACGTTGAATACGCGCGTGCAACATGGCACCAGCACACATCATGCACGGCTCTAGTGTTACATATAGGGTGCTGCCCGATAAGCGATAATTTCGAAGTGATTGCGCCGCTATCCGCATCACAGATATTTCTGCATGAGCAGTGGGATCATGATCTGCAATACTTTGATTGCCAGACTCAGCTATTAATGTGCCATCTTTAACAATCAATGCTCCCACAGGCACCTCACCTCTATCTTGTGCCAATTGTGCAACTCTAATTGCCTGTTGCATCCAATATTTATCATCCGCTTGGAAGACATTATTATTCATCATCTATAATCTAAGTGTAATGGAGAAACATGGTTAAGAAATTTTCACCCTGCCTATATCATGATTAATAGCACCATACATATTATTTACTCCCAATCTTTACTTAAGAAGTTTATCTTATGGCTTTGAAAAGTTCTCTAACAAAAAAACAGTCATCTTGTATGTTTTTAAATAAAAAAATCTGGATGATTGATCCAATAGACATCTCAAGCGACCCTTTTTTGAAGAGAGTCATAATGACAAAATTGAAGGAAGATTAGCTCTTTGCCATTAGTCAGTAAGATGCGGCATCATCAAGATTCGAGAGAATCCCATTGACTACCGCAGCTGAAATATTTATTCATAATTCACCAAACTCAATAGTGGGACATCATAAGAATTTAATCTGTCGCGACCGGCCAAAAAACCCAGCTCAATAACAAAACTTGCACCAGCAACTACGCCTCCAGCCTTGTGTATGAGCTCAATCGCAGCGGCTACCGTACCCCCTGTGGCTAACAAGTCGTCCATAATGACAACACGTTGACCCTCATCGATTGCACATGATTGAATTTCTAAAGTGTCATTCCCATACTCTAACTCATACTCATAAAACTGCACATCGCCTGGTAACTTGCCTTTTTTACGCATCATTGCAAAACCACAACCAAGTTCATAAGCTATTGGAGCAGCAGTAAGAAAACCTCGCGATTCTATGCCTATTATTAAATCTGGCGCCAACGGTGATACCTGCTCTACCAATTGCTGCACACAAAATCGCCAAGCAGATGGATGAGCAAGCAATGTAGATATGTCATAAAACCGAATACCAGATTTGGGAAAGTCATCAATACTAGCAATATAATCTCTCAAATCCATCAATTTGCCTCCTATCCATCTCTACATTCGCATATTTCTTTTATCGATATTTATTAACTATGTTTTTAAGATTTCTTGATTAAACACAACATTAGATATTAATGAGAAAATCAGAGGCCTAGAGCAACTATCGTGATCAATTAAAAAATGACATAGCAAATTGTTAACAAGCATTATATAAGCTTTTCAGCTTCAATTCTTTCTTGCAGCGACTTACGGAAGTCACTGCTTGGCTTCTTTTAGCTGTCGTACCATTCGCTCATTAAAACTCAGTCGCGCAAAGAATATCCGAAAAACGAAAGTAATTCGTCACTATCACGCAGAGAGCTTGTAATCACTTTAATATCAGAGTTCGTCAATCTCGCTATCTGTTTTGAGTTAAAATCATGTATTCCCTGAGGCTCATAATCTTTAACTTTCACATTACTTTTAAAGTCCAAAGTTATGTGTCCACCAAATTTAGAATTATCTATCAAATCTTGTAATAGATTTGGGTTTTGGCAAAATTTTTCATAAGACAGATAAGGAACATTTTGGTCATTGATTATTTTTTTTAAAATAACGCTTCGATTTATCCACCCATTTGCTAGCTGGATTAATTTAGCCTCACGTTTACTGGCTTTTAATGTTTCAATGTTCTTAGTATGACGATAAAACATACTGCTAATGTTTGCATAAGGGTCTCTGTTATTTGCAATAAGGATATGTTTTGGAAATATCGACTGAAGGATTTCGATTCTCATCATATTCGGCGGCGACTTTTCAATAAAATATAGTGAGCCATTAGTCTTATATCTGTTGTAGCACTCGCTAATCCAAACACTGCGGATACTTCGCTTGTCGACCACCTTTTCAGCGTTCCATCTATCATTACTGCACAACCCCTTAATTAACCATTGCCCTTCACCGCGTTGTTGCAGTTGTGAGACAAGTGGAGAATTGTTAAAAACTTGAGAAATTACAGTAGATCCGCTATTCGGTGATGTAAGTAAGAAAATAAAATTAGGCTCATAGTTATCAATTGATTTTTTTATAGGCCAATCTGCTTCATTTATTCTAACAATTCTTGGACTTTCCTTTTTTATGAGCGACCTCATTGTTTTTTACGCCCTTCAGCTAGAGCACCTTTCAACATGCCAGCAGTAAAGCCAACTCTTTACAAAGACGCTTTACTTCTTTCAGTGCGTTAGCACGTTCGTTCTTCTTAGCTTCAACCATCTGCTACTGAATTGCTTCCATTTCAGCTTTCAACTCATCATAAGATTTCATCTCACACCTCCATAGGTTAAGTGTCAGTCTTATATTATAGATTTGTT
>Ga0181601_10005343_pt1 | contig 10665 bp, 9 predicted proteins | sample 041ome_8_FD_133020 | JGI IMG/M metagenome (GOLD analysis project Ga0181601, IMG submission 133020) | Coastal salt marsh microbial communities from the Groves Creek Marsh, Skidaway Island, Georgia - 041407BS metaG (megahit assembly) | ecosystem: Environmental > Aquatic > Marine > Intertidal zone... | reverse complement strand
GCCCCACTATCCCGCAACATCGCCGTCAGGCCAAAAGTATTGGAAACAATGATTTGATCGGGGTTGGGTTTTTCACCCGGCATCACCAATTCATCGCCTGTTGATATCAGGGCAACGGTTGGTTTGCGATAAACCTGCACCCGCGGCATATTCATTGCCGCCAATAGAGCCAAGTCATTGGGCCCCAATAGTTTCGGTGCGTCGAACGTTTCGCCACAGGCATAGTCAAATCCCTTGGCGCGGACATAGTATTTTGGATCTAAATTTTCTTTCAGAGTAATTGTGTCGCCGCTGCGGTGAACATCCTCTTGGATGAGGATACGATCACAGCCCTCTGGCACCGGCGCACCTGTGAAGATGCGCACACATGCGCCTGCAGGAACGAGTGCGTAATATCCATGACCCGCTGCTGATTCACCGATGACTTGAAATGTGGCACCCGACACTGCACCAGAGGAATTAACCGCATAGCCGTCCATCGCCGAAGCAGCGAAGGGCGGTTGATCTCGTTCTGCGACAGCAGAAACGCCTAACACTCGACCAGAAGCATCCAACAAAGGAATGGTCTCGATGTCCAGTGGATTTGTGAGTGCAAAAAGCGCGTCAAGCGCTTCATTCACACTGATCATTCTGCTGTATAGCGGCCAGATTTACCGCCATCCTTTAGCACAACGCGAATTGCTCCGATTTCCATGGTTTTATCGACGGCCTTGATCATATCATACACCGTTAGGCCCGCGACACTTGCGGCGGTCAATGCCTCCATCTCGACACCCGTCTGGCCGGTGGTTTTTACACTGGCTTCAATGTCCACGCCTGGCAAATCAGGGTTTAGCGCCAAATCAACAGTCACCTTTGTAATCGCTAATGGATGGCACAGCGGGATCAGATCGGGTGTTTTTTTTGCGCCCATGATTCCGGCCAAACGGGCCACTGACAAAACATCACCTTTTTTCGCACGTCCCTCTGCAATCATGTCAAATGTAGCCTGTTGCATTTTGACGCGCCCACGCGCAGTTGCGATACGGTCCGTATGCGCCTTATCCGAAACATCTACCATGTGTGCTTCGCCCTTGGCGTTAAAATGCGTCAGGTCTGACATCACATCGCCCCCATCAATGGATTGGAAAGGATTGTGCGTGTTGCGTTTTCCACGTCATCTTGGCGCATTAGGCTTTCGCCGATCAGGAACGTACGTGCGCCATACTGCGCCATGTCGGCCAAATCCGCGGGTGTGTTTAATCCACTTTCACTGACCAATACACGATCCGCTGGAACCATACGTGACAGTTCGCGCGTTGTGTCCAAAGTTGTTTCAAAGGTTTTCAAATTACGGTTATTGATCCCCAATAACGGCGATTGCAACGCAAGTGCTCGTTCCAATTCATCGGCGTCATGCACTTCAATCAGGACATCCATATCCCATGAAAAGGCCGCGTCTTCTAGTTCTTGGGCTTGCTCATCACTAACCGATGCCATGATGATCAAAATACAATCGCCACCCAATGCGCGTGCCTCGGCCACCTGATAGGTGTCATACATGAAATCCTTGCGCAGAGAGGGCAGGGTGGTCGCTGCGCGGGCAGCTGTCAAATATTCCTTTGCACCTTGAAAACTGGGCATATCGGTCAATACAGACAAACACGTTGCCCCGCCTGATTGATAGGCTTTGGCCAAGATTTCAGGTTGAAAGTCAGCGCGTATCAGTCCCTTGGATGGAGAGGCCTTTTTCACCTCTGCTATCAGACCATAGCCCGTTTTGGTCGCCTCAATTAGGGATTTTGCAAACCCGCGTGTTGGACCCGCGGCTTTTGCCTCTTCCTCAACTGCAGTATAGGGTTTTGTCGCTTTATCGGCTGCAACTTCCTCCAATTTATAAGCCTTTATGCGGTCTAGGACTGTCTCGCTCATGCCACCTCCGCTGTGATTTTAGCAAGTATTTTAATCGCGTTCATTGCGCGTCCACTGTCGATGGCGGCACGCGCCATTTCAACGCCAGACTTCAGGTCACTGGCCTTATCGGCCACAACCAATGCAGCCGCCGCGTTAAACAGCACCGCATCGCGATATGCCGATGCTTCACCCTCCATCAAGGCACGCAGAGCAATAGCGTTTTCTTCGGGTGTACCCCCCATAATAGAACTAAGGGGATGAACGGGCAGGCCCGCATCCTCTGGGTGTATTTGACGACCTTTTATTTCACCGTTTTCTAATACGGCAACCTCAGTCGTTCCCGTTATGGCGATTTCATCGGTGCCGTCTGACCCATGCACCAACCATGCCTTTTCTGATCCTAATTCTCGAAGAGTTTCAGCCATTGGAAAAATCAAATCAGGGGCAAAGGCACCTGTTAGTTGCCGTTTCACACCCGCAGGATTAGTGAGAGGGCCAAGAATGTTGAAGATTGTTTTGCATCCCAGTTCCTGACGCACAGGCATCACGTATTTTACCGCTGGATGATGCATCGGGGCCATCATAAAACCAATACCCGCTTCGGCAATTGCGCGCTCAACTGTGTCGGCTCCCACCATAACATTTACGCCCATTTGCCCTAGGGCATCTGCCGACCCTGATTTAGAACTAAGGTTGCGATTTCCGTGCTTGGCCACGGGGACACCCACACCGGCCACAACAAAGGCGGTTGCGGTTGAAATATTCAGCGTGCCAACTCCGTCACCACCTGTTCCGACGATATCCATCGCTGTTTTTGGCGCTGATACAGCGATGCATTTGGCTCGCATCACTGCAGCGGCTGCTGCATATTCCGCAACAGATTCACCACGTGCACGCATTGCCATCAATAAACCACCCATTTGTGACATTGTGGCGTCACCATTAAACAACAATTCAAATGCTTGTTCAGCTTGAGTGCGGCTTAATGGTCCTTCCGAGGCCGCGTAAATAAGGGGCTTCATCAAATCGCTCATGCGGGCACCTTCATCATATTTATAAAGTTTTGCAGCAGGGCGTGACCATGCTCGGATCTGATCGATTCTGGATGAAACTGAACGCCTTGGATCGGCAGATCACGGTGTTCCAATCCCATGATCGTTCCATCATCCAACCACGCTGTCACATTCAAGCAGTCAGGTAATGTTTCACGCTCAACAATCAACGAATGATAGCGCGTCGCTTGAAACGGTGTTGGGAGGCCCGTAAACAAACCCTGATCATTGTGATGCATCGTGCCCATTTTACCGTGCACAATTTCATGACATCGTATGACAAGTCCACCAAAGGCCTGACCAATGGTTTGATGCCCCAAACATACACCCATCAAAGGAGTTTTTGTTTCTGCGGCTGCCTGTGTCAGCGCCAAACAAATGCCGGCTTGATCAGGATCACAAGGGCCAGGAGATAGTAGGATGCCCGCAGGCTCCATGGCCATTGCTTCTTGGACGTCAATTGCATCATTGCGACGCACGATGATTTCAGTTCCCAACTCGCCCAAGCAATGGACAAGATTGTATGTAAAGCTGTCATAGTTATCGATAAGCAGCAGCATCAGAGCTTTTTCCTAATCTTTGCATTCTGGGCTAGCCCAGTTCGCATGGGTCGCGCTATACATGTTCAGGGATCCGACCCATCGTCAAGAGGTGAAGGGAAAGAAAGAGCGGTGAATTAGAAAATCCATGGAGTTAACAAAGTGGGACTAAGTTTTATAGGTGGTTTTATTCGAGGGCTGATGGTTGGTGGGTTCGCATTGGTATGCGTTTTACTTTATTTTGGATATACATATGCGCCAGTACCAGAACACACTGAAATAGAGATTTCTGCAGGATCTGAATTCACACTAAAGCGGGAAGATACGGCAGTTCAACGCCCTAAACTAATAGAACCAACAAATACGGCACCCGCGCCCGAGGTGACTGCGCCAAGTGTTGAATCGTCTTTACACGATACGACCGGGGTAACAAGTGCGCCCATGGTTCCAGAGACAGGTTTGATTGATATGACAGCACCAACATCACCCGAGGCTAGTTTGGCCGCACCCGCTGCTCCAGTACGTCCACGCCTTCCCACAATCACCAGCGCGCTACCATCACGCCCACAAACAGAAGCACAAAGTGCTGCACCGACACAGCCTAAGATCGAGCGCGGAAATGCGGGGACAATACTTCTCCCTAGTTTGGGATCAGGTCAAATTGTTGTCCCCAGTGATCCAAATTCACCAGAGTTAAGCCGTGGTGAGCGGTCTGCCCCAACCGAATAAAAAGCTATGCTACCGCGCCGACGGATCAAACCAATGACGCCGCCTTGACTAGGTTGATTGAGATGCTACTTAGAAGAATCGACATCAACGAACGGCAGGAGTAGGGAATGCAATAAAGCCTTGATCTCATGTTGCACGTACTTGAGGTGTTGAACCACTGGGATCAAGGATTGCTGGAGTATGAAAGGGGGGTAAACACACTGGCACAAGAGGCGGGATAAGCAGGCACAGCTGTTGCAACCATCTATCAAGATCTGCATAGTACGAATTAAAATGAATTCACAATTCGCCGCTTTCTGGATTGGGCCACGTTCCGCGCAGCCAACAGCTCATCATAATCCACTTTTGTCCTTGCCCGCCTGCGCCCCGTAAAGCTGAATGCAATCCTAATTTGGGCGCTCCAAGATCGAGCACAAAAAACCGCAATTGTGCCAGTATCTTAGTTGAGGAAATCCGGGCTTTTAAATTGAGGTTTGCGTTTTTGCGTTATCGACTACGCGATCTTTTAATCAATTGCCGCCTGAGTTTTTGACAAACATTGCCGCATCCGCAGCTGCGCGACGGATGGCATTGGATTTATGGACCGTTTCCATATATTCCGCCTCTGGATCGCTGTCATAGACAACACCGCCGCCCGCCTGAATATATAGTTTTTCATCCTTCACAATTGCCGTGCGCAGGGCGATGCACATATCCATATCACCTGCCGCACTGAAATAGCCCAAACCACCGCCATAAACACCGCGCTTTTCAGGTTCAAGTTCGTCGATGATTTCCATTGCGCGCACCTTGGGTGCGCCCGATACAGTACCCGCCGGCATGCCTGCAAAGAACGCAGACAGAGCGTCTTGGTCAGGGTCCAATTCACCAATAACGTTTGAAACGATATGCATTACGTGACTGTAGCGTTCGACAATAAATTCTTCGGTCGGGCGCACTGTGCCAATTTTTGCAACACGGCCTACATCGTTACGACCCAAATCCAAGAGCATCAAGTGTTCGGCCAATTCTTTCTTATCGGCCAAAAGATCCTGTTGTAACGCCAAATCCTCTTGAGGTGTTTTTCCGCGCGGTCGGGTACCTGCGATAGGGCGAATGGTTACTTCATTTCCAAATACGCGTACAAGGATTTCGGGGCTGGCGCCGATCACCTGAAACGCACCAAAATTGAAAAAAAACATGAAGGGCGAGGGATTGGTGCGGCGCAAACTACGATAAAGTGCGAAAGGTGGAAGCGGGAAATCCTGTGTCCAACGTTGGGCTGGCACCACCTGGAAAATATCGCCTGCACGGATGTAATCCTTGGCTTTTTCCACGGCTTGCATATACCCCTCTTTAGTAAAGTTGGACTGGGGTGGTGCAACCTCATCCGCCTGACCCAAATCGCGTGCTTCGCTTACGGGGCGTTCCAAATCTCGCATCGCATCCCCAATCCGTTCTGCCGCTTGTGCATAGGCCGCGCGCGCAGATACATCCGGAGAATGCCATACAGGGGATACCAAAATGACCTCACCCTTGGCCCCATCCAAAACGGCCACGACCGAAGGGCGCAAAAACAGCGCATCAGGCAGGCCAATAGGATCAGGATTGATGTTCGGCAAATGTTCAATATGGCGTACCATATCGTAACCCAAATATCCAAATAGACCCGCCGCGGATTGCGGTAGCTCCGTGGGTAAATCAATATGGCTTTCGGACAAAAGCGCGCGGAATTCATCAAGTGGTTTTCCACTTTGGGAAACAAACGCATCCTCGTCATAGCGTGCTGTGCGATTGATTGACGATATTTTCCCAACGCATTTCCAAATCAAATCGGGTTTGATGCCGACGATGGAATAACGGCCACGCACCTCGCCACCTGTCACCGATTCCAACATGAAGCTGTCTTTTTGCGCGCTACCGAGTTTAAGCATAAGCGAAACAGGCGTGTCCAAGTCAGCCGCCAGTCGTGTATAAATAACCTGATTTTCGCCCTTTGCATAACCTTGTGCAAATGCGTCAAACTCTGGTGTGATTGCCATAATTTAACCTATTGGAAATTTGCGTGAACCGCGTTCAACGCCTGTTGATCCAGTGAGATACCTGCTCGCGCCTGAATTTGACGCGCAAATGCAGCGTACATGTCATTGGACAAGGTAGCGTTGAATTGCGATGAAAGCGCATTGCGGATTGTCGCGGCGTCCTCGGTTGTGACATCACCTGCGTTGATGGCGTTCAATGTCACGACCACTACCTCTGAACCTTCAGATATCGCCTCTGATTGCCCAATCTCTAATTCAAAGGCTTTGGCCAAGATTGCGGGCGTTGCGCTGCTTCCAAATTCATCACGGCGCAGCCCTGTCAATTCCTCTGTTTCAAGCTCTAGTTGAACTGCGCCTGTGGCCACGTCATTCCCTAGGGAGGACAAGGCCGTTGCCGTTTCATACGCGCGCCAATCGGATAATACCGTTTCACGGGCTTCTTCGAATGGGATTGGGGCTGGGGCGACGATTTTGTTCAAGCGAAGGGCGAAAATGCCGCCATCCTCTAACATCGTTAATGCGGGAAAATCACGTTCGGTTACAGCTTCGGCTGCGTCACGGAAACTGGGATACGCCGTGATGTCATCCAACGCGTTTGCGTGGTATTCAACGCGGCCCAACCCCATACCAAAATCCGCCTCAAGCTCTTCTAACGTGGCGCCTGCGGCCAATGTGTCATCCACTTGACCAATCATCGCATCAATCTGACGACGAGCCAGATCCAGCGCCAATTCATCTTCTAACTCGCTGCGCGCATCCTCTAGCGTGACTATCTGTGCGTCTAAAATACCATTAACGCGGAACAGCGCAGGACCAAGTTCACTTGCAAATGGGCCAACAATATCGCCGACAGAAGCCGTAAAAACCGCATCGGCAGCGGCGTCTAATGCTTCACGTTCCACGTCCCCCAAATCAATGTCATCCAACATCAAACCACGTGCCACAACCAAATCTTCAAACGTTTGTTCGCCTGATGTGATTTGCGAAAGTGCGTCTGTGGCACCCGCCTGGTCAATGAATACCAAACGCTCAACCAAGCGGCGTTCTGGTCGTTGGTATTGATCGATGCGGTTGTTATACTCTTCCTGGAGTGCGGCTTGACCCACCTGAATTTGATCAATCAACATATCAGGACTGAGCACAGCATAGGTGATATCCTTACGCTCAGGCCGGGTGTAGTTTGCTATATTCTCTGTGTAATAGTCCATCAGGACATCGTGTGTCGGATCCGCAATCGGGGTTGTTAGATTGTCGTCTGACAACCGCGCAATCGTCAAATCGCGTGTTTCCATCAGGAATGCCAACACTGTTTCTGTCGCAATCACATCCATTATATTGCCTGCCAAAACTGAACCCTGCAGCAATGTGCGTGCACTTTCTGCGCGAATGGCCGCTTCAAACTCAGCTTCGGAATATCCCGCGCCTTCAAGTGACAGTTGATAGTTCTGGCGATCAAACTGACCATCCAGACCGCGAAAGGCGTTGATTTCCATGATTTGATTGCGAACCGCATCATCACCAACGGACAACGAAATCGCCGCGGCCTCATTCTCAAGCGCCTTTTCCTGAACCAGACGGGACAGAACACGATCGGGAATACCAACGGCCTGCGCTTCGCTGAACGAAAGAACGCGGCCAAATTGCGCCTCGGTTGCGCGAAGTTCATTTTGCAATCCACGCGCATATTCATCGACCGGGATTTTTGTATCACCGACAGATCCTACGGATTGGATTGAGCCATTAAAACTGACTGCGCCAAACCCCAGCAGGCCCACCATGACAAAGCCCATCATGATCCATGTAAGAAATTTTGGCAGTTTGGTTTTTTTCTCCGACATGTTGTCCCCCGTGCAGCGATCCGCAAACGTGTTTAAATTTTTTTCCGTATTCTTAAGCGGGGTTTTCGGCAGGGGCAAGGCGAATGCTGACTTCAATAAGGCGATCCACCAAAGTTTCGATGGTTTCAGCATCGATATTGGCAAATGCGACACGCAAATGGTTGTGTCCAAGCCGCGTTTCATCCGGGCTGAAAAATGCACCTGGCAGGGCCAGGACATGGCCCTGCTTCAACAAAGCTTGCGCCGCCGAAATTGAGGTCATTTTGAACGGGTGCGCAATATAGGCGAAATAGGCACCCGATCCCAATAATTTCCAACCAAATGGCACAAGGCGTTCAAAGGTCTGCCGAAGCTTCGTAAGTTTCTGAATCATCTTTTGGCGTTCTTGCTCTACCCAATCATCCAAATGTTCTAATCCCCACTTCGCAGCGAATTGACCCGTTTGCGCGGGGCAAATCGTGACCGTATCCAAAAATTTCTCAATTTCGTTGATTTGATGCGGCGAAGCGACCACAGCGCCTACACGATGCCCTGTTAGGCGATAGGCCTTGGAAAAGGAATACAGGACAATCAAATGATCTTGCGCGGCGGGATGGGCCCAAAGCGTGTGGACGTCATCAATTGTGCGGAAATCTAAATAGGTTTCATCAATGATTAGCTTAACATTATGTTTTTGAGATAAATCTATGAAACCATTTAATAAATCATCAGAGTACTCAACCCCGGCAGGATTGTTTGGTGTTACCAAACAAATCGCACGGGTCCTATCATTGATCATTTTTTCCGCATCATTCGGATCAGGGATCAGCGTGTTATCACAATAAAGTGGACGCGTGTTCACATCGGAGAGTGTCAGCCACATGTCATGGTTAAAATACCATGGTGCTGTCAGTATCACATCATCACCTGCTTGACACAGGCTGGCGACCACAGCGCAAAACGCCTGATTACAGCCTGATGTAATTGCGATGTTTTCTTGTGAAAAATCAGTTTTGTATATTCGTGACCACTTACCCGCCAACGACGCGCGCAAGTCCAAATTCCCCAAAATGGGACCGTATAAATGCGCATCCCCCTCGCTAAGCACATGATCGGCCATGGCCTGACGCATTTTTAAGGGAGGCGGGGCGGTTGGGGCCGCTTGGCTGACATCAATCAGGGGCCGGTCTGCGGGAAATTCCATACCTTCCAACCATTTACGCGCCGCTTTGATCGGCGGCGCTATTAGGTTTGATGTGCGCCCCATAGGTGGCAAAGTGTCAATCTCTACCGCGGTAGGGTTCGACATATTGCAATGCCAAATCCCAAGGGAAGAAAATCCAAGTATCCTGACTGACCTCGGTGACAAAGGAATTCACCTGATCGCGACCCATTGGTTTCGCATAAACAGTGGCCACATGCGCCTTTGGCAAAACCTTGTGGACAACTTCTAAAGTTTTGCCCGTATCTACCAAATCATCAATGATCAAGACGCCTTCACCATCGCCGACCAATTCTTTATCCGGCATTTTAATGATGTGTGGTTGGCTTTGTGTTTGATGGTTATAGGATTTAACACTGATTGTATCGACCAAACGAATATCCAATTCACGCGCGATAATCATCGCCGGCGCCATTCCACCGCGTGTGATCGCAACAACAGCGCGCCATGCGCCACCCTCATCAGGACCCTTACCATCCAGACGCCATGCAAGCGCACGTGCATCGCGGTGAAGTTGGTCCCAACTTACGTGAAATCCTTTTTCGTGGGGCAGGCGTTCTGTCATGTGTCTTTCTTTCCTGTCACTACGTCAATATCAGGAGCATCTACCGCCTTCATGCCAACCACATGATAACCTGAGTCAACGTGCAGATTTTCACCCGTCACACCAGAGCTGAGGTCTGACAGTAAATAAAGTGCGGATTTACCAACATCGTCAATTGTCACCGTGCGGCGCAGCGGTGAATTCAATTCATTCCATTTCAGAATATAGCGGAAGTCCCCAATACCGCTGGCCGCCAATGTTTTGATTGGGCCTGCGGAAATCGCGTTCACGCGAATGTTTTGTTTGCCCAAGTCTTCGGCCAAATACATAACCGATGCTTCAAGCGCTGCTTTGGCGACACCCATTACATTGTAATGCGGCATAACCTGTTCCGCACCATAATAGGTCATCGTCAACATGGAACCGCCATCCGTCATCAATTTTTCCGCGCGTTGCGCAACAGCAGTGAATGAATAAACAGAGATATCCATTGTCATGTTAAAATTATCGCGTGATGTGTCGACATAGCGCCCACGCAATTCCGCTTTATCGGAGAAGCCAATTGCGTGCACCAAAAAATCGATTTTGCCCCAACGTTTTTCAATTACTGCGAATACAGCATCAACGCTGTCCATATCCGTCACATCGCATTCAACCAGAAAATCACTGCCGCATTGCGCAGCCAACGGTTCGACGCGTTTCTTCAACGCTTCCCCTTGATATGAAAAACACATCTCAGCGCCAGCATCGGCGCAGGCCTTTGCAATTCCCCATGCGATGGATTTGTCATTCGCCAAACCCATGATTAATCCACGTTTTCCTGCAAGTAGATTATTTGACATTGCCTC
>Ga0181601_10005341_pt1 | contig 10666 bp, 13 predicted proteins | sample 041ome_8_FD_133020 | JGI IMG/M metagenome (GOLD analysis project Ga0181601, IMG submission 133020) | Coastal salt marsh microbial communities from the Groves Creek Marsh, Skidaway Island, Georgia - 041407BS metaG (megahit assembly) | ecosystem: Environmental > Aquatic > Marine > Intertidal zone... | reverse complement strand
TTCATTTTTCCCTCTTTTTTTAATGTTTGTTGTTTTATTGCAAAACTCCTGAAATAGAATTTACTTATTTCAGGCGTTAGTTTTATTTAATATTCTTAGGCATTTTCTTCAACGTTCGAGTAGACCATAGGTTCTTTTTCTTGTACTTATGGTTTACTTTCGTGACACTTGATGGGATGAATGCCATGGTTTCATGACCTGTGGCAAAAGTTGTACCGTACCAGTAGCCCCAGTAGCTTGCGCGCGGATCAGACAATCCCGCTGATACCCATGAGCGATCAATCACTTTAACTTTGTTGCCGTCTTTGAAATACTCGGTGCGGTAGTCAGCAAATGATTTGGTGTCAATGTAGCTTATGCGATTGTCGTACCACCAGTTTGCATCATTTGCAGTTGATTTAAGCTTATACACTTCTTTGCCATCTGCAGAACAATCCGCTTCGATTTTGGCATTTTGCGTGTAATTATTACGCTTAATGTCTTTCATAACACCTAAACAACCAGCAAATTTAGCTTTGCCTAATAGCTCATGAGATTCATGCTTTGGCTTACGTAGTGTTACATCACCAAAAGTAAAGTCTGAACCACCCCAAGCATCGTCACGTGCAGGCTCAGCAAAACGACGAACTTTACGAATCGATGGAATGAAGATTTCGTATGATTGTGATTTGCTATCATCAGAGAAATCGGTAATTAGCATACCTGTACCTTTTAGCTTACCTGAGCGGAAGATGGCTAAATCTTGCGCATTAACTCCATTAGCATCTGGCTCGTTGTTTAAGTAACGCTCTAGCGTTAGCGTTAAAGGGTTAGAGTCTTTAGCGCGCAAAATCAGTGCGGTAATTTCTTTGCCTTTTTTAGTAATTGCGTAATTACCAAACGAGTAAAAATGATTAACAAAGTAGTTTTGATTAGCAACATCATTTGCCGATACATCGCCTGATGGATAGGCTAGATTTTTTGTGACTGTGGCTGTTGCAACACCTGCTGCAAGACTGGCTGCAACTGCAACCGATAAAGCGATTCGCTTCATACTGCTCCCCCATAGAGTAGTTATAAAGTGCCTTAATATACCTAAAATAACCATACTGTCAACAAGATTTTATCGTTTTGTTGCAGTTTTTCACCAGTAAATTCTTGTTGTTGTATTTCATTATTGTGATTTTTTTGATAATTTAGAACAAACCTTGCCCGTTCTAAGAAAATTTAGAAAAATAATTACCTCAGAATCGCTTCTCTTAGCTAACGGCAATTTGCCTTCTGAAAATGGCGGTAAAATAGCTAATATTCATTCATTAATTCTTGGGAGGAACGTGGAATTTAATTTATTTACTTTGATTTTTTTGGTAGCGACTCTAAGCTATGTCATTACCCTACTATGGCTAAACGTACGCCAAGATAAAGCAGTGGCCAAATCATTTGATAGTGTTCCTGGCGAATTTCAAGAAAAAATCACATTAGAACAACATCAAAAAGCAGCGCAATATACACAAGCCAAGCTAACGGTTAATCATTTTGAGATTATCTTTTCTACTATTGTGTTGCTTGTTTGGACACTTGGTGGCGGGCTTAATTGGCTTGATGGCGCTTGGCAAGCTTTAGGCTTAGATGCACTAAGTTCTGGTGTACTCTTTGTCATCAGCTTAATGATGATTGCCAGCTTGATTGATTTGCCTTTTAGTCTTTATCGCACTTTTGTACTCGAAGAAAGATTTGGATTTAACAAAACTAATATAAAAACTTTTGCGGGAGATCTATTTAAAGAATTTATCTTAATGCTTATTATCGGTTTGCCGCTTGTTTACGCTATTTTGTGGCTAATGAGTGAGATGGGCGAGCTTTGGTGGGCTTATGTTTGGATAGTATTAACAAGTTTTTCATTATTAATGTTTTGGCTTTATCCAAGTTATATTGCACCTATTTTTAACAAATTCAAACCGTTGGATAATCTTGAGCTTAAAGCAAAAATTGACAACCTATTAACACGCACTGGTTTTAAGAGTGATGGTGTTTTTGTGATGGACGGCTCTAAGCGCTCCTCTCATGGTAATGCCTACTTTACCGGTATTGGCAAAAACAAACGCATTGTGTTTTTTGACACGCTTCTAGAAGGCATGGAAGATAAAGAAGTAGAGGCAATTTTGGCGCATGAATTGGGGCATTTCCATCATAAGCATATTCGCAAGCATATGATTTCTTCGTTTACTATTTCACTACTAGGCTTGGCTCTTCTTGGATACTTAATCACCCAGCTATGGTTTTTTAACGGACTAGGTATTGAAAATCCATCTAACCATACAGCGCTTGTTTTGTTTATGCTGGTAATTCCAGTATTTAGCTTTTTTATTGCACCAATTAGTAACGCACTGTCACGCAAGCACGAATTTGAGGCAGATGCTTTTGCTGCCAAACATACGCATGCTGAGGATTTGGTATCAAGCTTGGTTAAACTTTATCGTGATAACGCCTCAACACTTACTCCCGATAAACTCTACTCTGCTTTTCATGATTCACACCCAAGTGCATCGATTCGAATTAACCATCTTAAGGCTTCTGAAAGCTAGCCTTCTAAGCTTATTCTTACTGCCTAGTCTTAGCTGGGCTGTGCCAAATATTGCCGATGGTAAGCTTTTGTATGAAGAAAGTTGTGCCAAATGCCATCATATGCCCTATGAATCGCTGGGATGGAATGAAATGACTAGCAAAGACGAACTAGGCAATATGATTGGTGCTTGCAGCGATTATTTTCGTCTGAATTGGAATGCACAAGACATTCAAGATACTCGCGAATATTTAAATACTGAGTTTTTCTTTTTAGAAAAATAAACGGTATACTTATTGCAAAATAAAGGAGAAAGATATGAAAGCAATAATACTAGCAACCACACTACTAACAAACACTCTTGTTTTTGCCGAAGAAGATGGCAAAGAACTTCATGCTGAGGCATGCGTTGCATGTCATATAGCTACTCATGATGAAGCATTCTACACACGTGATAATTCCAAGATGGCTACGCTATTTGATTTGCGTAGACAAGTTAGCATGTGTGTGACTAACTTCGAGTTAGGCTGGTTCCCTGAAGAGGAAAAAGCTGTACTAGATTACCTAAACAACCAGTACTATCATCTTAAAGAATAATTGAGCCTAACTCGACGCCAGAAATGGCGTATTGAAAAAATTCAAGCTGAGCGTATTGCTAGAGCCAATCGCGCCTCAGATGATCATAGCGAGCTAGAATTAGACGCAAACCATGCACAAACCGGCTTAGTGATTACGCGCTATGGTCAGCGACTGCTAGTTGAGAGCGAATCGGGTGAACTGTATCAATGCACCGCTAGGCGCAATATTGAGCTATCAGTAGCAGGCGACCAAGTGCTTTTCCAAGCCACAGACAATGGCGAAGGTATTGTGACTGCATTAATCAAGCGCGATAATTCACTAATGCGCTCACAAAAAATTATTGCTGCTAATATTGACGAGCTATGGCTGGTGGTGGCGATTGAGCCACATTATCAATTTGAGCTGATTGATCGGTATTTGGTGGTGGCTGAAAACGCCAATTTGCCGATTAACATTGTGGTTAATAAAATTGAATTATCTGATAATTTTGAGCAAGTGAAACAAGATTTTTCAATGTACGAATCTGCTGGCTATTCAGTGCATTATTTAAGTGTTAAAGCACAAACCAACGTTGCAAATTTTAAAACACAGCTCAACCATAAAGCGCATATTTTTTTAGGCCAATCTGGCGTTGGCAAATCCTCGCTGATTAACGAGCTGATTCCCGATCTAAACTTACGGGTAAATGAGATTTCTACTAAGAGTAAGCTAGGCAAACATACTACCACTAATACCACGCTCTATCATATTCCTTCAGGCGGTGATTTGATTGACTCTCCAGGTGTTCGCGAGTTCCAGCTCGACGAGCTTACTGATAAAGAGATTTTAAATGGATTTAAAGAGTTCAAGCCGTTTATTGGTCAGTGCAAATTTCGAAATTGTGCGCATATTAACGAGCCTAAATGCGCCATCAAAACAGCAGTAGAAGCTGGCACTATTCATCCTCTACGCTACCATAATTACCTGCAATTAATTAGCGCCTAAATGGAAATTCAAGTCATCGATCAAATTGACAGCATTCGTCGTGAAGATTGGAATGCGTTGATTAATGATAACAACCCTTTTTGCAAGCATGAATTTTTAACAGCGTTAGAAACTTGCAACTGTGTGGGTGAAAAATTTGGCTGGATTCCAAGACATATTGTTGTAAAAGAAAATGAGCAATTAATTGGCGCTGCAATTTTGTATGAAAAATACAATAATTATGGCGAGTTTGTTTTTGATCATGTTTGGCACAATGCGTACGAAAAATACGGACTAAACTATTATCCAAAGCTTACCTCAGCCATTCCTTATACGCCGGCGAGTGGCGTGCGCTTTTTAGCAAAAGAGATTGATGAAAAGCGGGTTTTTCCTGTACTTTTAAAGACGATTTTCAAAATTTGCGAAAAAATTAATGCGAGTAGCTTCCATTGTCTTTTTCCTAACAATGAAATTGATTTTTTTAAGGAAAAATCTCTCTTTATCCGCAATGATTGTCAATTTCATTGGAAAAATCGAAATTATGAGACTTTTGAGGATTTTTTAGCCAATTTAAAGCAAAAAAAACGCAAAAATATCCGTCAAGAGCGCTCAAAGGTGCAAAAATCAGGGGTTGTTATTCGTCAATTAGATGGAAACAGCGCTAACGAGACTGATTGGCAAAATTTCTCAAATTTTTACAATCAAACGTTCATGGAAAAAAGCGGGATACCGACATTAAATCTTAATTTTTTCAAAACCATAGCCAAAACTATGCCCGATCAGGTGTTGCTTTTTTTAGCCGATTTAGAGGGTGAATGCATCGCTGGATCGCTCATGTTTAAAAGTAATACTCATTTATATGGTCGCCATTGGGGCTGTTTGGAGCAAGTAGATTATCTGCATTTTGAGGCGTGTTATTATCAAGGTATTGACTACGCGATTAAAAACAAGCTTCAGGTTTTTGAGCCTGGCGCTCAAGGCGAACACAAAATTGCTCGAGGCTTTACCCCTACGCTCACTCAATCCGCACATTGGATTAAAGATGAGGAATTTCAAGAGCCTATTAAGCATTTTTGCCTACAAGAAGCCGAACATATTGCACAATATATACAACAAGTTAATACTCATAATCCTTATAAAAACTCATGAAGCAATACTCGCCTGCTTGCGATCAAAATAAAGATCCAATTTTAGCAATCATAAAACCACTGCTTTGCAACGCCACATCAGTATTAGAAATAGGCAGTGGCACAGGCCAACATTGTGTGTATTTTGCCAAAGCGCTGCCACATCTTGTTTGGCAAGCAAGCGACCAAGCAATATACCTTGATAGTGTTAACGCTTGGATAGCAGACGACCAACTAAATAACACGCCTAAAGCACTGGAGCTTAATGTAGATGCTAGCTGGCCAACTAAACAATACAGCGCTATTTTTTCTGCCAATACTACGCATATTATGAGCTGGGAGATGGTGATTAATTTTTTCCAAGGTGTTGGCACCGCACTCCATAAAGACGGCTTATTTATTCTTTATGGGCCGTTTAATTATAACAACGCATACACTAGCGCCAGCAACGCTGATTTTGATTTATGGCTAGCACAACAAAATCCGCAAAGCGCCATTCGTGATTTTGAAGCGCTCAATGAGTTGGCCAAAAAAGCTGAATTAACCTTGATTAATGATTATGAAATGCCAGCAAATAATCGAATTTTGGTTTGGAAAAAAATCTAAATTAAAATAAGCTTTATTGCGCTTTATTCAAACTCCATTTGCTTAAAAATACGCTCAGCATTTTGTTTACGCAGCTCGCGGTAAGTGCCACGATCTCTAAACATGCTTTGATCAATGTTATAAGCTTCGTACAAGCCACCATCATCCTCTAGCACTTTTTCAACTTCATCGCGCATATAAACTAAATAATCTTTAGTAAATTTAGTGGTTGTTGCTAGATCAGTTGGCTCACCATGACCTGGAATAATGATCTCAGGATCTAGGGCTTCTATTTCATCCCAAGCTTTGATCCAACCTGAAACATTTGTATGCGGGAAGATTGGTAACATCCGCTCATTAAAAGCACTATCGCCACTAATGAGTAACTTTTGCTGAGGCAACCATAATTGAATATCATCAGGCGAGTGTGATGGCCCAATATGCAACAACTCAATTTGTGTATCACCCATTGGTAAATTCATTTTCTCTTCGAAGGTAACATCCGGTCTAATTAGCTTAGTGCCAATTAATTTGTCTTTTTGTACACGTTGAGCACGCGCAAAAATATCTCCACCTATATGCTTAATCTCATTGTCTGCTTCTACATGTGCGATAACAATAGCACCCTGTTCCTTCCAATAGTTTGAGCCTAAAATTGCATGGCCTTGTGAGTTTTCTAGCACTACGTATTTGACTTTTTGATCAGTGACTTTTTTGATTTCATCGTGCAAGGCTTTAGCAACTAGGTAGCTACCACCTGCATTAAATACTAGTACGCCGTCGGTAGTTACAACAAACGATAAATTGTTGTTATGGTAGGCATTTTCGTAAGTATACGGCTGTGTGGCACCAATCGCAGAATAGACGTTTTCTGCTACTTCCATCGGCAATCTATACAAAATATTGTTTGGCTCATAATCGCTAATTCTGACAGGATTAAGCTCCTCTTTCCAAGCAAAGAACCCATCAGCGTAATTTTTAACATTGGTATAACCCATGTTTTCTAATGTTTTGGCCGCAAGTGGTGAGCGCAAGTTACGCCCGCAATAGACGATAATTGGCGTATCTTTTGATTTAACATGATCGGCAATTTGAAACTCCAACCAGCCTCGCACAATATTAACATTTTGGCCACGTTTAATCGTGCCGGTATAATTAAGTTCAAATGGCGAGCGCACATCAATCAGCACAACGTTTGGATCTTCGTTAAGGATTTTGTTTAACTCCTCAGTATTAATATTTACAATTTGTTTATTGACGGATTCGAGCATTTTGTTACCATCAATAATACCAATATCGGCTTGGGCGTTAAGTGAAGCAAATAAGACGACAATACTTAAAAGTTGTTTGATCATAATGTGTACGTTTAAAATTAATAAGGTTAATTATCACATATAGTATCTTGTTATGCTACACTTTACAATTTAAATCATAAACTAAAAGGAGAGATAAAAACATGAAAAAGCTACCTATTATTCTAGCGCTTACCAGTTCACTTACGATGAGTTTTGCTAATGCACAAAATTGGAGCCCTTGGAGTAACAATAACTATTCTAATACATTTCCAAACAATTCAACTTTTTCACCTTGGAATAACAATAACTACAATCCTTTTAGTTTTAATACAGGTACACAACCATTTAGTTTTAATACTGGCTCAAATTCTTTTGGACCATTTAATACTAACAATATGCGCCCTTTTAATAATGGCTACAATTGGCATAATCAACAGTTTAATCCCATGGATGCTGCCAAGTCGGCAGGCGACACTTTGCAAGAGGCTGCTCAATCAATAACAAATGATAAGCCGACTAAAATCACCCCAGAAATGTTTCTGCAAATGGTGCAAGTGACTGAAGTCGATGAAGGTATTAGTGGCCCTGAAGTGGATCAATCAATTAAATCCATGGCGACCAATGAATCTATTTTGCATGTGGCAATGTTTCCACTTAGCGAGCAAATTACAAACGTAACAGGCGAGCCTTATCGTCATCTTAGTATTCATAATATTTGTGACGCCGCTACTGCCGGAAAAATTGCCGATATTGACGATCGTTACGCTGTCATTTTGCCATGTCGTATTGCTGTAGTTGAAGGTAAAGATGGCAAAATTAGAATGATAAGTATGAATGTTGATGTCATGGAGGCAATGAACTTACCTGATTCAGCTCTTGGTCCGGCAACGGATGTAGCAAAAAAGATGGATGCTATTATCGAAGGTGCCAAAGAAGGCTCTTTTTAAGTATTACCTTTAGTCGTTAAAAAGCCTGCATTTGCAGGCTTTTTTTTGGTTTTTTAATGGAATTTATTAAAGGCTAACCTTACTAAATTAAGCCAGCCAATGATAAACAACAGTCCGCCTATCGGTGTTAAAAATACTAAAGGCTGATAATAGCTTGCTGTATACAAATACAAACTACCAGAAAACAGCACAATACCCCAAACAAACAAAATACAGCTAAGCTTAACAATAGACGAAGGCTTGAACAGATAAAAAGCGCATAATGCCACCAAGGTAATTGTGTGGTATAGCTGATAAGTTGCTGCAGTTTGAACTCTAGCTAATTCTTTAACGCTTAATATATCAGCCAATAAATGCGCCGACATCGCTCCTACAACAACTCCTAGTGCGCCACTTAAACCAACAAAAATCCATATTTTCTTCATTTGTAAAAAAGGGTCACGCCTTGATCAAAAAATTTAACATCTGCACCCCATTTTTTTGCCAAGTAGTACATACTGGCTTGACTAAAAAAACAAATATGCGTGGGGTCAGACTTATAATACCAAGTAGAAAAATCAATCTCTTTAGTTAGCATACTGGTCATAATCGCCAAAACGCCGCCACTGTTAAGCATATTGTATAAACGAGATAATTCCTTCTCTGGCTCATCTAGGTGTTCCACCACCTCTGTGGCAGTAATAAAATCATACTGGTTGTTAAAAACATGAGCATTATCGGCATAGAATTTATCAAATAAATCCACCGAAAAGCCCTTCTCTTCAAACATAAGCGAAAGTGCTGGTCCTGGACCACAACCAAAATCTAGACCTTTTGCATTCAAGGAAATATGCTGCTCAACTGGCGTAAAAACTGCAGATAAAAATTGTCGATAGCCGATATCTGCTGCATCATTTTGATGGAGGTCATATCGAGATTTTTCGTCAATATTATTTAAATGAAAACGCTTAGGTAAAAAAACTAACTCGCAATTAGAGCATTGCAAGTAGCTTAAATTCTCATTTGAATAATATAATTGAGTCGACTTAGTAGCACACAATGGACAAGACTGCTCTTGATTCATTGTGTGTTGATCAACTAATTAGTGAGAACAAGATCCTGAATGTACATGGCCGTGCTCTAACTCATCAGCAGTTGCCTCTCTCACGTTCTCAATGCTGACGTTAAAATGAAGCGTTTCCCCAGCTAGTGGGTGATTAGCATTTATAGTTACAGTCTCTTCATTAATTTTCTCAACTCGAACGATAAATGGATTTCCCTGCTCATCTTGTGATTGAAGCTCCATGCCTACTTCTATGTTATCAATCCCTTGTAAAGCTTCTTTTGGAATCTCTTGAATACCTTCTTCATGATGAACGCCGTAGGCATCTTCAGGAGTAACAGACACGTCACAAGACTCGCCTACTTTCATACCCTCAAGCGCTTTTTCCAGACCTGGAATAATATTACCATGGCCTTGAATAAAAGGCATAGGCTCCTTACCTTGAGATGAGTCGAGTACTTCACCAGCATCGTTTTTTAGGGTGTAATGCATTTCAACTACAGCATCTTTTTTTACAGTCATGGGGTCTCCTTTAGTGGCTAAAGCCGGGGTTAATTAATGATAAAAAATTTACGGTTTTACAGTTGCCTAAAATTGGCTTATTTACTATATAGGGATGAATACTATTTATTCAACCACCTGCCTTGTGAAAACCAAACAAGCCAAGAAATTACAAATATGACAAATGCACTATCTTGAATCCAAGGTTCAATGGGATATTGTTTAACTATCAATGCCAGTAAAAATAACACCAACACTAAAAAACCAGTTTTGCATTTAATTCTGTCTTTTTTTTGCTCATGCCTGGCGCAATGCAAGATGACATCAATTAGATTCTTAAAAGGATAGATAAGCAAAAAGATAATTAGAGGGGTTAAAACCACTGACATGGCAATAGATAACACGCCATCCACATCCGCTTCAGAAAAACCTAAATATACGCCAATATCCATATTGGCAAGCGTTGATACAATCCAGTTTCCTGGAAAAGATGCCCATTCAATGAGTGTTGATAAAAACGGCTCACTAGATTGTGTGTCAGTATATGAAACAACTTCAGTATTTTTCATTTTAAACGATAATTATGCAGTAAAAAAAACGCCTATTTTTGTAGGCGAAAAAAAAGCTCTCAATCGCTTGAAAGCCTTTGATAATATGGTGGGGCGTGAGCGATTTGAACGCTCGACCAGCGGATTAAAAGTCCGATGCTCTACCAACTGAGCTAACGCCCCCTATTGGTTTTTTCAACACTAAATGCAAAATGTGAAATTATACATTATCTCAATTTAAAAACAATCAAAAATCAGTCTTTATTTACCATTTCTTTTAAGCTTTTTCCTGGCTTAAAAAATGGCACATATTTTTCCTCAACCTGAGTTCTTTCACTGGTTTTTGGGTTAATGCCTTGGCGAGCTTTTCGATGTTTTTTCACAAAACCACCAAAACCTCTAATCTCAACGCCCTCGCCCGATACAATCGACTGAGTAATCTCTCCTAAGATACAATCGACTGCTAATTTAACATCAGATTTTTGCAGATTGTTATTTTCAGTTAAGATTTGAACTAAATCAGTTTTTTTCATGATT